>Ga0247823_10001847_pt1 | contig 17475 bp, 22 predicted proteins | sample 13C_PalmiticAcid_2_FD_192426 | JGI IMG/M metagenome (GOLD analysis project Ga0247823, IMG submission 192426) | Soil microbial communities from agricultural site in Penn Yan, New York, United States - 13C_PalmiticAcid_Day30 | ecosystem: Environmental > Terrestrial > Soil > Agricultural land... | reverse complement strand
CGACAAGCAGATCGCCTCGTTCCAGGAAGACCTGGCCGCGCTGGGCTACAAGTACCAGTTCATCACGCTGGCCGGCATCCACATCAACTGGTTCAACACCTTCCAGTTCGCCCACGCGTATGCCCGCGGCGAAGGCATGAAGCACTACACGGAAATGGTGCAGGAACCCGAATTCGCCGCACGCGACAAGGGCTACACCTTCGTGTCGCACCAGCAGGAAGTGGGCGCGGGGTACTTCGACGACGTGACCACTGTCATTCAAGGTGGTTCGTCCAGCGTGAAGGCGCTGACGGGGTCTACCGAGGAAGAGCAGTTCCACTGAGTTGAATCCCTCGCGAAGAGGAGACAGGGCCACCCTTCGGGGTGGCTTTTTTACGCCTGCGTGGAGGTGGGAAGGCCTGGCGGTGCTCATTTGGACACTACCGGTAGTGGTTGACAGTTGCACGTGACACTAGATATAGTGTTTTCGCATTCCCAAGCGAGGTGCCCTATGTGGTCGTCCAGCCAAATTGAACTCGAAGCTCGGAAGCTTCTTTCTGAGATTGAAAAGCACGCGGATCGGATTTGGCCCAACACGCCACCAGATCGGTTGTTCATGTGTGCGCCTGAGGCGGCGTGTCGTGTTTTGGGCCTGAGATACCTCCCCGATAGTCATCTGGGCGAATATGGAACCGGCACAGCTGGCCTACTTGATCGAGCCAAGAAGACGGTGATGTTGTCCTCGAAGCAGAGCTTTGAGGCCCAGCGATTCACGGGTGCGCACGAGGTTGGCCACTACCTGCTTCACCCGGGCCAACTGATGTTCCGCGATCGGACGCTATCTGCACACGGTGGGTTTGGTCGTCCGCCCGAGGAACAGCAAGCTGATTTCTTCGCCGCGTGCTTCCTAGTCCCGCCAAAGTTGCTTCGCAGGGCATTCAGAGCGCGCTTTCCGGTAAGAGAGCCATTGGTGAACACGGGTGCGGTGTGCTTTAACCTGTCTATGACGAATCACTACTACCTTGAGAGTCTTCCTCCTGGCTCGATGGAGTTCGCACTTGCTGTGGCGCGCGCGGAGGCTTTCAACGGGAACCGCTTCAAGTCGCTTTCGGACTTGTTCAGCGTGTCGCACCATGCGATGGCGATACGACTGCAAGAGATGGGGCTGGTGCACTAGGCACTTTACGACTGCAAGATGCCAAACTTGAACATTCCATGACCGAGGGTGTATTCACTGCGCTAGCAACCGGCCTGCTCGTTCTAGTTGGAATTGCGCAAGCGGTTGTCCTCGTCGGTCAGAGGCGCCAGCAGCGCCTTGATTTGGCCGAGCTCTACCGCAAGAGATGGGCAGATATCAACAAGGACTGGGGAACCGTCGTCTTTCTGGGCAGGCGCTATGGCTCGTACTATCAAGTGACCCAACTTGAGACTCTTCGGCAACTCAAGATTGCGACGCTTCAAGATCAAGACGAGGTAGCGCTTGTGTGGGCGCGAGAAGCCGCGCGAAACGTGTGTGAGTTGCTGAGCGACGTGTGCACCCGAATACTCCAGGGCCGCATATTGGTGTCAGAAGCGTACCCAGTGTTTGGCACTGGGCTACTGCGGAACAGCGCCCCCCTGCGCACGTTGGTCGACCATCGATTCCAGGCCGAATTTCTGTCTGCATACGGAAGTATTGGCCCGAACGAAGAAGAACGCCGTCATGACAAGATTCGATCAGAGGTGCAAGTTTGGCTGTCGTGCCATGATGGGATTCGAAGACGCTGTTTGATCTTAATGGACCTCTTGTGGGCTGAGGCCGCAAGGCTTGAGGATCTTCCGCCTCATGATATGCAGATTGCGGCTGAGTCGAAAAGTCGAACTGGAGGTCAGAATCGAACTCGACTGTTCCGCGAGGTACTTCGTTTGAATGGCCCACTTTCGGTGCTACGGGCCTTGCGCTTGCGCGGCTTCCTTAGGTACTCAGAATACAAGCGTGCTCCTTGGACCCGAGGGCTGACCAAAGCGAGGCTGCGCTCCTTGGAGCAAGAATGGGTGCAGCGCTATCTTCAAGAATAGCTATGCGTCTTGCGTATGCGGGTGTCACATGTAACCCGCGCATCCGACTGGAGTCTTTAGATGGAGAAGGAGAGCCCTCAACTAGGGCGGATAAACGGCTGGCTGAAAGCAAGGACCGTACGGCTTCCCTATGCTGCTGCACTATTGCTAGCGACGCTTTTTTTGACGCTGAGCGTGATGGCGCACATTGACATTCGGTCGATGGCGTCGTCGCTAATGGCGCTCATTCCAGTACGAGATGTGTTCGTGAATGCCACTGGAGGCTTTCTCGGCGGAATTGCGGTACTTTGGTTGGCGGTTGGAAGTCGCGGACTCAAGAACCTGCGAGCCAGATTTTCGCGCCCATCCGTTCGACTGGAGCTGGGACGAGCGCCGGAGAACATATTCGACGGGATCGAACTAGGGTCTCCTGCCCAGTTGATCGAGCTGAAGCTCGGCCCCCCCACGCGACGCTACAAGGATTGGTGGGGATACAGATACAGTGATGCACTGGTTGCATTGACCTTTGAAGATGGATCTCTGAGCAGCATTGCCGTAGCACTCACCGATCCCAACACAACTTTTGAGTTTCCAGCTTGGCACTTCGAGTGCCCGCCGCTTGGGAAGCTGACGCTGAAAGAGTTGTTGGACGCCGGTCATCTCGACCTCAGTTTTGAGGAGTCTCTTCGTCACAGAGAGCTACGTGTGACTGGTCGGGAGGGGCCAACGGGCGCTTGGCACAGCATATCTTTTGGGGCGCTTGACCCTAACATTCCTGGCTCGCTGTTAGCGGCATCTTTTGAGTGGGATCGGGAGGCGGGTGTGCTTATCTCGCCACCGCAGGACGTAAGGGTCAACTGGGCCGCTGTTCACAGCAGCTATGATTTTGATGGGTTCCCCTGGGACTTTGCAATCAAACTTTGAAGCAGTTCGACCTCGACTTTAGTGGGGTGATATGTCTTACATCCACAGTTCTGTAACGATCGAACTCAACTCAGCGGGCTTCCGAGGGTCCGACGTCGATGCACTTTTGCCCGACTTCGTGACTGAGCGGAAGACCATCGTAGGACTGACCTGGTACAGCAGCGTCAACGGCCCAGAGAGCTTTACTGTGGCGTTAGCGGTGGGGTCATTTTGTGCGGCTGCGGTTGCCTCAGGATTTCTGGAAGCGCTTGGCGCTGATATGTACAAATGGGCGAAACACAAGCTCTTGAGTGTGCTGCGTTCTAAGCGGCATCCTGACTGCTACATATCGTTGAAGTTCGACGATGTGGAAATGTTTTTCCATGAGGATGGATTGTTTTCAGCGCCAAATGCAGGGGAAGTACTCCTCGATTTCTTTGAGCAGCTACCTAAGCTTGTCCTGCAGATGGACGCACATCAGTCTAAAACCTGGGAGATCTCTCGTGACCCAACCGCAGGCACATGGTTGATTCGGCCCTTCGTGGACTGAGCGCTATATCAGCCTCAGAGCGGGTGCTTTTGAATCGCGATGTCAATTAGCCCTGCGAGTCCGCACTGATGCAGGTCTGCCACGAGTCGTAGCCTGGCCGCAAATGCGGCATTGTTGGACTTCATCTCCTGTCCCTTGGCGAAGTAGTTGCGTTGCGAAGCTCACTCGGGCGGACGCTTCCGGACGATCGGACCAATGATGGGGAGTGACCTGAGTTGATCGACCGTCATGCCGATCTTCTCAAGGTAGTCGAGATCTGCGAGTAGCTGTTCGGTTAGCTTCATTGCTCCCCATTGACCGAGTTGGTGTGGTTCGATGGTAGACCACATGTTTCGGTAGCCCACACCCAAAATCTGGCCGCAAGGGACACGCAGCGCCGTGCCATGGGGGTAGTCATAGCGGGGCACCAGCGGCGTAACCTGGGACCAACCTGGGCAACCCGCTACACCGGGCAACTAGCGCGGGCCCTGCACCCGCATGCGCCTCTCGATGTCCTTCACGAGGTCCGACGGCGCCACGTCGAGCGCGTCACACAGCTTGAATATGAGACGCAGGCTCGGGCTATTTCGCCCCAGTTCGATCTCCGAGATGTGACGTCGGTCCACGTCGGCGCGTGTGCGGGCTTATCCGGCGGACAACAATCACTCAGCCAAGTATTCCAACCACGTGGATATAACCGCACTTCGCTTCTTCGTCGGCGTCTTCCCCAGCACCAACAGAAGTCCTGCTACGTCGTTCTCCTCGCAGTAGAGATACGCCAGCGGCACACCCAGCGCCTTCGCGATGTTGCGCGCGGTCGCTACTGCCGGTTCATGGGTTCCCAACTCGTAGCGGCTGATTCTTGCCCGGCTCGACGACTCGTCGATGCCTATTAGCACACCCAATTTTTCCTGAGACCAGCCCAGATCTTCACGGCGTGAGCGAATTCGCTTCCCGATGAGATTTGTGGTGTGGCCAGGCTCAGAACCCATGTCACGAGTCTCGTGACGTGGTGATAATCTGTCGTCACGAATAACGTGACAACGGATTGTCTCCTTGCGGATGGCCCGTAGTGGTCATCTGCTTCCTTCATCACATCATTCACTAATACCTAGGAGAACCATGAGCTTTTTTGTTCGATCAATGGCCGAGTGCGTAGGAAGGAGAACCGTCGGTCTGTGCTTCATCCCCCTTGTGACGGCATGCGGTGTTAGCCCCAACACCGTTGAAAGGATGACCGAGTCCAATCGGCTCGACATGATGCAGGGCATGACAGTCCAACAACTGTGCAGGGGGTACAACAATTCTGCGATCGGTCCCAAAACGGAAATGCAGTTGCTGGAGCTGTTGAGGGACCGGGGCGTGGAGACGTGTGAGGAGCGCGGACGAGTGCGGGTCATTCCACCGCGACAGGAATCCACAGTTGCGGCAGTCAAGGTAGGTGGAGTTCAGGCGACGCGAAGAGGCGAGGACGACTCTGCTTCCCAGCGAGAGCAGCAACGTCTACGGGATGAAGCAGCGAAGCGTGAGGCGGAGCGGACAGCCGCCGAGGTCCGTGCAGCGGAGGAGAGGGCGCGTGACGCTGATGTGGCCAAGGTGGCGTCAAGTCGGGTGAGCAAAGGCGGCGCCAGTGGAAGTCACAACGGCATTCGCTTCGACATGAAGGTCCCGGATCTGGAGAAGATGGGATTCATGTGCCGTGAATCGAGTGAGCAAGATTCACGGGGGCAGATGCGGTGCGCTCACATGGAGATGACCGGTCGGGCCTTCAGTCGCAACCTTGAGCGATACAAGGTGGAGTTCGACAAGCGCGGTGACATTTCCATGATCACGGCCGACTTTGTTGAAACACCGCGCTCCGTGATGGAGGTTGTCCGGATCGGCTCGGACATCAAGGAGTTTTACCCCATCGAGCATGAGTTCGACGCCGAGTTCAAGAAGCGCTTCCCCTTGGTGTTTCGCTACATGAATTCGGACGGTGCGGGCATCCAATTCGGCTACCTGCAGTACACCCGTCGCACTGCGATCAACTTCTATCCCAGCGGTACCTTCAAGCCCTGATCCAAACCCCCATCCCCCACCTGCGCCCCTGGAGAAATCCTTGGGCGCTTTTTTACGTCCATACGAAAGGATTTCAATGATCTGGATACCCCTGTTGGCCATCCCGGCGGCGCTCGCCATGTTCCGGCTGGGAGCGGCGCTCACCGTGGTGTCGACGCTCAAGTCGGCGGTCCTGGTGCTGCTCGTCCTGCTGGCCGCTGCGCTGTTGTGGGCCATGAGTAGGAGGCGCCCGAAAACCTAGTTCTCGATCCTCGCAACTACCCCCGATGGGCTCCAGCCGGTTCACTCCGCTGGGGCCCTTTCTGTTTTCACACCAACCAATAGGAGAAATGCACATGCGCGTACTGCGTGATTCGGACTCGATACGGAGTGCCGGCGCCGACCCAGCGGAGCCATCGCTGTCCGTGCTCATCTCGCGGCTGATTGCGGACCTCGACGACGAGGGATGCGACCTGACCGAGATGGTGCGGATCGTCGTGGTTGAGCCCGGCGACGAAATGAGCACGATCGATGCCGAGCTGGGGTTCCCGCTGCTGGAGCGCCCGCTGGACGTCATCGAGACCCACGGCGGTTGGATCGAACTGACCATGGTTCTGAGCGATGACGGTTCCGGAGTTGTGGTGTACGTCCCTGTGCGCCCCGACGTCGATCCCCGTCTGCTCGCTCACTGCCGGGAGGCAATGTCATGAATGTTGCCCCCGTCCCCCCGCCCACAGCCGCCCACGAGGCGGTTTTTTTACGTCTGGAGTTTGTTCATGAATGACAGCCATCCCATCGTCACCGACTTCGCCGACCTGCTCGACGAGAACCTGCGCGAGGCCTGGGAGGAGAGGGCGGCCGTCATGCAGTTCGAGGCCGGCATTCCCCGTGATCTGGCGGAGGCGCTCGCGCTGCTGCTGGTCATCCGTCAGTACCCCACCGCCGCCCTCGCGCGGCTCAACACCACCAACCACTAGGAGAAATCATGTCCACCGAAGAAACCATCATCAATGAAGCACCGACCCTCGATGACCTCGTTCAGGTCCTGCGCGAGGGCCAATGTCCGTCCGTGTCGGGTCGGTCCACGCTGACCTACCACTTGGGCCACATCGGCGAGCGCGAGCACTTCATCCGCATCTACGACAACAGCGGGCGGGGCATGTTCGCCCGGGACTGGATCTTCGCCAAGGAGATCGAGGGTGTGATTGCGGGCGAGTGTCCGATCACGTCTGCTGCATTCCGCGAGCTGTACGTCGGTCGCTCCATCAACACGGGCGGATTCCTCATGGCTGTCCTGCTGTCGCTGGGTGTGCTGGTCCCCATGCCGGAGGGAGCGCGCGGCTATGCACGCAACCCCGACGTGACGCTGGGCTCGCTGTTCACACCAACAGAGGCAACCACCTCCAAGCGAAAGCCACGGGGTGCGGCGTGACGGGCGCTCTGCTGGTCGCCGCGCTGCTCTCGATGCTCTTCGCGAGTACGAGGGCCCTCGGCATCGTCTGCATCGTGCTCCTCTGCTACCTCAAACCCATCCTCGCGGCCTGCCTGATCGTGCTGGCCATCACCTTCGTTCTGTACCTGTTCAAGTAAAGGAAATCCACATGTCATACATCGACGCCATCACCGCCGCAGCACACAGCATCGCGGACTGGGACGTGCCGCACGAGCTTCTCCCGCTGACGCTCACCAACGAGGCCGCGCGCCTGGCGCACCTGGAATCGGACCGCATCGGCTGCGCGGGGGCCGAGTAAATGGGGTGGCCTCGCCGGACAACTGGCGGGGCCGCCTGGGCCAAACCTGGGCAACCTCGGGCACCACCCGGGCCGGGCGACCCACACCAAAAGCGATGCGGGGTGGAGTAGTGGGTCTCTCCGCCTCGTCGATCCATCCAGCCACGTCGGTGCTTAGTCGATCACCGCGACTGCGTAGTGGCTCGATTGGCACGTCGTTGTTCGTGATTCGTAGTCGTCAAAGGGGGACGTCTTCGATCAAGAACCAGTCGTTGATGCGGTAAACCGTATTGCTTGGAAACCAGTCGTCGAAGCCATCGTTGGATATCTCCCACAGCCCGCGAAGAATCACGTATCTATGATGGTGAGCGTGCAAGAGCAAGCGCTAAAATTCAATCACTGCCTCACAGTCCACAGCTGAGAGACAGCGGGTGGCTCCCCTCCATACATGCCACTGTGTTCTTGCGGCGCTTCTACAGGCGTTCGCGGGCTCACTTTTAATACAGCGAAACCGGCCTCAACTAGCTTGAGGATCGGGAATGACTCCCCCCATATCTGTGCGACGACACGTCTCGGTGGCCATGTGCTGCTGGTGCGTTTGCGTCGAAGTCGCCGTCATCGTACGGCGATGAGCGTTCTTTAAAAATTTGCACCCATAGCAAATCCCGCCGGTGCGCGGGTCGGGTTTTCAGCCCTTTTTTGGACCCCGGGGAACCGGGAAACCAGAAAACCGGAAAGCTGGAAATCCGTGGGCCGGCCGCCGGTGTGGTCGGTCCATTTTTCTCATACATAAGAACAAGAAAGGTAAAAAATAAATGAAGAAAGAACACGGAGACAGTGCATTCCCCAGCTTTGCCACCACAGAGAGCTGGGCGCAGTTTCTGAGTAAATCGGGCTTTACGGTCATTCCAGTCCTTCCTGGGACCAAGGTGCCTGCAGGCCCATGGCAACCTTGGCTGGAGAATCAGAGCGTGGGGCACATCGAGCTTCACTGGCGCGCGCATCCCTCACACGAGGTTTGTGTCTTCGCCGGTCACAAGCTCTACGCACTCGACGCAGATCGAGAGGAGTCCATGCAACAACTTCTCCGGTTGGAAGAGAAGCATGGAATCCATCCGGCCGTTGTTGTGAAGACCACGAGTGGATGCCATCACTACTTCGGCTTGCCGGAGGGTGTGGTAGCAAAGCAGGGAAGTCACGACAGCCGTAAGCATCCGGAGCGACTGGATGTGAAAACAGGCCGTAGCTTGCTGATGGGACCAGGTAGTCCGGGGAAAGTGATTGAAAAGTGGAGCGTTGACCATATTGATGACCTGACCCCTGTCACGCAGGCGTTCGTCGACGACGTCGCACGGCTAAACGGACAGCAACCGCCGTCCGAACAGGTTGAGCGTACGGAGGTTGACAGGCCTGCGGGCGATGTAGATGTTGAAGTGCTTGAGCGCTTAGTCAGTGCAATACCGCCCGAGGGCTACGACACGTGGACGAAGGTTGGTATGGCCCTGCACACAGAAACCGGCGGAAGCTCTGCCGGACGGCATCTGTATGACAGATGGAGTGAAGGGGGGAGCAAGTACGACGGTTCCGCTGCGATCGAAAAGAAGTGGGAATCCTTCCAGGGCGACGTTGCTGCTCCGTGTGCACTCGGCACCCTCAAGTACTTGGCGAAGCGGCATGGCGCGAACGTGGTCGAGTTGCTGGAGCCATTTCAGGTGGTCAAGACAGAGGTGGTGTTGTCCTCGAGTATGACCCGCGAGGATCTTCCGAAATTTGCTTCGCCTCCGTCCAAGGGGCCACGTCTGGTGCGTCACTCGCTGACTAACCGCATTGACGAGGTCGAGCGCCTGGTGCTTGCAGAGAAGTTGATTTGCGGTGGACTGATGGCCATGGGCGAGACCACCCTGATCAGCGCTGAACCTAACACCGGGAAAACGGCTTTGACCTTGCGGCTACTGGTGAACTCCATGCGCGATGGATCTCTTGACCCGAAGAAGCTCATCTACTTGAACCTTGACGATTCAAGCCGGGGCCTGTTCGAGAAATTGAAGCTAGCCTCCGAATACGGGTTTGAAATGCTTGCGCCTGGATACGGGTTCAAGACTTGTGAGACCTTGGACTATCTGGAGGACATGATGAGTGACGGAACCGCGCTCGGAACCGTCGTCATTGTCGACACCGTGACTAGGCTGTTCGACAACAACAGCAAGGTCGAGACACGAGAGTTCACTGATGTCTCGCGGAGGTTCAGCGGCCAGGGCGGGACCATGGGCCTGCTTGGACACTGCAACAAGCACCGAAACAAAGCCGGGAAGCTGGACTTTGCAGGCGTTAGCGATCTTCCGAATGATGTCGATTGCCGGTACATCCTCGATACGCTGAACATGGACAGAGCCGGGGAGTTCAAGGTTGTTGGCTTCGAGAACGGAAAGCGTCGCTCAAGCGTGAAGCAGGTCGCTGCATTCAAGTACTCGACGCGGCAGTCGCAGAGCTATGAAGAGCTGTTGCTTTCGATCCAAGAGGTGAATCACGAAGACTACTTTGTGCCGAACGGGGTTGCTGCAACTGAACGAGAGGTCGTCAATGTGGTGCGCGAGATCCTCAGCAAGGGCCCCAATACGCGAATGAAGCTCGCGATGGAGGTCGGCGAGAGGATTGACCTGTCGCGCGTCAAGATTCTTGGGCTGCTTGAGAAGCATGCAGGCCAGCACTGGTCTGTGACGAAGAACCGCAAGGCCAGCAATTCGTTCATCTACGAGCTGCTGGACGAACAAGACGCCAACCAGGCCGCGCCGGTTTCCGGGTTTTCCGGTTCCCCGGTTCCCCGGCCCGCCACCAGCCCCGCGCAACCCGCGCTGGCATACAACGATGAGGAGAACGAAGAATTTGAAGATGTGAAGTTTTAATCCCCGACCGCGCCAGTCTTCGGACTCGGCCGGTCTCATTCCCAGGCCATGCCTGCCGCTCAATCGAGTGTGCCGGTGTGGCCTTTTTTTTTCGTCCGCACAAACCATAGGAGGTCCATCGTGCCCACTGCAACCCTGTCCACCCAACTCGTTGCCTCTGCTGTATGTCCTCCGGGGCGCAGCAAGCTCGACCTCTACGACACCGCCATCCCCGGGTTCATCCTGGAGGTGCGTCCGTCGGGCGGCAAGACCTATCACCTGCGCTACCGCGACCAGTACGGCAAGCAGCGTCAGTACAAGATCGGCGACGCCGCGTCCATCAATTTCTCCAAGGCACGCGACATGGCTCAGCGGGTCCGCTCGCGCGTCGTCGGCGGCGATAGTCCCATGGATGAGCGGCGGGCGCAGAGAACCGTGCCCACCCTCTCGGAGTTCATCCGCGATGTCTACATGCCGCACATACGTGCGCATCGTCGGAACTTCCAATCCACCGTGAGCTTCATCCGGCATCACATCGAGCCCCGATTCGGCGCGCGGCGTCTCGATGAGATCACACCCAAGATGATCACGGAGGCGCACGACGAGCTGAAGCTGAAGGGGTACGCACTGGCGACCGCAAACAAGATGCCGATCCTGTTCAGCATCTTCTACAACCTGGGAAAGAAGATGAAGGTGCAGGGCGCATCGACGAACCCGGCTCAGTCGCTCAAGCTATTCCAGTTGAACAACAACCGGGAGCGCTACTTGTCGGCAGAGGAGGTCCAGCGGCTGCGGTCGGTGCTGGAGGAGTGCCCCTATGAACAGATGAGAACCATCGTCCCGCTGCTGCTCATGTTGGGGTGTCGAAAGAGGGAGCTTCTGGAGGCCCGGTGGGAGCACATCGATCTGGAGAGGAGGGTGTGGCACATCCCGATGTCCAAGTCGGGGAGGGCGCGCAATGTTCCGCTGTCGTCGTCGGCCATTGAGGTGTTCCGCTCGCTGGAGCGCCGGGAGGGGTGTCCATACGTGGTCCCCAATCCCGCAACGCTGAAACCGTGGGGCAACCTGCATCACCAGTGGGACGCCATACGTAGGCGGGCGGGACTGGATGGTGTGCGCATCCACGATCTGCGGCACAGCTTCGCGAGCAACCTGGTGAACTCGGGGCGGTCCATCTACGAAGTTGGGCGGCTGTTGGGACACTCGCAGGTGAAGACGACGCAGCGGTATGCGCATCTCTCGGACACCGTGCTCATGTCGGCCATGGAGGAGGCGGCAAATGCGGTGGCGCCTGTGGGGGGCTAGGACGCATAGATCACACCCAGCTCGGCGGCTCACGTTGCTGAGTTGGGTGTGATGAAACTCAGCTACTTGGTCAGCTCGATGTCGCGAAGCAAACGCAGCGTTAGCTCATCAAGGCCGACGCGGTAGAAATACTCCTTCCCGCCTACGAAGACGGTCTCTACCTGCACTGGTGGTACGCGTCCCAAGATGTTGTTCATTCGAGCTTCGATGAACACCTGTCCGGAGTCAACGGGGAAAGTCAGCTTCTCACCTTGGCGCAAATCCGCTGCACGAGTACCGTTTACAAAAATCTGAAACACATGCTCTGCCCCATGCAGCCCTGCGTCGCGAATGACGGTGAGCTTGGCTGGATTTGTCGTCTTGGCAAATGTAGCGACATACACACGCTCCGCAGGCGGGAGCTTGGCATCGGCCAGCGAGGTCGGTGACGTTCCACACCCTATCAACAGGAACGTGGCTGCGACAGGGACAAGCAACTGGTACATCGAGAGCTTTCAAAGTTGGTTGACTGAGAGATTGAGCATAGCTGCACACGCGTGCTGCGTCCCGGTTTGCAGAGGCAAGCGGTGGTCTACAGACATCGAAATTAGCGTCTGTCACTGGACGACTTGATGCTTGGGCCGATCAGTCATCCCGCTGGGACAACAAGGCTCGTCCGCGGATCTCATCCGCAATAGCTAATTCACCCAGCGCTTCAAGTGCTTCGCAGATGCGAGCGCGAATGGCCACTAGCAGTTGCCCTCCATCATCAAGCTGCTGGGCATCCTCCGCCGTCCACGTCCAACCTAACTCCAAACCCGGACGCGGCGTGGCAAGAGAGATCTTTGTTCGCGTGAATGCTTGGTCGAACGCATCCCTGTCTTGCGGCAGCACAATACCGACCGCTTCCAAGTTGCTCCAGTACGCGGACCAATCTGCGCGCCGCACAGCCTGTGTGTGCTCAATATGCTGCAGCCAGTATTCGACGTATTGCTTGGGTCCGATCTGCCCGCGAGTCCAGCATCGGCCGGCGTGTATAGCGCCCCAGTGGTAGTTGGGTTGCACGCGCCAGCCGTTCAAACGGAGCAAGCCATGAGCTCGGTCGGCCCTTGCATAAAACACTCGTGCTTGAGCCAATGTGTCCGCAGGCGTGAGGCGAAGCTGTATATCGCCAACTGCATCCGTGCCCAGAAATACCATCTCCACGGCACGCTTTCCGCCGTCTGGACGATTGGGGAGGTGGCACCATCCCGCCGCCTGATGAGATTGATCGAAGACGCCTACTGCCTCGGCTATTAGCACACGTAGCCTGCGCCGCATCCGATCAGCGTGGCCGTTTGCACGTCTTAACGTGGAGTAGGGCCCTAGCGCCGGAAAGTGGTGATCAGCAAGGGCCAAGAAGTGTTCAAGCACCTTCCTTTCTGCCCCGAACACCAGCTCTCGTGTTACGAGGTCTGCGATTGCTGCGAGCAGCTCCTGCCAGGAAATCGAACGTGCTGCAGGGTCGAGTCGTACGTTTCCTCCTCCGGTATTGATTTCGATCACCTGACGGTCGTGAACGCCCTGTGTAATCTTGTTCTCGATCACTATGACTATGTCGCGGCCATACTCGACAACTCCGTCCAGCACTTGAATCCGCGTGGAGGCCTTTACGGCGGCGGTGATGGGTAGAGCATCAGGTGCCAGAAGAACCGAAATAACACGTGGAGGCGGCTCATCCTCTCCGTCGCCAGCGCCCGTAGAAATGAGAGCCGACTCCTGTGTTCGCCAGATGGGGCTGGGCAAGGACTCCAGCCGAAGTTCGTGATCAATGAGTCGTAGCCAAGTGGAATGCGCTAGCGGGCTGAAGCTCAGCGCTACAAGCAATGCACGGGTCAGCTGGTTCTCGTGTCGTCCAGGCAGATCCTTGTAAGGGGAGAAAAAGTTCAGAGGCGTGACCATGCTTGGCACTTTAAATCGAGCAGGCGTCTGGCCGCTTACGTCTGTCAATGCAGGAGACGGTCTCCGTTAAGTTGTTCTCATGAGCATCAAGCAGCAAGCCTGTGCTCGTAGAAGTCCGGCGCCGGGTCATCCAGTATCGATAGCAACTCCACGTCGCCGCCTTCTGCACCGAGCCACCGATCCACGTTCTCCGGCCGGATGTACACGATGCATCGGTCATGTCCGGCGGCGGCAACCTCGGGCGGTGGATCACTGGTGATGGCCGCGAACGACAGCAAGTCCGGCTCTCCGGGCGCTGACCACCGTGACCACAGGCATGCGATCAGCATGGGGTCGCCCGATCGAGGTCGAAACTCCAGCACTACGTTGCCCTCCGGCGTGCGCACGTTCTCGTAGAACACATCCACCACCATGAGCCCATGGGTCACACCAAATTGGCCACGCCAGAAGCCCGTGAGGTTGTCGCGCCGCGCGTTGTAGGTGCCGGGGTACTTGGTGTCGTAGTTGGCGGGCTTCCCTGCGGGGCGGCACTGGTAGCGCATCGGCCGAATCACGCGTCGTCCGTTCTCCATCACCATCACCGGCGCATAGTTGCCCGGGTAGATCCTTGAGTCTTGTGGTGTGAGCACGGTGCGCCGCAGGTCGTCCAACCTGGACAGCCCGCGCGCGATCTTGTCCCCGGCAATCCGCACATCCTCTGTGGCCCTCTTGGTGTGCTTTGTCAGCAGTGATCGCTCGGCGTCGACCAGGCGCTTCCTCTGCTTGAAGATATCGTGCTCGATCGTCGTAGTTTGCAGCGCTCGATGCTGGTCGATCAGCACCTTGATGGACTGCTCTTCCGGGGATGTAGGGTGCTCAAATGCCGCCTCAACACCCCGGGGAATCACGATCCTGGGGTTCTCCAGCCGGGACCAGAACAGCTCGGCGAAGGTGGCAATGTCGATCTCCGAGCCGTATGCCCGCTTGTATCGACGGTAGTCCGCCCAGATCTGAGCCGAGTAGCACATGGCCCACTGTATCGCCTATGTGCGCTCATGGCGACGCACCGGCCGAATCCAGCCCGAACCTACCGGGGTCTCGGGTGCAACGTCTATGAGCCATTCCTGGGCCACCCATGCATCACCTTCGTGCGACATGCCGGAGTAGCAGACGGTCGTACCCTCGGCGGGGCATTCCTTCACCCGCGGGTCATAAAGCACAAACTTGTGCGGCGTTGAGTTGACTTCCTGGAACTGCAGAACCTTGTACCAGGTCTCTCCGCCCTGGAAGCGGATGGTCGAGAGAGTGCCGCGCAGTTCCTTACGGGCATTGGGTGCGATTGTCCGGCCGCCCGCCCGGAGTTCGGTCATGGAGACGCGCATCGGTCATCGCGCGGTGACGGGTTCCAGCCACACCCGTGCAGCCTCGTCGGGACCCAGTGCGCGCAGGCGCTCGTCCCGCCAGAGATCCCCCGCTAGGTCCTCCAGCTGCGAGGGGTCCACCGTGCGCCACTGCTGCTGCAGCTGATGGGCACAGGCGGCGATCCAGATGTGTGCGGGGAGGGCGTCCATGGGCTTCATGCTACCGCAAATACTGTATGGATGTACAGTACAATGCGATTGCTGTTGTCTCCTTGACTTTCGCCCGTCTGCCTCATCGGTGGGCGGGCTTCTTTTCTGGTGTGGGCAGATTGCAAAGATGGATGTGTGATGGAGGGCCGCGCCTGGCCTTCGGCTAGCATGTCGGCAAACGGCCGAGGCTGTGTGAAAACCCTTCCCCAAACGCCCACCAAAAAATAAAATTGAGGCACCCCATTCCCAATGAGGTGGCCCATGAAGCGATTCATCGAAGGCGCAGACCGACATCAGGTCACGTTGTTGCCAGAGTGCCTTGACGATTACGTGGACGAAGACAACCCGGTGCGCATCGTCGATGCGTTCGTCAACGAACTGAATCTGGGTGCTCTGGGCTTCGAGGGCGCAGATCCCGCAGCCACTGGCCGCCCTGGGTATCACCCGTCAGTTCTGCTCAAGCTCTATATCTACGGCTATCTCAATCGCATCCAGTCCAGCCGCCGGCTGGAACGCGAAGCGCAACGCAACGTCGAACTCATGTGGCTCACCGGCCGCCTGACACCCGACTTCAAGACCATTGCCGACTTCCGCCGCGACAATGGCAAAGGCATCCGCAACGTGTGCCGCAGCTTCATCATGCTGTGCCGGCAGATGAAGCTCTTCTCGCAAGCCGTGGTGGCCATCGACGGCAGCAAGTTCAAAGCCGTCAACAGCCGCGACCGCAACTTCTCGCCTGGCAAGATCGACGCGCGCAAGGAGCAGATCGAGCAAAGCATCCAGCGTTACCTCGATGCACTGGAGACTGCAGACCGGGTCCAGCCAGCCGACTTCGAAGCCAAGACCGACCGCCTTCAGGAGAAGATCGGCAAGCTGCGCGAACAGATGCGCCAGCTCGACGAGACCAAGGAGCAACTCAAGAGTGAACCGGGCCAGCAGCGCTCGCTAACGGATCCCGATGCGCGCTCGATGCTTCAGTCCGGCAAGAGCACAGGCCTGGTCGGCTACAACGTCCAGACGGCGGTCGACGGCAAGCATCACCTCATCGTGGCCCACGAAGTCACCAACATCGGCCATGACCGAGCTCAGCTGACAAAGATGGCAGTGGCTGCGCGCGAGGCCATGGGCAAGAACAAGCTGCATGCCTTCGCCGACCGTGGCTACTTCAACAGCCTGGAGATCAAGGCCTGCGAGGACACCGGGATCACAGCCTTCGTGCCCAAGCCAATTACCTCCAACGCGAAGGCGCACGGACGCTTCGGCAAGGCCGACTTCATCTACATCGCGAAGGATGATGAATACCAGTGTCCTGCAGGTCAGCGCGCCATCTACCGGTTCAGCAGAATGGAGGACAACATAGACCTTCGCGTCTACTGGTCCAGTGCCTGTCCTGCTTGTGCGCTGAAGGATCAGTGCACGACTTCATCCTTCCGACGCATTCGCCGCTGGGAGCACGAAGCGGTGATCGACCGGATGCAGCATCGCCTGGATCGCAAGCCCGATGCGATGACATTGCGACGCTCGACCATCGAGCATGTGTTCGGAACGCTGAAACACTGGATGGGCTCGACGCACTTCCTGATGAAGACAATGGCTCATGTGGGGACCGAGATGAGTCTTCACGTGCTCGCGTACAACCTCAAACGCGTGATGAGTGTCTTGGGTATTGCGAGAACGATGAAGGCGATGCAGCTGGCGGGGGCGTGAGCCTCTTCGCCCTCTCGTTTGCACCTCTATGAGGCGTCACAACCTCCTCGCAATCGATCTCAGGCGCATCTCGGCATTCGTGGAACGCTTGTCCGCCTGAGAATGCCCCCCCACATGGCGCCATCGCGCGTTTCTACACAGCCTCGGCCAGAAGCGGACGTTCACCGCAGCCTTGTGCAGGGCTCAGCATTTGACCGGCGATTTCACCGAATCACGCTTCGGGACAATGGTCTGAACTATGTCTATCTTTTCCGTCGTCGGTAATGTTTTGCGCCGAGGCGTAGTCGCCGCGCTTGCGAGCGGCGTTGCCGTCGTACTCGCCCTTCTCGCTGGGTTCTTTTCTGGTGGGGGAAGAGGTGGTTTTGTATTGGCCTCGGCCATAGTGTTCTTCGCTGTTGGGTGGGCAGTCCTTCCTGCTGTACGCGCGTCACGCTTAGCTGCAGTCCTCTGCGCTATCGGCTGGATTGCCCTCGGAGTATGGGCAACGATGTACGGTGATCGCGGTTGGATGCTTTTGCCCTGGGTCATCGCAACTGTGATCTTGTTTGTTTGCCTATTGGTCAACTGGCCCCGGTACATGCAGAGAACCCTCAACCCGTGGAACGAAGATGCATCTGACCACAAGCGTTCATGATCCCCAGTGCGATGCAGTTGGCTAGTTCGCGCTCCCCAGGTAGGGGTATTCGACCGCCTCCGTCCGACCGACGGGTTCGCGCAGCACGAACTCCGCCTATGGGCCCGTTTCGGGCCTGGGCTACGATGGCACCCATCGGCCAGAAGCTGACCTTCACGCAATGTTGACTTCCGATTTCAAAGACGCTCTCATGTACTTTCACGCGACCCAACAATGACTGAAAGTCGTCTCGTAACGGTGCTTTTAGCCCTCGCTGGCG
>Ga0247823_10001846_pt1 | contig 17477 bp, 16 predicted proteins | sample 13C_PalmiticAcid_2_FD_192426 | JGI IMG/M metagenome (GOLD analysis project Ga0247823, IMG submission 192426) | Soil microbial communities from agricultural site in Penn Yan, New York, United States - 13C_PalmiticAcid_Day30 | ecosystem: Environmental > Terrestrial > Soil > Agricultural land... | reverse complement strand
CTCGTGGGCGATGGCGGGACGCGAATCACGTTCTGGGACAAGGAGTTCCGTGCCCAGCCGTACCCGCCCGCGATGATCCCGGGGCCGTGGCGGGAAGGCCCCGGCCTGGTCCGCGACGGCGAGGGCCACGCGCCGCGCTCGATCGAGGATCCCTGCGAGCGGGTCCCGGTCGACCTTGTCCGGGCGACCCGTATGGAGGCGGCGCCGACCGGTCTGGCGCACTTCGGCGTCGACCTCGTCGGCACACGTGCCTGCGAAGACCCGTCCCGCGCCGGGCCCGCGCTGGTCGGGTTCGCGGTGCCGTCGCCGGAGCGCACGATCGACCTGGTCACCCGGGACGGCCTCATCCGCGTCGAGCGGCGGGCGGTCGCGGAGAAGCTCGCGGCGCGCGTCCTGGACACCCGCGTGCCGGGCCTGGACGGCTACCGGGTCCAGGCGCGGGTGGGAGCGGCGGCGAAGGTGCTGGCGTCGGACTCCGGCACGGGGTTCCTGATCAGCGGCAAGCTGTTCCCGTTCGCCGACCCCGCGGTCGCCACGCTCAACGCGTCGCCGGTCACGCGGGTCACCGCGCGGCAGTGGGGCCAATATGAGCGGGGCCCGCGGCTAGGGCCGTGATCAGGCGCTTTTCTCGCCCGCCTGACGGTCCAGGCGCGGCCCGACCACCAGCCCGAGACCCGCGGGCACCAGGACCAGCAGCGCGGTGAACGCGGCCCCGCCAGTCAGCGCCTGGCCCAGCGCGCTCGCGCTGGTCTGGTCGACGAACGTCGCCCGTCCGATGACGGTGAGGACGGCCGACCCCCAGCCCGCGATCAGCGCCGCGATGACCCACGCCCGACCCCGGTCGGGGACCCCGCGCCAGCCGTCGACGGCCGCCCACGTCGCGGCCACCCCGACGAGCACACCCAGCACCACGGCCTCGATGACCGTCCGCCCGGTCGGCTGATCGGCCTTCAGCGCCGCGACGAAGACCGCCGCGACTGCGTGCACGACCGCCAGCACAACACCCCGCACCAACCACGTCCGCATCTACCAGAGAGTAGGCCCACCTGATCCGTAGGCGAGTCGTAGGCTCATTTCCATGCCTGAAGCACATGTGCGGCGGCGAGACGCCCTGCGGTCGGCCTTGCGGGACCACGACCTGGACTCCCTGCTCATCGTCGATCTGCTGAACCTGCGCTACCTGACCGGCTTCACCGGCTCCAACGGCGCGCTGCTCCTGCACGCCGAGGACGAGGAGCGCACGGTGTTCTGCACCGACGGCCGCTACCTCGACCAGGGCGCCCGCCAGGTGCCCGAGCTGGAACAGGTCATCGACCGCGCCAGTGTCCTCGCGCTCGCGGGCCGCGCCGACAAGGACGCCGCCTACCGCAGGACAGGCTTCGAGAGCCAGCACGTCTCCGTCGACAGCCTCGACGCGCTCGCCGAGGCCGCGCCGTCGGTCGAGCTGGTCCGCGCGCCGAACCTGGTCGAGCGGCTGCGGCTGGTCAAGGACGACACCGAGATCGAGGCGCTGCGGATGGCCTGCGCCGCCGCCGACCGCGCGCTGGCCGACCTCATCGAGCACGGCGGCGTCGCCGCGGGGCGCACCGAACGCGACGTCGCCCGCGACCTGGAGAACCGGATGCTCGACCACGGCGCGACCAAGCCCGCGTTCGAGTCGATCGTCGCCGCGGGCGCCAACTCCGCCGTCCCACACCACCACCCGACCGACGCGGTGCTGCGCCACGGCGACTTCGTGAAACTCGACTTCGGCGCCCTGGTCGATGGCTACCACTCGGACATGACCAGGACCCTGGTGCTCGGCGAGCCCGCCGACTGGCAGCGTGAGCTGTACGACCTCGTGGCCGCCGCCCAGGCAGCGGGCCGAGCCGCGCTGGCGCCGGGCGCGCAGGTCCAGGCCGTCGACGCCGCCGCCCGCGCGGTCATCGAGCGCGCCGGACACGGCGACGACTTCCTGCACGGCCTCGGCCACGGCGTCGGCCTGCAGATCCATGAGGCACCCGCTTTGAGCAAGACCGGTGAAGGTACACTTTCGGCCGGCATGGCGGTCACGGTCGAGCCGGGGGTGTACCTGTCCGGCAGAGGCGGTGTCCGCATCGAGGACACGCTCGTCGTGCGGGATGACGGTCCCGAACTCCTCACGCTGACCACCAAGCAGCTCATGGTCGTCTGACGGGTGCCCAGCCCAAGGACGATCACCCCATGCGCGCGCGAACACAGGAGATCTAGCTCGTGGCCTCGACCAACGACCTGAAGAACGGCCTGGTGCTCAACCTCGAGGGCCAGCTCTGGACCGTGACCGAGTTCCAGCACGTCAAGCCGGGCAAGGGCCCCGCGTTCGTGCGGACCAAGCTCAAGCACGTGATGACGGGCAAGGTCGTCGACAAGACCTTCAACGCAGGCGTCAAGGTCGACACCGCCACGGTCGACCGCCGCGAGATGACCTACCTCTACAACGACGGCTCCGAGTACGTGTTCATGGACGGCGACACCTACGAGCAGATCCAGATCACGCCAACTGTCGTCGGCGACGCCGCGAAGTACATGCTGGAGAACAGCAGCGCGATCGTCTCCTCGCACGAGGGCTCGCCGCTGTTCATCGAGCTCCCGACCTCGGTCGAGCTCGTGATCGAGCACACCGACCCCGGCCTGCAGGGCGACCGCTCCACCGGCGGCACCAAGCCCGCCAAGCTCGAGACCGGCGCGGAGATCCAGGTCCCGCTGTTCGTCACCACCGGCGAGAAGGTCAAGGTCGACACCCGCGACGGGCGCTACCTCGGCCGAGTCAGCGGCTGATAATGGGCGCCCGCAGCAAGGCACGCAAACGCGCGGTCGACCTCCTCTTCGAGGCGGCCCTGCGCGGCGACGACCCGGTCACCCTGTTGGCCGACCGGGTCGGTTCGCCGGACGTGCCCCCGGTGAACGACTACACCGTCACCCTGGTCGAGGGTGTGCGGGCCCACCAGGCCCGCATCGACGAGCTGCTCACCGAGCACGCCGAGGGCTGGACCCTCAACCGCATGCCCGCCGTGGACCTCGCGGTGCTCCGGCTGGGCCTCTACGAGCTGCTGTGGGCCACCGACGTCCCGGACGCGGTGGCGATCGACGAGGCCGTGCAGTTGGCCAAGACGCTGTCCACAGACGACTCCCCGCGGTTCGTCAACGGGGTCCTCGGCCGGATCGCGGGCATCGCCGACAAACTTCGCGCGACGCTCTAGCACCAGAACGCTCCAGCACCAGAACGCAGAGAAACACCCGACCGCGTGCGCGCGTCGGGTGTTTCTGCGTGTGCGGGCCTGGTCAGTCTTCCTTCGACGGCCGAGCCTCAGGCGGAAGCACCCCCCAGTCGATCAGCTGCTCGGTGAGCTCGCCGGGCGTCATGTCGTAAATGATCGCCAACGACCGCAGGTCCTCGGTGCGGATCGAGAGGACCTTGCCGTTGTAGTCGCCACGCTGGCTCTGGATGGTCGCCGCGTACCGGGCCAGCGGCCCGACCTTCTCCGCGGGCAGCTGCTGCAGCCGCTCAAGATTGATCACGATCTTGGTCGCGGGCTCCGCGCCGGACGGCACCCGGCCCTCGGGCAGCAGTTCAACCACCGGCACGCCGTAGAAGTCCGCCAGTTCGGCGAGCTTCTGCACGGTGACCGCACGATCGCCGCGCTCGTAAGAGCCGACCACGACGGCCTTCCAGCGGCCACCGGACTTCTGCTCGACGCCGTGCAGCGACAGCCCCTGCTGCTGGCGGATGGCGCGGAGCTTGGCCCCTAGCGCCTTGGCGTAGTCGCCCATGCGGCGGTTCTCCGTTCGTTTGCCCCGTCGGCGCTAAGGACTGCCGCGGGTAGCTTCAAATCAACACGCTGAGTAATGGTTACCCAGAGTTGTCACCAGGTCAAGCTGATCCGACTAGGACACTTGTGTCGAGTGCCCGAGACCACCCGTGCGGCTGCTCCGAACGGCCTGATACCGTCGCGGTGAGCCCAGGTCAGCTGGGTTGATCGACATCCTTTAATACCCGTCCCGTGAGGCGGGGAAGGAGTCCACTGTGGCGTCGCGAGACCGCGGCGCGGCAGACCCGACGGAGCGGCGCGAGCTGCTTTCGGCGGGCGACGTCGCGCGCACCATCGCCCGAATGGCCCATCAGGTCATCGAGAAGACCGCGCTTGGCGGTTCCGGGGCGAGCCCCGTCGTCCTGCTCGGCATCCCCACCCGCGGCGGCCCGCTGGCCGCGCGCCTCGCCGCGAAGATCGAAGACTTCGCGGGCGTACAAGTGCCCTTCGGCACTCTCGACGTGACGCTCTACCGCGACGACCTCCGCCGCAAGCCCACCCGCCCCCTCGGCGCGACCGCGCTGCCCACGGGCGGGATCGACGACGCGCTGGTCATCCTGGTCGACGACGTCCTGTTCTCCGGCCGCACCATCCGCGCCGCCCTCGACGCGCTGCGCGACGCGGGCCGCCCCCGCGCGGTCCAGCTGGCCGTCCTGGTCGACCGCGGCCACCGTGAACTGCCCATCCGCGCCGACTACGTGGGCAAGAACGTGCCCACAGCGCGCTCCGAGGAGGTCAACGTCCTGCTCTCCGAGACCGACGAACGCGACGCCGTGCTGTTGAGCCGATCGGAGCCGAGCCCGTGAAGCAGTTGTTCAGCAACGTCCTGCTTTCCGAGACCGACGGCCGCGACGCGGTCCTGCTCAGCCGATCGGAGCCGAGCGCGTGAAGCACCTGCTCAGCACCGACGGGCTCGACCCGGCCACCGCGCTGGCGATCCTCGACACGGCCGACAGCCTGAAGAAGACCCTGCTCGGCCGCGAGGTCCGCAAGCTGCCGACGCTGCGCGGCCGGACCGTCATCACGATGTTCTACGAGAACTCCACCCGGACCAGGGCCTCGTTCGAGATCGCGGGCAAATGGATGAGCGCCGACGTGGTCAACGTCTCCGCCGCCGGGTCCTCGGTCGGCAAGGGCGAGTCCCTGCGCGACACCGCGCTGACGCTGGCCGCGGCGGGCGCCGACTGCGTCATCGTGCGGCACCCGGCCTCCGGCGCCGCCCACCGCCTCGCGGGCTGGCTCGCCGACGTCGGCACATCGGTGGTCAACGCGGGCGACGGCACCCACGAGCACCCGACCCAGGCGCTGCTCGACGCCGCGACGCTGCGGGACCGGCTCGGATCGGTCGACGGCAAGCGGGTCGCGATCGTCGGGGACGTGCTGCACAGCCGGGTCGCCCGCTCGAACGTCCATCTGCTGACCGCCCTGGGCGCGCAGGTCGTGCTGGTCGCGCCGCCCACTCTGCTGCCGGTCGGGGTCGCCGACTGGGTGCCCGGCCTCGAGGTCAGCCACGACGTCGACGCCGAGTTGCCGACGCTCGACGCGGTCATGATGCTTCGGGTGCAGGCCGAGCGCATGCACGGCGGCTTCTTCCCCTCGGCGAAGGAGTACTCGATCGCCTACGGGCTGAGCGAGGCGAGGGCGCGGATGCTGCCAGGGCACGCGGTCGTGCTGCACCCCGGTCCGATGCTGCGCGGGATGGAGATCGCCGCCGCGGTCGCCGACTCGCCGCGCTCGGCCATCACCGAACAGGTCGCCAACGGGGTGCACGTCCGCATGGCCGTGCTCTACCACCTGTTGGCTGGAGAGGAAGAAGGTTCATGAGCTTGGTCATCAGGGGCGTCAAGCCCTACGGCGAGGATCCCGTCGATCTGCTGATCGAGGACGGGGTCATCACCGAGATCGGTGCCGGGCTCAAGGGTGACGAGGTCATCGACGCCGATGGGCTGGTCGCGCTGCCCGGGTTCGTCGACCTGCACACCCACCTGCGGGAGCCGGGCCGCGAGGACACCGAGACCATCGAGACCGGTTCGCGCGCCGCGGCGCTCGGCGGCTACACCGCCGTGTTCGCCATGGCCAACACCGATCCGGTCGCCGACAACGCGGTCATCGTCGAGCACGTCTGGCGCCGCGGCCGCGAGGTCGGCCTGGTCGACGTGCACCCGATCGGCGCGGTCACCGTCGGGCTCAAGGGCGAGAAGCTCGCCGAGCTGGGCACCATGGCCAAGTCGCAGGCCAACGTCCGGATCTTCTCCGACGACGGCCTCTGCGTCGCCGACCCGCTGATCATGCGCCGCGCGCTGGAGTACACCAAGGCGCTTGGCGCGGTCATCGCGCAGCACGCCGAGGAGCCGCGGCTGACCGTCGGCGCCCAGGCGCACGAGGGCGAGACCGCCGCACGCCTCGGTCTGGCGGGCTGGCCCGCCGTCGCCGAGGAGTCCATCGTCGCCCGCGACTGTCTGCTGGCCTTCCACGCCGGTGCCCGCCTGCACGTGTGCCACGTGTCCACCCAGGGCACCGCGGACGTGCTGCGCTGGGCCAAGGGGCGGGGCACCCAGGTCTCCGCCGAGGTCACCCCGCACCACCTGCTGCTCGATGACTCGCGCCTGACCAGCTACGACCCGGTCAACAAGGTCAACCCGCCGCTGCGCACCGCGACCGACGCCGCCGCGCTGCGGGCCGCGCTGGCCGACGGGACGATCGACGTGGTCGCCACCGACCACGCCCCGCACGCCCACCAGGACAAGGACTGCGAGTGGTCGGCGGCCCGCCCCGGCATGCTCGGTCTGCAGACCGCCCTGCCGATCGTGGTCGCGACCATGGTCGAGCCGGGCCTGCTCGACTGGCGCGGTGTGGCGCGGGTGATGAGTGAGCGTCCCGCCGAGATCGCCGGTCTGCCCGACCACGGCCGCCCGATCGCCGTCGGCGAGCCCGCGAACCTGACGCTGGTCGACCCGAACGGCCGGTGGACGGTCCACGGCGCCGACCTCGCCAGCATCGCGGCCAACACGCCGTACGAGGGCATGGAACTGCCCGGCACGGTGGTCGTCACGCTGCTGCGCGGCGAGGTCACCGCGCGGGACGGGAAGGCCGCCCGATGACACGTTTTCAGCTTTCCCTTGCCGTGCTGGCGGTATTCCTGCTGCTGGCGAGCCTGATGTGGTGGGGCTATCGCAACCGCGCCCGCCGCCAGGCCAAGTTTCTCCCCACTTTCCCCGCGGTGCCGGACGGCCTGCTCGACCTCGTCCAGCGCGGCGAGGCGGGCGACCTGCTCCCGCCGCTGACCGGCGTCTACGCGAGCACGGTCACCGACAAGTCCTGGCAGGACCGGGTCGCCGTCGGCGACATCGGCTTCCGCGCCGAGGCGACCGCGCACCTGCTGCCCGCGGGCGTGCTGTTCGACCGGCTCGGCGCGAGTCCACTGTGGATCCCGGCGGACGCCGTGGTCGACGCCCGCACCGAGGCCGGGATCGCGGGCAAGGTGATGGGCGGCGACGGCCTGCTGGTCGTGCGCTGGCAGGTCGAGGACCAGCAGTTCGACACCGGCTTCCGAGCCGACGACAAGACCGAATACGAGAACTGGGTGCGGTCCGTCCGCGCCCTGCCCGAGACCCCGGAGGTTCCGCACGGTGAGTAGGAGCACGCGGACGGCCGCCGCATTGGTGCTGGAGGACGGCCGGGTCTACCGCGGCGAGGCCTTCGGCGCGACCGGCACCACCTTCGGCGAGGTCGTCTTCTGCACCGCGATGAGCGGCTACCAGGAGACCCTTACCGACCCGTCGTACCACCGCCAGATCGTGGTGGCCACCGCCCCGCAGATCGGCAACACCGGCTGGAACGACGAGGACGACGAGTCCGGTCGCATCTGGGTGTCCGGCTACGTCGTGCGCGATCCCGCGCGCGTGCCGTCGAACTGGCGGTCCACCCGCGGCCTCGGCGACGCGCTGGTCGACCAGAACGTCGTCGGCATCAGCGGTGTCGACACCCGGTCGCTGACCAGGCACATCCGCGAGCAGGGCGCCATGCGCGCCGGGGTTTTCTCCGGCGACGACCTGACCGATGTGGACACCATGGTCGGCAAGGTCCGGCAAAGCCGGCAGATGCTCGGCGCCGACCTCGCGGGCGATGTCTCCACGGCGGAGTCCTATGTGGTCAAGGCCGACGGCGACCGCCGCTTCCGGGTCGCCGCGATCGACCTGGGCATCAAGGCCAACACACCGCGAATGATGGCCGCGCGCGGCATCGAGACCCACGTGCTGCCCTCGACCGCGACCTTGGACGACGTCCTCGCGATCGAGGCGGACGGCGTGTTCCTGTCCAACGGCCCTGGCGACCCGGCCACGCAGCACCACGCGATCGAGCTGACGAAGTCGGTGCTGGAGCGGCGGATCCCGCTGTTCGGCATCTGCTTCGGCAACCAGATCCTCGGCCGCGCGCTCGGCCGGGACACCTACAAGCTGCGCTACGGGCACCGGGGTATCAACATCCCGGTGATCGACGTGGCCACCGGCAGGGTCGCGATCACCGCGCAGAACCACGGCTTCGCCCTGCGGGGCGAGCCGGGGGAGCGGTTCGACACCCCGTATGGCGCCGCCGTCGTCAGCCACTACTGCCCCAACGACGGCTGCGTCGAGGGTGTGCGCGCGCTCGACGTGCCCGCGTTCTCCGTGCAGTACCACCCAGAAGCGGCGGCTGGTCCACACGACGCCGCCGACCTGTTCGACCAGTTCGTGACTCTGATGGAGGGCGGATCGAATGCCTAAACGCGATGACATCAAGCACGTGCTGGTGATCGGGTCCGGCCCGATCGTCATCGGCCAGGCGTGCGAGTTCGACTACTCCGGCACCCAGGCCTGCCGCGTGCTGCGCGAGGAGGGACTGCGGGTCAGCCTGGTCAACTCCAACCCGGCCACGATCATGACCGACCCGGAGTTCGCCGACGCCACCTACGTCGAGCCGATCACCGCCGAGTTCGTCGAGAAGGTCATCGCCGCCGAGCGCGACGCGGGCCACCCGGTCGACTCGATCCTGGCGACCCTCGGCGGGCAGACCGCGCTCAACACCGCGGTCGCGCTGCACGAGCGCGGCGTGCTGGAGAAGTACAACGTCGAGCTGATCGGCGCCGACATCGACGCCATCCAGCGTGGCGAGGACCGGCAGAAGTTCAAGAACATCGTCGCGGAGATCGGTGCCGAGACCCCGCGCAGCCGGGTGTGCCACTCGATGGCCGAGGTCCGCGAGACGGTCTCCGAGCTGGGCCTGCCGGTCGTCATCCGGCCGTCGTTCACCATGGGCGGCCTTGGCTCTGGCATGGCGCACACGCACGACGAGCTGGAGCGGTTGGCCGCCTCGGGCCTCACCGAGAGCCCGGTGACCGAGGTGCTCATCGAGGAGAGCGTGCTCGGGTGGAAGGAATACGAGCTTGAGCTGATGCGCGACAAGAAGGACAACGTCGTCGTCATCTGCTCGATCGAGAACATCGACCCGATGGGCGTGCACACGGGCGACTCCGTGACCGTCGCCCCCGCGATGACCCTGACCGACCGCGAGTTCCAGCACATGCGCGACGTCGGCATCGACGTGCTGCGCGCGGTCGGCGTGGACACCGGCGGCTGCAACATCCAGTTCGCCATCCACCCCGGCAACGGCCGCATGGTCGTCATCGAGATGAACCCGCGCGTGTCGCGCTCCAGCGCGCTCGCGTCCAAGGCGACCGGCTTCCCGATCGCCAAGATCGCCGCGAAGCTGGCCATCGGCTACACGCTCGACGAGATCACCAACGACATCACCGGCGAGACCCCGGCCTCCTTCGAGCCGACGCTGGACTACGTGGTCGTCAAGGTGCCGCGGTTCGCCTTCGAGAAGTTCCCCGGCGCCGACCCGACACTGACCACGACGATGAAGTCCGTCGGCGAGGCCATGTCGATCGGCCGCAACTTCGTCGAGGCGCTCGGCAAGGCGCTGCGCTCCATGGAGACGAAGGACGCGGGCTTCTGGACCAAGGCCGACCCGGAGACGATGACCCAGGAGTCCATGTTGGACTCGCTGCGGACCGCGCACGACGGCAGGCTCTACAACGTCGAGCGCGCTCTCCGGCTCGGCGCGTCAGTCGACGCGGTGCACCAGGCCAGCGGCATCGACCCGTGGTTCATCGACCAGATCGCCTCCCTGGTGGAGCTGCGCGACGAGGTCGTGCACGCGCCCGTGCTCGACGAGCCGCTGCTGCGCCGGGTCAAGCGGTCGGGCTTCTCCGACCGCCAGGTCGCCGCGCTGCGCCCGGAGTTGGCCGGTGAGGACGGCGTGCGCTGGCTGCGCCACCGCCTCGGCGTGCGGCCGGTCTACAAGACGGTCGACACCTGCGCGGCCGAGTTCGCCGCCAAGACGCCGTACCACTACTCGGCCTACGAGCTCGACCCCGAGGCCGAGAACGAGGTCACCGCTCAGCACGACAAGCCGAAGGTGCTGATCCTGGGCTCCGGCCCGAACCGGATCGGCCAGGGCATCGAGTTCGACTACTCCTGTGTGCACGCGGCGATGGCGCTGCGCGCGGCCGGGTACGAGACCGTCATGGTCAACTGCAACCCGGAGACGGTGTCGACCGACTACGACACCTCCGACCGCCTCTACTTCGAGCCGCTGACCTTCGAGGACGTCCTGGAGGTCGTGCACTCGGAGCAGAACTCCGGCACGGTCGCGGGCGTCATCGTGCAGCTCGGCGGCCAGACCCCGCTCGGCCTGGCGCAGCGGCTGGCCGACGCGGGCGTGCCGATCGTGGGCACCCAGCCCGGCGCGATCCACCTCGCCGAGGACCGCGGCGCGTTCGGCGAGGTGCTGACCTCGGCCGGGCTGCCCGCGCCGAAGTACGGCACCGCCACGTCGTTCGCGGGCGCCAAGCGCATCGCCGACGAGATCGGCTACCCGGTCCTGGTCCGCCCGTCGTACGTCCTGGGCGGGCGCGGCATGGAGATCGTCTACGACGAGGAGACCCTCGCCGGCTACATCGAGCGGGCCACCGAGGTCAGCCCGGAGCACCCCGTGCTGGTCGACCGGTTCCTCGATGACGCCATCGAGATCGACGTCGACGCGCTGTGCGACGGCGAAGAGGTCTACCTGGGCGGCGTGATGGAGCACATCGAGGAGGCCGGGATCCACTCCGGCGACTCGTCCTGCGCCCTGCCGCCGATCACCCTCGGCCGCACCGACCTCGACGCCGTCCGCCGCTCCACCGAGGCCATCGCCAAGGGCGTCGGCGTGCGTGGCCTGCTCAACGTGCAGTACGCGCTCAAGGACGACGTGCTCTACGTCCTGGAGGCCAACCCGCGCGCCAGCCGGACCGTGCCGTTCGTGTCCAAGGCGACGGCCGTGCCGCTTGCCAAGGCCGCCGCGCGCGTCATGCTCGGCTCGACCATCGCCGAACTGCGCGAAGAGGGCATGCTGCCCGCCGTCGGCGACGGCGCCGAGCTGCCCGCGGGCGCCCCGGTCGCGGTCAAGGAGGCGGTCCTGCCGTTCCACCGCTTCCGCACCAAGGAAGGCCACGGCGTCGACTCGCTGCTGGGTCCGGAGATGAAGTCCACCGGCGAGGTCATGGGCATCGACGCGTCCTTCGGCAAGGCGTTCGCCAAGTCGCAGACCGCGTCCTACGGCTCGCTGCCGACGTCGGGCAAGGTGTTCGTCTCGGTGGCCAACCGGGACAAGCGCGCGATGGTGTTCCCGGTGAAGCGCCTCGCCGACCTGGGCTTCGAGATCCTCGCGACCTCGGGCACCGCGGAGGTGCTGCGGCGCAACGGGATCCCGTGCACGGTCGTGCGCAAGCACTTCGAGGGCGAGAACAACATCGTCGACCTGATCCGCGACGGCGGCGTCGACATGGTGATCAACACCCCGTACGGCAACCACGGCCCACGCGTCGACGGCTACGAGATCCGCACGGCCGCGGTGTCGCGCGACATCCCCTGCATCACCACGATCCAGGGCGCCGCGGCGGCGGTGCACGGCATCGAGGCGCTCATCCGCGACGACATCGGCGTGCAGTCCCTGCAGTCCCTGCACGCGGCTCTGCGGGCAGCGGCGGCGGTGCAGGCATGACCGCCCCGTTCGGTGCCAGGCTGGTCGAGGCCACGGCCAAGCGCGGTCGACTCTGCGTCGGCATCGACCCGCACCCCGGCCTGCTCGACGCGTGGGGCCTGCCCCGCGACGTCTCGGGCCTGGAGCGGTTCGCGCTGACGTGTGTGGAGGCGCTGGCCGGGGAGATCGCGGTGCTCAAGCCGCAGTCGGCGTTCTTCGAGGCCTACGGGTCGCGTGGGGTCGCCGTGCTGGAGCGGGTCATCGCCGAGTCCCGCTCGGCGGGCGCGCTGGTGCTGCTCGACATCAAGCGCGGCGACATCGGCTCCACGATGGCGGCCTACGCGTCGGCGTACGTCGGTGACGGGCCGCTCGCGTCCGACGCGATCACCGTTTCGCCGTACCTCGGCTTCGGCTCGCTGACCCCGGCGATCGACGAGGCCCGGCGCACCGGGGCGGGCGTGTTCGTGCTCGCCCTGACGTCGAACAAGGAAGGCGCGTCCGTCCAGCGCGCCGTCGACGCCGACGGCCGCTCGGTAGCCCAGACCATCGTGGACGAGGCGGCCGCGCTCAACGCGGGCGCCGATCCGCTTGGTTCCGTGGGTCTGGTCATCGGGGCGACGGTGGGGGAGACGGGCCTCGACCTGTCGGCGCTCAACGGGCCCATCCTGGCCCCCGGCGTCGGCGCCCAGGGCGCGGGCGCGGCCGACATCGCGCGGGTATTCGGGGCGCTGCCCGCGGTGCTGCCGACCACGTCGCGCGACATCCTGCGGCACGGCCCGGACGCCGACGCGGTACGCGCGGCGGCTTTGCGGGCACGCGACGAGTTGGCCGTATAAAAGGGAACGTTCCCAGAATTCAGCCCGGTCGTTCGACTCATTTGTCGAATGACCGGGCTGTTTTGCGTTTATCGGACGCGCGTTCGGTATACCGGACGCAAGATCAAGTGAACATGGGCATTGACGTGGCAAAGTCCCAGGGTTAACGTCCCAAACGTTCATCTTAATGAACCTTGTCGATGGGTCCCTGCAAACAGGCCCTGTGCGTAAATCCCCTGCGTCCGGGGGCGAATAGCCCCGGGAAGGCTTTGCCATGTCTGTTTTCGCCCTGCCATCCAAACCATTGCGTCAAGCCATCGCCGCTATCGGCGTGCTGGCGGTGTGCGCCACCGTCAGCCCTACCGCGGGGGCGGCCCAAGCGCCGTCAGCGTCGTCGGCCCAGGCCTGTCACCACGCCGCCTCGCGCGGTGAGCAGGCGCCGAGCTGCGTCACCGCCGCGGTCTCCATGGACAGATTGCCCGCGGTCGGCGAATCGGCCACGGTGCGGATCTCACTGAGCTCCCAGGTCCAGGTCGACAACGCCAAGCTGGCCGTGCGCCTGCCGCGCGGCCTGCGCCTGGACACCGGCGGGACCGCCCTGTCCGCGCCGCGTCCCGTCGGGCTCGACCAGCTCGCCGAGGAGTCATTCGCGCTGTCCACCCGAGGCCGCGTCGTCACCCTGAAGGTCACCGCCCTGGCCGCGGGCGCCGCCCAGATCCAGGCCGACGTCACCGGTTCCACCACCGAACACTCCGCCCACGCGTCGACCGAGTTTGTCGTCGGCGACCGGCCCGGCACCTCCCGCGCGGGCACCGGCGGCACCGACAGCCAGGCCGTCGAGTCGATCTCGGCCAAGCCGACCGCCAACGGCAAGGCGGCGTCCGTGGGCAAGGAGACCGCGGGCACCATCGCCGCGGCGGGCCAGATCTGCGCGACCGGCCAGTTCACGTTCACCGACAAGAACGGCACCTGGCTCGCGGGCCGCAACGTCGCGGTGGCCGTCCTGGGCAAGACCACCTCGTCGGCGACCACCCAGACCTACGCCACGGGCCTTACCAGCGCGTCCAACGCCGCATACAGCGTGTGCTTCACCTCGCCGGTCACCACGATGTACTCGGTCTCGGTGAAGTTCACCTCGGACGCGACCGTCTGGCGCGTCACCAACAACCAGGGCAGCACCCCGTACACGGTCACCACGGCGGCGAAGCTGAACGTGGCCTCCGGCACCAACCCCGCGTTCGGCACCACATCGCCGACGAGCACCCACATGCGCGGCTGGCACGCCTTCGACACGCTCAACCTGCTTTGGGCCGCGCGCGCCTCGGGAACCAACTGCTGGACCGCGCGGGAGACCAGCAACTGCACCCGGCTCACCGTGCACTGGCAGCCGGGCAGCACCGACGGCACCTACTTCGACAACGGCGTCGCCTACGGCTCCCGCTTCGTCGCGCTCATGGACGCCGACCCCGACTCCGAGCACCTGATCCTGCACGAGGCGGGCCACGCGTTCATGGACCTGCTCTACGCGGGCTGGTGGCCGCCGTCGGACTGCCCCAGCCCGCACTACCTGCACAGGCGCTCCGGGCCGAGCTGCGCGTGGACGGAGGGCTTCGCCAACGCCATCACCGGCTACGTCAAGGGTGACGGGATGTTCTATTGGGCCACCGGCGAGAGCATGGACCTGATGCAGACCAACTGGTTCAACCCGAGCCAGCCCGCCAGCCGGACCAACCCTGAGGACGGCGACTCGGTCGAGGCTCGGGTGGCCGGTTCCATGATCGACCTGTGGCGCCAGGTCGACGGGGGCCCCGCCCGCACGTTCGACAACATGCGGCTCAACCGGTCCAGCTCGTTCCGCGAGTGGTTCAACGACGATCGCCCGCTCGCCGGTCTGGACGTGTCCGCGGCCACCCGGAACCTCGTCTACACCCACACGATCGACTACCGCACCGGGACCCCCGGGAGCAGTCTCGTCAACGGCGGGTTCGAGAGTGGGACGGCCAACTGGACGATCACCGGCGGCGTCGTGGGCAACTGGACGAACTACCCGGCGCAGCAGGGTTCCTGGTACGCGTGGATGGGCGGCAACGGTGTCACCAACACCGACACCCTGTCCCAGCAGTTCACCGTTCCGTCGGGGACGTCCACGCTCAGCTACTACCTGCGGATCGTGACCAAGGAGAACGGGCCGACCGTCTGGGACACGCTCAAGGTCCAGATCGTCGACGGATCGACCACGACGACTCTCGCCACGTGGTCCAACGCCAACGCGGGATCGGCGTACGTGAGCCGGACGGCCAACTTGAGCCAGTGGGCCGGGCGGGCGGTCACGCTGAAGTTCGTGAGCGTGGAGGACGGTTCTCTGCAGACCGATTTCCTTGTCGACACCGTCGCCGTCGCCACCTCGTGACCCACTAAGGAAGGCGGCGGCACGGTCGTGGTGGGCGGCTCGCGTGGGCATGCGCGGGCCGTCCGCCATGGGGTGTCCGGGGCGCTTCGGGACCCCGATTCTGTTGTCGCAGGTAGCGGGCGGTGGTCTAACTAGGTGTACTGACGACAACCCAGGGAGTGGCGGAAATGACACTTTCGCCTCCCGTGGGCGCCCGATCGCGGTGCGTGACCGTCCAAACGGTCCGAATCCGGGTAGAGTCGTCGCAGGTCACAGCCCCGCCGTCACCGATCGTTGATCAACTTCTGGTCCGCCGTCACCCTGCGCACAGGGAGCCCCCGCGTTGTCTTCGCAGGCCAGGGGTCGGTAACGTCGCGGCACCGATCCGGAGAACCAAATCCCCACGGAGGAAAATCGTGGCCCTTCCCCAGCTGACCGAGGAGCAGCGGGCCGCAGCGCTGGAGAAGGCGGCTGCCGCCCGTCGCGCCCGAGCCGAGCTCAAGGAGCGCCTGAAGCGAGGCGGTACCACCCTCAAGGACGTGCTGGCCCAGTCTGACAACGACGAGGTGCTGGGCAAGATGAAGGTCACCGCTCTGCTCGAGGCCCTTCCGGGCGTCGGCAAGGTGCGTGCCCAGCAGATCATCGAGCGCCTTGAGATCGCCCCGAGCCGCCGTCTGCGCGGACTCGGCGACCGTCAGCGCAAGGCTCTGCTCGCCGAGTTCCCCAGCGAGTGACTGAGAGCATCAACGGCCGTGGGCCGGGATCGGGCGTCGCTGCCCGGTCCCGGCTCACTGTCGTATCCGGCCCGTCGGGAGTCGGCAAGTCCAGCGTGGTCGGCGAACTGCGCAAGCTCCACCCCGACCTGTACTTCAGCGTCTCCGTCACGACCCGGTCCCCGCGGCCGGGCGAGGTCGACGGGGCGCACTACCACTTCGTGGCCAAGTCCGAGTTCGACCGCATGGCCGCCTCGGGCGAGCTGCTTGAGCACGCCGAGTTCGCGGGCAACCACTACGGGACCCCGCGCGCGCCGGTCGAGGCCGCGTTGGCCGCCGGGAAGCCCGCCGTGCTCGAGATCGAGCTGCAGGGCGCCCGGCAGGTGCGCGAGGCCATGCCGGAGGCGCAGCTGGTCATGCTCGCGCCCCCGTCGTGGGACGTGCTGGTGAGCAGGCTCACCGGCCGCGGCACTGAGGAAGCGGCCGTGGTCGCCCGTAGGCTGGCCATCGCCGAGGACGAGCTGGCCGCCGCCAAGGAGTTCGACGCGGTCGTAGTCAACGCCGATGTGCGGCAGGCTGCGAACGAGTTGCTAACCTTGGTACTCACGCCATCATCTGAGTGACCTGGAGCTGTTGCAGAGTGATCACCCCCACCGACCTGGGCGCACTTGGCGAGCCGACGACCCCCCTCGAAGGCATCACCAACCCCCCGATCGACGACCTGCTCGACAAGGTCAGCTCGAAGTACGCGCTGGTGATCTACGCCGCCAAGCGTGCCCGCCAGATCAACGACTACTACGCGCAGCTCGGTGAGGGCCTGCTGGAGTACGTCGGCCCGCTCGTCGAGCCCGGACCGCGCGAGAAGCCGCTGTCCATCGCCCTGCGTGAGATCCACTCCGGTCTGCTTGAGCACACCGAGGGCGAGTGACCTCCCGGCCTCGAGTCGTCCTAGGTGTAGGCGGCGGTATCGCCGCCTACAAGGCCTGTGAGGTTCTGCGCAGGCTGACCGAGTCCGGACACGACGTGCGGGTCGTGCCGACCGAGGCCGCGCTGCGGTTCGTGGGCGCGGCGACATTCGAGGCCCTTTCCGGTCAGAAGGTGCACACGGGCGTCTTCTCCGACGTACCCGAGGTGCCGCACGTCCGGCTTGGCCAAGAGGCCGACCTAGTGCTCGTCGTGCCGTCCACGGCCGACCTGCTCGCCAAGGCCGCCCACGGCCTGGCCGACGACCTGCTGACCAACACGCTGCTGACCGCGCGCTGCCCAGTGCTGATGGTTCCGGCCATGCACACCGAGATGTGGGAGCACGCCGCCACCCAGGCGAACGTTGCCACGCTGCGCGGTCGCGGTGTCGTCGTCAGCGAGCCGGCCGCGGGCCGGTTGACCGGCGCCGACACCGGCAAGGGCAGGCTGGCCGATCCGGCCGAGATCGTCGACCTGGCCCGGCTGCTGCTCAGCAGGCCCGACGCGCTGCCGCGCGACCTCGAGGGCCTGCACGTGGTCATCTCCGCGGGTGGCACCCGCGAGCCGCTGGATCCGGTCCGGTTCCTCGGCAACCGCTCGTCCGGCAAGCAGGGCTACGCGCTGGCCCGCACCGCCGTGCAGCGCGGCGCCCGCGTGACGTTGGTCTCCGCGCACACGCTGAACCTGCCGGAGCCCGCGGGCGCCG
>Ga0247823_10001845_pt1 | contig 17484 bp, 16 predicted proteins | sample 13C_PalmiticAcid_2_FD_192426 | JGI IMG/M metagenome (GOLD analysis project Ga0247823, IMG submission 192426) | Soil microbial communities from agricultural site in Penn Yan, New York, United States - 13C_PalmiticAcid_Day30 | ecosystem: Environmental > Terrestrial > Soil > Agricultural land... | reverse complement strand
GAGGATAAGCCTGCTCTGGTAATGAAAGAGGTGAACCTGGCGGAACCACCTCCCATCGACCCCAAAAAACCACCTCCGCCACCCCCGGTTGAGCCGCCTCCACCGGTGAAACCAACCGTTAAATTCACACCCCCGGTAGTTAAGAAAGACGAAGAGGTAAAAGAAGAGGAGAAACCACCAGAAGTGAAGGAAATGGAGAAAGCCGATCCCGGTCTGAAAACGGTAGAAGGTGATCCTAACGCACTGGATCCCGGAATCGTTGAGCCCGATAAAGGCAAGGGTGCCGTAGAGGAACCTAAAAAAGAATCAGAGGTATTCACATACGTTGAACAGGAGCCTACCTTCCCTGGTGGCGAAGATGCCATGATGGCCTTCCTGGGCAAAAACATCAAATACCCTGCTCAAGCTAAAGAAGCAGGTATTGAAGGCCAGGTTGTAGTTCAGTTCATCGTAAACGAAGACGGCGATATCAGCGACGTAAAAGTTGTTCGTAGTGTAGCCGGCGGTTGTGATGCCGAAGCCATGAGAGTGGTTAGGTCTATGCCTAAATGGAAGCCTGGTAAACAAAACGGCCGCGCCGTTAGGGTACTGTACAACCTTCCTATCCGCTTCAAACTGGAATCTTAATAAGTTTTCCGAAATGGAACATATGAGCCCCGCGCATTGAGCGCGGGGCTTTTTTATACCCTTAAGGATTGTTTTGGGGCTGTGGAGTTTCTGTGGTCAATGGTGAATAGTCAATGGTCAATGAGGTGAGGGTTCTCAAACTGCGGATTGCGATTAGGCCAATAGGGAATGGCCAATAGTCAATGGTTCGGTCGTGAGGGGGCAGAGGTGAAAGAGCCTGTCCCGCCTCATGCGGGATGAGACAGTGCGAGTACCATCACACGCGAAGTCCTGTCGGGTCGCGCAGCTCCCGCCAGGTCTGAGCAGGAGGACAAGCGAGTGGAATCCATACAAAGTCCTGACGGAGTCTGTCCCGCATTAGTATGCGGGATGCGCAGTTTCCGGCAGGCCTGAGGAGAGGATCCCAATACCGTTATCTCCCAAAGAGTTCTTAGGGGACGAAACGAAGAAAGAAGAGGAGGGTGAGGTGACTTCTAAAAACTAAACTCCAGTACTGCGGGATCATTCAGCAGCAATTCTACCAGCTCATCCTGTTTGCGGCCGCCGCCTTTGACGGTGTAGTGGCAGATGAGGTTGTTGTTGCGTTTGGTGGTATCTACTTTGAGGATATACAGTTTGTGGTCGCGGATAATCTGTTCGTATTTGCGGATATTGCCTTGTTCGTAATTGATCACGAGGCGGTATTGCCTGGTTTCGTAGATCGATTCCAGGTACGATTGCAACGGCATAAAGGCGAGCAATACTACCAATATGAATACCGTAGCGATGACCGATAGCACATAATTGCCGCCGCCGGCACACATGCCTACGGCTGCTGCAGCCCATACGGTTGCTGCGGTGGTGGTGCCGCTTATTTTGTTGTCGTCTTTAAAAATAACACCTGCTCCAAGGAAACCGATCCCGGTTACAATATTGGAGGCAATACGGCCTGATTCAACTGCATTACCGATGGTTTCGGAGAGAATGGTAAAGAGTGCCGAACCTACCGTGATGAGGATGATGGTGCGGAAACCCGCAGGTTTGCCCTGCAACTGCCGTTCCATACCTATCACAGCACCCAGGGCCATGGCCACAACCAGGCGCAGGGTATGATCGGTGGAGATGTACGGAAAAAGGAATTCTTCCATGCTTGTTCTGTTTCTGCATTCAAGTTACTTCTTTTCGGTTGAATGATGGAGATCAGTCGTTTATACCATGCTTTGAAGGATTAAAGCGAGGCTTTCGCGGGACCTGAAAAATATTTTATGAAATATTATGGCAGGTGGTGTGGAATCTGTTTCAAATGTTCATCTCATTAGTAACGGCGCCGCTCTTTTCTTTAATCCTTTAAACCTAATGGTTATGAACAGCAAACAGGTTTCATTCGTGGACGTATTGTTTGAAGGCCGCAACAAAGCCTACGGAGCATACGATTTAAGAGTACATTATACAGAACGGTTACAAAAAGCCGTACTCCTGGCTGTAGCAATGGCAGGTACGGTGATCTGGCTGAGCTGGTGGGTCAGCTTACGTGGCGATGATGCGCTTACTTTTTCCCATCCCAGCGGAGGTCATTTTCCTCCCAGTACCGTAACCCGGCTTACTGATCTCCGTGAGTTATCTTCCGGTGGCATTTCCAATGCCGGTGAGCAATTCGTGATTGTAAGAGACCATGAAGTGGTAGAAAAACCCGATAAACCCGAACCTGTAAAACCAACAGACCATAGTGCCAGTAGCGGCAATGGCGGTGGGAATAATACCGGCGGTGGTGATCTCACTGGCGGAGGCCCTGCAGGCCCTGGCCCCAGTGAAGTGGTAGAGCCGGTTAAACCAGAGCCTCCCGCAGCGGCTGTTGATTTTGCCGAAGCTATGCCTGAGTTTCCCGGTGGGGAAGATGCCATGATGGCTTTTCTGGGCAAACATATGCGTTACCCTGCATTAGCTAAAGATGCCGGGATAGAAGGTAGGGTGGTGATTGCATTCATTGTGAATGAAGCCGGAGCCATTACCGATCTGCATGTGATACGGGGCATTGGCGGTGGCTGCGATGAAGAGGCGGTACGCGTGGTAAAAATGATGCCCTCCTGGAAAGCCGGCGAGCAAAACGGCAGAAAAGTACGCGTGAATTATGTGTTACCGGTTACTTTCAAGTTGCAATAACAAAGATGATATCGACAACATAAAAAAAGCCCCCGCAGTAATTGCGGGGGCTTTGCTATTTTTAGAAGTTCTTGCTCAGCATTTCGTAGTTGTAAAGAACGCCTTTGTACATTACCGTACCGATATCGCTTCTCCAGTACAGGGTATCTGTCCAGTTGGCGAGTGTATCGGAAGTACCGAGGTAAGGAGTATAACCAATCAGGGTACAGGCTGTAACCGGACCACCTGCAGTGTAGGCAGTGGCGTTAAAGCCCAGTGTGCGGTATTTACCATACACGCTCCAATCCTGGCCAATAAAGGTTTCGCCGGTGGCGTATGCCTTTTTACGGTAAGGATATTGAGGAATGGTGCTGGTATCGCTCGCGAGTGAGTAAATGTTGTCGCTGCAGGCTGCTGCAAATTTTTCCTCCAGTTTCAGGAACATGGGGTGATTGTTGGTCAGCGGCTTGTGGCGGAAAGAGAACAGGCCTTTATCATACACCTTAATGATCGTTTCTACCGTATCTCTCGGATGAAGATCGTTAGGGTCTACAAAGAATGTATACTTGTATGTAATTCTGTTGCCTTCCTTGATAAAGGGGAAATATGAAGTGCCATCTTTGCAATCCAGCAGGTTGGGATACGTCACATCCACAATGGTAGGGATCGTATCTTTTTCGCAGGAACTGAGCAATGCGCTCAGGGAAGCGGCTGCTGCCAGGAAACCGAGTGTAAATTTTTTCATGTACTCAAACTCAATTTAGAGATAATTGCTCCCGATCCCCGGCCGTCATTACTGGCGGCTGTGCATTCAAGGTTCGTCGGGCGTAAAATAAAGGTGAATATACACATTTTAATATTTTTTTCGCTATTTCCTAATTTCGCACCATGAGTTTAACACTGGCAGAACATGCCGACACTATAGTAGCTATCGCCACCGCCCCCGGAATGGGCGCCATTGCTGTCATCCGGCTGAGTGGTTCCGAGGCCATTGCTATCACCGACCGTCTTTTTAAAGGCAAAGAACTGGCTTTCCAGCTGTCCCATACCCTTCATTTTGGCACCATCCGCGACGGCGATACGCTGGTCGATGAAGTGGTGGTAAGCCTGTACAAAGCACCCCGCAGTTTTACCGGAGAAGAAGTGGTAGAAATCAGCTGCCACGGATCGGTGCTCATTCAGCAGCAGATTGTAGCCCTGTGCGTGCGCGAAGGTGCCCGCCTGGCCAAACCGGGAGAGTTTACCCAACGCGCCTTCCTGAATGGTAAAATGGACCTCACCCAGGCAGAAGCCGTAGCCGACCTGATTGCCAGCGAAAGCAGCGCTGCTCAGCAGGCAGCGATTAAACAGCTCAAAGGTGGATTCAGTAATGATTTGAAAGCCCTGCGCGAAGAGTTGATCCGTTTCAGCGCCCTGATCGAACTGGAACTGGATTTTGCCACCGAAGATGTGGAATTTGCAGACCGCAGCCAGTTTTACAGTCTCATTGCAGAGCTGCGCCAAACCTCGGGTCAACTGCTCAATTCCTTTACCCTGGGTAATGTGATCAAAAACGGGGTAAGCGTAGCCATCATCGGCAAGCCCAATGCTGGTAAAAGTACCCTGCTCAATGCCCTGCTCAACGAAGAACGTGCTATTGTAAGCGAAATTGCCGGTACCACCCGCGATACGATTGAAGAAACCCTCAATATCAATGGCGTATTATTCCGCCTCATCGATACGGCCGGCATCCGCGAGCATACCAGCGATGTGATTGAAAGCATTGGGGTTGAGCGCAGCCTCGAAAAAATGCGCCAGGCCGATGTGGTGGTGTACCTCTTTGATGCCAGCAGCGATATGAAAGATGTGGAAGGCGAAGTAGCCAAGCTGGACCAGGAAAACCTGAACTACCTGCTGGTAGGCAATAAAGCCGATATGCTGAACATTGAAGCCCTGAGACACCTGCATGTGCAGCAGGATCATATGCTGCTCATTTCGGCCAAGGAAAAGGCCAATATCGAAGACGTGAAGCAAATGCTGTATCACAAAGTAATGGGCGGTGAAATCAAAAACGAAAGTACCATTGTAACCAATGCCCGCCACCACGCCGCCCTGGTAGAAGTGGTGAAAAGTCTTGACGATATCAAATCCGGTATGGATCATAACCTGCCTGGCGACCTGCTGGCGCTCGACATCCGCCGCTGCCTGCTGTACCTGGGTGAGATCACCGGTGAGGTGACGACGGAGGATAAGCTGGATTATATTTTTAGTAAGTTTTGTATCGGGAAGTAAATAACCTGTATACTCAAATGCCCTGCAATACCCACATTGCGGGGCGTTTTGTCTATAGCCTAAAACATCAGCTGCACCGTAAACTGCAACCGGTTGTCGTAAGCATGGGCATGGTCTTTATTTTCGCGGCGGCCATACATCCATTCCAGTCCTGTTTTAATGAACTCGTTGGGGTAGTAGATGAAGTTGGCCAGGGCATACCGGGTGTTGTTCAGCTCGGTGTCGTTTTGCGTTTCCAGGTTATTGATATGCAGATAACCCGCGCCGATGGTGCTGCTCATTTTATCTGACCACCAATGATCGTAAGAAACCGTGAGGCCCAGCATGGGCAGGGTTTGCAGCCGGTGAGTGGTGGTGTCATAAACTCCATCATACCGGTATCCGCTGCTTATATCGTTGATGTATTTGCCAATGCCTTTCCCGTAATTGAACTGTAAAGTAAAATTGTCTTTGTTGCGGGTTTGCTGCAGCAGGGTGCCTATGCTGATGCCATACCCCAGGTTATGTTCACGTTCCTTTTCCTGGTTTTCAAGCGCCAGCGGATGCAGTACCCCGGCTACCCGGATATGGCTGTCGCCCCAGTCGTACTCTACACTGGAGGTAAGGTCGGGAAACTGTTTCAGCGGACTGTAACCCAGCGGCAAATCGATGTAACTCCTCGGATCTTCCAACGCCGTGGCCCAATCGATATGATCGTTGACAGACCAGGTGTAGCGGAACTGCACCTGGCGGCCAAATATCATAGCATTCGGTCCGTTGTAATCCAGCGTATTGGGATAGGCATCGAGGTCCATGAAATTGGACCAATACAAGCCTGCGCCAAATCCTGCATACTCCGCCCAGGCATTGCGCAGCACCGGTACCATTGCCGGGTTAAACATATCGAACTCGATAAAGGTGGTCAGTTCTTCGTTGTGGATCGGTACAGAGCCGCTCAGGTTAAAGCGCGATGCACCAATATTGTAGAGGGTTTGGGATTTCTGATCGTTAGGGATGACAATGCCCGAAGCCTGAAAGCCATTGCCGCTTTTGTTTTGCTGCAGGTCGTGAATAGCATCTACCTGTACGAAACCTCCTATTTTAAGCGATACGCCTTTGTTATCGGAGATAACGATACCCGATAGTTCTCCTTTCTCCTGGTTGCTCCGGGTTTGCGTCCTGGGCGCATTCTCTTTCGATTTTAACGAAAACTCGATACGGTTTACCCGTCGTTCAAGGCTATCTACCCGGCTTGTGATATCAGGATGAGAGGTTTGGGCATGCAGCCCAAAAGAGCAACCGGTGCTGACCATGAAGATACCGGCGAATAGGATGACTGGCTTCATAGGTGATGATTTATCGCTATTCGGATTAAAGGTAGGAAGTTTACATATGGTGTAGTATTTCGTAATGTAATTAACTGCCCGTTTGGGGTGTCTGTTTCCGGAATAATAGCAAGGCCAGCAAGGTGTACAGCAGGCATAAGCCGATGAGCCATACCACCGAACCCATATTCTGCCCCAGCGTAGCCCCTGCCTGCACAATGGATTGGTACACTTTAATGAAATGCGTGGTGGGTAATAATTTAGCCGCCCATTGCAAGGCTACAGGTAAATTGTGCAGTGGAAAAGTATACCCCGTAACCAGGAAAAACGGGTAGGTAGAAAAAGCCATCACCTGTACATTCAGTAACGGACTGCGAAAAAGAAAACCAATGCATACCCCCATTGGAATCAACGACAGCAGGAATAGCAAAAACGCTCCTGCCAGTTGCCAGCTGCTGCCCCGGATGGGGAGTTCCAGCACGGTATAGTTTACCGTCATGAAGAAGAAAGCATAGGTGCTGAATAGCAATAGGTAAAACAAACCCTTACCCCACAATGCTGCGGAAGGATTGCCGCCAGCTGCCTGCGCCCATTCGCCTACCGATTTCCGGCTGCGTTCGCCCGATACACTGGCTGATAAGCCGAGCAGCAAGGTTTGTTGCAGGATGAGCGCCAGTAGTCCGGGGAGGAGAAAAGCACCGTAACTGCTGCGGCTGTTGTACAAAGGCCGGTAGTCGAGGTTAACGGGCATTACTTCCTGCATGGATATCTGTGTGTTCATGCCTTTCACTTTTTGCAGGTATTGCAGCCGCACCCCTGCGCCCAGCGTGAGGCATACCTGGTTGATGCTCATCAGCAAGTCGCTCGAAGGCAGAAAGCGGGCTGCATTGAGCGCCACCACCACCTGGCCCTGGTGCAGGGTTTTGACCTTCGACTCCAATCCTTTTTCGATGTAGAGAAATCCCTGGCAATAGCCATTGTACATCGCGGCTTTAGCATCTTCAACAGTGGGTACTATAAAGGTAGAAGTCACTTGCGCATGACCCACCTGCTGTGAAATCATCCGCGAAAGGTAAGTATGGTCGTCATCTACAATGGCCAGTTTTACGCCTTCTTCTTCCTTGTAACTGTAAATGCTGCCGTAGAAAAACGCATACAGCAATGGCGCAATCAGCAGCGTGAGCAGCAGACTATGGTCTTTGGCTATGATGCGCACTTCCCGCAAGGTAAGCCGCCAGATATTTGATATGGTACTACGCAACGGCATGTTTCAATTGATCAAGTTGTTTTTGATACACCAGTATGGCTACAGAAAAAGTAAAAGCGATGAACAGCATGAGTTTGCCCATTTCTGCATAAGTGTATTGGAGAGGCAGGTTCATGTAATACACTTTAAAGAATCCATCCAGGAAGGGCGTATAGGGCATGATGTTGGCATAATACTGATCGTACCAGGGCATGGCCCAGCGTGGGAAAGTAAAACCGCTGAATACAAATGCCGGTGAGGTATAAAACAACGCCACATCAGTAGCCAGCATCACATCTTTCGCTATGGCCGATACCATCATACCAATACCCAGGCAGGCCAGCGATAGCAGGGTATAGAGCACAAAAAACTTACCTGTAGCAGCCGGTACGCCTATTCCAAATACCGGGAAGACAATCGCGACTACCAGCAAAAAGTTAACCCAGGCCACAACGAGGTGCGCCAGTGTTTTGCCCGCAATAATCGCAGAGGCAGAACCGTCCGCCAGTTGCCACAATTCTTCCATGGTGTTGGTCTTGTATTCATAGTTGAGCAGCAATACCGCTACCATGATCATCATCATTTGCAAGCCCACCGTAATGAGTCCGGGCACCAGGTATTCCTGGTAGTTGTAGGAGGGATTGTACAAAGTATAAGCCTGTAGTTGGATAGGTTGCACGAGCGCCATGGCCTGTTCCTTATTCATCCCGGTTTTGACAAACTTTTGAAGTATCACGCCGGAGCCTGCGGTGATGATGACCTGCGCTGCTTCTTTATAAATGAGTTTGGCAGGCACTACAGCAGCGGCATTGGTGTACACCACCACATTCACCGGGTGCCGGCTTTTGATATCGCGCTCCATGTTTTTCGGAAAATGAATAGCGCCCATGATGCGGCCTTCCTGCATCATTTGTTCCAACTGCTGGAGGTTGCCGACTTGTTCGGTAAAGGAGATGGTTTCGGTTTGCTGCAATAGGAAGGTGAACTGCCGCGATACGGCCGACTGGTCTTCATCCCACAGGGCTACAGGCAGGTGATCGGCTTTTTGGTTCTGGTAAATAAAGGCATAGAGGAAAAACAGCAACGGCGGTATGGCCACCAGCACCCAATAATGGACCGGCAGGCCAAAAATGCGTTTCCACTCTCGCAATATGATACGGCCCAGCTGCATCAGCGCAATTGAAGTGAAGCGGTCATGCCCGAGCGCAGGCCCTGTATGGCTCCTGGCTGCACGGGTTTGAATTCGATGGTGAAGGTGCGCAGCTCAAATTCACCTTTGTCTTTGCTGGGTACCCAGTTGGCAAAGGTGAGCGAGGGCGATACCGATGCTACCGCTACCTCAAACACCGCGGGTTCGCAGCCGGGCACTTTTACTTTGGCTACCGTGCCGGGTTTGAATTGCGCCGCGATATCCTGCCGGATGTTGAACCGCAGCACATAGGAGTTGGCTTTTTCCACACTCATGATGGGGTAACCAATAGAGACGATTTCGCCCTGGTGAATGACCAGCGAAGTGACCACACCGGTAGCAGGTGCATAAATACGGGTGTTTTCCTGCAAGGATTTGGTGAGTTCATATGCCTGCTCGGCCTGCTGCACAATGGCATTGGCACTGTTGATCATCTCGGGACGCGTGCCTTTTTGCAGCATTTCGAGGTTGAGCCGCGCGGTTTCCATTTCTTTTTTAGCCGCCTGGTATTTGAAGTAAAACATGTCTTTCTCCTGTCCGCTGATCACATCGGCATTGTAAAGCCGGTCCATGCGCTCGTAAGTTTTGCTGAACAGGTTGTATTGCTCTTCGGCTATCTGGTACAGTTTGTTGGTAGCACTCACCATTTCAGAGCGTGGTCCCTGTTGCAGCATGTTTAACTGTTCTTTGGCCGCCACTACGGCAAACTGGGCCTGCGAGCGGATAGCGTCAATTTCGTTGGTGCGCAACACTGCCAGCAGCTGGCCGGTCTGTACGGTATCGCCCTGGTGCACCAGCAGGCTATCGAGCCGGCCGGGAAATTCTGCGGCTACATCCACATTGGTAGCATCTACCATGCCTATCGGGTTGTCGTTGCCCTCCGGCGCGCGGCGAAACAGGAAGATGATGGCCGCCACCAGTATGATCACGGGAATGAGCAGGGCCCAGTAGTTTTTGAAAAAATATTTCATCTCAGCAAGGTATTCGTGAGCTAATGTTACCGGATGGCTTCTGCTATGAGTTGCGGGCTGCCGGTAATGTTCCAGTAGGTAGCCAATGCCAGGTAGTAGCCCAGCACGGCGGTTTGGTAGGCTTTTTCTACCTCGGCCTGCATCAGTACCACTTCGTTCAGGTCTTTGAGGGAGGACAGCTGGTTTTGTACTCGCTCGTTCATCAGCCGTCGTGTGGTGGCAATATCGGTACGGGCGCTGTCCATGGTGTTTACTTCATCTTGAGCGGCATCGATTGTATTGCGGGCCACCACCAGTTGCATTTGCAGGCTTTCGCGGGTGTTTTGCTCAGCCAGCGTTACTTCTTCTACCAGTTTTTGTGCAGCTTTTTTGCGTTTAAACGATTGCGAGCCGTACAGGTTCCACTGCATTTCCACACCGGCCATCCAGGGTGCCATCGTTACAGGCAGGTCGTTTTGGTACAGGTTGAGGTTGCCCACCGCAAAAATGTTGGGCAGCGAAATGGTTTTATTGATTTTCTCGGTGACCCTGGCTGTGGCTATTTTGCTTTGCGCCAGCTGGTAAGCTGGGTTGTGCTCCCAAAACTGCGGGTCTTCGGTGTGCAGGGGCATGGTGTGGTAGGTTTGCTGCCGGGTAATGACCAGTGCAGAATCGAGCGGTACCCCCATTAGTTTGTTGAGCTCCACAATAGCATTCTGTTTGTCCGACTGCAAGGTGTTGCGGGCCGTGCGGGCCTGGGAGAGCAGTACTTTGGTCCAGCTTTTCTGATAAGGGGCCAGCACCTGGTTTTTGACGAGCTCTTCGCCATACCGGTCATTTTTAACCAGCGCATCCACTACTTCATCCTGGCTTTGCAGCATGCTGTTGAGGTACAGGATGCGCAGGTACTGGGCAGCAATGGCATATTGCACATCTTTTTTCACCAGCTCGGTATTGATGCGGCCCGAGGCTACTTCCGATTCAGCAAAATTGCGGGCGGCATTGAGGCGGTTGCCCAAAAACAGGGGTTGCCGCAGCGCCAGTCCCACCAGGAAATACGATTGTTTACTTAAGGGTGGATTATAATCGGGATAGGCAGCGTTGATGATGTCTTTAGAGCTGTTATAAATCCGGTCCTTGGCACCTTGCGAAAGATCGGTGCCGGTTATTTCATGAAACACATTGTTGGCCGAGTTGACGGCCTGCTGCGACGAGCCTTCTACAATACCGTTGCGCACGGTTTGGAGATTGATCTCCAGCGGACGGCTCAGGTAGGTATAACTGGCCAGTGCATCCAGCTTGGGCAGGTAATTCATTTTTTCGGCAGCCAGGTTGTACTGGCGGGCGGCCAGCGATACCTGCGTTTGCCGTATCAGGATATTGCGGCTTTCGGCAATGCCAAAACACCGGTCCAGCGAAATTTCCTGTGCGTGCAGCCAGGCAACCGGTGCCACCAGCAGCAGGGCTGTCAGGATGGAGGAGGGCTTCATTCAGGTCAGGTTTGGGTGAACGGTGGTTCTTTATCTGAAATTAATATTTTTTATCTGCATTAGCTATTAGGATGTATAATATTATAGTTGTGTTTTCGTGCAATGTGGATTAATTGCTTCGCTTATATTTGCCAGCAAACCACTGCTGCATGAGAAACCAGTTGTATACCGTCTTGTTCGTTGCATTACTTGGCTGCCTGGGAATAACCGTTCGGGCGCAGACTCCGGGAGCAGATTTCACCCTGCGTGTCATACAGGATGGGAAGGAAATAGACCAGCAAAACGGGGTATGCCTTCTTCAGCGGGCGCCATTTACCCTGGTATTTGAAATGACATCCAACATGCCTGTGCTCGTCAATGCCTCGTTCCGGGAACTATCGCTCGAAGCGGCCCGGCGCGGAACAGCCCTCAACAGTATACCCGGCTTCAGGGAAACCGGTATGGCCGAAGGTATCTTAAATGAAGACCAGGATGTGATGGTAAACGATGCAGCGCCTTCTTACTGGTATTACGATAGTCCGGCAGATCACCGGTACGATTCGGTAGTGGTGCGCAACGGGCATTACTGGTGTTACCGCACCATCAAAAAGGTATATGATGTGCCTACCGAGCAATCGACGCCCTTGCGCAAAATAACCACTCCGTTAAACCTGGTCTGCGTCACCTACGACCAGGCCGAAGGTGACGACGTAATGATAGAACGGCAGCGCACCTGGTTGCAGCTCAGGTGGGCAAAACCATAGTTATACTTCATCATTATAAAATATCCGGCCTTGGTGCCGGATATTTTTTTGTCCTGTAAATGCTTGCTGGTATTGGGTTTTAAGGTTTGCTGAAGATGTTTTTTAAAGTTTTTTTCTGCTCCCCGGATCTGCGCAGAAAGACTGCGCACATGCGTTGGAAGTTTGTATTGTTAAAACGAAACAGCGATGAAAGTGTACTGCAAAATCTGCCAACTGCCCCTGAGCCAGGAAGTACAATGGTACGAAGGCCAGTCATTTGGCACCGGCGACGGGATGCCTTACATACAACGGGGCTGGTACACGATGGATACGCCGGACAATGAAGGATGCATCGTGATCAATATCGAAGATGGGGTAAACCTGCAGCTCCATACCCTGCAATCGAGGATTAATGGCTGCTGCGGATTGGATGGTTTGGATGGCCTCAACCAACTTTGTGCCAACGGGCATGAGGTAGCCACCGAGCGGTCGGACTGCTGGATGACCCATCAGCTGGCATTTGAAAAAGAAAAAGTACTGCTGCGATAGGCAGCAATACGCAAGATATAACGGAGACCATCCGTAAAGATCTTACCGGAAACGGTAAGCCGGTATTTCCTGCAAGGCGCAAACCAGGCTGGTGTGTAACAAGCACCGCAGTGCAGGCGCAGTAGCTCCCTGTATGCTGTTGACGCAGCAGGATAATATCGGGCTGTAACCCTCAAAAGGTGACGGTTCACAAGTACAGGTTCGAGTCCTGTTTCCGATACCCTCGGAATAGCTCAATTGGTAGAGTATCGCTACACTGTTAATGTAGAATGATGACGAAGTATGCCGCTTCTCAAATGGCAATTCCCAATCGGGAACCGGTGCCAGGTACCAGCCGGGATGAATGCAAAGAAGCCATGTGTTTCTGCGAAGCCATCCAGGCAGTTGGGCCGCACCAGCAACCGGGCCACACCACCCAAAGGAAGTAAGGCGCGGCAGCAGGCATACCAGCGCTATAGGCAGCAGGTATCGAAGCAAGCCCAACCTTACCACCAGCCGGCCGGTTCCGCCCTGTTCCGTGCAGCGCAACGGTATTTGGCAACGGTTCCTTTTTTAATGATGTAAATGACCCTTAAATACTCAACAACATGAAACGCGTACAAGTAAATGCTTACCAGGTAGGCCTGGTGTTTAAAAACGGAGTGTATCAACGCATGATTACCGAAGGCAATTACTGGTTATGGAACGAAGATGCGAACGTCTACAACCTGGTGCATCCTTTTCATGCGCCGGTAGAACTCGATATTTTGCTGCAGGACCAGGCCCTGGCCGATATGCTGGAGGTATATGAAGTGAAGGACCACGAAATAGCATTGCAGTACGAAAAAGGTATGTTGCAGCAGGTGCTGGGTCCCGGCCGCTATGCCTTCTGGAAAGGCTTGGTAGCGCGTAGTATGGTGATTGCAGACATCAGTCAGCTGGAAATTCCTGCCACCATCGACCGGGCTACGCAGCAACAGCCCAAAGTAGCAGGCTTCGTACGCAGTTTTGTGGTAGAAAACCATGAGCAGGCCATTATGATGGTAGATGGTAAGTACGACCGCTTGTTGAGTCCTGGTACATACTCTTTCTGGAAAAACGGTATTACGGTGCAACTGGCCCGTGTGGATATGCGCCAGCAGCAGCTGGAAATCAACGGCCAGGAAATCCTGACCCGCGATAAAGCCGGTTTGCGCATCAACGCCTGGGCACAATACCGCGTGACCGATGCCGAAAAATCGGTGCTGGGAAACAAAGAGTTCGACAAACAATTATACGTAGCCTTCCAGCTGGCTCTGCGCGAATATGTAGCCGGTTATGGCTTTGACGAATTGCTGGAAAAACGCGACACTATTGCGCCGCTGGTATTGGAGCAGGTAAAAGAAAAAGCACTGGCATTGGGTGTGGAAGTAACGGGTTTCGGTATCCGAGACATCATCCTGCCCGGCGATATGAAAGAAATCATGAACCAGGTGCTGGTAGCCGAAAAGAAGGCCCAGGCCAACATCATCATGCGCCGCGAAGAAACCGCCAGTACCCGCAGCCTGCTCAACACTGCCAAGCTGATGGAAGAAAACGCCATGCTGTGGAAGTTGAAAGAAATGGAATACGTGGAAAAGATTGCCGACAAAATCAGCAACATCAGCGTGAGCGGCAATGGTATGCTCATTGAGCAGCTGAAGCAGATTTTTGTTTCTCAGAAATAGTTGGAATGCGGTCAATGGTGAATGGTTAATAGTCAAAGGTGAGACGGCGCGAGTCGGAAAAGGTAGCTCCTGTCAGGTCTGGCCACGGACAGGTAATCTTGAATAGCCCCAATAATTTGAGGAGGTCAATAGTGAATGGTCAATGGTCAATGGACGGCGCGAGTCGGAAAAAGACCTGCCAGGTACGCAGTTCCTGCCAGGTCTGGCCACAGGCATATAATCCCTAATAACCCCAACCCGGTAGGTCCGCAGGACCTGCCGGGTTATTTTTGCAGCTCAATCTTAAATCATACATCCTCAAATCATACATCAGACATTCATCCCAAACACTCCGGAGTACAAGTAAAACCTTAGTTGTACCTTTGCCGGATATTTTAGCCATTATGATCACAGCCGGGCAATTTCATACCCTTACTGTTTTAAGAATAAAAGATTTTGGTGCCTACCTGGGTAGTGCCAAATCGGATTCCGAAATCCTGCTCCCCAAGCGTTTTGTGCCCCGTGGCCTGCGTCAGGGTGATGAGGTAGAAGTATTTGTGTACCACGATTCTGAAGACCGCCTTATTGCTACCACCCAAAGACCTTTTGGCCAGGTGGGCGATATTGTTTCCCTGAAGTGTGTGGGTACCTCGCGTGTAGGTGCTTTCCTCGACTGGGGACTGATGAAAGATTTGTTTGTGCCCGTTTCCCAGCAGGCCGACCATATGCGGGAGGGCGGTACTTACCTGGTAATGATTTACCTAGATGAGCAAACCGGTCGTGTAGCCGCTACACAGAAATTCGAAAAATTGCTGAGCAATCAGGAACTGTTCGTGACCGAAGGAGAAGTGGTAGACCTCACCGTTTTCCGCCAGACCGACCTGGGGTATATGATGATCATCAACAACCAGCACCTGGGACTGCTGCACTTCAATGAAGTGTACCGCAACCTGGAGCCTGGCGATAAAATGAAGGGACACGTAAAAACCATCCGCCCTGATAACAAGATTGATGTAGTGATTGGTCAGCAGGGATATAAAAACCGGGTAGAAGACGAAAGCGGCAAAATCCTGCGCCTGCTCCGCGAAAACGATGGTTACCTGCCATTCCACGATAAATCTGATCCGGATGAGATTTACTCTTTCTTCGGAATGAGCAAGAAGACTTTTAAAATGACAACCGGCGCCTTGTACAAACAGCAGAAAATAAGCCTTACCCAAACGGGTATCCTGCTGCTGGATGAAGGAAAGGAAGAAGGAGAAGATACAACAACTGTTGCATAGGAAATGAAAAGGGAGCCGACTGGCTCCCTTTTTTATCGTTATCGTGCGAGGTAAGCACCATCTACCGGGTAGTAACTGCCGGTGATGAAAGAAGCTTTATCAGAACTGAGGAAGATCACCAGTTCGGCTACTTCCTCTGCTTTGCCCAGTCGGCCTATCGGGTGCAGGCTGATGAGCATGTTGCGGGCATTATCGTCCATCTGGTCCAGCAGTGGGGTGCTGATGAAGCCGGGGCCTACCGCATTGACACGGATGCCTTGCGATGAATATTCAATACCTGCATTCTGGGTAAGTCCTACTACACCATGTTTGGCAGCCACATAACCGGCCGAGTTGGCAAAACCCACCTGACCCAGTATCGACGCCATATTGACAATAGCACCCTTACCATTTTTAAGCATGGCGGGTATCTGGTATTTCATGCAATAAAAAACGCTGCTCAGGTTAATGGCGATCACTTTGTTCCATCCTTCTACGCTCATATCGCCTACAGGGTGTGCTTCGCCGCCGATACCGGCATTGTTGCAAGCCATGTCGAGTCGCCCGTAAGCCTTGATGGTAGCCTCTACCAGCGCTTCACAGTCGGCCGGCTGACTCACATCTGCTTTCACAAAAATAGCCTCGCCACCGTTTTGCTTAATCTTATCTACCGTGGCTTGTCCGCCTTTTTCATTGATATCCGATACCACTACTTTGGCGCCGTGTTTGGCATACAACAAGGCAGTCGCTTCACCAATACCGCTACCGGCACCGGTCACCAGGGCTACCTGGTTGCTGAACAGATTTTCCATTGAATTATGATTTTAGGTGATAAAATGATTGTTTAAATTCGCGTATATGAAGTTACGAAAAAAAGGGTGGTGGTTGTGTTAAGAGAAGGTGAATTGTGAGGGTTCCGGGCTGCGGATTGTTTTGGGGTCAATAGTGAATAGTCAATCGTCAATGGTCAGAAGTGAAAGGTGAGAGGTGAGACGCTGCAAGATCGGATTGCGAATTGGCGTATTCCGAATTCATTACCACATTGCATTTTTCGCTGTGCCTCCGCGCCCCCGCATGGGCGGGACTTTCAGCGCCGCGAGCCTCTCTTCCTCGCGCCACTGCTCCCCTGCGTCCTTGCGAGCAACCACCAAAATTCCCACAATAAAAAAATGCTCCCGTAAAGGAAGCATTGGGTATAGTAAGCAAAGGGGGAAAAGCCGTTAATCTTCGAGCACAATATTCACCACACGGCCTATCTGGCCATCTTCGAGGCGTACTTTGATGCCGCGGGAGTGGTAGGGTGCGCTGGTGAGCAGGTCTTTCACAATACCGCGGGTGCGCTTGTTGGTGCGCTGGTCCTTTTTGAGGATGATGTCTACTTCGAGTCCGGGATAAATATCGTCCCTGTTTTGTCCTGCCATGTTGCAAAAATAAGGCGGGATTACTCCCGCCGCAAATCTTATATACTCATCTGGTCATCCCGAATGCCTTTGATGAACCGTAGCATCGCCCGCTGGTACATTTCAGTTACCGCTTTTTCGCCCAGTACAATCTTCTGGTTCATTGCCAACGCAATAAATCCGTGGCTGAGGGCATACCAGTTCAACACCATTTCTTTGGGGTCTACACTGGCGTTCAGGCTATGCAACGCATCCGACATGATAGAAATGGTTTCTACTGCATAAGTCGGTGGTGCATCCATCCGTTTTTCGGTATGACAGTTGCCGTTGCCGTTGAGGCCAAACATCACCTGGTAAAAATAAATGTGCTCCCAGGCAAAATCCCAGTAAGTCATCGCCAGTTTCAGGACCAACTCCTGCGTATCTTTTTCGTGCTCTTTTACCCGCAGCAGTTTTACCCGCATCAGGCGAAATCCTTCCTGCTCCAGCTCCTGTAACAACGCTTCCTTGCTGGCAAAATGCTCGTAGATCACAGGCGTGCTGTACTCGATTTTTTCAGCAATTTTTCGAATAGATACGGATTTCCAGCCCTCGTTTTTGGCTATGTCGATGGCTGTTTTCAGAATGTTGCTCCGGATGGCTTTACGCTGTCTTAATTTTCGTTCTGTAATTCCCATGGTATTCTCCCGAAC
>Ga0247823_10001844_pt1 | contig 17485 bp, 14 predicted proteins | sample 13C_PalmiticAcid_2_FD_192426 | JGI IMG/M metagenome (GOLD analysis project Ga0247823, IMG submission 192426) | Soil microbial communities from agricultural site in Penn Yan, New York, United States - 13C_PalmiticAcid_Day30 | ecosystem: Environmental > Terrestrial > Soil > Agricultural land... | reverse complement strand
ACCACTGCGAGCGCGTCGAGCACGGCGGCCGCGTCGGTGATCGACGCGTGCTCGACGCGCTCGCAGTGGTCGCGGAACTCCGGCTCGTAGGCGCCTTCCTCGTGCACCAGGACGACGTCGACGTCGAGTTGACGCGCGTACTTCACGGCGTGCAGCCGCCCGCCGATCACCGCTACCCTTGGCATCTCGGTGTTTCCCTTTCCCGCTGTTCGGACTTCGGCTGTGGACCCGTCACGCGGGCTCGGTCTCCAGGCGGACCAGGTCGGTCAGCTCGCGGAACGTGGAGTCCAGTTCGTCCACGGACGCGGCGGTGAACATGAGGTGCCCGTGGCCCTGGAAGGTCTGCGGCGGCACGGCGAGCTGGTCGCCGGGCTCGCGGTAGATGTCCAGCTCCACCACCCGCTCGTCGGCGCGGGCCTCGTCGACCCCGTGCGCGGCAACGAACCGGCCCGCGTGCGCCGGGAAGATGTTCCAGAACCCGACGGCCACCGGCTGCTCGCGCGGCTCGATCGTCGGCGTCCGGCCGGTGACCAGGTCCAGCGCGGCGGCGACCATGTCGACACCGGTGCTCAACAGCACCGACCGGTAGATCGGTCCGCCGCCGAGCCGGGCGGCGGCCTCCAGCAGGATCGGCTCGGTGCCGCCGCGCAGCCGGAACTCCACGTGTGTGCCGCCGACCTCGATGCCCAGCGCCACGTGCACGTCGGCCGCCGCCTTCGCCGCGGCATCTGCCACGTCGGCGGGTAACCGGGTCGGGGTGCAGGCGTAGACCTCCTCGAAGGTCGGGCCGGTCGGCAGCGGCTTGTCGTGGATGGCCACATGGTGGGTGACGCCGTCGGCCACGATCGACTCGACGCTGATCTCGGGTCCGGGGACGAACTCCTCCAGCAGCAGCGCGCCGTCGTACTCCCGCATCGCGGCGAGGTGCAGCGGGTCCTTGGTGAACTGGGCCCACGCACCCTCGCGGAAGAACTCGAAGTGCTCGGCCAGTTCGGCGGCGTCGGCCACGCTGCGCACGAACATGCTGCCTGTGCCGAGAACGGGCTTGAGGACCAGCGGGTACCCGACGTGGTCGGCCACCTCCAGCGCCTCGGCGACGGTCCTGGCCAAACCGAACCGTGGCTGCGGAACGTCGCCCGCCGCGGCGGCGACCCGCATCCGGTACTTGTCCCGCGCGAGCTGCGCGGTGTGCTCGCCGACCCAGGGCAGGCCCAGTTCGGCCGCGACCCGCGCCACCGCGGGCACCAGCGCCTCGGCGAAGGTGATCACACCGGACACGGGCGCGGTCTCGGCCTTCACCGCGGCCAGCACCTCGTCGACGTCGCTGGTGTCGACGGACACGACCCGGTCGACCATGCCGGTCTCCCAGGTGGCGTTCTCCATCAGCAACACCAGTTCCTCACCGTGTTCGGCGGCGTACCGCGCGGCGCGGGCGAGGTGTTGGCGGCGGCTCAGGTTGGTCTTGTGGACGATCAGGATGCTCAACGCGGTCTCCAGTGGCTCAGGGTCAGTCAGCGAGCGCGGCGCCCACGGCGGCGATGGCGGCGCGCAAGTCGTCCTCGGCGGTGACCAGGGGCGGGAACAGGTGCACGCGGTTGGCCGCGACGAACGGCCACACGCCCTGGGCCCGGCAGGAGTGCAGGATCTCGGTCATCCGGGGGTGCGGCTGTCCGGGCGCCGCGTACGGGGCGAGCGGCTCACGGGTCTCCCGGTCGGCGACGAGTTCGATCGCCCACGCGAGCCCCGCGCCGCGCACCTCCCCCACGATCGGCACCCGCTCGGCGAGTTTGTCCAGCATGGGCCGCACGACCCGGTCGCCGAGGTCGGCCGCGCGCTCGACGAGCCGGTCGGTCCGCAGCACGCCGATCGAGGCGACGATCGACGCGCACGCCAGCGGGTGGCCGGAGTAGGTGAGGCCACCGGGATAGGGCCGCTCGGCGAAATAGTCGGCCACTCGGTCGCCGACCACCACGCCGCCGACGGGCACATAGCCGGAGTTGACGCCCTTGGCGAAGGTCAGCAGGTCCGGCACCACGTCCCACAGGTCGCAGGCGAACCAGGCGCCGCAGCGGCCGAACCCGGTCATGACCTCGTCGGCGATCAGCAGGATCTCGTGCCGGTCGCACAGCGCACGGACGCCAGCGAGGTAACCGTCCGGTGGCACGAGAACCCCGTTGCTGCCGACGATCGGCTCGATGATGATCGCGGCGACGGTGTGCGGGCCCTCGTAGTCGAGCAGCCTGCTCAGGTGTTCCAGGGCGCGGTCGCGTTCCTGTTCCTCGGACGTGGCGTGGAACTCGGTGCGGTACAGATAGTGCCCAAGGAAGCGAACCGTCGCCGATCCGGCGCCCGGCACCGCCCAGCGGCGCGGGTCCCCGGTGACACCGATGGCTCCCTCGGTGGCACCGTGATACGACCGGTGCGCCGCAAGGATCTTCGGTCTGCCGGTCACCGTCCTGGCCATCCGGATCGCGTGCTCGACCGCGTCTGCGCCACCGTTGGTGAACAGCACCGAGCGCGGTTCGCCGGGCGCGACGTCGAGGATCATGCGCGCGGCGTCGTCGCGGACCGCGACACCGAACGACGGGGCGGCGGTGCACAGCAGGGCGGCCTGCTCGGCGATCGCGGCGACCACGGCCGGGTGCTGATGGCCAAGGTGCAGGTTGCCCAGTTGGGAGTGCAGGTCCAGCCAGCGGTCGCCGTCGTCGTTCCAGAACCAGGCGCCCGCGCCGCCGGTGATGGCGACCGGGGCGACCTTGGCCTGCGCGACCCAGGGGTGGAAGACCGGGTCAGACGCCATGCCGGGCCCAGTACACGCCGAAGAGCGCCCGCTCGTCGGGCCTGCGTTCCGGGATGGGCCACGAGATCGTGGTGCGGTTCATGAAGTGCCGCCAGTTCACGTTCTCCGACTGCGCGCAGCCGCCCCAGCTCCCGCTGGCCACGATCGAGGTGAACGGCAGCCCGTTGTCGAAGCTGCCGCTGTTCCCGATGCCGGTGGACTGGTTGACCATCACCCTGGCCACGTCGATCCGGCTGCCCAGCTCCGCGGCCCGCTCGGCGCGGGTGGTGTGGATACCGCAGCTGTGGCCGCTGCCGCAGTGGGCGGTGACCGCGGCGACGCCCGCGACGGCGTCGGCGAAGTCGTCATAGGTCACCAGCGTCGACACCGGCGCGAGCTTCTCCCAGAACAGCGGGTCCAGTACGTCGATCCGGTCGACCACGGCGACGAGTGAGGTCGTCTTGTCCGGGTCGGACAACGTGATTCCCGCGCGTTCGGCGAGCACCGAGGCAGGGCGGCCGATCGCGGCGCGGTCCAGCCGGGTGCCGTCGGGCCACAGGGCCTGCCGCAGCCGCGCGGTCTCCTCCGCGTCGCACACGTGCACACCGAGTTCGCGCAGTTCGGTGATGAACTGCTCGGCGACGGCCTTGGCCACCAACAGGTTGCTCTCCGAGGAGCACGACGTGCCGTTGTTGTAGCCCGCGCCGGTGGCGATCTTCTCGGCCGCGGCGGCCAGATCGGCGGTCTCGTCGACGATGACGGTCGGGTTGCCGACGCCCGCGCCGATGGCGGGGGTGCCGCTCTGGTACGCGCGGCGGACCGTGCTGGCCCCGCCGGAGGCGAGGACGAAGTCGGCCGAGCGCATGAGCTCCTCCGACGCGGCGCGTCCACTCGGCCCGGCCAGCTGCACCAGGTCCGGTGGCGCGCCCACCTCGCGCAGTGCCGCGCGGATGAGGCCGATCACGTGGTCGACGGACTCGCGGGCGGCCGGGTTCGGGCTGCACACCACGGCGTTGCGCGTCTTGAGCAGCTGCAGCGTGGAGCAGACGACCGCCGAGCAGGGCGCCGTGGCCGGGCTGATGAGCGCCACCACGCCGAGCGGTTTCGCGACCGTGCGCAGGCCGAGCTTCTCGTCCTCGGACAGCACGCCGACGGTCCGGGCGCCGTGCATGTCGCGCAAGGTGCCGAGAACCCGCTTGCGGTGCAGGGCGTACAGGTGCTCCGGGTCGCCCAGCCCGGTCTCGCCGTGTGCCATGGCGGACATGACCCTGGCGTTGTCCTCGCGGTAGCACCACCATCCGACGGCGGCCACCATGTCGTCCACCCGGCGCTGCGGCCACGACGCGATACGCGCCTGGGCGTCCCGGGCGCGGGTGATGGCCTCAGCGACTGCCAAGTGCACTGTCGTATCTCCTTTGTCGCACGCGACACCCATTCCCATATTCCCCATTGCGCAGCTTCCGGCGGGCACGCGTCCCCTAAACGATAAGTGAGTGTGCCGCACCGCCGAGCATTCTGCTCTGAAAGAATCTTCCCCGTACAGTTAAGCGTTGCTGCAACGGGCGACCATTCGGAGCAATCGCGGGGCCGTGCCGATCGCCGTGCCTACCCGGCGTGCCCTGACTGGCCCAACTTGCTGGTGCAGACGCCCATACTCCCTTATGGACAAAGGGAAATCGCTTCCTTGACACGACCGGGCGGGCGGCTGTAAAAACGGTGGGGAATTCATCGGGTTCGTGGGGGCGATCCGACCTGTCTCATTCTGGTGCGAACCGCGTTTTGCCATGCGCATACGTATTGAATATGTCCGCGATGCCCGCGTCCCATTTTTCGAGACAACGAGGAACTTCAAGTGAGAAAGCTAGCCATCGCTGATCGGATCATCGATGACTCCACCGATCCCTACGTGATCGCGGAGATCGGGCACAACCACGAGGGGGACCTCGGCAAGGCCGAGGAGCTCGTGCGCGCGGCGGCAGCGGCTGGCGCGAGTGCCGCCAAGCTCCAGAAGCGGGACAACCGGGCCCTGTACACCCGGGCGATGTTCGACGAGCCCTACACCGGGCGCAACAGCTACGGCCCGACCTACGGCACCCACCGCGAGGCGCTGGAGTTCGGCGAGGCCGAGTACCGCCACCTCGCCGAGGTGGCCGCCGAGGTCGGCGTCGACTTCATCTCCACCGCGTTCGACTTCGGCAGCGTCGACTTCCTGGTTGGCCTAGGCGTCCCGGCGATCAAGCTGGCGTCGGGCGACCTGACGAACGTGCCGCTGCTGACCTACGCGGCCAAGACCGGCACCCCGCTGATCATCAGCACCGGCGCGGCCGACATGGTCGACGTGCGCCGGGCCGTCGACGCGATCCTGCCGATCAACCCGAACCTGGCCGTGCTGCAGTGCACGGCGATCTACCCCGCCGCGCCCGCCGACCTCAACCTGTCGGTGATCGCGACCTACCGCGCGGCGATGCCCGAGGTGGTCATCGGCTACTCCGGCCACGACCTCGACGCCGACGCGAGCTACATCGCCTACGCGCTGGGCGCGCGGGTCATCGAGAAGCACTTCACCCTCGACCGCGGCAGGCCGGGCAGCGACCACCACTTCTCCCAGGAACCGGCGCAGCTCGCCGAGCTGGTCGCGGGCCTGAGCCACACCAGGGAACTGCTGGGCTCGCCGGTCAAGACGCGCGACGCGCGCGAGCTGCCCGCGCTGCGCAAGATGGGCAAGAAGCTTGTCGCGGCCCGGCCGCTGCCCAAGGGACACGTACTCGGCGAGGTCGACGTGCTGATCAAGTCCCCCGGCGACGGCACCCCGCCGTACCTGCTGGAGCGGATCATCGGCCGGTCCCTCGACGTGGCGCTCGACGTCGAGGCCGACATCACGCTCGACGTCCTGGCATGACCGCGGCCACCGACCTGTCCGGACGGGTCGCCGTGGTCACCGGGGTGTGCGGCCGACTTGGTCCAGTGTGGACGGACGCGCTGCTCGGCGCGGGCGCCGTGGTCATCGGGCTGGACCTCGCCGACGAACCGGACCGGCGGCTGCGCGCGGTGCTGGAGGTCCACGGGGACAAGGACTTCGACTTCCACACCGCCGACATCGGCGACCGCCGCGCGCTGGAGCGGGTGCTCGCCGCCTGCCCGGGCGCCCCGGACGTGCTGGTCAACAGCGCGGGCATCGACTCGCCGCCGTCGGCGGCCGGGACGGGCTGGCTGTTCGGCGACCTGCCCGCGGAGCTGTCGGGCTCGGTGCTCGACGTCAACGCGCTGGGCACCCTGCTGTCGTGCCAGGTGTTCGGCTCGGCGATGGCCGAGCGCGGCGGCGGCTCGATCGTCAACATCGGCTCCCTGTACGCGGGCCTGGCCCCGGATCCCCGGCTCTACGAACACATCCCGGTCGACCCGCCGTTCCTCAAGCCACCCGCGTACGGGATGTCGAAGGCCGCGGTGGCGGCGCTGACCCGCTACCTCGCGGCGTTCTGGGGTGCGGCGGGCGTTCGGGTGAACACCTTGTCCCCTGGCGGTGTGCTGGGTGAGCAGGACGCGGAGTTCGTGGCCAAGTTCAGCGCCAAGGTGCCGCTGCGCCGGATGGCGGTGGCCGCCGACCTGACCGGACCGCTGCTGTTCCTCGCCTCACCGCAGAGCAGCTATGTGACCGGGACCGAACTGATCGTCGACGGCGGCTATGGCTGCTGGTGAGCACACCGGAGGACACATGCGGCCGCTGACCTGGCTGCCAACGGCGGAGTTCGACCGCGTCCGCGACGGCGTCGCCGACCCGCACCGGCGGTGTCGCGCGTTCGCGGCCATGAGCAGGATCAACACGCTCTACATGATCGCGAACGCGGGCTCCGGCCACCTCGGGTCGAGCTTCAGCGCCGCGGACGTGGTGTCGTGGCTGCTGCTGGAGGAGATGGGCGCCGACCCCGGCGAGCACGCCGTCTACTTCTCGTCCAAGGGCCACGACGCGCCCGGGCTGTACGCGGCGCTGATCGGCCTCGGCCTGCTCGACGAGGACATGGTGCACCGGCTGCGCAGGCTCGGCGGGCTGCCCGGGCACCCGGACGTGCGCACCCCGTACATGCCGTTCAACACCGGCTCGCTCGGCATGGGCATCTCGAAGGCGAAGGGGCTCGTGCTGGGCAACCGGCTCGCGGGCCGCAGGCAGCGGGTGTTCGTCCTCACCGGCGACGGCGAACTGCAGGAGGGGCAGAACTACGAGGCCCTGGCGGGCGCGGTGCACGCGGCGATGGGCGAGCTGACCGTCGTGGTGGACCACAACAAGATCCAGTCGGACACCTGGGTCACCGACGTGAGCGACCTCGGCGACCTGGTCGCGCGGTTCGCCGGGTTCGGCTGGGCGGTGCTGCGCTGCGACGGCCACGACATGGAGGCGCTCGACCGCACGTTCCGCGAGCGGGCCGAGAACCACCCCGACCGGCCCGCCGTCGTCATCGCCGACACGGTCAAGGGCGCCGGGTGCGACACGTTCGCCGCGACCTCGATGGCCGACGGCGAGTGGCGCTACCGCTTTCACAGCGGCGCGCCCGCGCCCGCGGACTACACCGCCGCGCACGCCGAGTTGACCGCGTCGGCCGACGCGCTGCTCGCCGAGGTGGGCCTGGCGCCGCTGGCCGGACGCACGACGCACGTGCCCGAGAAGCCCGTCGCCCCGGCGCCGGTCACGCTCCCACCGGTCTACGGCGCGGCGCTCACCGAACTGGCCGCCCGCGACGAGCGGGTCGTGGCGCTGGACGCGGACCTCGTGCTCGACACCGGACTGATCCCGTTCCGCGACACCCATCCGGAGCGGTTCATCGAGTGCGGCATCGCCGAGCAGGACATGGTGTCGATGGCGGGCGGGCTGGCCGCCACCGGCCTGCTGCCGTTCGTCCACTCGTTCTCCTGCTTCCTGCACTCCCGCCCGAACGAACAGATCTACAACAACGCCAGTGAGGGCCGCAAAGTCGTCTACGTCGGCTCGCTGGCGGGCGTGCTGCCCGCCGCGCCGGGGCACTCGCATCAGGCGGTGCGCGACATCAGCGCGGTCGGCGCGGTCCCCGGCCTGGTCGTGCTGGAGCCGGTGAACCCGGCCCAGACCCGCGCCGCGGTCGACTTCTGCGCGGCCACCGCGGACAGCGTGTACCTGCGGCTGGTGAGCGTGCCGTGCGCGGAGTCGGTGCTCGACCTGCCGGTCGGGCCACTGGTGGCCGGACGTGGCGAGGTGATCCGCGTGGGCGGGCCGGTCGTCGCGATCGGTGCTGGTCCCGTGGTGCTGGCCGAGTTGCTGGCCGCCGCGCCCGAACTCGACCTGACCGTGGTGAACCTGCCGTGGCTCAACCGCGTCGACCGGGCCTGGCTGACCGAGCTCGTCGCCGACGCCACGGCCGTCGTGGTGGTGGACAACCACTACGCGCACGGCGGGCAGGCCGACCTGGTGGCGCGCGCGCTGCTGGAGGCTGACCTGCCGAGGGTGCCCCGGTTCCACGGGATCGGACTCACCGAACTGCCCGTGTGCGGCACCCCGGACGAGACGCTCGACCACCACGCGCTGCGCGCCGACCGGCTCGTCGAGACCCTCCTCGCCCGACTTCCCCTGCACTCCAACGTCTGAGAGGCCTTCCGTGGAGACCATCTACAACGACCTGACCCGGCCGCCGCGCGAGTTGGTCGACGGCTTCCGCGCCGTGCTCAGCGAGTACAGCCCGAGCTGCCTGGTGACCGACGCGCGCCGCCGGGTCGGCGCGATCGGCGGGCTGCTTCCCGTGCTGCACCATCACAAGATCGCCGGACCGGCGCTGACGGTGAACCTGTCGATCGACGACCTGGTCGACTGCATGCCGGTGCTGGCCAGGGCGCAGCCGGGTGACGTGATCGTGCTGGCCGCGCACGGCTGCACCCGCACGGCGATGTGGGGCGGGCTGATGTCGACGCTGTCGAAAAAGGCCGGGATCGCCGCGGGCATCGTCGACGGCGCCATCCGCGACGTCGACGAGATCCGCGACCTCGACTTCCCGGTCTGGTACCGCGGCACGGTCCCGCGCCCGTCGCCTACGGCGGTGCACGACCGCGTCGAGCCGGTGCAGGTGAACGTGCCGGTGGTGATCAACGGCGAGGTGATCAACCCGGGCGACATCGTGGTGGCCGACGAGAACGGCATCGCCGTGGTGCCGCCCGCGATCGCGGAGGACGTGCTGGCGGGCACCCGGATGAACATCGACAAGGAGCGGGTGATCCGCGAGAAGATCAGCTCTGGCGCGTCGGTGAGCGAGCTGCTCGCCGAGTTCGGGCACCTGTGATGCGGGTCTACCTCACCGGCGCCGACGGCATGCTGGGCACGGCACTGTCCGAAGCCATCGCCACCGATCCGTCCACTCAGGACTGGTCGGTGCGCGGGGTCTCCCGTGACGACTTCGACATCGCCGACCACGCCGCGGTCGCGGCGTCGGTGTCCGCGTTCGGCCCGGACGTGGTGGTGCACGCGGCGGCGCACGCCATCGTCGACGACTGCGAGGCCGACCCCCGAATGGCCATGCGGGTCAACGTCGCCGGGACCCACAACGTCGCCGACGCGTGCCGACGCGGCGGAGCGCGCCTGGTGTACCTGTCCAGCGACTACGTCTTCGACGGCGCGGCCCCGCCGCCGGGCGGCTACCGGGAGACCGACCCGCCGAGCCCGCTGTCGGTGTACGGGCTGACGAAGCTCGCGGGCGAGCGGATCAGCCAGACCGTGCCGGAGCACCTGGTGGTGCGCACGTCGTGGCTGTTCGGCGGCGCCGACGAGCGCACCGACAACGTCCTGGCCACCGTCCGCCGGGCGGCGCGCGGCGCGAAGAGCGAGCTGATCGACGACCAGTTCAGCTGCCCCACCTACACCAGGGACCTCGCCCAGGCCTTGGTGTTCCTGCTGTCCGGCGACGTCCGGGGCACGGTGCACGCGGCGAACGCGGGCACCGCGAGCTGGTTCGAGGTGGCCAAGGTGGCGCTCGCGGCCTACGACGCCGCGCTGCCCGCCGACCTACTGCCGGTCGCGCTCGACGAGCAGCCGTTCCTCGGCGGCAGGCCGCGGAACTCCAGCCTGCACACCGGTCTGCTTGCCACCCTCGGCCACGCGATGCCGCACTGGACCGACGCGGTCGTCCGCTTCTGCGGCGAGCTGCGAAAGGTGCGCGCGTGAGCACCGGGTGGCGGAACTGGTCGCGGTCGGTCCGGTGCGCGCCGCACCGGATCGCCCGGCCACGCGACGAGGCCGAGGTCGTCGACGAGCTCGCGCTCGCGCGGTCCCACAGCCGCACCGTCCGCGCGGTCGGTTCGGGGCACTCGTTCAACGCGCTCGCGTCGACGGACGGCACCCTGCTGGACATGTCCGACTGCGCGGGCGTCGAGCGGATCGACCGGGACGCGAGCACGGTCACGGCCTGGGCGGGCACCTCCCTGGCCGCGCTCAACGCCGCGCTGCACCGCGAGGACATGGCGCTGCCCAACGTCGGCACGATCACCGGGCAGACCGTCGCGGGCGCGCTGGCGACCGGCAACCACGGCACCGGACTGGCCCACGGCCCGTTCGCCAGTCTCGTGGTGGCGCTGCGGCTGGCCACCGCCGACGGCAGGATCCTCGACTGCGACGAACACAACGACCCAGAGTTGTTCCGGTGCGCGCGCACGTCCCTTGGCGCGCTGGGTGTCGTGACCAAGGTGACGCTGCGGTGCGTGCCCGCGTTCCGGCTGCGGTCGGAACCGGGCAGCCGCTCGCTCGACGACCTGCTCGACGGGTTCGACGGCTGGGTGGGCAGCGCCGACCACGTGTCGGCCAACTGGCTGCCGTGGCGGGACACCGTGTCCACCACGAAGCTGCACCGCACCGATGCGTCACCGACCAAGGGCGCGCGGCTGCGACCGTTGGTGACCACAGTGGACGAAGTGCGCTGTGGAATCGCGGGCCTCAGCGCCCGGTTCGGACCCGGCATGGTCCGCCGGGTCAGCGAGACACTGCCACCGCACCGACCATCGGTGTCCTATGTGGACTCAAGCTTCCGAGTGTTCAGCTTCCCGCAGCCAGTGAAGTTCTTCGCCCTGGAGCACGCGCTGCCACTAGCCGGGGTGCCCGACGCCGTGCGCGCGCTGCGCGGGCCGCTGCGCCGGTTCGGGCTGTTCTCGCCGTACTCGCTGCTGATCCGGGTCGGCGCCGCCGACGACGCGCCGCTGTCGCCCGCCTACGGCCGGGCCACCGGGTACGTCAACCTGACCGTGCCGCGCACCGCCCGCTACGTCGAGCTGCTGCGCACCGTCGAACACGTGCTGCGCGAACACGACGCCCGCCCGCACTGGGGCAAGGCGCACACGGCCACCGCCGAGATCCTGCGGCCGCGCTACCCGGAGTGGGACACCTTCGCCAGGATGCGCGGCAAGCTCGACCCCGACGGCCGGTTCACCAACGACCACATCGCCCGGCTGCTGGGGAGCCCAGACGAATGAAAGCGCTGTTCCTCGACTTCGACGGCCTGCTGTGCGACACCGAGTCCGCGGCCCGGCGCTCGTGGACCGAGCTGTACGCCCAGTTCGGCCACGAGCTGTCCACCGACGTCTGGGCGGCGATGGCGGGCCGCTCCAACGGCCACGAGACCGCCGCGGCGGATCTGGCCGGGCGGGTGGGCCGCCCGCTGACCGCGGCCGAGCTCTCCTGGCGATTCACTCGAAAACGCATGCTGGCCGAGTCGGAACCACTGCGCCCCGGCGTCGCGGAACTGCTGGGCATCGCACGCGACCGCGGACTGCGCCTGGCGGTCGTATCGAGTTCCGACGCCGTGTGGGTCGTGGGCCACCTCGCGCGGCTGGGCGTGCTGGACCACTTCGACGTGGTCGTCACCGGCGACGACGAGCCACGGCACAAGCCCGCGCCCGACCTGTACCTGCACGCGCTCGCGGCCACCGGGCTCGCCGCGGCCGACGTGGTGGCCTTCGAGGACTCGCCGTCCGGGGTGGCCGCCGCCATCGCCGCGGGGCTGCGCTGCGTCGCGGTGCCCAACGGCACCGCCGACCTGCTCGACGGCCTGCGGCACGCCACGCTGGTGCTGCCCACGCTGGCCGAGGTCGACCTCGACGCGCTGGCCCAGTCGTGAGCGCACTGGCTAGCCAGGCGCCACCGCCGGAGTGGATCTGGCGTGACGGCCGGATCCAGCCGTGGACGGAGGCGACCGTGCACGTCAACGCGGTCGGCCACGCGTCGGTGGCCGCGGTGTTCGAAGGCATCAAGGCCTACCTCGCCACCGACGGGCGGGAACTGCTGGTGTTCCGCCTCGACGCGCACATCGACCGGCTCTTCGACTCGGCCCGGCTGTGCAGGCTGCGGCTGCCCCACTCCCCCGCCGAACTGCGTCAGGCGTGCCTGGACCTGTTGGCGGCCAACGAATACCGCGCCGACACCTACCTGCGGCCGTGGATCTTCCCGGGTGGCCTGATCCGCGAGCAGATGGTGCCAGCCGACACCGAGTGCGAGACCGTCGTCGACAGCTGGCCGTTCACCAGCGGGCTGCTGACCGGCGCGGGCTGCCGGGCCGGGGTCAGCTCGTGGCTGCGGGTGCCCGCCGCCGCGATGCCCCCGCGCGCCAAGGCGTTCGCGAACTACCACAACGGCAGGCTCGCCCTGATCGAGGCGCGGGCCAACGGGCACGACTGGCCGATCATGCTCAACGACCGCCACCAGGTCGCCGAGGGCGCCGCGGCCTGCGTCGCCCTGGTCCGGGACGGCGTGCTGGTCACCCCGTCACTGGCCAGCGGCGTGCTCGCCGGGATCACCCGCGACTCGCTGCTGACCCTTGCGCGAGAACTGGGCGTGCCCGTCGAGGAGCGCGAGGTGGACCGCGGCGAGCTGCACCTGGCCGAGGAGATCTTCTTCATGGGCACGGCGTGGGAGATCCTCCCGGTCACCGAGGTCGACGGCCTGACCGTGGGCGACGGCAAGACCGGGCCGGTGGCCGCGCTGCTGGAACGGGAGTACGCGGCACTGGTCCGCGGCGAATCCGGCAAGCACCCCGAATGGCTCACCATCGTCCCGATGATCAATCCGTGACCGCGGCAAGCGACGCTGAACAGTAGTGTCAACAAAGTTTCATCAGTCGCACAGCCGGTTTCCGGCAGGATCATGTGCACCTTTGTGATCATTCGACCAGTCAGGAGCTCTGTGCATGTCCCCCATCCTGCTCGGTGGTGACCTACCGCTGCGACGTCTCGGATTCGGTGCGATGCACCTGACCGGACCCGACGTGTGGGGACCGCCCACCGACCCAGAGGCCGCCATGGCGGTGGCCCGCCGGGCGGTCGAGCTCGGGGTGAACTTCATCGACACCGCCGACTCCTACGGCCCCGGCTCCAGCGAGATGGTGCTCGCCGACGCGCTGCACCCCTACCAGGACGGCCTGGTCATCGGGACCAAGGCCGGGCAGAGCCGCCCGTCGCGCGACGAGTGGCGCCCGGTCGGCCGCCCCGAGTACCTGCGCCAGCAGGCCGAGCTGAGCCTGCGCTACCTCAAGCTCGACCGCATCGACCTGTTCCAGCTGCACCGCATCGACCCGTTGGTGCCAGCCGCCGAGCAGTTCGGCGCGCTCAAGCAGCTGCAGGACGACGGCAAGATCCGCCACATCGGCCTGTCCGAGGTGACCGTCGCCCAGATCGAGGAGGCGCGTCAGCAGATCGACGTGGTCAGCGTGCAGAACCTCTACAACTTCAGCCAGCGCAAGCACGACGACGTCATCGACTACTGCGAGCGGGAGAACCTCGTGTTCATCCCGTGGGTGCCGATCGCCAGCGGCGACCTCGCCGGGTGGGACGGGCCGCTGGGCACCGTCGCCAAGCAGCTCGACGCCACCCCGGCGCAGGTCGCGCTCGCCTGGCTGCTGCGCCGGTCGCCGGTCATCGTGCCGATCCCGGGCACCAGCTCCATCGCGCACCTGGAGGAGAACGTCGCCGCCGAGTCCATCGAGCTGTCCGACGCTCAGTTCGCGGAGCTGACCTCGGCCCGCTGACCGACCTTGTCCTGAAGCTCCGCCGCGGCCGCGACCAGCGCGTCGACCGTCGCGCGGATGGCGGGCCGGTGCGCTGCCTCGGCCCGCCACACCGCGTAGACGTGCCTGGTCAGCGGCGGGGTGATCGCGACGAGCCGCACCCCGGCGGGCACCGGGTCGCGGCCGAGTCGCGGGATCAGCGCCACGCCGAACCCGGCGGCCACCATGGCCATCTGCGTCGGGTACTCGGCCACCGCGTGCTCGATGCGCGGCTCGACGCCGTAGCCGCGCAGCGTGTGCCGCAGCCAGTCGCCACACACCGTGCCGCGCGGCCAGCTCACCCACGACTCGTGGGCGAAGTCCTCGATGTCGACGCTCGCGTGGCCCGCCAGCGGATGACTCGCCGACAGCGCCAGATCCATCCCGTCGTCGAGCAGGCTCACCCGATCGAGGTCGCCGGTGAACTCCAGCGGCACGTCGAACCAGTCCTGCACGACGGCGATGTCGACGTCACCGCGCACGACCAGCGGGACCGACGCCACCGGGTCCTGTTCGTAGAGCACCGGGTGCAGATGGGGATATCCGGCGCGCAGTTCCATCATCGTGCGCGACAGCAGACCGCGGGCGGCGGAGGGGAACGCCGCGATCGACACCTTGCCCACGACCGCGCCCCGATGCCCTTCCAGCGCGGATTCCGCCGCGTCGACCAGCGAGAGGATCTGCTCGGCGTGGTCGACCAGCAGCCGGGCGGCGTCGGTGAGCCGGACACCGCGGCCGTGGCGTTCGAGCAGCACCTGCCCGACGTCACGCTCCAGCTTCGCCAGCCGCTGGGAGACCGCCGAGTTGGTGATGTGCAGCATCTCGGCGGCCGCGTTGATGGAGCCACCGGTCGACACCGCGTGCAGCGCCCGCAATTGGCTCAGTTCAAGCATCAGCGTCCCCCTCGCGAAACCGATCAACCCATTACCCCGACTATATGTCGGTTTCCCAGAACGTCGGCGATGTCCAGTGTGCCGGGTTGGAGGTTCGGCGCACTGTTCGGCTTGGGGGCTCGGCTGTTACGTGAGAACGTCGGGTCCGCGCGGATGATCGACACGCCGTGACGTCTAATCTTGATTGATTCCAGAAAATGCGGCAGACTGCGGTGCGTGTCGACGCAAACGGACTACGAGCGCATGCTGCGCGGGGTCTCCCTGCGCGTGACCCGACCGCGGGTCTCGGTGCTCACCGCCGTGCACGACCACCCGCACGCCGACACCGACTCGATCATCGGGATCGTGCGCGCGGACCTCGGCGAGGTGTCCCACCAGGCCGTCTACGACGTGCTGCGTGCCTTGACCACGGCCGGGCTGCTGCGGCGCATCCAGCCGCTGGGCTCCGTGGCGCGCTACGAGTCGCGCGTCGGCGACAACCACCACCACGTCGTGTGCCGGTCGTGCGGCTCCATCGCCGACGTCGACTGCGCCGTCGGCTCCTCGCCCTGCCTGGACGCGTCCGACGACCACGGCTTCGCCATCGATGAGGCCGAGGTCATCTACTGGGGCCTGTGCCCCGACTGCTCCACCACAGTTCATGAGCACAACCCGTGATCCTGGAAGGATTCCCGTGTCTGACAGTCCTGACGCCGTTGTTGGAGAGCTGAACGAGGAGAGCGCGGCCAAGTGCCCGGTCACCGCCGGTCGGCCGACGCACCCCACCGAGGGTGTCGGCAACCGCGCCTGGTGGCCCAACCAGCTCAACCTCAAGATCCTGCGCAAGAACCCGGCCGTTGCCGACCCCATGGACGCGGGCTTCGACTACGCCGCCGAGTTCAACACCCTCGACCTCGACGCCGTGCGCGCCGACATCGACACGGTGCTGACCACCTCGCAGGACTGGTGGCCCGCCGACTTCGGCCACTACGGCCCGTTCTTCATCCGGATGGCGTGGCACAGCGCGGGCACCTACCGCATCAGCGACGGCCGCGGCGGCGCGGGCGCGGGCATGCAGCGCTTCGCCCCGCTCAACAGCTGGCCGGACAACGGGAACCTCGACAAGGCGCGCAGGCTGCTGTGGCCGGTCAAGAAGAAGTACGGCCGCAAGCTCTCCTGGGCCGACCTGATGATCTTCGCGGGCAACGTCGCGCTGGAGTCCATGGGCTTCAAGACCTTCGGCTTCGCCGGTGGCCGCGCCGACGTGTGGGAGCCCGACGAAGACGTGTACTGGGGCCCGGAGACCACCTGGCTCGGCGATGAGCGCTACACCGGCGACCGCGACCTCGAGGACCCGCTGGCCGCGGTCCAGATGGGCCTCATCTACGTCAACCCGGAAGGCCCCAACGGCACCCCGGACCCGCTCGCCTCGGCCAGGGACATCCGCGAGACCTTCCGCCGCATGGCGATGAACGACGAGGAGACCGTCGCGCTGATCGCGGGCGGCCACTCCTTCGGCAAGACCCACGGCGCGGCCGCCCCCGACCCGCACGTCGGCCCCGAGCCCGAGGGCGCCCCGCTGGAGGAGCAGGGCCTCGGCTGGAAGAACAGCTTCGGCACCGGCAAGGGCGGCGACACGATCACCAGCGGCCTTGAGGGCATCTGGACCGCCACCCCCATCACCTGGGACAATAGCTTCTTCGAGACGCTTTTCGCGCACGAGTGGGAGCTGGGGCAGAGCCCCGCGGGCGCCAACCAGTGGAAGCCCAAGGACGGCGCCGCGGCGGGCACCGTGCCCGACGCCCACGACGCGTCGAAGACCCACCAGCCGACGATGCTCACCACCGACCTCGCGCTGCGCTTCGACCCGGTCTACGAGCAGATCTCCCGGCGCTTCCTGGCCAACCCGGACGAACTGGCCGACGCGTTCGCCCGCGCCTGGTACAAGCTCACCCACCGCGACATGGGCCCGATCCAGCGCTACCTCGGCGCGCTGGTCCCGCAGGAGACGCTGATCTGGCAGGACCCGATCCCCGCCGTCACCGGCGGCGTCATCGGCGTGCGGGACATCGCCGCGCTGAAGGAGCAGATCCTCGCCTCCGGCCTGTCGGTCTCCGAGCTCGTCAGCACCGCGTGGGCCTCCGCGTCGACGTTCCGCGGCAGCGACAAGCGCGGCGGCGCGAACGGCGCTCGCATCCGCCTGGAACCGCAGCGCGGCTGGGAGATCAACGAGCCCGACCAGCTCGCGTCGGTGCTGCGCACCCTGGAGGGCATCCAGGAGTCCTTCAACAGCGCCCAGACCGGCGACGCGCGGGTCTCACTGGCCGACCTGATCGTCCTCGGCGGCTCCGTCGCGGTCGAGCAGGCCGCCAAGGCCGCGGGCCACGCCGTCGAGGTCCCGTTCACCCCGGGCCGCGCCGACGCCACCCAGGACCAGACCGACGTGGAGTCCTTCGCCGCGCTGGAGCCGACCGTCGACGGGTTCCGCAACCACCGCGGCAAGGGCCACCGGCTCCCGTCGGAGTACCTGCTGCTCGACCGGGCGAACCTGCTGACCCTCAGCGCCCCCGAGCTGACCGTGCTCATCGGCGGCCTGCGCGTCCTCGGCGCGAACTACCAGCAGTCGCAGGTCGGCGTGTTCACCTCGACCCCCGGGTCGCTGACGAACGACTTCTTCGTGAACCTGCTCGATCTGGGCACGGAGTGGACGTCGACGTCGTCCGACGCGGAGACCTTCGAAGGCCGCGACCACGCCACCGGCGAGGTCAAGTGGACCGGCAGCCGCGTAGACCTCGGCG
>Ga0247823_10001843_pt1 | contig 17485 bp, 13 predicted proteins | sample 13C_PalmiticAcid_2_FD_192426 | JGI IMG/M metagenome (GOLD analysis project Ga0247823, IMG submission 192426) | Soil microbial communities from agricultural site in Penn Yan, New York, United States - 13C_PalmiticAcid_Day30 | ecosystem: Environmental > Terrestrial > Soil > Agricultural land... | reverse complement strand
GCCGGTCGACGCCGGAAACGTGACGACGCCCGAATTCCAGCGTCTGCTCGACGACATGTTCGAGACCATGTACGACGCACCGGGCATCGGCCTGGCCGCCAGCCAGGTGGACGTGCACCAGCGCTTCATGGTCATCGACGTCAGCGAAGAGAAGAATCAGCCGCAGGTCTTCATCAATCCCGAGTTGAGCGAACAGGTGGGCGAACAGGTCTACCAGGAAGGTTGCCTGTCCGTGCCCGGCATCTTCGCCGACGTCACCCGGGCCGATGAAATCACCGTGCGCTTCCTGGATCGCCAGGGCCAGCCGCAGGAACTGCGCGCCGACGGCCTGCTGGCGGTCTGCATCCAGCACGAGATGGATCATCTGGACGGCAAGCTGTTCGTCGACTACCTCTCGCCCCTGAAGCGCGAGATGGTGCGCAAGAAGCTGGCTAAGCAGCGCAAGCACGTCGCCTGACGCGACCGCGGGGACGGAATGCACGGGCCCCGCCCCGCCCGTTCCGTCCCTCCTCTTTCGGAACACGCCCCATGAGAATCGTCTTCGCCGGTACGCCGGCGTTCGCCGTGCCCAGCCTGCGCGCCGCGCATGCCCACCATGAAGTGGTGGCCGTCTACACCCAGCCCGACCGTCCCGCCGGTCGTGGCCGCGGGTTGACCCCGTCGCCGGTGAAGCTGGAGGCGATCCAGCGCGGCATCCCCGTGCTGCAGCCGCTGTCGCTGAAGAAGAAATCCACCCAGGACGCGCTGCGCGAACTGCGGCCCGACGTCATGATCGTCGTGGCCTATGGCCTGATCCTGCCGCAGGCGGTGCTCGATATTCCCCAGTACGGTTGCTGGAACGTGCACGCCTCGTTGCTGCCCCGCTGGCGGGGCGCCGCGCCGATCCAGCGCGCGATCGAGGCCGGCGACGAAGAGACTGGCGTCTGCCTGATGCAGATGGAGGCCGGCCTGGACACCGGGCCTGTGCTGTTGGCACAGAGCTTGGAGATCGGCCGGGAAGAGACCGGCGGACAACTGCATGACCGGCTGGCCGATCTCGGGGCCCAGGTGCTGCGCGATGCGCTCGGCCTGCTGCGCGCTGGGGTCCGTCTGCCGCCGCATCCGCAGCCCGAAGAGGGCGTGGCGTATGCGCACAAGCTCGACAAAGCCGAGGCGAAACTCGACTGGACCCTGCCCGCCGATGTACTGGCCCGGAAGGTCCGTGCTTTCAACCCGTGGCCGATCGCCGAGGCCCAACTGGCCGGCGAGCGGCTGCGCATTCATGGCGCGGTGGCCGTGGACGAGGCTCATGGCGCGGCGCCGGGCACCCTGCTGACCGCAAGCCGGCAGGGCCTGGACGTTGCCTGTGGGCAGGGCGTGTTGCGTTTGCGCGTCGTCCAACGCGAAGGCGGCAAGGCGATCACCGCCGCCGACTACCTCAATGCACGGCGTGATCTGGTGACGCCGTGAGTGGACAGGCCGGCGTCGCGGTCCGGGTGCTCGCCAGCCGCGTCGTCGATGCGGTGATGCATCGCGGCCGATCCCTTAAGGGCGAACTGGCGAACACCCTGCCGCAGATCGAAGACGTCCGCGACCGCGCGCTGCTGGAAGCCATCTGCTTCTCGGTGCTGCGTGCGCGGACGCGGAGCGATGCGGCGCTGGCGCAGTGGATGCCCCGCCCGCTTGGTCCGCGGGACAACGAACTCAAGGCGCTGCTGCACGTCGGCTTCGCGCAATTGGTCGTGTTGGAACTGCCGGCACACGCCGCGGTCTCGGCGACGGTGGAAGCCGTGCGCGTGCTGGGCCGCCCTCACCAGGACAAGCTGGTGAATGCGCTACTGCGGCGTGCTCAGCGAGAGGGCCTGCCTGCGTCCTCGCCGGAGGCCGTGTGGCCGGCCTGGTTGCGCGCTCAGGTCCGGAAGGACTGGCCGGCCCAGGCCGACATGGTGTTCGCCGAAAGTCTGCACGAGGCGCCGTTGTGGCTGCGGGTCAACCGGCAGCACGGTAGTCGCGACGCGTACCTGCAGCGCCTGGTCGATGTCGGGCTCATGGCGGAAGCCCCCGAGGGCATGCCGGACGCCCTGCTGTTGCGCGAGCCGCTGGCGGCGAACGCGCTGCCAGGCTTCGCGCAGGGCGATGTCTCCGTGCAGGACGGTGCCGCGCAACGCGTCGCCGATCTGCTGGACGGACTCCCGGCAGGGGCGCGTGTGCTGGATATGTGTGCGGCACCCGGCGGCAAGTCTGCGCACTTGCTCGAGCGCGACCCGACCCGCCGCCTACTGGCCCTCGATGTCGATGCGCGCAGGCTGCAGCGCGTGCAGGAGACGCTGCAGCGCGTCGGTGTGCGCGCGGAGCTGAAAGCGGCCGATGCGACCGACCCGTCCGCGTGGTGGGACGGGGAGCCCTTTGATGCCGTGGTGCTCGATGCTCCCTGCTCGGCTACCGGCATCGTGCGTCGCCAGCCGGACGTGTTGTTGCATCGGCGTGCGGAAGATCTCGACGCGCTGACGCGCCTGCAGGCGCGCTTGTTCGACGCCGCGTGGCAGGCGCTGCGGCCGGGCGGCCGCTTGGTCTACACCACCTGTTCCGTTCTGCGTGCGGAAAACGCGCAGCAGGTGGAGGCCTTCAGCATGCGCCATCCCGAAGCGACGATCGAGCCGCTCGATGACGCTTGGGGACGCGCGGATGCCGGCGGACGTCAGCGCCTGCCAGGTGAACGTGACATGGATGGTTTCTTCTACGCAGTTCTCAGCAAAGCGTGAGCACGGTTGCATGATGCGACACTTCGTCGCGGGTATGTGACAGCGCACGACATGCAGGATGCGTCTATCGGCGATACTGTCGCGATGCGGTGTCACCTTCGCTTCACCCTGTTTTGACGCCCGGGTGGGATGGAAGGTGCAGACTCGGGATCCCAGAAGATCCGGTCTCCGCATCGTTGAACGTGCCGTCGCACTACGCAGAACCCGAGGTCATGCAGGTCAGGAGCCATCGTCGACAGGATGTCGCACGCGCACTCGCGTGGCTGGCGGGTTTCAGCGCCACCGCCCTGCTGGTCGTGCCCAAGGGACTTTCGGTGTTCGCCGCACTGATGTTGGTGGCGACGCTCGTCGCGTTGCCTGAGGTCTGGCGTCCCGGCCGCGATCCGGTTCCGCGTGCCGTGAAGGGTTTGGCATCGGCTGCCTTCGTGGTGCTGGCGATATCGGCTCTCTCGATGTGGGCCAGTGGTGCGAGCCTCGCCGCGCTCGACAACCCGTCGAGATGTCTCTTGCTGCCGTGGTGCGCCTGGCTCGCGTGGGTGACCCGCGTCCGCATCTCGTGCCTCTGGTACGGCGCGCTGGCTGGCTTGCTGCTTGCCTTCGTGCTGTCGATCGCGGAAACGTGGTCGGGTGCGCCACGTGCGGGCGGCGAAGCCAATCCCATCGTGTTCGCCAACGCCGCACTGGTCCTGCTGGTGGTGGCGGTGTTCGCCCGTCCGGCTCGCATTGGCTTTTCGATGCAGCTGCTGCTGGCCGTCGTGGTGGCGCTGGCCGTGGTGGCGATCACGCTGAGTGGGAGCCGGGGCGCGTTGCCAGGGCTGGGTCTGGTCCTGCTGATGCTCTTCGTGGGCGGCACTCCTGAGCGGCGGTGGCGACGGCTTGCGATGGTGACGGGTGTCTTCGCGGTCTTGTTCGCCGCGCTTTGGACCGTGCCCTGGCTGTCCACGCAGTTCCGGTTGGACCAAGTGCATGCCGATGTTTCGGGCTACGCACATGACCAGGTCGACCAGCCCATCAGCGCGCGCATGGGGCTGCTTTCGGTGGCGTGGGACGCCTTCAGGTCCGCACCGCTGACGGGCGTGGGTGTCGGGGGCTTCGCTCAGCGCGTCGACGACAGCCGTTACTGCCAGCAGGCGCCACGGCACTTTTGCGGCCTTGAGCATGCGCACAACGATCTTGCGCAGTGGGGCGCGACCATGGGCATCGGCGGCATCGCCGCGCTTCTGTTGTTGTATTGGGTGCCCCTGATGATCGCGACGGGCCAAGTCCGCCGGCTGAAGCCGGACGTCCCCGTCGGGGCCGGCTGGACGGCGGGCATGCTCGTCGCGGTTTACCTGATCTCGGGGCTCACCCAGTCGATGTTCTCGCACGCGCTGAGCACGAGTGCCTACGTTGTCATCGTCGGCCTCCTGCTGGGCGGCGCTTTGGCTCTGATGTCGCCCCCTGACGGGCCGCAGAAACGTAGCTGAAGTTTCGTTTCACATTTATAAATGTGGGTAGAACGCGGTTGGGGACCGGGCGTTCTCTCACATTCGAGTCATCAAACGATTCCTACACTCTGCGCTTCCCCACGCAGTCCCCCCCTATGCCCCACGTCAACCTGATCGGTTGGGACAACGGTGTCGGCTTGAGCCGTGATTTGCGCCTGATCGAGCAGGCCCTGCGCGACGCAGGATTCCAGGTCGCCATCCAGCCTGCGCGCGGGCGGGGCAAGCTGCGTAAATGGTTCGGTCCCTGGGTCCAGCGCGCAGCGATCGCGGGCCGGCGCCTGGCGCGCCGCAAACGCTTCGACCTGAACCTGATGCTCGAACACATCACCCCGGAATTCCTCGGGGCGGCCGAGCGCAACGCCTTCATTCCAAACCCCGAATGGTGCCTGCCGCGTGACGTGCGCCGCCTGCCGCGGGTCGACCGCGTGCTGACCAAGACCTCGCACGCCACCGGCATCTTCCATCGGCACGGCTGTGACGTCGCACCGGTCGGCTTCACCAGCACGGACCGCCACCTCGCTGGCGTGGCGCGCCAGCGCAGCTTCCTGCACCTGGCCGGGCGAAGCAGCGCCAAGCGCACCCGACTGGTGCTTGAAACCTGGGTGCGCCATCCCGAGTGGCCGGTGCTGACGGTCGTGCAGCATCCGCGCATGGCCGACTTCCGTCCCCAGGCCGCCAACATCGTCCATCGCGTGGACTACCTGGACGACGCCGAACTGCGCGAGATCCAGAACGCCAACCTGTTCCACCTGTGCCCTTCCGAGACCGAGGGCTTCGGCCACTACATCGTCGAGGCACTGAGTGCCGGCGCGATCGTGCTGACGACCGATGCCGAGCCGATGAACGAGCTGGTGACCGCCGAGCGCGGCGTACTGATCCCGTTCTCGCAGACGGGCCAGCAGCAGCTGGCCACGCGCTATCTTGTGGAAGCCGAGGCACTGGAGTGCGCGGTGGTGGCGGCCCTGGCGCTGGACGAGATGCAGATCCAGGCCAAACAGGCCGCGGCGCGCGATTTCTACCTGCAGAACGACCGGGCATTCCGCGAGCGCCTGGCGGAAGCCGTGGCGGCGATGATTGATGGCGCCGGCGCGGTGAGCGCCGCGCGACGCCTGCCCGCGGCTCCGGCCGACGCGTACGCACCGCTACCCGCGGCGCAGGCCTAGCTGCCGCCGGACCCGCCGCCCGGCAGGCGCGCTGGCGCCGTGGCCGCTGCGGGTAGAATCGTGGCATGTCCCTTCTGCCCGTCTCCCTCGTCGTCATCACCCACAACGAGGCGTCCAATATCGCCCGCTGCCTGGACAGCGTGCCGTTCGCTGCGGACAAGCTGATCGTGGACAGCGGCAGCACCGACGACACCGTCGCCATCGCCCAGGCCCATGGCGCTCGCGTCGTCCACCAGGATTGGCTCGGCTTCGGCCCGCAGCGCAACGTCGCCAGCGCACAGGCCGCACACGACTGGATCCTGGTACTGGATGCGGATGAATTCCTGTCGCCCGAACTGGCCGAGGACCTGCAACGCGGGCTGCCAGGGCTGATGGCCTCGGACAAGTCCGGGGCATGGCTGCGCCGGCGGACCTGGCTGATGGGCGCCCCGATGCGCTGGTACCGGCCGATGGTGGGCGAGCGGATGGCAAGGGTCTACCACCGTGGGCGGGCGCGCTGGACGGATGCGCGTGTGCACGAGTCGCTGCGTTTCGATGGCCCAGCGGCCGAGTTCAAGGCCCCGTTCAACCATGCCGACAATCCCAGCCTGGTGCACAAGCAGCTGAAGGTGCTGCGCTACAGCGAGTTGAAGGCGCTGGACTGGCGCGACAGGCGACGACCGGTGCGGATGTGGCTCACGCCGCTGGTCTACCTGTCGACCTTTTTCAAAGATTACGTGCTGCGCCTGGCGTGCCTGGATGGCTGGCGCGGCTTCATCATCGCGCAGACGGCGGCCAGCTACGCCGCCTACAAGCGGATGCGGTACTACGAGATGCAGCGCAACCCGGCGTCCATCGACGCTGCGCATGCCAAGCTCGCCCAACACGGACTCGAACACTGATGGCCAAGCACTACCTCCTCTACGGTTCCGAGCGCTACGCGCTGGCGATCCTGCGCCCGGTGCAGGAGGCCATTCGTGCGCGCGGCGGCGAGGCCGCGTGGTTCTTCGACGGTCCCGGCGCAGAAGACCTGCGGCCGGACGAGAAGTTGCTGACCACCACCGAGGACGTCCGCCGCTGGAATGCCATCGCGGTGATCACCGGGAGCAACGCGGTGCCGCATTTCTTCCCGGGCGTGAAGGTCGAGACCTTCCACGGGTTCGACGCGGGCAAACCGCGCCACATTTACATCCGCGGGTTCTTCGACCTGTACTGCACCACCGGGCCGCGCGACACCACGCAGTTCCAGGCCATCGCAGATCAGGTAGGCCACTTCCGCGTCATCGAGACCGGCTGGCCGAAGATCGATCCCTTCATGAAGGAAATCGCCGGTGGCGTGCCGCCCGTGCGGCAGCCGCCCGTCATCCTCTATCACTCGACGTTCTCGCCTTCGTGGAGCGCGGCGGAGACGTTGTACGAAGAGGTGAAGCGGCTCTCGCGCACCGGCGAGTGGAAGTGGATCGTCACCTTCCATCCGAAGATGGATCCGGCCACCGTGGCGAAGTTCCGCGCGCTGGAGAACGAGCACCTTCGCTTCGCCGACGACGACAACATCCTCGAGCTGTTCCCGCAGGTGGACATGATGTGCTCGGACACCTCGTCCGCGCTCAACGAGTTCCTGCTGACCCACAAGCCGGTGGTGACCTTCAAGAACCGCCGTCCGGGCCCGCAGCTGATCGACATCGACGATGCGGCGCAGTTCGAGCCGGCGATCCGCCGCGCGCTGTCGCGTCCGCCCGAACTGATGGAAGCGATCGTCGCCTATGCCGACAGCATCCATCCCTACCGCGATGGCCGTTCCAGCGAACGCGTGTTGGATGCCATCGACGCCTTCATCGCGGCGGGCGCGCGCAACCCGCGGCCCAAGCCGATGAACCTGTGGCGCAAGCTCAAGATCCGCAAGCGCATCGGCTACTGGGGCCCGGCGTGAGGATGCCGCGCGTCCGCCCCTGACGGAGGACGCGCGCGAAGATCACCAACGCAGGCGGCGGCGCGCCAGGGCGAGCGAGAGGCGGTCGAAGGTGGCGCGTGCCTCGGCTTCCGGGACGAAACGCAGCGCCAGTGGCGCCGCGATGCCGTTCGCGCCGGCCGTGTCCAGCCACAACGAGGCCGTGCCGCAGGCGTGGTCAAGCGGCGAACGCGACAGGCGCAGCGCCTGCAGCTTGTCGATCTCGGCGAAGCGCCAGTAGCGCGACCACCAGCCGCTGCGCACCGCCACGAGGTGATCGTCCAGCGACCACCCCATCCTCGATGATTGCCGGTGCGCGGCATAGGCCGCCGCAGGCAGCCAGGCGAGGGCGCACCACGCCCAGGGACCCAGATGCCAGGCGGCCATCGCGGTGACCGGCAGCAGCCAGGCCAAGGTCGGCAACAGCAGGCGCCAGCGGGCAGACGCGGCGGCGGGCTGCCAATCCGCGCGCGGCCATGCGGTGTGCGGCAGCAGGTGGCCGATCAGCGCATCGCAGGCCTCGGGCGTGGCGATCGGTGCCAGGTCCTTCAGGGCGCGCTGGTCCGGTTGTCCGGCCCGTTCGGCGACCGCCGTGTCGATGCGCAGCGAGCGGCGGCCGAACCACCGGTGCAGCACGCCTTCGTGCAGCGTCCAGGCCTGGATGCGCCGACGCGCGACGCTGGTGCGCAGGCGTGCGAGCAGTCCGCGTTCGACCATCAGCCGGCGCGTGTCCTCGCTCAGGCGGAATCCGTGGAACTGCAGCAGCGCCAGCACCACCGACAGTACGCGGACCAGGCCGAGGGCGAGCAGCACGAGTGCCGCGACGCCGGCCGCGCCGGCCAGCCAACCCAGGTGCAGTTGTTCGGCATAGCCGAAGGCCTGCTTCGCGCCCTGGCGGAAGAACTGCTCGATCATCCGCTCCGGCAGGATCTGCCAGGCGGCACCGAAGCCGGCCGCGACCACGATCATGCCGCGGTTGGAGATCAGCCCCAGCCGGATCACTTCCGCGGTGGACAGCGACAGCAGCGTGGCGTCGCCTGCCTCAACAACGGTCTCCGCCGATGCATCGTTCGCCACGGCGGGTCCGCGGGCCTGGTGGCGCACCAGGTCCTCCAGCGCCAGCGCGTCGCGCAGGCCCAGCACGCGCATCTGCGCTTCCGGCTTCTGCCCGCCCGCGGATTCCAGCCGCACTTCCGCGACCCCGAACACGCGGTGCAGCAGCGACTGGTGCACGACCACGTTGTGGATGCGGGAGAACGGGATCTCGCGCCGCGAGCGATGCAGCAAGCCTTCGCGCACCGTCAGGCCGTCACGGCCGATGACATAGCGGTAGGTGAAGAACTGCAGGATCGCCAGCACCACCAGCACCACGATGCCGATGAAGGGCGCCAGCGAGATCCACAGATCGTCGTCGCCCTTGCGCGCGCCGAACACCAGCAGCGCGACCAGCGGGAAGATGAACTGCTTGAGTTGCTGCAGCAGCACGAACAGCCACGACCACGGATGCAGGCGGCGTTCGGGCAGGGCGGCATCCACGGCGACGTCGTCCATCACAGCGCGTCGTCGTGGTCCAACTGGGTGGCCAGGCGTTCGCGCAGGCGTTCGGCGTCGTCGACGTCCAGGCCGGAGATCGACACCGCCGCCATCCGCGTACCCGCGGTGTGCACGACCAGCGTCGACAGGCGCGCGCTGCGTTCCAACGGGCCACGCTTGAGGTCCAGGTGCTGCACGCGCGAGATCGGCACGTGCGTCTCGCTCTGCCACCAGTTGCCACGGCGCACCGCCAGGCCTTGGTCATCCAGCCGCCAGCGCGTGCGGCGATGGCGCTTGACGGCCACCCATGCGCCTAGCAGGGCGCCGGCGATCGCGGCGGCGGGTACCGCCACCCAGGGCGATACCAGATCGGTGCTGCGCGAGATGAAGAACACCGGGAAGCCCAGCGGAAACAGCAACGCGGCGCCGCCCAGTGCGGCGAGCCACGCGCCGCGCGACGGCAGGGCTTGCCAGGAGGAGGGCGCGGGTGCCGCGGCGATGTCGTGATCGGTCTGCATCAAAGCCTGCTCGCTCGCGTCTCGTCGATGGCGCGGTAGTCCAGCACGTAATCGCGCCCCTTGCGGTAGTTACCCAGGCGCGCCTTCATCCGCTTCTGGATGGGGCCACGCGCCTCCTTGGACACGTCCTCGTCGGCGCCCATCTTCTCGACCGCGAGCGTCTGGAACTGCACGGCTTGGGCGAAATCGCCGTTCGCCGCCAATGCGGATGCCACGGTATCCAACTCGTGCCAGTCGAGCTCGTCCTTGCGCTGGATCATGAACTGCGCCAGTTCCAGCGCACGGGCGGCCTCGCGCTGGCCAGGGACGGGGCAGGTGGCGAGGATCCACACGCGTTCGTTGCGTGCCTGCTTCGCGCCTGCCTCTTCCGCGCGTGCGGCCCACTCTTCGGCCTGGTGGCAATCACGGGCCATGCCGGCCAGGCCGTCATGGTGGTACTGGGCCATGGCCAGCAGGGCCTGCGGTTCCACGCCCTGTGCAGCGGCGCGTTTGAGATGGGGCAGGGCACGCTGCATGGCGTCGTCGGAATACTTGCCTTCCTCGGTGATCGCCACCGAGGCGAGCCACGCCGCATGCCCGTGGCCGCCCTCGCTGGCCTTTTCCAGCCAGGTGAGACCTTCGGTGGTGTTCTTCGGCACGAGCTGCGCCATGGCGCCGCCGTACTGCAGTGCGCCGATGACGAATTGCGCGAACGCATCGCCAGCCTCGGCCTTGCTGCGCACGGCACGCAGGCGCCAGCGGAAGGGTGCGACGTAGTCCGGCCAGGTCTCGTTGAGCCGCGTGCGCATGGCCGCATCGTCCAACGGCGTGCGGTCCAGCAGCGCTAGGCTCGGTGCCTCGCCCTCCAGCATGCCGGCCAGCGCCATCTCCATGCTGCGGACTTCGCCGAGCCCGGCTTGCTTGAAGGTCTGGTCCATGTAGGCCGACACGTCGGGCATCATCGATTCGTAGCGGTAACGCCATTGCCCGTCCTCGCGGACCAGGATGGGGCCGAACTGGAACTGGGTCTCCGTCGGCGGCGCGACCTCGCCCACGGCCAGGTCGTCGATCACCGTGACATTGGACAGGGACAGGATCGGCCGATCTTCGTTGCCCGGCTCCACGCCGGACCAGCCTTCGACCATACAGAGCGTGGCCACCGCGCGGTTGTCCATCGCCTTGAGTGCGTCGGGCTGCTGGGTGGCGCGCAGCAGGTAGACCACGATCCGGTCGCCGCTGGGTAGCCGGCGGACCTGTTCCGGCGAAGCGTAGAGCGCCATGTCGCGCAGGAAGCCGAAATGGACCAGGCTGGAGGCGGCCAGCAGGTCGACGCTCTCCGCCTTCTCCTGGCTGCTCAGCTCGGCATAGCGGTCCCAGGCCCGCGATACCTGGTTCATCGCGGCCGGGTCCTGCGCCGCCAGCGCCGGAACCACAAGCCATCCCGCCAACAGTCCTGTCAGCCACTTACGCATGCGCATCGCGTCCCCCGTCGTGGATCCCCTTCAGCGGTAGGGATTGTCCTCGCCGCTGCCCTCAGGCCTCAGGGTATAGCGTTTGTAGGTCCACTGGTACTGCGCGGGATCGCGTCGCGCGATACGTTCGACCGCCTGGTTGAGCGCGGTCACCGCGGCCACCGGATCGGCGTCCGCGATCGCCGGCGGCGCCGGCTCCACGTGCAGCGCGAAGTCCGGGCCCGGGCCGATCCGTTCGCACCAGGCGAACAGCACGGTCGCGCCGGTGCGCTCCGCCAGCCGCGAAACCAGCGTCATCGTCAGTGCCTGGGTGCCGAAGAACGGCGCGAACTCGCCATCGCCGGCCTTCGGTTGCTGGTCCGGCAGGATGCCGACTGCGCCGCCATCTTTCAGCACCTTCCACAACTGGCGCACCGCGGGGCCTTCCGCGCGGACCTGGCGGATGTTGTCCGCGCCGCGCACGCGCAGCAGGAAGGCGTCACCGGCGGCGGACTCCGGTGGGCGATAGACGATGGCGATGGGGCCGCGCGAGGCCAGCCACTGGTTGAGCAGTTCCCAGTTGCCGAAGTGCGGCGCGGCCACGATCACGCCCTTGCCGCTGGCCAAGGCGGCGTCGTAGAGCGCTTCGCCATGGCGTTCGCGCAGCAGGGCCAGGTTCTCGGCGGGCGGGCGGGTCCAGAAGCGGAGGGTTTCCAGTGCCTGCCGGGACGTGGTGCGCAGGATCGCGTCGTGCAGGTCCTCGCGCTGGCCGGGGAGCAGGTCCGGGAAGGCGATCTCGAGGTTGCGCCGGGCCACCCGGCTTTCGCGGGCGTCGGACCGGCGCCAGGCCCAGGCCATCGTGTCGCTGAGGGCGCGCAGCCAGGACCAGGGCAAGCGGCCCACGAACGCGGCGGCGTGGTAGCCGAGGGAGGCGAGGGTGTCCGGTTTCATCCGGGCAGTGTAGCCAACCGGGACGACGCGCCTGTGGCACCAGGCGGCGGCTATCCTGTCGCTCCGTCCCGCGGAGCCCCCCATGCTGTCCCTGATCCAGCGCGTCGCCTCGGCTTCGGTCACCGTGGACGGCGAGGCCGTCGGCGCCATCGAGGGCGGCCTGCTGGCCCTGGTCGGGATGGAGCCAGGCGATGGCGAGGCGCAGATCGCCCGGATGGCCGAGCGCCTGCTGGGTTACCGGGTGTTCGCGGACGAGGCGGGGCGGATGAACCGGTCCCTGACCGATACCGGCGGGGGGCTGCTGCTGGTGAGCCAGTTCACCCTGGCCGCGGACACCCGTTCGGGCATGCGGCCCAGCTTCACGACGGCGGCTCCGCCCGCTGAGGCTGAACAGGGCTTCAACCGGCTGGTCGACCTGTGCCGGGAAAAGCATGCCGGGAGGGTGGAAACCGGGCGCTTCGGCGCCCATATGGTGGTCAGCCTCGTCAATGACGGGCCGGTGACCTTCCTGCTGCGGCCATGACGTTCTCCCCTTGTCGGTGGCCGGGGTTCAGGAGCCCAACCCGGTCCGGGCTGGTATAATACGGGGTTCTCCCTTCCTTCCTCACGGTGGCGCAACCTCCATGGCCAACGAACGTCCTGCCCAGCAGTCCGACATCAAGCTCTTGATCAGCAAGGGCCTGGAGCAGGGCTATCTGACCTACGCCGAAGTCAACGATCACCTGCCGGACGACCTGGTCGATCCGGAGCAGATCGAGGACATCATCGGCATGATCAACGGCATGGGCATCGACGTCCATGAGGTCGCGCCGGACGCCGAAACCCTGCTGCTCGCCGATGGCAACACCGGCAATCGCGAAGTCGACGAAACCGCCGCGGAAGAAGCCGCCGCCGCGCTGACGTCGCTCGATACCGAAGGCGGCCGCACCACCGACCCCGTGCGCATGTACATGCGCGAGATGGGCACTGTGGAGCTGCTGACCCGTGAGGGCGAAATCGCCATCGCCAAACGCATCGAGGAAGGTCTGGCCCAGGTCCAGGCGTCGCTGGGCAACTTCCCGTGGTCGATCGAGCTGCTGCTGGAAGACTACGAACTGCACAAGGCCGGCAAGAAGCGCCTGGCTGAAGTCGTGGTCGGGTTCAACGACGTCGAGGAGCCGGCCGAAGAAGTGCCGGTCGCCGAGGATGCCGCCGACGCCGGCGCGGACGAGGACGAAGACGAGGACAGCGGTGACGACGTCGCCGAGGAAGCCGCGCCCACCGGCCCGGATCCGGAAGAGGTCGCGCGCCGCATGCAGGTGCTGGCCGACGGCTACGCCAAGTTCAAGAAGTCGTACGCCAAGAACGGCCCCGAGAATAAGGCCGTCGCCAAGCTGCGCACCGAACTGGGCGAGACCTTCGTCACCCTGAAGCTGCCGCTGCCGCTGACCGATACGCTGGTCAGGAAGCTGCGCGAGGTGATGGCGCAGATCAAGGACCACGAGCGCCGCGTGCTGCACCTGTGCGCCAACGTCGCCAAGATGCCGCGCAAAGAATTCCTGCGCGCGTGGGAAGGCAACCAGACCAACCTGGGCTGGGTGGACGAGGTGCTCAAGCGCAAGCAGAAGTGGTCCTCGGGCCTGCGCGACGTCAAGGACCAGATCGTCGCCGAGCAGGAAGCCACCATCGCCGTCGAACAGGCGATGCACCTGACCCTGGCCGACATCAAGGAAATCAGCCGCGCGATGGCCTATGGCGAAGCCAAGGCACGCAAGGCGAAGAAGGAGATGGTCGAGGCGAACCTGCGCCTGGTGATCTCCATCGCCAAGAAGTACACCAACCGCGGCCTGCAGTTCCTCGACCTGATCCAGGAAGGCAACATCGGCCTGATGAAGGCGGTCGACAAGTTCGAATACCGCCGCGGCTACAAGTTCTCGACCTACGCCACCTGGTGGATCCGCCAGGCGATCACCCGCTCGATCGCCGACCAGGCGCGCACCATCCGCATCCCGGTGCACATGATCGAGACGATCAACAAGCTCAACCGCATTTCCCGCCAGATGCTCCAGCAGTACGGCCGCGAGGCCACGCCGGAGGAGCTGGCCAAGGAAATGGACATGCCCGAGGACAAGATCCGCAAGGTGATGAAGATCGCGAAGGAACCGATCTCCATGGAAACCCCGATCGGCGACGATGAAGACTCCCACCTGGGCGACTTCATCGAGGACACCAACGTGGAGTCCCCGATCGAGAACACCACCAACATCAACCTGCAGGAAACCGTCCGCGACGTGCTGGCCGGCCTGACCCCGCGGGAAGCCAAGGTGCTGCGCATGCGCTTCGGCATCGACATGAACACCGACCACACGCTGGAAGAGGTCGGCAAGCAGTTCGACGTCACCCGCGAGCGCATCCGCCAGATCGAAGCCAAGGCCCTGCGCAAGCTGCGCCATCCGTCGCGTTCGGAACAGCTGCGCAGCTTCCTCGACATCGACTGAGCCATCGCGCGCAATAGCGCGCCATCCAGGCGCGGCCTTTCGGGGCCGCGCTTTTTTTTGGAGCATCGGTGCGCCGCATGCACGGCTTCCTTGTCACGACCCTCACATCACGCGCTCTACACTGACGCCATCATCACGGTCAGAGAACCGCGTGCAGCGACGGGACGCACTCAAGAGCGCGCTCGCCATCGCACTGCTGGGCGGCGTGCCCCGCGTGCTGGCGCAGGCGACGACACCGGCGGATACCGCTGCAGCCTCCACACGCTTCACGATGGAAACGGTTCCAGACCTGGCCCGCGCATTGGCCCGGCAACCGTATCGCGCAACGGACGAAACGCTGCCCGCGTCGTTGGATACCGGCTATGACGCCTATCGCGACCTGCGCTTCGATCCGCAACAGGCAATCTGGCGCAAGGAAGGCCTGCCGTTCCAGCTGCAGATGTTCCATCGCGGCTTCCTGTTCAAGCAGCGCGTCGAGCTGTACCGCGTCGACGCTGGCCGCGCGACGCCGATCGCGTACGCGACCGACCTGTTCTCGTTCCCGCCGGGAACGAAGCCCGAACTCGGCAGCGACCTCGGCTTCGCCGGTTTCCGCGTGCACACGCCGCTCAACACGCCCGACGTCTACGACGAACTGATCGCCTTCCTCGGCGCCAGCTACTTCCGTGCACTCGGCAAGGGGCATGCGTATGGCCTGTCCGCGCGCGGCCTGGCCCTGGGCAGTGGCGACGCGGGCGCCGAAGAGTTCCCGATCTTCCGTGCGTTCTGGATCGAGCAGCCGTCACCCGGCGCGGATCACCTCGTCGTACACGCGCTGCTCGACAGCCCGAGTGTGGCCGGCGCGTTCCGTTTCGATATGAGGCCCGGTGCCGAAACCACCATCGATGTGCAGTCGCGCCTCTATCCGCGCGTCGAACTGACCCGCGCCGGCATCGCGCCGCTGACCAGCATGTTCGAATTCGATGCCGGCGACCGGGTGGGCACCGACGATTACCGGCCCGCCGTTCACGACTCCGATGGTCTGGCGATCTTCAACGGCCACGGCGACCAGATATGGCGGCCGCTGAGCAACCCGCCGCGCGTGCAGAGCAGCGCCTTCATGGACACGCATCCTCGTGGCTTCGGACTGATGCAGCGCAAGCGTGGTTTCGGCGACTACGCCGACATCGAGGCGCGCTACCACCAGCGCCCGAGCCTGTGGATCGAGCCGCGCGGCCGCTGGGGCAAGGGCGCGGTGACATTGGTCGAGATTCCGACCGGCGACGAGTACCACGACAACATCGTTGCGTTCTGGCGGCCCGAACAGCCGCTGCGCGCCGGCCGCGAGCATCGCTTCGACTACCGCATGCACTGGTGCGACACGCATGCCTGGCAACCTGCGCTCGCCGTCGTCAGCGACACGCGCATCGGCGCGGCGCCGGATCCGGCGCGACGCCTCGTCGTGATCGACCTGGAAGGCGGGCGCCTCGCATCGATGCCGCGCGATGCGAAGCTGACGGCCGACGTCTGGGCTGCGCGTGGCGAGATCGCCGGCGCCGTGGTGTATCCCAATCCGGAGACGCAGGGCTGGCGCCTGAGCTTCGAGTTCCGTCCGAACACCGACAGCGCCGACGGGCGCGATGTCGAACTGCATGCGCGCGTGTTGGAGGGGCACGCGCCCTTGTCCGAAACCTGGCTGTACCGCTGGAGCACCTGATCATGAACGACACCCGCCACCCCGCCACGAACCCGCAGGCATGGCTGCCGCCCGAATCGCCCCTCGCCATGCCGGTGCAGACGCTGGCGAAAGGCGCCTCGCGCCCACGCGCGCTGCCCACGTCGCCGGGCGACATCGGCGCGCGGCGTGCAATCGTGATCGGGGGCGCGGCGCTGCTTACGCTGCTGGCGACGTACCAGGTCTGGTGGGTGCTCCGCGCCGACGGCATCGACATGCTGGAGGGCGTGGTGCTGGTCCTGTTCGTGGCCTTGTTCGCGTGGATCGCCCTGGCGTTCTCGAGCGCACTGGCCGGCTTCGTCCAGGTGGTGTCGCACCGCGCGATGCCGCTGGGCATCGATCCCGACGCGCCGCTGCCGGTGCTCGCGACGCGTACGGCGTTGCTGCTGCCCACCTATAACGAGGATCCGGACCGCCTGCTCGCGGGCCTGCAGGCGATGCATGAATCGCTCGCCGGCACCGGCCAGCTCGACCGTTTCGATTTCTTCGTGCTCAGCGACACCACCAAGCCGGACGTCGCGCAGGACGAAGTGCGTGCATTCGCGCAGCTGAAGCGCCGGCTCGGTCCGGCAGCGCGTGTCTACTATCGGCGCCGCGACAAGAACACCGAGCGCAAGGCCGGCAACATCGCCGAGTGGGTGCGCCGTTTCGGCGCGGCCTATCCGCACATGCTGATCCTCGATGCGGATAGCCTGATGACCGGCGACACGCTGGTGCGGCTCTCTTCGGCGATGGAGAAGCATCCGCAGCTGGCCCTCGTGCAGACGCTGCCGATGATCGTCAACGGCCGTACCTTCTTCGCACGGATGCAGCAGTTCGCAGGCCGGGTATATGGCCCCGTCGTCGCCCAGGGCGTGGCGTGGTGGCATGGTGCGGAGGGCAACTACTGGGGCCACAACGCCCTGATCCGCACGGCGGCCTTCGCCGCGCACGCGGGCCTGCCGCATCTCGGCGGTGGCAAGCCGTTCGCCGGCGCGGTGCTGAGCCACGACTTCGTCGAAGCCGCACTGCTGCGGCGCGGCGGCTGGGCGGTGCACATGGTGCCGGGCCTGTCGGGCAGCTACGAAGAAGGCCCGCCCTCGCTGACCGACATGCTCGTGCGCGACCGCCGCTGGTGCCAGGGCAACCTGCAGCACGGCGCGGTACTGCCGGCGCGCGGCCTGCACTGGGTGAGCCGCTTGCACCTGTTGGTCGGCATCGGCCATTACTTCACCGCGCCGATGTGGGCGATGCTGATGCTGGCGGGATTGGCGATCCCGCTGCAGCAGGCGGGATTCTCACTGGCGCAGCCGCATCTGGACGGTTTCACGCCCGCGCTGTATTGGCGCGGCGGCGATCCGGAACGCTTCCTGTGGGTCTTCTATTTCACGATGGCGGTGCTGCTGGCCCCCAAGGTCATGGGCTGCGTGGCCACGCTGCTGCAACCCGAGCTGCGCAAGCAGTGCGGCGGTGCGCTCCGCATCATCGGCAGCGCCGTGCTCGAGACCATGCTGGCCGCGCTGATGGCGCCCGTCACCATGTACGTGCAGTCGCGCGGCCAGCAT
>Ga0247823_10001842_pt1 | contig 17490 bp, 8 predicted proteins | sample 13C_PalmiticAcid_2_FD_192426 | JGI IMG/M metagenome (GOLD analysis project Ga0247823, IMG submission 192426) | Soil microbial communities from agricultural site in Penn Yan, New York, United States - 13C_PalmiticAcid_Day30 | ecosystem: Environmental > Terrestrial > Soil > Agricultural land... | reverse complement strand
TTCCTATTATGTTCTGAAAAGTTTAAGAAGTATTTTCACATGTTAATTGGCATGAATTGTCTTGTCCGCAACAATAAGGCAGTGCCAGCCAGCACCACACAAGCTACCACAAATGAAAAGAATCTTTACGCTCTTCCTTTTATGGATGGCCTGGCATTCCTCTGTCCAGGCCCAAATCAACGGACAAACGCCGCAAACGGGTTTAAATGTCTGTGGCAATGGCAGCACCCTTAGCCAGGGTATAGTACCAGGTTACTTTGGACCTGCTATTCCGGGAAGCTGCCTGGCAGCCGGTGCACGCAACCCTTTCTGGTATGTGTTCACTGTCAACTGCTCGGGTACGCTCGGTTTTACCATCACCCCCAACAACCTTAGTGACGATTACGATTTCGTGCTGATGGATATTACCGGCCTTCCTCCGGCCAATGTTTTCAGCAACGCTCCTACTCTCAGCTGTAACTATAGTGGTTACACGGGCATTACCGGAGCAGTACCCGGCGGCACAGGCAATAGTAATGGCGCCAATGGTCCCAATACCAACGGCCTGATCAATGTAACGCCCGGTATGATGCTGGCGCTTTGTGTAAGCCACTATACTGCTTCAAATCAAAGCGGTTATACCATTGAGTTTACCGGTGGCACCTGCACCCCTTCCGACCTTCCCCGGGCCACATTCGACTCTGCCAGAGTATCTCTTTGTAAAGATTTCGTAGAAGCCTATATCAGCAGAACCATTAAGTGCAACAGCATTGCTGCCAATGGTTCGGATTTCTACCTGATGCCAGGCAATATTGCCGTTACCGGCGCCACCGGCGTTGGTTGCGGTCCTTCCGCATTTACCAACCGGGTACAGGTTGGATTACCCGCCACACTAGCTCCCGGCAACTACACCCTGCATGTTAAAAACGGCACGGATGGCAACAACCTCATTGATGTGTGCGACAGTGCTTTTACCACCGGTAACAATGTTGCCTTTACGGTAACTCCCAAAGTACCAGGTGTCATGCTTCGTTTAACGCGGGATGCCTGTAACCCCAAACGCGTAGCAGTTAAATTTGATCGCAGAATCAATTGCAGCAGTCTCACAGCTACCGGCAGTGATTTTACCCTCACCGGCCCTGCTACCTATCATATTGTGAGTGCTACCGGCATCAACTGCGCCAGTGGTTTCACCGATTCCGTGATCCTGAACCTGGATACCAATATTATTGTGGGGGGCACCTACACGATAGGTCTGCAAAACGGTACCGATGGCAACCGCCTGATCGATACCTGCGGCCTGGAGCTAAGTGCTGCCGGCAACCTGACTTTTACAGCAGTGGACGGTGTAAGAGCTGATTTCACCATTGCTCCCGGCACCTATTGCCCCAACACCACAGCCGTTGGCCTGACCGGCTCCGGCACCAACGTAACCACTTACAACTGGAGTTTTGGAGATGCGACCACTGCAGCAGGTATGAACCAGTCCAAAACCTATACTGCGGGTGGCACCTTTCCTGTAAAACTGGTAACCGGCCATGCGAATGGTTGTAAGGATAGTGTGATCAAAAATGTGGTGATTCAACCTTTACCGGTTCCTGTCATCACGATTCCGGATTCTGTACAATGCCTGGTGGGCAATAGCTTTGCCCTCACCAACAACTCGCACATTCCTGCCGGCACAATGACTTACACCTGGACTGCCGGTGATGGCGCTGCTGCTGAGACCACTACTAACATTACCCATTCATATGCTGCGATAGGTACCTATCCTGTAAAATTGATTGCCGTAAGCAACAATGGCTGCATCGATAGCATTACCAAAAATGTAAGGGTAAAACCCATGCCTGCTGTACCTGCCGTAACCACGCCTGTTAGCTATTGCAAAAGTGCACCGGCTTCGCCACTCGTGGCTACCCCGGATGCAGGCGGTACCCTGAACTGGTATACCGATGCCACAGGTGGTACAGGTTCTGCCACAGCCCCTACACCGGCCACGACTACACCGGGTGTATACAAATGGTATGTGAGCCAAACCGTTGAAGCCTGCGAAGGCAAACGCGATTCTATCATCGTTACCATCATCGACAGTGCGCCCAGACCTACGGTAACCACACCCATTTCTTTTTGCCAGTATGGCGTTGCTACAGTGCTGACCGCTACTCCTGCCGTAGGGGGCACCCTGCATTGGTATACCGATGCAACCGGCGGTACCGCTCTGGCCGCTGCTCCTGTGCCTGTTACCACTGTACCCGGTGCATTCAAATGGTATGTGAGCCAAACCCTGAATGGTTGCGAAGGCGGCCGAGACAGCATTACCGTTAACATCATCAACAAACCTGCAGTACCTGCGGTGACCACACCTGTGGCCTATTGCCAGTTTACTACTGCTACCTTACTGTCTTCATCGCCCCTGCCTGGTGGCACCCTGGGTTGGTACACTGCCGTGAGCGGCGGTTCTCCCAATGCCACGGCTCCCACCCCTGTAACTACAGCTGCAGGTGTGTTCAAATGGTATGTATCTCAAACCATCAACGGTTGTGAGAGTGACCGTGACAGCATTACGGTAACCATTAAAGCCAAACCTGCCAGACCAGGTGTAACCACACCGGTATCTATTTGCCAGTTTGCTACAGCTACTGCACTCAATGCCACACCGGCTTCAGGCGGCAGCCTCAACTGGTATACCCTGGCCGTTGGTGGTGCTGCTTCAGGCACTGCGCCGGTACCTGTTACCACTACTGCCGGTACTTTCAAATGGTATGTATCACAAACGGTGAATGGTTGCGAAGGCGATCGCGACAGCATTACCATGACCGTGAAACCCAAACCAGGACTGCCTACCGTAACCACACCCGTATCGGTATGCCAGGCAGTTACGGCATCGGCCCTGAGCGCTACAGCTGCTTCTGGTGGCACCCTTAACTGGTACACCCAGGCCAACGGCGGTACTGCCAGCGGTACAGCTCCCGTACCTTCTACAACCAACGCCGGTACTTTTAAATGGTATGTGTCACAAACCGTGAATGGTTGTGAAGGCGATCGCGACAGCATTACCGTAACCGTGAAACCCAAGCCTGCTGCGCCTACTGCAGGCAGCAACAGTCCGCTGTGTACCAACCCGGCCACTGTGCTCAACCTGACCGCTTCGACCGTTGCCGGTGCTACTTATGCCTGGACTGGTCCTTCGAGCTTTACTTCTGCGGTACAGAATCCTTCAATCACCAATCCACTGGCTGCGGCCACCGGTACTTATTCGGTAACCGCTACGGTGAATGGATGTACTTCCAACGCCGGTACAACAGCCGTAACCGTTTATACTACGCCTAACCCGCCAACAACTGCTGCCATCAGCTATTGCCAGAATGCAACAGCCGTAGCATTGACTGCCACCGGTTCCAACCTGAAATGGTATGCCAACTCCACCGGCGGTCCCGGCAGCGCTACAGCACCGGTACCCTCTACCGCAGTGCCCGGCACCTATACTTTTTATGTAAGCCAAACCACCAACAACTGTGAAGGCAACCGCGCTTCGCTGGTGGTGACGATTAAACCGCTTCCTCCTGCGCCTGCGGTGGTAACTCCGGTGGAATACTGCCAACAGCTGCCTACCGATACCCTAAAAGCCACTCCACTCACCGGCAATACCCTGAAATGGTACAATGCCAACCCAACTGCACTGACCGGCGTGCCTACTCCTTCGAGCATGGTGCTGGGAACGTTCAAATGGTATGTGAGCCAGATTCAGAATGGTTGCGAAGGCCCTAAAGATTCTATTTTCGTGAAAGTAAAACCCGTACCTGATGCCGCTATGATTGTAAGTGCCGACAGCATTTGCGCAGGCGACTCCGTACTGGTTGAATTTGCAGCCAACGCTCCTGCTACGTCAACGATCACCTGGACTGCTACCGGTAAATCCGATATCATTGGCCGTGGTCCGTGGCAGATGGACTGGACCACACCCGGCAGCAAAGTGATTACCGTTCAGGCCGAAGACGATGGCTGTTTCAGCGATATCTGGCGCGATTCGGTATATGTAAAACTGCGTCCCGATGCCTCTTTCAACCTGAGCGATGCCTGCGAAGACCATGCGATTACTGCTATCTACAGCGGCAGCAACCCTTCCTCCGGCATCCAGTACAGCTGGGTATTTGAAGGCAATCCATGGCTGGTACGCAAAACGATGAAATCTTACGAGGCGACCTGGAAAAAAGCCGGCACCTATAAAGTACAACTGCAAACCTCTAACGGCAACTGCGTATCTGATGTAGTGACCAAGGAAGCAGTGGTGCACCCTGCCCCTGTGCTGGTGCTCACCGAAAGCCGTCCGGAGGTATGTTACAAAGACACTTTTGCGGTATACGCTGAAGGTGCCACCAAATACACCTGGAGCCCTGCCGAAGCATTTGTATACAACAACGACGATGCCGCCAGCCGCCTGGTGATCATGAACCAGCCCTGGACCATCCGCGTAACCGGTGAAACTCCATATGGCTGTATCGATTCTACTTCGATCGATGTAAAACCAGACATCTGCTGTAAAGACCTGCTGGTGCCCAACGCGTTTACTCCTAATGCCGATGGCAAAAACGATGTATTCCGTCCGCTGCTGATGGGCCGCCTGTCGCAGTACACTATGCGCATCACCAACCGCTTTGGCAATGTGGTGTTCGAGAGCAACGATCCCAACAAAGGCTGGGATGGTGAAGGCTGGGATATCGGCACCTACTTCTACATCATCAAGGCGAAATGTTATGACGATGTGGATGTGTATAAGAAGGGAGATATTACTTTGATCCGATAAGGAATGTTCTTATTTCAAAAGAGCCGCTCTTAGGAGCGGCTCTTTTGTTTTGGTCAATGGTGAATAGTCAATTGTGAGAGGTGAAAGGTCAGAGGTGAGACGGCGCGAGGGCTCAGACCTGTCGGGTGCGCAGCTCCCGACAGGTCTGAGCAGAAGGAGCATCGTCGATCTACGATCTCTGAGCTCCCTTTCGTCCTCTCCAAAGAGTCCCTTGGAAAGAATGTCCTTTTACTCCCGCCGTTTGACCTTTCACCTCTGACCTCTCACGACAAAACAAACCACATCAGCAGATTAAACCTTAACTCCAGCTGCAAAAAACCAAGCCTAATTTGCTATATTTAATAAGCATAAACCTACCCACCAATGGATTACCCTTCGCTGTTGCAACAGGCAGAAGCTTATGTCAAACAGTATTTCGTGGAGCACCACGATAGCCGGCTGGTATACCACAACTTACAGCATACCCAACGCGTCGTATTATCGGCGGTAGAAATAGCCAACCATTTTCAGCTGAGCGAGCGCGATTATTGCCTGGTGCTGGTCGCGGCCTGGTTTCATGATACGGGTTATTTTACGATCCCTGCTACTCATGAACAGGAAGGCGCTGATCTCGCTACTACTTTCCTGCAACAACACGGCGCTGCGGCAGAAGATATTGCAGCAGTAACAGGCTGCATCCTGGCGACTAAATTGCCGCAGTCGCCCCAAAACCTGCTGGAGCAGATTGTTTGCGATGCCGATCTTTACCACCTGGGCACCGATGCCTTTACCGATGGCAATAAGCTGCTGCGCATAGAACAGGAAGCCCTGCGCGGTGAAAAAATAAGCAAGGATAAATGGCGCGAAAACACCATTAAACTATTGGAGCACCACCGCTACCACACCGATTATGCCCGGCTCATGCTGCAGGACCAGCAATATAAACACCTCGACAAACTGCGGAAAAAACTGGCAGGAAACGACACCGAAACTGCCGCCATTACCGCTGCACCACTCCCTGCCAGCAGTAATCCTGACACGCCTGCAGCAGAAACACCCAAAAATAAAAACAAGGACAAACCCGACCGTGGCGTTGAAACCATGTTTCGCATCACCTCCAACAACAACCAGCGCCTGAGCGATATGGCCGATAACAAAGCCCATATCATGATTACCGTGAACTCCATCATCCTCTCGGCCATCATCAGTCTGCTGTTGGGCAAAATAGCCAAACAGGAATTCCTGGCTATTCCCACTTACCTCATTTTGGGCGTGAGTGTGACCACCATTATTTTTTCAATCCTCGCTACGCGGCCTTCGTTACCCGCAGGTAAGTTTACCCAGCAGGACCTGGACGATAAAAAAGTAAACCTGCTCTTCTTCGGCAATTTCTATAAAATGGATTTGTCGCGCTACACCGAAGGCATGTGGAAGGTGATGGACGACAAAGATTTCCTGTACGGCTCGCTCATCAAAGACGTGTACTTCCAGGGTGTGGTACTGGGCCGTAAATACCGGCTGCTCCGCATTTCCTACAATGTGTTCATGTTTGGACTCATCCTGTCGGTGCTGGCATTTGTTGTCGCCTCCCTGCTCAATAATCATTAACCCCGAACCGCCATCCCTTGCAACCCACCACCCCATTAACCAACCGAGATGTATCCTGGCTGTCGTTTAACGAGCGGGTATTGCTCGAGGCTGCCCGGCCCGAAGTCCCGCTGATGGAGCGCTGCAATTTTCTGGCTATTTACTCGTCCAACCTCGATGAGTTTTACCGGGTGCGCATGCCCGCCATCATGGCCATGCACCAGTTGCAAGCCACGCCGGAGCCTAACCTGCTGGCGACCATCCAGGGTACGATCAAAGCGCAACTGCAACAATTTGGCGATATCCTGCGCACCGGTATTTTGCCGGATATGGAAGCAGCAGGCATCCGCTTTTTATACAATCAGCCCATACCCGAAACGCTGTACGAAAGCCTTCAACAATACTTCCTGACCAAAGTAGCGGCCTATTTGCAGGTCACCGCTTTGCAGGAACACAGCGCCTTTTTCCCGGAAAACAACAAGATTTACCTGGTGGCAGAAACGGCTGCCGGGTTATACCTGCTGTCCATTCCCTCCGAAAACTGTGGCCGTTTTTTCAGTCAGACTATCGAGGGCACCCAATACATCGTGTGCGTCGACGACCTGATCCGGCACAACCTGCCGCTGGTATTGCCCCACACCGAGATCAAGGGTAGTTACAGTTTCAAAATTACCCGCGATGCAGAGCTCGATCTCGAAGACGATATCAAGGGCGATATAGCCGAGCAGATAGAACAGCAGATTGCCAAACGCGATTATGGACTGGCTACCCGCCTGCTGTACGATGCTGCCATGCCGCTGCCGGTGTTGCAACAACTGACCCACCTGTTTCGCATAGAACATGCCACACAGGTAGAAGGCGGCCGCTACCACAACCTGAAAGATTTGCGCGAACTGCCTATTTCCAATCCGCATACCCGCTATGCGCCCTGGCCGGCAGCCGGCTATCCGTTAGCAGCCAACTCGGTGTACGAAGCTGCCCGCCGGCAGGATATTTTGCTCAATATTCCTTACCAGGACTACGATACACTTATCCGCTTTTTCAACGAAGCGGCCATCAGTCCGGATGTGACGGATATCTATATCACCGTGTACCGCATTGCAGCCGATAGCCTGATTGCCAATGCCCTTTGCACGGCTGCGCGCAATGGCAAAAAAGTAACGGTGTTTGTAGAGTTGCAGGCCCGGTTTGATGAAGCTAACAATATCCGCTGGGCCAAAACCATGAAAGCGGCCGGCGTTACCATCATTTACAGCATACCCGGTTTGAAAGTCCATGCCAAGGTAGCGCTGGTGAAACGCAGCATTGGCGGGCGGAGCCAGTATGCCGGGGTGTTCTCTACCGGCAATTTCAACGAAAGCACAGCCCGTTTTTATACCGATCATGTGCTCATCACCACCCACGGCGGTATGCTGCGCGAACTGGAACTATTGTTCCTCTTCCTGGGCAAACGCCGCAAACCCCAGCCCGGCGATGCGCTGCAACTGGAGCACCTGCTCATCGCAAGGTTTAACCTGCAACAGGTGTTTCTGCAACTGATCGATGCCGAAATTGCCAACGCCCAAAAAGGATTACCCGCTTCGATCGACATCAAACTGAACAACCTCGAAGAAGAAGTGATGATCGCCCGCCTGTACGAGGCTTCTGCGGCTGGGGTAACTGTACGACTAATTGTAAGAGGTATTTGCCGGCTCAAACCCGGTGTACCCGGACTGAGCGAGCACATTACCGTTAAACGGATTGTAGACCGCTACCTCGAACACGGAAGGATATTTGTGTTTCAGAACAACGGCCAGCCTTTGGTGTACATGGGCTCGGCCGACTGGATGAACCGCAACCTGTACCGCCGCATCGAAGTCTGCTTCCCCATTTACGACGAGGCCCATCGCCAGCTGCTCATCCGCCTGATGCACATCCAATGGCACGATGGGATGAGTGCAGTACGCATTGGCGCCGACGGCAGCAACGAACCCATCGAAAATGCAGGCAACGGCACCCATTCGCAGCCTGCTTTGTATGAACTGTTTCAACTTACCCGATATGCACACCAGGAATAATTTATTGATAGTGGCCCTGCTGGCGCTGAATGCCTGCGCTGCGACCGGCCAGAAATTTGATAGTCCGCCGGGATACGATTTTTCCAAACCCGAAACCAGCACCATGCCTGCCCAGCTGGCCGAGATCTCCGGCATCGCTTTTTTCCCGGGCCGGGCCGATCAATTGTATGCCATCCAGGACGAAGACGGCAAACTGTTTTTCTGGAAGAACGGCGATCCCGCGAGTATGCAACACCTCGATTTTGGCAAACATGGCGATTATGAAGACCTCGCGATTACGTCCAAACACATCATCGTGCTGGAAAGCAATGGCGACCTCCATGTTTTTCCCAACGAACCGCTCCAGGCAGGCAGCTCTGTGCAGACGGCCGTATACAAAGGACTGCTGCCTCCCGGTGAATATGAAAGTTTATATGCCGATGTAGCTGCCGGTCAATTGTATGTACTGTGCAAACAATGCAAGGACGACAAACAAACGCAGGCCACTACCGGTTACATCCTGAATATAGACAGCACCGGCAGGCCCACGCTGGACCGGGCCTTCAGCATTGCCATTAACGGACCCTCCAAAGGCAAGCCCGGCAAAGTGACGCCACTACGCCCCTCAGCCGTTACTTTTAACCAGGCTACAGGCGAATGGTACCTGCTCTCCGGTGTACATAAAATGCTTATTATTGCAGATAAGGACTGGAAAGCCAAACAGGTCATTCCCCTCGATCCTGCTTTATTTACACAGCCGGAAGGCATAGCAACAGATATCGATAACAATCTCTACATTTCAAACGAAGCCGGAAACAGTGACGCCGGAACCGTAATCAGGTTCCGACGCAGTAAGCCGTAGTGTTAACGCGAAAACCGTGCAATGATATGATGAAATGTAGCCTGCTGATAGCCGGGCTTTATGCCTGCTCCTGCCCTGCGGCACAATCGCAAAACCTGGACATCAACCTCCTGCGTACCCTCAATGCACGCAATCCTGCCTGCGAAACACTGACCATGCAAACCAGCAATTCGGTGTATTGGGCTGCGCCTACCATCACGCTGGGCGCCCTGGGTTATGGCTTGCTGCACAAGGATAAAAATGCACTGCGCAACGGGTTTGAATCGGCTCTTTCGGTGGGCATCAGTATGGCGGTATCAGGGGGATTAAAAGAGCTGGTGAACCGGCAACGGCCCGACCAGGCTTATCCCGATGTGATCCGCACCTACACTTACACCGATGGCAAATCATTCCCCTCGGGACACACCACCCTGGCTTTTGCAACCGCCACCAGCCTGGCCCTGACTTATAAAAAATGGTACATCACCGTCCCCGCTTATGCCTGGGCCGCCGGTGTGGGCTACTCCCGCATGCGGCTGGGTCGCCATTACCCTTCTGATGTGGCTGCCGGAGCGCTCATTGGGGTGGGCAGCGCTTACCTCAGTCATTGGGTCACCGGCAAACTGTTTCGCTAACACCAAAACCACCAGCAATCATCCCTGCCTATGAACCGGATTTATACCTTACTCTTTCTATACCTGCTGGGCAACGCCGCTCCTGTCCGGGCACAGGATTCCATCATTGCCCGCCTCATCATGATAGGCGATGCCGGCGAAACCGATACGGCACAAGCCCGGGTGATACCGCATGCCGCCAGCCAGGTATTGCCGGGCAAAACCAAGGTTATTTACCTGGGTGATAATATTTACCCCCGCGGTATGGGCCTTACACCGGGCAGCAAAGAGGAAACCAAAACGCAGGACATCATGCGATCGCAGTATGAACCGATGCGCAAGAAAGGAGCACCGGTTTATTTCATTCCCGGCAACCACGACTGGGATCGCATGGGGCCCAAAGGACTGGCTAAGATTAAACGCCAATGGGAATTTCTCGAAAGCCAGAACGATCCCGGTTTGAAACTGGTACCACCCAACGGATGCCCCGATCCGGTAGCCATTCCGCTCTCCGACAGCAGCGTGATCATTGCCTTCGACAGTGAATGGTGGCTCTTCCCGTTCGACAAAACCAATGAAGGCGCTGACTGCAGTTGTGAAACGCCGACAGATGTAGTGCGGTCCATACAAGAACTGCTGTACCGCAACCGATACAAAACCGTGATCCTGGCCATGCACCATCCCTTCCAGAGTTATGGCACGCATGGCGGCAATTTTTCTGTGAAAGACCATATTTTTCCGCTCACGGCCTTCAAGCCTAATCTCTATATTCCCCTGCCAGGCATTGGCAGCATCTACCCACTTTTCCGCCGCACGTTTACCAATCCCGAAGACCTGCACCATCCGCTCTACAAAGACATGATCCGCAATGTCGACGCGGTGTTCAAAGGATTTCCGAACCTGGTGCATATTTCCGGGCACGAACACGGCCTGCAACTCATCCGCAATACCACCGATAGCACCTTGCAGATTGTGAGCGGCGGCGGTGCCAAAAGCAATTATACCATCAAGGGCAAACACTCACTGTATGGCAAAGCCGGTCAAGGTTATGTAACAGCCGATGTATTACCGGGCAACCATATCCGCTTCACTTTTTACCAGTACGAAAACGGCAGCATTCACGAAACTTTTCAATACGAATGGGTGCATACCCCCTACCAACCCAGGGAGCAGGTATCGTACCAGCAAATCACCGGCGACAGCATTACCGCAGCAGCTCACCCGGCTTACCAGAATGATGGAAAATTTTACCAGTTTGTATTTGGCAAAAACTACCGGCAGGAATGGAGCACGCCGGCTACACTGCCCGTCATTCGCATATCGGAACTGCACGGCGGACTGAAACCGACTAAACTCGGCGGTGGTTTCCAATCCACTTCCCTGCGCCTGAAAGATGCCCAGGGCCGCGAATGGGCTTTGCGCACCGTAGAGAAAAAGCCTGACATGGTGGTACCTGTTGCTTTCCAGGGCACGTTTGTGCGCGAACTGCTCGACGATGCCACCAGTGCACAACATCCTTACTCTGCCCTCATGGTACCGCCCATTGCTAAAGCATTGGGGGTGCCACACGCCACGCCAATCATCGGTATGGTAGCGCCCGATTCCAGCCTTGGTCTGTACCAAAAACTATTTGAAGGCCGCATTACATTGCTGGAACAAAGAGAACCACTCGGCAAATCAGACAATTTTACCGATGCCCTCAAAGATCTGCAAAAGGACAACGACAACAGTTACGACGCGCAAAACTTTCTCAAAGCCCGCATGATCGATGTGCTGTTTGGCGACTGGGACCGGCATGGCGACCAATGGCGCTTTTACAACACCCGGCCCAAGGGCGAAGACAAATTTTTCATCGCTATTCCCCGCGACCGCGACATGGTGCTCAACACCACCGAAGGAGTTTTGCCAACGCTCATCAAAAGACTGTTTGTGTTTCCGCGGGTATATGGTTTTATGCGGCCGGTGGGCCCTGGGGCTAAATACTACCTCTATAAATCTACCTTCCTCAATGCGCACCCGGCCAGTCAGCTCAACGACACCACCTGGGCCCGCCTCGCTGCTGAATTTAAAACTTCGGTAACCGATGAAGTGCTCACCGCCTCACTGCACAGCATGCCCCGTGAGATTGATAGCATCAGACACCAACGGTTGTTGCAGCAACTAAAAGCCCGGCGCGATGGTTTGCCTGCTGCCATGGAAAAATATTACCGGTTCAGCAACCAGATTGTAGATGTGCGCACCAGCAACAAAAACGAACTGATCATTGCCGAGGATATGCCCGGTCACAACGGTACCCTGCTCACCATCCGCAAAATCGACAAACATGGCCGTCCGCAGGATACCCTGGCGCATAAAGCTTATCCGCGCAGCATTACCCGGGAAATCAGGCTGTACACCGGCAAGGGCGATGATAGCGTGGTGGTGAACACGCAACACTCCACTGTGAAACTGCGCATCATTGGCGGCAAAGGGCAAAAGGCCTATCATATCGAACACAGCCGCAAACGCATCAAACTATACGACCGGGAACCTGCTCATTACTACGGCCATAGCGGAATGTTGCACAAACACCTCAAAGACGATAGCGTGCAAACCGCCTTTGAACCCGTTAACCTGTACAACACCGTGATGCCGCTGGTGAGTGCTTCCATCAACCCGGATGATGGTTTGTCGCTGGGATTAGGCGCCCAGTTTACCCGCCAGAAAGGGTTCCGGCAGCATCCCTTCAGCTCGCGGCAGTCGGTGGTGCTTTCTCATTCTTTTACCACCCAGGCTTTCAACATCAAGTACCGGGGTGAGTGGGTGAATGCTATTGGTCATGCCAACCTCTATGCCCTCGCCAACATTAAAGCGCCCGATAATACCCAAAACTATTTTGGCCGCGGCAACGAAACCGAATTTGACAAAACCGGCAATTTCAAAAGGTATTACCGCGCCCGGTTCAACATCATAGACCTCTCTGCCGGTTTGCGCTGGCGGGGCGCCAAGGGCAGCGAATTAAGCGTAGGCCCGGCGCTGGAATTTTACCGGTACGATACCGAAGAGAACGAAGGCCGCTTCATCACCCACACCGATCAAATCGGCTCTTACGACAGTGCATTTGTAGACAAAGACAAACTGCATGGCGGTATCGCCCTGCGTTACACCCTCGACCAGCGCAACGATAAAGTGCTGCCTACCTGGGGTGTTTATGTCAACATTGATGTGCAGGCCATGACGGGCTTCAACAGTTATTCGCGTTCCTTCATCCGCATTGTACCCGAAGTAGCCCTCTATAAAAGTCTGAACGCCAAACGCACGCTCGTCCTCACCGATCGCATTGGTGGCGGACTCTCGTTTGGTCAAACAGCTTTTTACCAGGCCATTTACCTTGGCAGCCAGGGCAATCTGTATGGGTACCGCCTGTATCGTTTTGCCGGTCAACAGGCCTTGTACAATAACCTCGAACTGCGACTCGCTCTGGCCACTTTCGGCAACTATATTTTCAAAGGTCAGCTGGGCGTGAGTATGTTTTATGATGTGGGCCGCGTGTGGCAGCCTGGCGAGGAATCGCACCTGTGGCACAATGGTGTGGGTGCAGGTGTGTACCTGGCTCCGGCTTCGCTGGTGGTATTCCGCTTTAACATGGCTTATTCTGCTGAAGGCTGGTATCCCAATTTCAATATGGGCTTCCGGTTTTAATTGGCATACAACATCGTACATTTGAATAGAGAAAATCAGGTATCCTGCAAAGCATACCGTTAAACCGTAACAGGATGAGAACGCAAAGCCTGAACCTGAGCGCACCATACGACGGGCTATCCCTTCATTCCGTGGTATCGTTGCTGCCTTTTGTACAGTATCTCGAAACACAGGCCGGCATGGGCAATAAAGCCCGGCAACGGCAGCTGGCTTTTGTGCTGGAGCAAATCCGTGCCATACCCGGCTGGGACGAACCCATTACGCCGGAACGAATGCCCGCTTTTACCGATATTTTTGAACTGATCTATATCACCGTTTCGGCGCCCATCACCGATGACGGGGAAGATTTCTGGGCCATGGCCAGGCCTTTTACGCTCGACCTGTTTTTTGGTACCGAAGCGTTGTTTGGCGCCCTCGAAGCAGGCCATCACCAGCTCAATCCTTCCCTGTTTACCCCGGAGGACCTCCGGGAAAAAGAACGCAACCGGCTGGCCAATATTTATAGCCTTATCCTCAACACCTTTTACGGCGTGTCGCTTCATTTTCCGCAGGAAATGGTGCACCAGGCCAAGGACGAAACCACAGGTCTGAACCACTATTACAGCATTAGCTATGATTCCAGGTTTGTAAACGTGACTTACCATGGCGAGCTGCCGGAGATCAATTTTCAAAGCATCCGCTTGCGTGAGAATGGCCGGGGTGGCGCACTGGCTTTGTTGATGGAGCTGCTGCCATTGGAGCGGTTTACCTTCAGTGGTTTTTCAAGGCTCAATATCCGCGACGAAACGCCCCGCTATGTCATCGAACACATCAAGGATATCATTGTAAACCTGGCTCCCGGGCAAATGATTTACAAAAACATCACCGACTCCATCAAGGAATTGCTGGGCACCAATGATATTGATGTCAGCCTCATGCCGGTAGTGAAGGTAAACGGTCGTGTAGTGACCAACTGCATGGAAGGCATGAGCGAAGAGATCAGGGAGACCTGTGAGCGATATGGCGTAGATCCTGGTATGTATAATGATGCCGTGCAGCGCTACACCGAAGATCCGCAACTCATCATGCGCAAGGAAGTAGACCTGATCGATGATCCGGATGAACCGTTGTACAAACTGCTGCGCCTCAAGGGCGTGAAAAGCCTGGCGGTGATTCCCATCTTTTTCCAGAAAACACTGGCGGGTATTCTTACTATTTACTCCAAGCAAAATGGTGTGCCCGACGAAAGTATGCTGGCCCATCTTAAACCCGCCATACCGTTGCTGGAACAACTGTTGCAAACCACCATCGATGATTTCAATATCGTGCTCGATAAAACGGTGAAGGAAAAATTCACTTCGCTGCAACCCGCTGTGGAATGGCGTTTCAACGAAGTGGCTTTCGATTACCTGCAACGCCGCCAAACCGATCCCAAGGCACAGGTGGGCGATATATATTTCAAGGATGTGTACCCACTGTATGGCGCTATTGATGTGCGCAACTCCACCATCGAACGCAACAATGCGTTGCGTGCCGATATGCAGGTACAACTCGAACTGCTCATCACCCTGCTCGATCAGCTGCATTTACAGAAAGGCCTAAACCTGGTGAACGAGATCATTTATAAAAGCCGCAAATGGCTCGAGCATGTGCGCAACTTCATAGCCTCCGACGATGAGGCAAGGCTGGAACTGTTTTTTGAAGATGAAGTGGCACCCCTTCTCGCCCATTTCCGCCTGCACAACCCGGACACCACCCGCCTGATCGATGCCTACGAACTGGCTACAGGTCCATCCGGCCGCACCCACGAAAACCGCAATGCGCTCGAAGCCTCATTGCAAATGCTCAACCGTGCCATCGCCAATCTCCTCGACCAGGTAGACATGGAAATACAGGAAACCTACCCCTGCTATTTCGAAAAATACCGCAGCGATGGCATCGAATATGATATTTATATTGGCCAGTCCATCACACCAGCCAAGCCCTTTCATGCGCTGTACCTCAAAAATCTGCGCCTCTGGCAACTCAAATCCATGGCCATTGTAGCCAAGCTCACCCACGCGTTACAAGCCGAACTGCCACGCCCGCTGGAAACCACACAGCTCATTTTTATACATGCCAACACCATCGACATCAGCTTCCGGACAGATGAACATAGGTTTGATGTGGAGGGCACGTACAATATCCGCTACGAAATGATCAAAAAACGGATCGACAAAGTACGGATAGCCGATACGGGCGAACGCCTCACCCAACCCGGCCGTATTGCGTTGGTGTACTTTAATCCAAAAGACGTTCAGGAATACCTCTCTCACATCCATTACCTGCAGGACCAGCACATCCTGGCCCCTGAAATCGAATACCTGGAGCTGGAAGAACTACAGGGCGTCACCGGCCTCAAAGCGATGCGCGTAACGGTAGTGCTGGAAGAAACCAGCTCGGATGGTTCGGCCAGGGCGAGTTTGTCGGCGAGGCATAGTAGTGGGTAGCAAGGCGAGTCAATGGTGAATAGGCAATAGTCAATGGTTCGGCGCGAACCGTCAATGGTGAGCGTGAATGAATAGTATTCCAGGATGTCATCAGAACAAAGGCCGTCTTCCAACCCATCAACAATCTAATGCCTACCATCCCCTGAGGAAATCCTGCACTTCGTACCTCAGCGCAGTATGACGGAAACGAAACCCTAAATCTTAATTACGAATAGAGAGAGATGAAAGGTCAAAGCACTTATCTTCCTGCAAGCAGGATTCCCCATTCGTCATCCTGCATGCAGCGCAGCGAAATGCAGGATGACAATAGCAAAATCTTAGATCGCCCAAATCTTATATCTTAAATCCGATACAGTATTATCCAAAAAAAGTCCACGCAAACCTGCGTGGACTTTTTGAGTAAAAGTGATATCGTATTCCGCCCTTAGAGGATCAGCATGGCATCGCCGTAGCTGAAGAAGCGGTATTTTTCTTTAATGGCTTCGTTGTAGGCTTCCATCATCAGATCGTAACCACCAAACGCAGCTACCATGATGAGCAGGCTGGTTTTAGGCAGGTGGAAGTTGGTAATGAGGGAGTCAGCAATCGCGAAATCGTAAGGCGGGTGAATGAACACGTTGGTCCAACCTTCAGCGGGTTTCAGCAGGCTGCTGGCTGTTACAGCCGATTCAATGGCGCGCATGCTGGTGGTACCAACTGAGCAGATGCGGTGACCGCCTTGCTTCGCATTGTTAACCAGTTTCACGGCATACTCATCGATTTTGAAGTACTCAGCATCCATTTTATGTTTGCTCAGGTCTTCTACTTCGATGGGGCGGAAAGTGCCCAGACCGGTGTGCAGGGTTACTTCGGCAAACTTCACACCTTCGATTTCGAGGCGTTTGATGAGTTCGCGGCTGAAGTGCAGGCCTGCGGTGGGAGCAGCTACAGCACCTTCGTATTTGGCATACACGGTCTGGTAACGCTCTTTATCTTCTTCTTCGGGCTTGCGTTTGATGTATTTAGGCAGCGGGGTTTCGCCCAGGCCTTCAAGTACCAGGCGGAATTCCTCATCGGTACCTTCATACAGGAAACGGATAGTACGGCCACGTGAAGTAGTGTTGTCAATTACTTCTGCCACCAGCGATTCGTCATCGCCGAAATACAGCTTGTTGCCTACACGGATTTTACGGGCAGGGTCAACAATTACATCCCAAAGCCGGTTTTGCTTGTTCAGTTCGCGCAGCAGGAACACTTCGATCTTGGCACCGGTTTTTTCCTTGCGGCCATACAGGCGGGCAGGAAATACCTTGGTGTTGTTCACGATCATTACATCCTTGTCGCTAAAATAGTTCAGCACATCCTTGAACACTTTATGTTCAATTTTTCCGGTCTTACGGTCCACCACCATCAGGCGGCTTTCGTCTCTTTTTTTGGTAGGATGTTGTGCAATTAAATTGAGGGGCAGATCAAATTTGAACTGGGATAATTTCATATTACGGTATGAATGTGTTTTATGAAG
>Ga0247823_10001840_pt1 | contig 17501 bp, 18 predicted proteins | sample 13C_PalmiticAcid_2_FD_192426 | JGI IMG/M metagenome (GOLD analysis project Ga0247823, IMG submission 192426) | Soil microbial communities from agricultural site in Penn Yan, New York, United States - 13C_PalmiticAcid_Day30 | ecosystem: Environmental > Terrestrial > Soil > Agricultural land... | reverse complement strand
GAGCGTCGCAGCGTGGCTTTCGAACAATTCGAAGAAATTTCCCTGTCGCGGCAGCAAACGCTGAAACCATGCGAACATCCAGCTAACCCCTGTCTTGTCTGCTACATTGTGGACGACGCCGCGCGGCTGGGCGACGGCGCGAAAACCGCCGTCGCCGAACGAGCGGATCAGCGCCTGCAAATCGGGTTCCTCGACCGCCGACGCGGCGTCGCGGAACGAGAACCATTTGCGGTCGCGTTCGTCCATTTCCTTCCAGTCGCCGAGCTCGTTCGTCACGGCGAGCGGGAAGACTTCGACATTATACATGATCGACGCGCCGTTCGCGCGGCGCTTGCGATATTCATAGCTGCCGATCGGCGTCGGGCAGACCGCGCCGATGACGCCCGCCTCTTCCTCCGCTTCGACCGCGGCGGCCGCGTGGCGCGACATGCCGGTCAGCGGATTGCCCTTCGGCACCACCCAGCGCTTTGTCTCGCGCGATGTGATCAGCAGGATTTCGGTCGGACCATCCTGCGCGGGACCGCCGAATCGATAGGGAAGGACGGCGATTTGGCGCATGAAGATCAATCCTTTCCTATAGTTGATGCGGCATCATGGCCGGACGGTTGCAATTGGGTTTCGCCCCTATGACAATAATGTGACAGCCACAAGGGAAGCTGCTTCCCGCGCCCATACTTTCAGTGCTGTCAATTCGATTGCAAAATGCAACGTGGTGCGTAAGCTGGCCCCCAAAAGACGGATGGGAGACGAGACGATGGCAGGCACGGCGACGATGGAACGCCCCGCGGACGCGAAAGCTGCACCGGTCGATCAGGATGTGTTGATTGTCGGCGCGGGGATTTCAGGCATCGGCATGGCCGTGCATTTGCAGATGAACTCGCCCGACCGCAGCTTTGGCCTCGTCGAACGCCGCGAACAGCTTGGCGGGACATGGGATCTCTTCCGCTACCCCGGTATCCGGTCGGACAGCGACATGCACACGCTCGGCTTTGTCTTCGAACCGTGGAAGCATGAAAAATCGATCGCCGACGGCCCGTCGATCCTCGAATATCTCAACCGCATCGTCGACGAGCGCCATATTCGCGAGCGCATTCGCTTCGACAGCAAGGTCGTGGGCGCCGACTGGGACAGCGCCGCCGCGCGCTGGACGGTGACGATGGAAGACAGCAAGGGCGCGAGATCGACGACGACCGCGCGCTGGCTTTACCTCGGCTCGGGCTATTATGATTATGACGAGCCCTTCGACGCGCAATTCGCGGGCCGCGAAGATTTCCAGGGCCAGATCATTCACCCGCAATTCTGGCCGAAGGATCTCGACTACAAAGGCAAGCAGGTCGTCGTAATCGGATCGGGGGCAACCGCGGTCACCATCGTCCCGTCGATGAAGGAAGCCGCGCACGTCACGATGCTTCAGCGCACCCCGACCTGGTATTTCATCCGGCCGGCCAAGGACGGGTTCGCGAACTTCCTCCGCAAATTCCTGCCTGAAGAGCTCGCGTACAAGATCACGCGGTTCAAGAATGTCCGCCTGCAGGACATCGCCTTCCGCCGCGCGCGCGAAAAGCCCGAGAAGGTCAAGGAGTTCCTGACCAAGAAGCTGCAGGAGAGTCTTGGCGACCGTTACGACGCAGAAGCCTTCACTCCACCCTATAACCCATGGGATCAGCGCCTGTGCCTTGTCCCCGACGCCGATTTCTTCGAAGCGATGAAGGCGGACCGGGCATCGGTCGTGACCGATCATATCGAGAAATTCGACGCGACGGGCATCCAGCTCAAATCGGGCAAGCATCTCGATGCCGACATCATCGTCACTGCGACCGGACTCAAGCTCGCGGTCGCGGGTAAAATCCCGGTACGCGTCGACGGCGAGCCGGTCGATTGGCACGATCATTTCTATTACAAGGCGTGCATGTTCTCGAACGTGCCGAACTTCTCGGCGGTGTTCGGTTATCTCAACGCGAGCTGGACGCTCCGCGCCGACATCGTGTCCGAATATGTCTGCCGCGTGCTCAACCATATGCGCGATACCGGGACCACGGTCGCGACCCCCGCGCTCGCCGACCCGTCGAGCCTCGAAGAGGAAAATGTCTTCGATTTCTCCTCGGGCTATATCCAGCGGTCGCTGCACATCATGCCGAAAAGCACGGTCGCGCTGCCCTGGCGGCTCAGCCAGAATTATGTGCAGGACCGGATCGACATGCGCACCGGCGCGATTGCCGATGGCGTGCTGACATTCAGCAATGCGCACACGGTGGCTGCCGCGACGCCGGTCGAACTCGAAGCCGCAGAATAGCTGTCAGGCGGCGCGTTTCGCGCGCCGCCGCCGTACCAGCCAAAAGACGAGCCCGCCGATCGCGAGCAGCACGATCGGGCCGCCGATCCGCAGCGTCTTTACCCCTGCCTCATATTGCTCGATAAATTGGATTGCGGGCGGTTTGGCCGCGCTGCCGAGCACATTCCATTCGGTGATATGCATCGGCGCGTCGTTCTGCGCATAGAAGCGCAGCGATACGGTCGTCCATTTTCCCTTGCCCGTTGTTCCGACCACGACCACCTCTTCCTGCCGCTCCTTCAGACCGGGGGTGACATTGGTTTTCCAGTTATAGGAGGCGAGCTGCCAGCTGGCCTTGCCGTCGGGGCATTCGCGCGGCAGCGCCGGCGCGGCAGCCTCGACCGATGTCGCGATTTCGGGGTGCAACTGGCTCTTCACGCTGGGCGGATCGGTACAGAAGCGCTCGCCGGTCGCGACCAGATCCTTCTGCCGCTCGGGCGACACCATTTTGTCGAGCGCCGCCTGAAAACTGCACCCGCCAAGCGCCGCGATCAGCGCTGCCGCCGAACCGATCCGATAAAAATGGCGCATCCACCCTCTCCCCCGTCTTGCCCGGAAGGAAGATGGCGGATTCCGAAGCGACAATCCAGTTTTATGGGTCGGTCTCAGTCAGCGTGCTCGGGCTTACCCTTCGTCGAGCCCTTGGCGAAATCCTCGAGCTGCTTTTCGGTCATGCTGTCGACCATCTGTTTCGACGCGCCCTGAAGTTTCGACTTGGGCGTGTCCCCGCGCTTGGCGCTGAGCGCGGCGCCGGCGGCTTTCTGCTGGGCTTTCGACTTGGCTGGCATGGCAATTCTCCTTGCCCGCCCCGCTAGCCATTAACGATCGTACCGCCATTGGGATGCAGCACTTGGCCCGACATATAGCTGCTGTCGTCGCACGCGAGGAACAGGAAGCAGGGCGCGACTTCATTGGGCTCGCCCGGTCGCTTCATCGGCGTACTTTCGCCGAACGTCGCGACTTTCTCGGCGGGCGCGCCGCCGCGCGGATTGAGCGGGGTCCAGATCGGCCCCGGCGCGACGCCGTTCACACGGATGCCCTTGTCGACCAGATTTTCGCTAAGCGAGCGGGTGAAGGCCGTAATCGCGCCCTTCGTCGCGCTGTAGTCGAGCAGGCCCTTTGAGCCCTGATACATGGTGACGCTGGTGCAATTGACGATCGCCGCGCCCTTGTTGAGGTGTGGCAGCGCCGCCTGCACCAGATAGAACATGCCGAAGATATTGGTAGAGAAGGTCCGCTGGAGCTGCTCGGTGCTAATATCGCGGATGTCCTCCGCCGGATGCTGCTCGCTGGCGTTATTGACAAGGATGTCGAGGCGGCCGAGATTTTCGATCACCCGTGCGACGACCTTTTCGCCAGCCTTGGGTTTGCCGACGTCGGCTTTGATTGTAAGTGCTGTGCGTCCCTCGGCCGCAACGATCGCAGCGGTATCGTCCGCGTCTGCCTTGTTATCGAGATAGACGATGGCAATGTCGGCGCCCTCGCGCGCGAATAGTGCGCAGACCGCGCGGCCGATCCCGCTGTCGCCGCCGGTGACAATCGCAACCTTGCCGTCGAGCCGCCCCGAACCCGGATAGCGCGGTTCCCATCTCGGCGCACGGTCGAGGTCCGCTTCGCGATCCGGAGGCGGTTTGGTGATCGTCTTGCCCGACCCGACTGCCTTGCGCAGCTGCGCTGCGGCCGCTCGCTTGCCCTTCTTTTCCTTCGTGCTTTCGCCAACTTTTCCAGCCTTGGGCTGCTTTGTCATGAATGCGTCCTTCAATTGACGGGAAGAAAATCGCGCGCGAATTCGTCTTTCACGGCTTTGACGAGCGCGCCGGTCACCGGCACGTTGATCTTGTACGAGCCCTCGGCATAGGGGCCCACCTCATAGGGGCCGATCGCGATCGTCATGCGGTCGAGAAAGCGCCCATCGGACGAACCGAGCCACACGGTCTGCGCCGATGCGGGCGGGCATTTTGCAAAGACGCTGTCGGGTGCCTCGTCGGCGGTTATCCCCTTCGCCGCCTTCGCGCGCTTGATCCCGGCGCAGAAAGAATCGCGGATCGCAGCGTCGAAGGCTTCGCCGCTCTTGAACAGATCGAGCGCCTTCATCTGCTTACGCCGGTTGCGATCCCAGATGAGTGTATCGAACGCCGGATTGCCATGGGCGCCGCCAGCGTAGGCATCGATCTCGGCCGAGAGGCTGAGGAACCGCGGCGTGCTGGTCACGCGCTGCCAAATCTGCCGATGGCTATGCGCGCGATAGGGAAATCCGCCTTTCTCCGCCGCGTCCTTGTCGCGCTGCGCAGCGGCGACCAGCGCCTCGCGTTTTACCGCCCGGTCGTCGTCGAGCGCCTTTGCGAGCTCGGGGATTTGGGCGGCTTCTTTGGGATAGGCATAGACGAATTCGATCAGGTCGTTGGTCTCGGTGACGTTGGACGCAGGCGCAACCTTTGCCACTTCGTCGGCGGCCGCCCCATGCGGCGCGCCGGGCACCGACGCCGCGGCCACTTTTTCCGCCTTCGTCGGCTTGTCGTCGGAACAGCCCGCCAGCAACAGCGTGCCGGCGAGGATCGGAATGGCATTTCGCCAGAGCGTTTCGGTCGTCATGCAGACATAACGCCGGGAATCGACAAAATATCCCGGGCAGCCTAGCACGGCGCGCATGACCGACTATTCCGACCTGATCCAGCCCGACAAGGGGCAGGACGCGCGCCCGATCCATCTCGTCGACAAGAAGGGCTATGACGAGTGGCTGAAAGGCCGGAGCGCCCGCGAACGCGCGCATCTCGCCGCGGTCGGTTTCAAACCCGATGCCTTCGTTCACGCAATCCTGCCCGGCGATGACCCCGAAAAATGGGCGGTCGTCACGACCGTCGCCAAGACCGACAGCCTGTCGGCCTGGTGCCTCGCCAAGCTCGCGCAAATCCTACCCGAAGGCCGCTATCGCGTCGAAGGCCAGCAACCGGGCAAGGCGCTGTTCGGATGGATGAGCGCGCAATATCGTTTCGACACCTATAAATCGAACCCGCCGACCAAGGGGCCGCGCGTGCTGCTGACGAGCGATGTCGGCGCGATCGCGCCGATGGTCGCCGAGATGCGCGCGACCGCGCTCGTCCGCGATCTGGTCAACACGCCTGCCGCCGATATGGGGCCCGCCGCGATCGAGAAGGCGGCCGAACGCATCGCCAAGGCACACGGCGGCAAGCTGACCGTCACCAAGGGCGAAGCACTCGAACAGGGTTATCCGATGATCCACGCGGTCGGGCGCGCCGCGGCGAAGCACCACGCGCCGCGGCTGATCGAGATCGAATGGGGCAAGGAGAGCCACCCGCGCGTCGCGCTGGTCGGCAAGGGGATCAGCTTCGACAGCGGCGGGCTCGACATCAAACCCGCGGCGGGCATGCGGCTGATGAAGAAGGATATGGGCGGTGCGGCGCATGTGCTCGCGCTCGCCGAGCTGGTGATGGCGAGCGGGCTGCCGGTGCGGCTTCACTGCCTTGTCGCCGCGGCCGAAAATGCCATCTCGGCCGATGCGTTCCGTCCGGGCGACGTGCTGAAGAGCCGTAAGGGACTGACGGTCGAGATCGGCAATACCGACGCCGAAGGGCGGCTGGTGCTGGGCGATGCGCTGACCAAGGCCGGCGAAGCGAAGCCCGAGTTGATCGTCGATTTCGCAACGCTGACCGGCGCCGCACGCGTCGCGCTCGGTCCCGATCTGCCGCCGCTGTTCGCGAACGACGATGCGCTCGCCGAGGCGATGCTCGCGGGCGGGATCGAGCGCGATGATCCGCTGTGGCGGATGCCGTTATGGGACGGCTATGCCGACCTGCTTGAAACCGACATCGCCGACCTTGGCAATGCGGGCAGTTCGCCGTTCGCCGGGACGATTACCGCAGCGCTGTTCCTGAAGCGCTTCGTGCCCGACGGCGCGGCGTGGGCGCACCTCGATACCTTCGCGTGGCGCCCCTCGGCGAAGCCCGGACGCCCGAAGGGCGGCGCTGCACTGGGGCTCCGCGCCGCCTGGGCGATGTTGCAGGCGCGTTACAACCGGCGCGGGAAAACCTGAACATTCTTGATAAAGACGGTCCGGCTGGTCTAATGGCGCGCGATTGTCCGCCGCGCGCGGAACCCAGCTTTTTACAGGACGGCAAGTGACAGCAGAAAGTGGCGATAATTCAGCGGCAAACCCCGTGCGCATGGGGCGTCCCGGCGCCGCTGGGGCAGGCCGCGATCGCTTCGGGCTGACCGGCACGTCGCAGAGCTTCGACCCGCGCGTCGTTGCGATCCGCCCCGACCTGGCCGACATCGCCGTCGCCGGGACGCATTTCGCGCCGCATTACGCCGCGCCCATGATGCGCAGCGGCGTGCTGCCCGCCGCATCGCTGCGTGCCTCACCGTCGGTCGACGCCGACCAGACGAGTGAGCTTCTGTTTGGCGAAGGCTTCGCGCTGCTCGACCTGACCGGCGGCTGGGCGTGGGGTTATTGCCTCGCCGACCATTATGTCGGCTATCTCGCCGCCGAAGCGCTCGCCGCGCCGATCGCACCGACGCACCGTGTCGAGATGATCGAGGCGATGCTGCATAGCGCGCCCGATGCCGCGAGCGGCGGGCCTGCTGTCCTGCCGCGCGGGGCGCTGGTGATGGGCGAGCCCGAGGGCGAATGGCTCGCGACGTCGCACGGCTATCTGCCGCTCGCGTCGCTTGTCGAAGTCGGTACTGAAGACAATGATCCCGCCGAACTCGCCGAACAGATGACGGGCACGCCCTATGTGTGGGGCGGACGCACCGCAAAGGGCATCGACTGTTCGGGTCTGGTCCAACTGGTGTGGGCGGCCGCGGGGATCCAGCTACCGCGCGACAGTGACCTGCAACTCGCCTCGCTCGGACCCGACAAGAATGTCGACCCGGCGGAGCTCGCGCGCGGCGACGTCGTTTTCTTTCCCGGGCATGTCGGCATCATGGCCGACAGCCAGACCATCATCCACGCCAGCCGACGATGGATGGCGGTGAACAGCGAACCGCTGGCCGACGTGATCGCGCGTTCGGCGGCGAAAGGGAATGATGTGCCGGTCACCGGCTATAAACGACTGCGGTAAAAATCATGACACATACGGTCTTCATCGACGGCGCGGCGGGAACGACGGGCCTGGAAATTGCCGAGCGGCTCGCCGGACGGAGCGAGTTCACGCTGATCACGCTGCCCGACGCCGAGCGCAAGGACGCCGCGCGTCGCGCCGGGGCCCTGAACGATGCCGATTTCGTGATCCTCTGCCTGCCCGATGCAGCAGCGACAGAGGCTGTCGCGATGATCGGAAACGAGCGCACAAAGGTGATCGACGCGTCGACCGCGCACCGCGTGGCACCGGGTTGGGCCTACGGCTTTCCCGAACTGAGCGCGGGGCAGCGCAAAGCGATCGCCGCTTCGACGCGCGTCAGCAATCCGGGCTGTTATCCGACGGGCTTCCTCGCCTTGGTCGCCCCACTGGTCGCCGCGGGTATCGTTCCCGCTGACGCGCGGCTCAGCGTCAACGCGGTGTCGGGCTATTCGGGTGGCGGCAAGGAGTTGATCGCGCGCTTCGAGGCCGAACCCGATATCGGCTTTCGCAGCTACGGCCTGTCATTGAACCACAAGCATGTGCCCGAAATGCAGCGGGGCGCGGGCCTGACGCATCCGCCACTGTTCGCACCGGCGGTTGTCCCCGTCTATCGTGGAATGCTGGTCGAGGTGCCGTTGGGTTTCGACGCGCCGACCGCCGATGCGGCATTCGAGGCGCTCGCGGCGCACTTCGAGGGATCGCCGCTGGTATCGGTGCGGCGCGGCGACGAGAGCGAATTGCTGCTGAGCCAGAAGGATGAAGCGACCGACCGGATGGAGCTCACGCTCTTTTCCGATCCGAGCGGCCATCAACTGCGCCTCGTCGCGCGGCTCGACAATCTGGGCAAGGGCGCGAGCGGCGCCTGCGTCCAGAATCTCAACATCATGGCGGGATTGCCCGAAACCGCGGGCTTGCGAATCTAGGGCTCAGTGCACCGTGTCCAGGATGTCCTCGATCGACAAATAAGTAATCAGCCGCTCGATCTGGCGCCAGCGCGCGAAATGGACATGGTTGCCCAAGACACGATATTGCTCGGCGCGTGCCGCGGCGGCGAAACCGGCCTCTTCGCCATGCATGCAGATCAGCGCGTGGGCATCCTCGACCGCATCGCGGTCGGTGAGAAAGGGTGCTGGCAGGTGCATCTTATTCCTGGTCCGTTCCGTAGAGCCGCCCTTCTATACCCGGCCCCTCACCGCGCCGTTCCCAACCGTGATGAACGATAGGGTAAGGTTAATTGCGGTGCCTCTACGGTTAACCTTCGCGTGCCGCTGCAACCCCTTTGACGCCGCGCTTCGCCCGTGTAGACAGGCGTCATGCGCAAGATCCTGAAATATGCCGCCCTCGCCCTGTTGCTGCTGCTGATCGTCGGCGGCGTCACGCTGTACATCATGTCGCGGCCCGATGTGGCGCGCTTCTCGACCGCCGAACTCAGCGGCCGCGTACCGGTGATGGCGTCGCAAAAGACCGAGACTTTCCCGACGGTCAATGTGCCCGAGGCGACCAGCTGGCCGGTCGGGCAGGCGCCGCGCGCCGCGCAGGGCCTTGCGGTGGCGCGCTTCGCCGAAGGGCTGGATCATCCGCGAACCATGCTGGTGCTTCCGAACGGCGATATTCTCGTCGCAGAATCGCAGAGCCCGCCGCGCAAGGATGGCGGTGTGCAGGGTGCGGTGATGAAGTCTCTGATGGGCAAGGGCGGCGCAGGCCGGAAAGCATCCGCGAACCGCATCACCCTGCTCCGCGATGCCGATGGCGACGGCAAGGCCGAGGTGAAGACGGCGTACATTACCGGGCTCAATTCGCCCTATGGTATGGCGCTGGTCGGCAGCACGCTCTACGTTGCGAACACCGACGCGCTGCTCGCCTTCCCCTATGTGGCGGGCGAGACGAAGATGAGCGGCAAGCCGGCCAAGCTCGTCGACCTGCCCGCAAAGGGCACCAACCGCCACTGGACCAAAAGCCTCGCGGTCGCCCCCAACGGCTGGCTCTACATCGGCGTCGGCGCCGATTCCAATATCGGCGAAGCCGGCATGAACCGCGAGTTCCGCCGTGCCAGCGTGCTCGAAGTGCGCCCCGAGAACAAATATATGCGGACGTTCGCCGCGGGCATCCGCAACCCCGTCGGCCTCAATTTCTACCCCGGCAGCGACCGGCTGTGGACCGTCGTCAACGAGCGCGACATGCTCGGGAGCGACCTTGTTCCCGACTATCTGACCGATGTCACCGAAGGCGATTTCTACGGCTGGCCCTGGTATTATTGGGGCGGCTACATCGACCCGCGGGTCGAGCCCGAAGCCGAGGATCGCCGGCAATATGTCAAGCGTCCCGAATACGGCCTCGGCGCGCACACCGCGCCGCTGGGCTTCACCTTTACCCAGGGTCTCGACCTTGGCGAGCGCTGGGCGAATGGCGCACTGATCGCCCGCCACGGGTCGTGGAACCGCGAGCCTGTTACGGGTTATGACGTCGTGTTCGTCAGGTTCGGCGCCAACGGCAAGCCGGTCGACGCACTGCCGGTCACCTTGCTCGACCAGTTCCTTGGCAAGGATGGCAAGACCACCCGCGGTCGCCCGGCCGACGTCAAGGTCGCGAAGGATGGCAGCGCGCTGGTTGCCGATGACACCGGCGGGGTGATCTGGCGGGTCGCGAAGGCCGGATAAGAAAAGGCCCCGCAATCGCGGGGCCTTTTTCGTTTCCTTCTGCAGCCGGGCGTCAGACCCGCATCGGCATCAACACATAGAGCGCCGGGCTCTTTTCGCTTTCGCGGATCAGCGTCGGCGCGTTCGCGTCGGCGAGGTGCAGTTCGACGGTGTCGCCGTCGACCTGGCCGAGGATGTCGCTGAGGTAACGGGCGTTGAAGCCGATTTCCATCGAATCGCTGTCATAGGCGGCAGCGACTTCTTCGGCGGCGGTGCCGTTTTCGGGGCTGGTGACCGACAGCGTGATGCGATCCTTGTCGAGCCCGACCTTGACCGCACGCGTCTTTTCGCTGGCGATCGTCGAGACGCGGTCGACGCCCTGATAGAGGCTCTTCGGATCGACCTTGAGCAGCTTGTCGTTCGCGGTCGGAATGACGCGGCTGTAGTCGGGGAAGGTCCCGTCGATCAGCTTCGAGGTCAGGATCGCGTTGCCGAGCTGGAAACGCACCTTGCTCGCCGACAGGCTGATTTCGACATTGCCTTCGGCCTCGTCGAGCAGCTTGCGGATTTCGGTGACGCATTTGCGCGGGACGATGACGTCGGGCATCGACGAGGCGCCGTCGGGGCGCGTGACGGTGTAGCGCGCGAGACGGTGACCGTCGGTCGCCGCGGCTTTCAGAACCGGACCCGAAGCATCCTCGGCAACGTGCAGGAAGATGCCGTTGAGATAATAGCGCGTTTCTTCGGTCGAGATCGCGAAGCGCGTCTTGTCGATGATCTGGATCAGCTCGGCGACGGGCAGTTCGAAATTGGTCGGCAGGTCACCCTCGGCGATCACCGGGAAATCGTCGCGCGGCAGCGTGGGCAGGTTGAAGTTCGAACGGCCGGCCTTCACCTGCATCTTCCCTTCGGCCGCGGCGAGGCTGACCTCGGCGCCCTCGGGCAGCTTACGGGCGATTTCGAAGAGCGTGTGCGCCGACACGGTGGTGGTGCCCGCCGTTTCGACCTTTGCCGCGATCGTTTCGACGACCTGCAGGTCGAGGTCGGTCGCCATCAGCTTGAGCTGGCCCGACGCGTCGGCTTCGATCAGCACGTTCGAGAGGATCGGGATCGTATTGCGCCGTTCGACCACCGACTGGACGTGGCCGAGGCTCTTCAACAACACTGCGCGTTCGATCGTCGCTTTCATTCTTAATCCGCCATCCCTGTGTCTCGCGGGAAAAGTCCCTTGGGGACAGACCATCGGAGGCGATTCGTGCCCCGATTCTGGCCCCTGAAAATGTCCACCTTCCTTAACGCACAGGGCGACGCGTGCAAGCCATGCTTGCAAAGCATCCCCAATCGCGCGAACGAGGCGCGATGCGGCGCTGGGCCCCTCTTTTCCTGATTGCGGCGGCGATGCCCGTCGCGGCGCTTGCCGCCGGCCGCACCGCGCTCGGTATTTTCGACGGCTGGGGCGCGTTTCGCGATCCCCGGGCCCCGCGCTGCTACGCCCTCGCCGCCCCGGCGGCAACGATCGGCACGCCGAAGGTCAAAGCCTATGCGAGCATCGGTTACTGGCCGAAATCGCGGATACGCGGGCAATTTTACGTCCGCCTCTCGAAAGAGCGCGCGGCGGGGCGCGAGCTGCGCCTGACGATCGGCAGCCGCCGCTTCATCCTGACGGGCAATGGCGCGCACGGCTGGGCGAGCGACCCGCGGATGGACGCCGCGATCGTCGCCGCAATGCGATCGGCGCCGAGCATGAGCGTCGAGAGCGGGACCGTGACGGGCGGCGCGATCGCCGACACCTACCGGCTGCGCGGCGCCGCGACGGCGATCGATGCGGCGGCGCTGGGGTGCGCCAAGCTGCGGTGAGGCCGTTTGGAAAAGTGGCGGATTTCTGCGCAACTTCACTCGTGATCCACAAATCTTCGTCATCCCGGACCGATCCGGGACCTATTCGGCGCACCAGCCGAAGCTATCCCCCGGATCAAGTCTCACGAGCCACGTGTCTCGTTCGAGGGTGACGAAAGAAGGAAAGACAGCGCTTTTCCGAAACGGCGGAAAACTGCGCAACTTCACTCGCAAATCGCATTCCGTCGCGCGCATTGCGGGGCACGGAAGAGCGGCTGTGGCGGTTATTAGGAAAGCTGCGTCGCACGTCATCGCCGGGCAGGCTAGATCGGCGCCATATTGTAGGACAGCGATTTCGGAAACGGACGGACGTGATGAAGACAATCGGCCTGATCGGCGGTTTGAGCTGGGAAAGCTCGGCGCAATATTACCGGCTGCTCAACGAAGGCGTGCGGGCCCGGTTGGGCGGGCTGCATTCGGCGCGCGTCCTGCTGTTGTCGCTCGATTTCGCGCCCATCGCGGAATTGCAGGCGAGCGGCGACTGGGGCGTGCTCGATCGCCAGATGGCGGACGCCGCCCGATCCCTGACCGCGGGCGGCGCCGATCTGCTGCTGATCTGTGCGAATACGATGCACCTGTGCGCCGAGGCGGTCGAGGCGGCGACGCCGGTGCCGCTTCTCCACATCGCCGACCCCGCCATCGCGGCGGTGCAGGCGGCGGGTTTTTCGCGCGTCGGGCTGCTCGGCACGGCCTTCACGATGGAAAAGCCCTTTTACACCGCGCGCATGGCGGCGGCGGGGATAGAGGCGATGATCCCCGGCGACGCCGACCGCGCGATCGTCCACGGCATCATCTATGACGAGCTGGTGCAGGGCGTGATCCGCGACGCATCGCGCGCCGAATATCGGCGGATCATCGCCGCGCTGATCGCGGACGGTGCCGAGGCGATTGTCCTCGGCTGCACGGAAATCATGCTGCTGGTCGGCGCTGAGGATAGCGCGGTGCCGTTGTTCGATACGCTCGCGCTGCATGTTGAGGCGGCGGTCGAGGCGGCAATGGCTAGCTAGCTGCGCGCGAGCTTCGTCAGTTCGGCGGCGAGGAAATCTAGGACGAGGCGAACGCGCGGAACATGCCGCAGCCGTTCGTGGGTGAGCAGCCACAGGCCCGTCGTGTCCTCATTCTTCGGCGGGATGCAGCGGATCAGGTCGGGTTCGTGATCGGCGATGAAGGCCGGCAGGATCGTGAGCCCCATGCCCGAACGGACCCCGGCGAGCAGGCCGGTGCCGGTGTCATATTTCATCACCACCGAATCCTCGAGCCGATATTGCCGCAGCCAAGCCTGATAGGGTTCCCAGACATAGCCGCCGCCGCCGATGAAGGGGTGCGTCGCGAGCTCTTCGCGGGTGTGCGGGATGCCGTGGAGGTCGGCATAATCGCGGCTGCAATAGACTGTCCAAGGATTGTCGGCGATGCGGCGCCCGACGAGGCCGCCGCCGGTCGGCTGCTTGCTGCTGCGGATCGCGATGTCCGCCGCGCCCGCCGCCAGATCGCGTGGCTCATCCGCGGTGTCGAGATGGATATGGATGCCGGGATGCGCGGCGCGCAGATCGCGCAGGATCGGCGGCAGGATCGTCACCGCGAAGATTTCCATCGTCGTCAGGCTGACCGTGCCGCCGGCGTCGCGCGAGCGCGCGCCCGCGGCTTCGCCGAAGCGGTCGGCGGCGTCGCGCACCGCAATCGCACTCGCCATCATCGCCTCGCCCACCGGGGTCAGCGCATAGCCCGCCTGGCGGCGCTCGAAGAGGTTGAGGCCGGTCGCTTCCTCGAGCGCGGCGATGCGCCGCGCGACGGTCGTCTGGCTGACGCGCATCGATTGCGCCGCAGATAGCGTGCTGCCGGTCTCGGCAACGGCCAGAAAGGCCTTGAGGTCGTTCCAATCATACATACTGTCTTGTGCGACATAATCGCCCCCGCCTCATTCTGCAATTTTGCAGAATGGGTGCGCAACATCGTTGCTCCCGCGGCTCCGGCCGATCGATTATCTGCTTCTCCACCGGCTTCCTCCCCTCCTCTCCAGCCGGTCGAAGGAGATACAAGATGCAAAAGCTTCTGATCCTCGCCGCCCTCGCTGCCGTTTCGATCGGCCAGCCTGTTTCGGCACAGACCGCCCCCGCGAACCCAAGCGTCGCGGTGGCGCACAAGGACCTCGACCTGCGCACCGAGGCCGGCACCAAGGCGCTCGACCGCCGCATCTGGCGCGCCGTCGTCGAAGTGTGCGGCACGGCGCCCGATTTCGACATCGCGGGCAAGAATGACGTGCGGCAATGCCGCCGCGATACCAAGCGCGTCGCCTCGGCCCAAGCCGATGTGGTGGTCGCCAATGCGTCGCAAGGCCAGCTGATCCAGGTCAGCTCGATCCGCAACTGACCGGCGGACCCAAGTTGCAGGGCCCGTCAAAGCCGGGGCCATGATTCGGGCACGATCATGGTCCCGGCTTTACTGACAGGTTCCGGGACACCCTCGGGTTGACCGGCCGTCCGTGACGGTATGGCGACTTAGGGGTGGAGAACTGCCCTTCGTGAACCCCGGCGAAAGCCGGGGCCCAGAATTCCGACACCGACCTTGCGCCTTACCGCACTGGGCCCCGCTTTCGCCGGGGTTCACATCTCTATCGGAAGCAATCGGTCGTTAGCTGACAGCGCGAGTCGACCCTCGCCCTACACCCGCGCGTCGAACGCCATCCGCGCCCGTGCCACCTTCTCAAGATTGGCTTCGGCCCAAACCCAGACGCCGCAAAAGGCCTCGCCCAGACTGTGGCCGAGGTCGGTCAGGCAATATTCGACCTTGGGCGGGACGACCGGATGCACTGTTCGCACAAGCAAGCCATCGCGCTCCATCTGGCGCAGCGTCTGCGTCAACATCTTCTGGCTGATGCCCGGAACGCGGCGCGACAATTCAGTGAAACGGCAGGTTCCGTGATCCTCCAGCTCTTCGAGAACGAGTAGGGTCCATTTGTCGGCGACTCGGCCGATGAGTTCGTTGACGAGCGTTTCGACGCGTGGATCGACCGGCGCATTCGGATCGTATGAAATTTTCTGGGGCGTGGGCATGGCGGAAAATCCAAATCTCTCTTTTCGGTAACTATGGCACTTTCGGGTGCCTACTTTCCTTTGGAGAGTATAGGGATATTTGGGCCTTCTCACCACCCCCCAAAGGAGGCAAATATGAAAACCACAGGCAACACCATCCTCGTCACCGGCGGGGGTTCGGGCATCGGGCTGGCGCTCGCGCAGCGTTGGCACGATGCGGGCAACAAGGTCATCGTTACCGGGCGCAATGCCGCGAAGCTGGAAGCGGCGATCGCTGGCCGGCCGAACATGTCGGCCGTTTCGCTCGACGTCACCGATGCCGCCGCCATTGCGGCCTTCGCGAAGGACATCGTCGCCAGCCACCCCGCCCTCAATGTGCTGGTCAACAATGCCGGCATCATGAACGCCGAGGATGTGAGCGCGAAGCGCGACCTCGCGCAGGCCGAGGCAACGGTCGTCACCAATATCCTCGGCCCCATCCGGCTGATCGACGCGCTGGTCGACCATCTGGCGGCGCGGGCGGACAGCGCGATCGTCAATGTAACCTCGGGGCTCGCCTTCGTGCCCTTCCCCAAGGCGCCGACCTATTCGGCGACCAAGGCGGCGATCCACAGTTACTCGGTCGCGCTGCGCATCCAGCTGGAGGGCAAGGTCGAAGTGATCGAACTGGCGCCGCCCGCGGTGCGCACCGACCTGACCCCCGGCCAGTCGACGCGCGAGGGCTATATGCCGCTCGACGAGTTTGCCGATGAGGTGATTTCGCTGTTCGCGGTCAAGCCGACACCCGCGGAAATCCTGGTGCAGAACGTCCTGCCGCTGCGCAATGCCGAGGCGAGCGGGACGGTGCCGCAGGTGCTGGAGCGGTTGAGGGCGTTGTAACCGGCGGGAAAAGGGCCGTTTGACGCCGGGACTGGCGCAAGCGGCCCTTTGCCCCTATATGGCCGCCCATCATGCAGATTCCCGGCCATATCGACCCCGTCACGACGGGCACCGTTCCCTTGCGCGGCGGCAACCGCATCGACCTGATCGGGCTGACGCGCGACGCGATCGGCGGCGTGCTGGTCGAAGCCGGCCTCGATGCCAAGGCGGCGAAGCTGCGCGCCAAGCAGATCTGGCACTGGATGTATCATCGCGGCGTCACCGATTTCGAGGCGATGACCGACATCGCGAAGGCGATGCGCCCTTGGCTGACCGACCGGTTCATCATCGGGCGCCCGACGGTGCGCGAGGCGCAGGTGTCGAGCGACGGCACGCGCAAATGGCTGCTCGCCGCGGCCGACGGCCAGGAATATGAAATGGTCTTCATCCCCGACGCCGATCGGGGAACTTTGTGCGTGTCGAGCCAGGTCGGCTGCACGCTCAATTGCCGTTTCTGCCACACGGGCACGATGCGCCTCGTCCGCAACCTCGCCGCGGGCGAGATCGTCGGGCAGGTGATGCTGGCGCGCGACGAGCTCGGCGAATGGCCGAAGGGGACGATGGCGGGTTTCGGCCCCGATCCCGAGGACGAGGACGACGAAGAGGGCGGCAACTATACCGCCGACGGCCGCATCCTGACCAACATCGTGATGATGGGCATGGGCGAGCCGCTGTATAATTTCGACGAGGTCAAGGGCGCGCTCAAGATCGTCATGGACGGCGACGGCCTCGCGCTGTCGCGCCGCCGGATCACGCTGTCGACGAGCGGTGTGGTGCCGATGATGGCGCGTGCGGGCGAAGAGATTGGCGTGAACCTCGCGGTCTCGCTGCACGCGGTATCGAAGGAAATCCGCGACGAGATCGTCCCGCTCAACCGCAAATATGGCATCGACGAATTGCTGAAGGCATGCGCCGACTATCCGGGTGCGGGCAATTCGCGGCGCATCACGTTCGAATATGTGATGCTGAAGGACAAGAATGACAGCGACGACGATGCGCGCGAGCTCGTCCGGCTGATCCGCGAATATGGCCTGCATGCAAAGGTCAATCTGATCCCCTTCAACCCCTGGCCCGGCGCGATCTATGAATGTTCGTCGCCCGAGCGGGTCAAGGCGTTCAGCAACCTGATCTTCAAGGCCGGGATTTCGGCGCCGGTGCGCACCCCGCGCGGGCGCGACATCATGGCGGCGTGCGGGCAATTGAAGAGCGCGGCAACCAAGCCGAGCCGCGCCGAACTCGACCGCATCGCCGAAGAGAAGCAGGCCGCGCTCGGCTGACGGCGCGCCGACGTCCTTTTTCCATCTCTTGCAAACGGCTGAAATCTGCGAATTACGCGGATGTGCGAACGCATACCTATTCTATACCGTGTGGTAAAAATAACACAGGTAAGAAAATTGTCACATTCTGAACGATCCGTTCATTGCAGCGACAGCCGCGAGCCCCATTTAGGGGGCGTCGCGACCCAAAGGGCGTGACCGATTGAAAGCAGAAGGAAAACAAAATGAAGAAATTCGCAGTTGCAGCCGCTCTCCTGACGGCCATCGTTGCAACCCCCGCACTCGCAGCCCCCGCCGGCGAAGGCCGCGTGGAAGTTCGCGGCGGCCTGATC
>Ga0247823_10001839_pt1 | contig 17509 bp, 17 predicted proteins | sample 13C_PalmiticAcid_2_FD_192426 | JGI IMG/M metagenome (GOLD analysis project Ga0247823, IMG submission 192426) | Soil microbial communities from agricultural site in Penn Yan, New York, United States - 13C_PalmiticAcid_Day30 | ecosystem: Environmental > Terrestrial > Soil > Agricultural land... | reverse complement strand
GGATTCCCATCAGCGGGTTATGGGAAAAATCATGACTTTGGCGCCAAGGTTGGCCAAGGAGCAGGGCTGTAGCGATGGTTTCCGCACTATCGTTAATACTGGCAATCATGGGCGGCAGGAGGTTCCGCACTTGCATGTGCACGTTATTGGCGGAGAATTGCTGCCAGGCATGATTGTTCGCCGATAGACATTTGAGGAGTTAAAAATGGGATCGTTTAGTATTTGGCATTGGCTCATCGTTCTAGTCATCGTGATGCTTGTGTTTGGCACAAAAAAACTGCGTAACGTTGGCAGCGATCTGGGCGGCGCCGTAAAGGGTTTCAAAGACGGCATGAAAGGTGAGGCCGATGAGCATGCGAAGTTGGAAGCCAGCAAGTCAGGTCAAACAATTGATGCCGAAGTCAAAGACAAGGTAAAGAGCTGAGGCTGGTTTATGCTTCGGCTTTAGAGTTTTTTCGACGGCGATCGATTCGTAACGCGCCGAAATCGTACCTTGCTAATCTCTTCTCCAAGCGGCGTGGTCGGATAGCTACCGCTTTCATTTAAACAATGTTCGATATTGGTTTTTCCGAATTATTGGTGATCGGCATTGTCGCCTTGGTCGTGATTGGGCCGGAGCGTCTTCCGAAGGTTGCGCGAACGGCCGGGCATTTGTTTGGTCGTATTCAGCGTTATGCGGCGGGCGTCAAAGCTGACATCGCGCGGGAAATGCAGCTGGATGACCTGCACCAATTCAAAAGTGAGATAGAGAATACGGCTCGCTCTGTGGAGGCCTCCATTCAGCAGGAGGTGTCGCTTGCCGAGCAGGAAATTAAAGTGCTCGCAGAGGAAACTAAGCGCATTGATGAAGTTCCGACTTACGAAGGGATGACGACTCGGGGGACTGGTTCGAGCGAATTTTCTTCTGTTTCAGAAGCGGTCGAGTCCACGCTCGACTCGGAGCCCTCGCCACAAATGGAGTTGGCGCTTGATGCTGATGTCCCGTCAAAGCCGGCCAGCCAATGAGCGTTGAAGATACCTTTGTTTCTCATTTGGTCGAGTTGCGCAATCGACTCATGCGAGCCTTGATCGCCATTGGCTTGGTTTTTGTTTGCTTGTTCCCGTTTGCATCCGAGCTATACGACTTATTGGCAAGTCCCATGATGTTGGCGTTGCCGGAAGGCACGAAAATGATCGCCACGGGCGTCATTACGCCGTTTTTCGTTCCAGTAAAAATTACTATCATGGTGGCGCTAGTGATCGCCATGCCGATTGTTCTTTATCAAGTCTGGGCATTTGTGGCACCCGGACTTTATTCGCATGAGAAAAAATTTGTTGTTCCGCTAATTATCGCCAGTACATTGCTATTTTTGGCGGGCATCGCTTTTTGTTACTTCTTTGTGTTCGGGGTGGTCTTCAGTTTTATTTATCAGATCGCGCCAAAAAGCATTACGGTGGCGCCGGATATCGAGAATTATCTAAATTTCGTGCTCGGAATGTTTTTATCGTTCGGCGTTACATTTGAGGTGCCAGTTGCAGTCGTGATTCTTGTGCGGATGGGCGTAGTTTCAATAGAAAAGCTTAAGGAAATTCGTCCTTATTTTGTTGTCGGCGCATTTGTCGTTGCTGCTATCGTTACTCCACCTGATGTGTTGTCTCAGATCATGCTGGCGGTGCCACTATGCTTGCTTTATGAGGCTGGCATATTTGTATCTCGCTTCATCACGCCCCGCCAGCAGACTGTGGATACAAATCGCTAGGCTCATTTTTTTTGAGCCAGAATCATTTCAAGAGAAGTTACTTCTTCAAGTTGTCGCGGATTTCTCGCAACAACAGAATGTCTTCCGGCGTTGCGGCTGGGGGAGGAGGCGGTGCGTTTTTCTTGAGTCTGTTTACCTGTTTGACCATCATAAAAATGATGAATGCAAGAATAACGAAATTAAGTGAAATCGTAAGGAAGTTGCCATAGGCAAACACAGCGCCTGCTTTTTTTGCGTCCACTAAAGTCAAGTTGGAGGCTTGTCCGGCGAGGGGAATGTAGTAGTTACTAAAGTCTAGGCCGCCGAAAATTTTGCTGACTACCGGCATGATGACGTCCCCTACAAGGGAATCGACGATTTTGCCGAAGGCCCCGCCAATAATTACACCAACGGCAAGGTCAATTACATTTCCCTTTATTGCAAATTCCCGAAACTCACTCATTACGCTCATGCTGATCTCCATTGGTTGTGGTGAGTAAAAGTGCTCGTTTGCGAGCTTGCGATTCTACTATCGTCTCTGTGAAAGCGTGTGCGCGGCGCTAGGTTTCCGAAAATTAAAACATTGCAAAAAACCAATTCAAAAATAAACTGATTTTTTGAGTGTTCTTAATGGTTTCCATCAAAGAGGGCTTGGGTTTTTAGTAGGCAATACGTTAAAATGCACGACTTTTTGTGTGTAGCTTATGTCGCAAGGACAGGGACGATGAGTCAAAGTGCAGCATTAGAACAAGTGGACGAGCGCAAGCGGAGGTTCTTGTTAGCCGCGTCTTCGACGGTAGGCGGCATCGCCACAGTTGCGATCGCTTGGCCTTTTATCGCAAGTATGAAGCCTAGTCAGCGGGCGCAAGCTGCTGGCGCGCCAGTGGAAGTTGACGTTTCCAAGATTGAGCCTGGTAGCTACGTGACCGTAGAGTGGCAAGGCAAGCCGGTGTGGGTCGTGAACCGGACTAAGGAAATGATGGAGAAACTTCCAAGCGTCGCGGCGCTTTTGGCTGATCCGGGTTCAGAGAGTTCCAAGCAGCCGGAATACGCGAAGAATCTCACCCGCTCAGACCCGAAGTACCCTAATGTGCTTGTGGTCCTGGGTGTATGCACTCATTTGGGTTGCTCTCCTACTTATCGGAAAGAAGTGGGCGCTGCTGATCTGGGCGCTGATTGGCCTGGGGGCTTCTTTTGTCCATGTCACGGCTCCAAGTTCGACATGGCTGCGCGAGTATTCAAGGGTGTTCCGGCTCCGTCTAATCTGGAGGTCCCGCCTTATACCTACTTGTCCGACGCGCGTCTGCTGGTTGGTGAAAAACGCAAAGGAAGTTGATAGATGAACGCTCTTACCCGATTGATTGGCTGGGTCGACGACCGCTTTCCGTTGACTCGCACTTGGAAAGAACAGTGGGGCGAATATATAGCCCCAAAGAATTTTAACTTTTGGTATTACTTTGGATCGCTGGCGGCGTTCGTGCTGGTTATCCAAATTGTGTCCGGCATTTTTCTCACCATGAACTATAAGCCGGACGCGAAGCTTGCGTTCGCTAGCGTTGAATACATAATGCGCGACGTGGAGTTTGGCTGGCTCATTCGCTACATTCATTCGACCGGCGCGTCGATGTTCTTTGTGGTGGTGTACTTGCATATGTTCCGAGGGCTAATGTATGGGTCCTACCGTAAACCTCGGGAATTGCTCTGGATATTTGGAATGTTCATTTATCTGTGCCTAATGGCTGAGGCATTCTTTGGTTACCTTCTTCCTTGGGGGCAGATGTCTTATTGGGGCGCCCAGGTGATCGTTAATTTGTTTGCGACTGTTCCGTTTGTGGGGCCAGACCTTGCCGAATGGATTCGTGGTGATTACGTAGTATCGGACGCGACACTGAACCGCTTTTTCGCATTTCACGTAATTGCATTGCCGTTGGTTTTACTTGGTTTGGTGGCGGCGCACTTGATGGCCTTGCATGAGGTTGGATCAAACAACCCTGATGGAATAGAAATAAAAAAGAAAAAGGATACTAAAACCGGTTTGCCTTTGGATGGCATTCCATCCCATCCCTACTACACCATTAAAGATTTACTGGGCGTTTCGGTATTTCTCATCGTGTTCTCGGCAATTATTTTCTTTGCGCCAGAGATGGGGGGGTATTTCCTTGAATACAACAATTTCATTCCGGCGGATCCCCTTAAGACACCAGAGCATATCGCCCCAGTATGGTACTTCACTCCTTTTTACGCGATGTTGCGAGCTGTGCCGCCTATGTTTGGGTCGCAATTTCCAGGAGTGATGGTAATGGGTGCTGCAGTATTGATCCTTTTCCTATTGCCATGGCTTGATAACGGTAAAGCAAAATCAATCCGTTATCGTGGGGCAATATACAAAGGTTGGCTGGCAGCGTTCGTCGTTAGCTTCGTTGTTCTTGGTTATCTCGGCGTTCTTCCCCCGACGGATGGTCGTACTTTGTTGGCTAGAATTTTAACGATTACTTATTTTGCCTTTTTCGTTCTAATGCCCTGGTATACAAAGATCGATAGGACTAAGCCCGAGCCAGAAAGGGTCGTGTGGTAATGGAAAGACTAATTAAATCGCTCAGGAATGCGCTCTTAATTTTAGTGGCGAGTCCTCTTATTACGTTTGCGTCGGGCGGCGGGATCAAGCTGGATCCCGCGCCTATTAACCCGAATGACAGAATTTCGCTCCAGCGAGGCGCCCATTCTTTTGTTAATTACTGCATGGGTTGTCATAGCGCCGGTTACATGCGCTATAGCCGCCTAAAGGATTTGGGTTTGACTGAGGATCAAATCAAAGAAAATTTGGTGCTTCCGGGCGCCAAAGTCGGCGAAACGATGGCTATTGCAATGCAGAAAAATGACAGTAAGGAATGGTTTGGCGTTCCTCCGCCGGATCTGTCGGTTATTGCGCGTTCTCGTGGCGTTGATTGGCTATATACCTATCTTCGTACGTACTATAAAGACGACTCTCGGTCTACTGGCTGGAATAATCTTGTATTTGACAAAGTTGGAATGCCTCATGTTCTGTGGCGCCTCCAGGGCACTCAGGTTTTGAATGTAACTGAAAAGCGGGACGCCCACGGCCATCAGGTTAACGAAAGTAAGCTTGAGCTTGCAATCCCGGGGCAGTTATCTGCGAAGGAATACGACCTCTTTGTGGCAGACCTCGTGAATTATCTGGCGTACATGGGCGAGCCGGCTAAATCAAAACGTTCGCAGCTTGGGATTGTCGTGCTTTTCTTTTTTGCTTTCATGTTTGTGTTACTCCTTCTTCTCAAGAAGGAGTACTGGAAAGACATCAAGTAGGACTATTGGCAAGTATCCCGAATTTGACGGGCATCCCAATGCAGCTACTGCGACGAAGGAAGCTGTTCGGCAATAAAACACTAAGAAACCTTACCCTCTGGTCCGGAATTCCGCCAGAGGATTTTGGGGAGAGTAAGACGCCATGATGACACTATATTCAGGTACCACCTGTCCATTTAGCCAACGCTGCCGCATCGTTCTATTTGAAAAGGGGATGGATTTTCAGATTATTGACGTGGATTTGTTTAACAAGCCTGAGGATCTGGCGGTTATGAATCCATACAATCGTGTACCGGTGTTGGTGGAGCGGGATTTGATTCTTTATGAGTCAAATATAATTAACGAATACATTGATGAGCGGTTTCCTCATCCCCAGTTAATGCCGGCTGATCCGGTAATGAGGGCGCGTGCCCGATTATTTTTATTCCGCTTTGAGCAAGAATTGTTCACTCATGTGCAGGTTTTGGAGCATGGTACTGCTAAGCAGCAAGAGAAAGCGCGATTTGTCATTAAGGAAAATCTGACGCAGATTGCTCCTATTTTTACCAAGCAAAAGTATATGTTGGGTGAGGAGTTTTCCATGTTGGATGTCGCCGTGGCGCCGCTTCTGTGGCGACTTGAGCACTATCAAGTTCCGATGACTAAACAGGCGGCTCCGTTGCTGAAGTATGCTGAGCGAATTTTTTCTCGTCAGGCTTTTATTGATTCGATGACTGCTGCAGAAAAAGCGATGCGTAAGTAACGTTGCTGCGCTAGACTTGCGCCGTAGCGTTATCCTTTATTAGGGTTTTTTTAGGGTAAACTTCGCGAAAGACTAAGGGCGATTGCTATGACCGATATTTCTATCAGACCTTACATGATTCGCGCAGTTTGCGAGTGGTGCGCAGATGTGGGCTATACGCCGTATCTTGCTGTTAAAGTCAACATGGCCACTCGTGTTCCTATTGGTTACGTTAAAAATGGTGAGATCGTGCTTAATGTTAGTCATTCGGCAACGCGTAATCTAACCATCAGCAACGAATTGATTCAATTTTCTGCCCGCTTTGGAGGTGTTTCGCAGGAAATATCCATTCCCATTGAAGCGGTGGCTGGTGTGTTTGCTCGGGAAAATGGTAAAGGGATGTTTTTCGAGGTCGAGCAGCAAGACGGCCAACAGGGTTCTGGGTTATCTCTAGCCTCGGGTGATGCGGTGGATGGTGGCCCGCTGCCAGAGAGCCCATCGCCTCGAAAGCCGCATCTTACGGTGATTAAATAGTAATTTTAAATGGGTGGCTTGATCTCGGTTGAGATGGATCAAATTCTGGCGCCGCCGTTGTCGTTCTGCGTTTAATTGCCGGCATAGCTCAGTTGGTAGAGCAGTTGATTTGTAATCATCAGGTCGCGGGTTCGATTCCTGCTGCCGGCACCAAGATTAGTTTGCTTGCACCGATAGTTTTCTCACTTCGTTGACATGTGCTTTCCAAAGGCACATAATTCACCGCTTTTTTCGGAGGGGTTCCCGAGCGGTCAAAGGGATCAGACTGTAAATCTGACGGCTCAGCCTTCGAAGGTTCGAATCCTTCCCCCTCCACCAATTTACAAATGGTGTCTGTTCATTAAATGTAACCGTCGTTCAAAGTTTGCTCTTTGAAAGGGCGGTGGTTCGTGTGTTGGTGTGAACTAAGCCTGTTACGGCTAATGGTTGCGAGGCGGGTGTAGCTCAATGGTAGAGCAGAAGCCTTCCAAGCTTACGACGAGGGTTCGATTCCCTTCACCCGCTCCATTAAGTCTTGAAGTAAGGCTGTCGTTCCGGTGGTTTGAAAATTGGTTGATGGCTGGTTGTTTTGTGGTGATGTGGTTGGAAGAAAGTAAAGCAGTTTGCGTGTTTTGAAGGTAAATGAAGCCCATGTAGCTCAGTGGTAGAGCACTCCCTTGGTAAGGGAGAGGTCACGTGTTCAATCCACGTCATGGGCACCAATGTTGAACGTATCTATAAAAATCGCGGCGAACGGTGATGGGTTGTGCAAACATCTGCGGGTAACTAGCGGTAACACGGAAATCTGGAAGCGCAATATAAATAAAGTTGCGGTGATTTTTATAGGGCTGTTCTTAAACTAAGTCATTCGATAAGGCGACCAATCATGGCAAAAGGCAAATTTGAGCGGACGAAGCCGCATGTGAATGTTGGGACGATTGGGCATGTGGACCATGGCAAGACGACATTGACGGCGGCGATTACGACGGTGTTGTCGAAGAAGTTTGGCGGAGAGGCGAGGGCGTACGATCAGATTGATAACGCGCCGGAAGAGAAGGCGCGTGGGATTACGATCAATACGGCGCACGTGGAGTATGAGACGGAGAATCGTCATTATGCGCACGTTGACTGCCCGGGCCACGCGGATTATGTGAAGAACATGATTACTGGCGCGGCGCAGATGGATGGGGCGATATTGGTTGTGTCTGCGGCGGACGGCCCGATGCCGCAAACGCGTGAGCATATTTTATTGGCTCGCCAAGTAGGGGTTCCATACATCATCGTTTTCATGAATAAGTGTGACATGGTGGATGATGCGGAGCTGCTGGAGTTGGTGGAGATGGAGGTTCGTGAGCTGTTATCCAAGTACGATTTTCCGGGCGACGATATTCCGATTGTTAAGGGGTCGGCGCTGAAGGCGATGGAGGGGGATAAGGGCGAGCTTGGCGAAGAGGCCATTATGAAACTTGCGGCTGCATTGGATAGCTACATTCCGCAGCCGAAGCGGGCGCTAGACGGGGCGTTTTTGATGCCGGTGGAAGACGTCTTCTCGATTTCCGGTCGCGGAACTGTAGTTACTGGTCGGATCGAGCGTGGTTTGGTCAAGGTTGGCGATGAAATTGAGATTGTGGGTTTGAAGCCGACGCTGAAGACGACGTGCACTGGCGTGGAGATGTTCCGTAAGTTATTGGATCAGGGTCAGGCGGGCGACAATGTTGGCGTGTTGTTGCGCGGCACGAAGCGGGAGGAGGTTGAGCGTGGGCAAGTGTTGGCGAAGCCTGCGTCCATCACGCCGCACACAAAATTTGCGGCTGAGATTTACGTCTTAAGCAAGGAGGAGGGTGGTCGGCATACGCCTTTCTTCAATGGTTACAGGCCGCAGTTTTATTTTCGTACGACCGACGTAACGGGCTCCATCGAATTGCCGGAGGGCACGGAAATGGTGATGCCGGGGGATAACGTATCGATTAAGGTCAGCCTGATTGCGCCGATCGCTATGGAGGAGGGGCTGCGTTTCGCTATCCGTGAGGGTGGGCGTACTGTCGGCGCCGGAGTCGTCGCGAAAGTCATTGAGTAGGCGACAAAGTTTGACGTGGATAACAATTGATTTGTGTTTTTACAAATGTGGGTAAAAAAGGCCAGTAGCTCAATTGGCAGAGTGTCGGTCTCCAAAACCGAAGGTTGGGGGTTCGAGGCCCTCCTGGCCTGCCATATCCAAAGAGATAGAAAGTAATGGCGGACAAAATAAAATTAAGCATTGCAATGTTTCTGGTGATTGCGGGTATTGCCGGCTACTACATGTTGGCAGAGCAATCAACCGCATTGCGTATTCTCCCGGTGCTGGCGGGGGTGGCTTTAGGTGCGTTGCTCGCAGTGCTAACTACGGAGCTAGGTAAGCGGTTTCATGCTTTCAGCAAAGATTCTTGGGAGGAGGCTCGCAAAGTGGTGTGGCCGACCCGTAAGGAAAGCGTGCAAATGACGGGCGTAGTCTTTGTGTTTGTGGTCGTAATGGCGATTTTTTTGTGGGTCGTTGACGCAAGCTTACTTTGGGCGGTAGAGAAAGTCATGGGAAGTGGCGGTTGATCTCGTCATTAGAATGCTTGTTTTGCGGGATATTCAGTGCATAAATTCTGGTTATAAACACGGCAAAGCGAGCTGGTTAGGTCTGTAAAGCATAAGCAAATTATGTAGCGCCACGAGTTGCTTGCAAAACGAATTCATAAAGGTGTCTTTAACTATGACGATGCGTTGGTATGTCGTGCATGCTTACTCGGGCTTTGAAAAGAGCGTTCAGCGAGCGTTGTTGGAGCGAATTGATCGTTCTGGAATGAGAGATCAGTTTGGGCAGGTGTTAGTGCCTGTAGAGGAAGTCGTTGAGATGAAATCCGGGCAGAAAGCCATTAGTGAGCGAAAATTTTTCCCTGGCTATGTGCTAGTCCAAATGGATATGACGGACGAGACTTGGCATCTCGTAAAAAGTACTCCAAAAGTTACTGGTTTTGTTGGTGGGACGGCGACAAGGCCGACGCCAATTAGTGATGTGGAGGTGGAAAATATTCTCCATCAAGTGCGCGAGGGTGTGGAGAAGCCGCGGCCAAAAGTGTTGTTCGAGGTGGGCGAGGCGGTGCGTGTTACCGAGGGACCGTTCACCGATTTTCACGGTAACGTGGAAGAGGTTAACTATGACAAAAGTAAATTGCGTGTCTCTGTACTTATTTTCGGTCGAGCAACGCCCGTAGAGTTGGACTTTTCGCAGGTTGAAAAGGCATAAAAGTATACGGGTTAAGTGGCTGCATTAGTGGTTTAGAAAATTCGGGGAGGGTGCTTACTCTGAGCGCTCGATAGCACCCATCAGGAGAAAATTGTGGCAAAAAAAATCATTGGCTATATTAAGTTACAAGTTCCGGCAGGTAAGGCTAATCCCAGCCCACCCATCGGTCCTGCATTGGGGCAACGCGGTTTGAATATCATGGAGTTCTGCAAAGCATTCAATGCGCAGACACAAGGTCTGGAAGTGGGTTTGCCGGTACCTGTAGTGATTACGGCGTTTGCAGACAAGAGCTTCACTTTCGTGATGAAGACTTCCCCTGCAACGGTATTGATCAAGAAGGCGGCCAAAGTAACTAAAGGGAGCGCAAAACCTCACACTGATAAAGTGGGCAAGATAACTCGAGTTCAGGCCGAGGAAATTGCAAGGATGAAGATGCCGGATCTCACTGCTGCTGATTTGGATGCTGCGGTGCGTACCATCGCGGGCAGCGCTCGCAGCATGGGAATTACCGTGGAAGGGGTGTAAATATGGCTAATTTTTCTAAGCGGGCTAAAGCTTTACGTACAGAAGTTGACCGTAACAAAAACTATTCGCTTCTGGATGCATTGGATCTTGTCAGGAAAACGTCCACGGCTAAATTTGATGAGTCCGTTGATGTGGCAATCAATCTTGGGATTGATGCAAAAAAGTCTGATCAAGCGGTGCGGGGTTCTGTTGTGCTGCCTCGTGGAACTGGTAAGACAACTCGGGTGGCTGTGTTCGCGCAGGGAGCAAGCGCCGAAGCAGCGCGGGCGGCGGGTGCTGACGTGGTTGGTTTTGATGATCTGGCTGAAAAAATCAAAGGCGGTTTCATGGGCTTTGATGTTGTCGTGGCGTCACCTGATGCCATGCGGGTGGTAGGGCCATTAGGTCAGATCCTTGGTCCACGTGGCTTGATGCCAAATCCAAAGGTTGGGACTGTTACGCCGAATGTGGCGGAAGCGGTTAAGAACGCCAAAGCAGGACAGGTGCAGTATCGCGCTGATAAAGGCGGCATTGTCCAATGCACCATTGGTCGGGCGTCTTTTTCAACGGAGTCATTGCAGGAAAATTTGCAAACGTTAATTGCTGCGCTGAACAAGGCCAAGCCAGCTACATCTAAGGGTGTGTATCTAAGAAAGATCTCTGTTTCTAGCACGATGGGCGTGGGAATTCGTGTAGATCAAAGTAGCGTTTTGTCAGCACCTTAACTTTCTATTTTCGTTTGTTAAGCACTCAGGAAACTGAAACTAAACTTTAATTTTAGTAAGAGAGAAGAACTTTGGGCTGCCGGCTGCTTTTGCTAGGGTCGGTGGGTTATCAAAGACCGCAGGAGACGAAAAACTTAATCGCAAGTGTTCAATCAGCCGCTAGGGATGGTCATTCCTATAAGCTGATGGCCTTGTATCCTGCGCAGATGGCGTACCCCAGGACGGGATTGGCTTTGGTAGTAGATCCAATATGACTTTCCTGACGCAAGGTCGCTGTTCATGAGGAACGATAATTAATGGAAAAAAGTTGAGCGTTAGCGCGAGAGCTTGATTGCTCTTCTATTTTCCCGAAATGTTCGCTCTTGAATTTAAAAGGAGAAAGACCTTGAGTCTAAATCTTGAAGAAAAGAAGGCGGTTGTTGCCGAGTTGGCAGAGCACTTAAAAGATGCTCAAGCAATTGTACTTGCCGAATACCGGGGTATCGGAGTGGCGCACATGACGCAGTTGCGTTCCAAAGCACGTGAGGCAGGGGTTTATTTGCGGGTGCTAAAGAACTCATTGGCGCGACGAGCTATTGCTGATACGCCGTTTGCAGGATTAAGTGACAAGATGATTGGGCCTCTGGCTTATGGTATCTCCTCCGACCCAGTTGCTGGTGCTAAGGTCTTAAACGACTTCGCAAAAGGCAATGATAAGTTGGTTATAAAGGGGGGGGCAATGGCTAATTATGTTATGGACGCTAAGGGTGTCCAAGCATTAGCCACTATGCCAAGCCGCGAACAGCTCCTCGCGACGCTTATGGGAACTATGCAGGCCCCAGTTGCAAAATTCGTTCAGACACTTAATGAGGTGCCGACGAAGTTTGTGCGAGGACTTGCGGCGGTGCGAGATCAAAAGCAGACTGCTTGATTTATATAAACGGAACTTGTCGAGGATTTTGCGGTCATTTCGCTTTACTTCCAAGTTCATCAAAATTTTTGTAAATATTCAGGAGAAATAATCATGGCTGTAGCCAAAGCTGACATTCTTGACGCCATCGCTAGTATGACTGTGCTGGAGCTTTCGGAACTTATAAAGTTAATGGAGGAAAAGTTTGGCGTCTCTGCGGCAGCAGCAGCAGTTGCTGTAGCTGCACCAGCAGCTTCTGCCGCGGCAGCTGTAGAAGAACAAACAGAATTCACCGTTGTGTTGACAGGTGCTGGTGAAAATAAAGTCAATACCATTAAGATCGTGCGTGCGATTACTGGGCTTGGTCTGAAAGAGGCGAAGGATTTGGTGGATGGCGCACCTAAACCAGTTAAGGAAGGAATTTCTAAGGCGGATGCTGATGCAATCCTCAAGCAGCTTGTCGAGGGAGGCGCTACCGCTGAAATAAAATAGCGTGAGCATTGTTTGCCGAGCTGGCGCGTTTGCGCCAGCTTTTCGCGATTCTTAATGATGGACATCAGAAATCAGCTGAGTCAGATTAAGTCGCTAATTTCTAATGTCTTTCTTTTCGTTCTTGCGTAGAAGAGTCTTGGCGGAGGCTTTGCCGGTCGCCAAGACCTTTTTCGCATGTTGAGCGGGAAGGACAGTCTCACGTACGCTTCCTACAATGGAGACCCCATGACCTACTCCTATACCGAGAAAAAACGTATTCGCAAGAGTTTCGCGAAGCGGGCTAGTGTGCTCGATGTGCCTTTCCTACTTGCCACTCAACTGGACTCGTATTCTGAGTTTCTGCAATCGGAAATTCCACCTGGGCACCGCATGAATCAGGGGCTGCAGGCGGCATTCTCCTCTGTATTTCCCATTGCAAGCCATTCCGGTAACGCCCGTCTGGATTTTGTTAGTTACGTTCTGGGGCAGCCGCCTTTCGATGTCCAAGAATGTCAACAGCGGGGCTTGACTTTTGCCTCACCATTGCGTGCGAAGGTTCGTCTCACGATTATGGACAGAGAGGCTACTAAGCCTACCGTTAAGGAAGTGAAGGAGCAGGAAGTTTACATGGGCGAAATTCCGCTCATGACTAAAAATGGATCCTTCGTTATTAATGGCACTGAACGGGTTATTGTTTCGCAGCTGCATCGGAGCCCGGGGGTGTTTTTTGAGCATGATCGAGGTAAGACGCATAGTTCAGGCAAATTGCTATTTTCTGCGAGGATAATACCTTACCGTGGTTCCTGGCTGGATTTCGAGTTTGACCCAAAGGACTATTTGTATTTCCGTGTTGATCGCCGACGCAAGATGCCTGTTACGATTTTGCTTAAAGCATTGGGATATACCCCTGAACGGGTGCTTGAGCAGTTCTTTTCGTTTGATACATTTCACCTTAACGCAAAGAACATTGAATTCGAAGTGGTGCCCGAACGCCTACGCGGCGAACTCGCAAAATTCGAGATCGTAGATAAAAAAGGGAAGCTGATTGTCGCAAAAGACAAGCGGATTACAGTAAAGCATATCCGAGATATGGAAGCGGCGGGATTGAAAACCATTGACGTTCCTGAGGATTTCATCCTTGGTCGCGTTGTGGCTGTTAACGTTGTTGATAAAGACAGTGGGGAGATTCTTCTCGCTGCAAACGATGAGATAACGGAAGTTGGATTGAGAAAGCTTCAAGCTGCTGGCATCAACACGTTGCAAACCATTTATACAAATGATCTTGATCAAGGCGCCTACATTTCTCAGACTTTACGAATTGACGAAACGGCCGATCAATTGGCTGCTCAGGTAGCAATCTATCGAATGATGAGACCGGGAGAGCCCCCCACCGAGGACGCTGTTCAGGCACTTTTTAATGGATTATTTTTTAGCGAAGAGCGTTACGATTTGTCCGCTGTCGGGAGGATGAAATTTAACCGTCGGATTGGGCGTCCAGAATTGACGGGCGCGGTAACGTTATCGACGGATGATATTGTGGCGGTGATTCAGGTGCTGGTGGAGCTTCGCAATGGGCGCGGTGAAATTGATGACATCGATCATTTGGGTAACCGTCGCGTGCGGTCGGTCGGTGAGTTGGCGGAGAACCAGTTTCGTTCTGGCTTAGTCCGTGTCGAACGGGCAGTTAAGGAGCGATTGAGTCAGGCAGAGTCAGAAAATCTTATGCCCCATGATCTCATTAATGCCAAACCAGTGTCGGCGGCAATTAAGGAATTCTTTGGTTCAAGTCAGCTCTCGCAGTTTATGGATCAAACTAACCCATTGTCCGAAATTACCCACAAACGTCGGGTATCGGCTCTTGGTCCGGGTGGTTTGACGCGTGAAAGGGCTGGTTTTGAGGTTAGAGACGTACATCCAACCCATTATGGGCGGGTTTGCCCTATCGAAACTCCAGAAGGCCCGAATATTGGTCTAATTAACTCGCTTGCGTTATATGCGCGGACAAATGCGTATGGTTTTTTGGAAACACCCTACCGCAAAGTGGCTGCCGGTAAAGTTGAGGATGAAATTGTCTATCTTTCGGCAATTGAGGAAGGCAAATATGTTATCGCGCAAGCGAATGCCCAGGTGGATAAGCGGGGCGCTTTTGTAGACGATCTTGTATCTTGTCGGCATCACAATGAATTTACGTTGTCCACCTCAGATAAGATTCAATACATTGATGTTGCGCCGTCACAAATTGTATCGGTGGCCGCGTCGTTGATCCCGTTCTTGGAGCATGATGACGCGAACCGTGCGCTAATGGGTTCGAACATGCAACGCCAAGCGGTTCCCTGTTTGCGCGCTGAGAAGCCCTTGGTTGGGACTGGGATTGAGCGCACCGTTGCAGTTGATTCCGGCACGGCGGTACAGGCTCGCCGTGGTGGGAGAGTCGATTACGTTGATGCGGGCCGCATCGTGGTGCGTGTGAACGATGAAGAAACTCAAGTAGGTGAGGTCGGTGTAGATATTTATAACCTTACTAAATACACCCGCTCAAATCAAAACACGAACATTAATCAACGGCCCCTCGTCAAAGTAGGTCATTTGATCGCGAAGGGTGATGTGATTGCCGATGGTGCGTCGACCGATATGGGAGAGCTCGCGCTGGGGCAGAATATGTTGGTCGCGTTCATGCCATGGAATGGGTATAACTTCGAAGATTCGATTTTGATTTCCGAGCGAGTGGTATCGGAGGATCGCTACACATCGATTCATATTGAAGAGCTATCTGTTGTTGCTCGCGATACTAAATTAGGGCCCGAAGAAATTACTCGCGATATTTCCAATTTATCTGAGCGAATGCTTTCCCGTTTGGACGAGTCAGGAATTGTCTATATTGGGGCGGAAGTAGAAGCTGGGGATGTCTTGGTTGGCAAGGTGACTCCAAAGGGAGAAACCCAGCTTACGCCAGAAGAAAAATTACTTCGTGCGATTTTTGGCGAAAAAGCGTCGGACGTGAAGGATACGTCCCTTCGAGTGCCGTCGGGAATGTCAGGTACTGTTATTGATGTACAAGTGTTTACTCGTGAAGGGATTGAGCGTGATAAACGCGCGCAACAAATAATCGACGATGAGTTGAAACACTTCCGTCAAGACCTCGCAGATCAGATGCGCATAGTGGAGAACGATACATTCGAGCGTATCGAAAAGCTCTTAATGGGTAAAACCGCCAACGGTGGACCAAAAAAGCTTGCGAAGGGGACGAAGATAACTAAAGCCTATCTCTCGGAAGTGGAACGGCACGATTGGTTTGCGGTTCGGCTTGCAACGGAAGATGCTGCTAGGCAACTTGAATCTTTGAAGGAGAGCTTGGCCCAAAAGCGTATCGAGTTCGATGCGATGTTTGACGAGAAGAAGAAAAAACTTACCCAAGGCGATGAATTGCCGCCGGGGGTGCAAAAAATGGTCAAAGTCTATGTCGCCGTTAAACGTCGTCTACAGCCCGGTGACAAAATGGCGGGGCGACATGGCAATAAAGGCGTCATCTCTAAGATTGTTCCCATAGAGGATATGCCATTTATGGCCGATGGAACTCCAGTGGATGTTGTGCTGAATCCGCTAGGAGTGCCGTCTCGGATGAATGTGGGTCAGATACTAGAGACCCATCTCGGGTGGGCCGCAAAAGGGCTGGGCCAAAAGATCGCTGAACTGTTACGTGCTAACGAGAAGGTCGGCAACATCCGCAATTATCTATCGAAGGTGTATAACCACAGCGGTAAGCCAGAGGATATTGCTTCGCTAGCTGATGAGGAGGTTATTGAACTTGCTACTAATTTAAAAGATGGTGTTCCATTTGCGACGCCGGTCTTTGACGGTGCGGCGGAGTCCGAAATTAAGGATATGCTTGAATTGGCGGGTTTACCTCGTTCTGGTCAAGTGGTGCTTTACGACGGAAGAACTGGAGAGGCATTCGATCGGCTCGTGACAGTCGGCTATATGCATATCCTAAAATTACACCATTTGGTAGACGATAAGATGCATGCTCGCTCCACGGGGCCATACAGTCTTGTGACCCAACAGCCGCTCGGCGGTAAGGCGCAGTTTGGGGGGCAGCGTTTTGGTGAGATGGAAGTGTGGGCGTTGGAGGCTTACGGAGCCTCATATACATTGCAGGAGATGCTGACGGTCAAATCTGATGATGTGACTGGCCGCACCAAGGTATATGAAAATATCGTGAAGGGCGAGCATAAGATTGATGCTGGAATGCCCGAGTCATTTAATGTATTGGTGAAGGAAATTCGTTCGTTGGCAATCGATATTGATTTGGATCGTTATTGAGAAATTGAGACGTGAGGGTCCAAGCTGGCAAGCTTGAAGATCACTAGACCTAATGTTAATTTTCTCGCGAGAGTTTTGAAGATTTGTAGGAACTTAGGAGGCATTGGATCGGTATCTACTTTGGTGCCGCTCTATAAACCTCTAATCCCTAGGAGCGACATATGAAAGCGCTGCTCGATTTATTTAAGCAGGTCACGCAAGAAGAAGAGTTTGACGCTATAAAGATTGGCTTGGCGTCTCCGGAAAAAATACGGTCTTGGTCTTACGGCGAAGTAAAAAAGCCCGAGACAATAAACTATCGGACTTTTAAGCCCGAGCGGGATGGCCTGTTTTGCGCAAAAATATTTGGCCCCATTAAAGATTACGAGTGTTTATGCGGGAAGTACAAACGACTTAAGCATCGAGGCGTGATTTGCGAAAAATGTAACGTCGAGGTTACTTTATCAAAGGTTCGCCGTGAGCGAATGGGACATATTGAGCTGGCGTCTCCAGTTGCTCACATTTGGTTTTTAAAGTCACTGCCAAGTCGACTCGGTATGGTGCTCGACATGACGTTGCGCGACATTGAACGTGTACTCTATTTTGAGGCATACGTCGTGACTGATGCGGGCATGACCCCGCTGCAACGCTGCCAATTACTTACGGAGGACGACTACCTCGCCAAGGTGGAAGAGTATGGCGACGAATTCGCAGCCAGCATGGGGGCTGAGGGAATTCGAGATCTGTTGCGAAAATTGGATCTGAATGGGGAAATAGAGCAACTGCGCAAGGAGCTCGCGGCGACGGGTTCGGACACCAAAATCAAGAAGCTCGCGAAACGGCTCAAGGTTCTCGAGGCTTTCTCCAAATCTGGGATCAAGCCCGATTGGATGATCATGGAGGTGCTGCCTGTACTGCCGCCAGACCTACGGCCTTTAGTGCCTCTCGATGGCGGTCGGTTTGCGACCTCAGATTTGAACGACCTTTACCGTCGAGTTATAAATCGTAATAACAGATTAAAACGGTTGCTTGAGCTGAAGGCTCCGGAAATTATCGTGCGCAATGAAAAACGAA
>Ga0247823_10001838_pt1 | contig 17515 bp, 15 predicted proteins | sample 13C_PalmiticAcid_2_FD_192426 | JGI IMG/M metagenome (GOLD analysis project Ga0247823, IMG submission 192426) | Soil microbial communities from agricultural site in Penn Yan, New York, United States - 13C_PalmiticAcid_Day30 | ecosystem: Environmental > Terrestrial > Soil > Agricultural land... | reverse complement strand
GAACGCGGCAGCGTGCTCGTGGGCGTGGGTGCGTGGTGGTACGCGCCACGCGGGGGTTGGTCGATCGGCCTGGAGGGCCGCCACGCCAACCATGATTCGCTCTCCGGCGAGCGCATGCTGATGATCAGCGTGCAGAAGCAGGACTAGTCCGCCGTCACGGGCCAGATGCGCGGCGGCGTGGACAACGCCGGGAGGAACGGCGTCACTGGCCCGCGCCCGGTATGGTCGGGTACGCGGGCGTCATGGAATGCGGACGACCTGGCGTCCTCCTCCCGGCGGGAGCGCCCGCCCTACCAGTCAATCCGCAATGCGAGCGAGCCGTTCCTGGCTTCGCCCAGCGTGTCCAGGTTCCAGTACCGGCGATTGAACAGGTTGTTGACGTTCGCGGTCACGGTGGCCATGCGTCCGCCGATCTGGGTCCGGTACTGCAATCCCACGCTGGCGAGGGTGCGTCCGGGAATCAGCACGCGGTTCGCGTCCTCGTAGTACTGATCACCGGAGTGGCGCACGTTGCCATGCAGGCTCAGGCCACTCACCGACGACGGCCGGTACTCGAAGTTGGCCACGATCTGCCGGCGCGACGAACCGGCGGGCCGGTTGCCCCGCAGCGCGGCGTTTTCCGGTGACAGGTCCTCCAGGCTCGCGTCGAGCCACAGGAAACCCAGGCCCAGGTCGAGATCGTGGGTCACCCCGAAACTGCCGATGGCCTCCAGGCCCCGGTAGAGCGTCAGGCCGTCCTGCACCCGGTACCGCGCTTCGCCCCGCCACTGATCCACCTGCGCGGCGCGTTCCACGCGGAAGGCGGCGGCGGTGAAACCGAAGCGGCCGGCCTGGTACTTCGCGCCGATCTCGATCTGTTTGCTGGTGGTCGGCTCCAGGGTTTCGCCGGCGTTGGCGTAGGGCGGCTCCGCATCCATCGCCACGCGTCCGGCGGCCTCCAGCGATTCCACGTAGCTGCCATAGAGGGACAGCGCATCCACCGGCTTGTAGACGAGAGCGAACGTCGGCGTCAGCGCGGACGTGGTGTAGCGCGAATCGGATCCGGGGTCGCCGTCCTTGTCCTTCTGCTCGTAGTCCACGTGGCGCACGCCCAGGATGGCTTGCCAGTGATCGCCGAGATGCATCGTGTCGCTGATGAACAGCGATTTCTGCCGCTCGTCGTAGCTGACGGGCCCGAACCCGAAATCCGGGACGTGCGTCGACAGGAAATCCAGTCTCCGGTACAGGTTGCCGTTGAAATCGTTGCTCCAGTACGAGTCCCTTCCCCAGCGCTCCCACTTGCGCTGGCTGATGGCGCCGAACACCAGTTCGTGCCGGAGCGCGCCGGTCGTCACCTCGCCGGTCACCAGCAGCTGGCCCACGCTGTTGCGCAGATCACCGGCGAAGTTGTACACGTTGCCGGCATAGTCACCCGACTCGTTCAACAGATCGGCGAACATCTTGTTGGAATAGTGCTCGCGGCGGCTGCTGCCAATCGTCAGATCCACGCGCCACGCATCGCCCAGGCGCCATTCCAGACCGGTCGTCGCGTGCAGCGTTTCGGACTGGTAATAGCCGTTGCGGACAATCACGTTGTCGTAGTCGTAGGTGGGCTTCGGCAGGCGCGTGCCCTCATACCGATCCCAGTAGAAATACAACGGCTCATGCTCGAGCCTGCTGTCTTCATGCACCACTTCGGCGTGCCAGCGCAGCGCGTCGCCGATCGGCTTGTCCACCGCCAGCGACAGCAGCGTGCGGTCGATGCCGGCGCCGTTGTAGGCATCGCCCTGCTCGGTCGCCGCGTTGACGCGCAGACCCAGCGAATCCGGACCGTTCACGCGTTCGCTGGCATCCACGCGCAGCGCGTAGGCGCCGTCATTGCGATAGCCCAGGGTGGTGGCCATCAGCGGCGCGTCGGTGGGCCGCTTGAGCCGGTAGCTGATGATGCCGCCCGGCGAACCGAAGCCGTACATGAAACCGCCCAGGCCCTTGAGCGCCTGCACCGACTCCACCGCCTCCAGCGGAAACTCGCCACCCCATTCCATCAGCATCGGCACGCCGTCCACATAGTGGTTCAGCACGCCGATGCCGCGAATCTGCGTGCCCCACCAGTTGGTGCTGGCCGACGGCTCGGCGGCGAATACCGACGGATCGTTGATGAACACCTGGCCCAGCGTGGTGGCGCCCCGCCGGTTGATGTCCTGCTCGTCCACCACGGTCACCGAGAACGGCGTGTCCAGCAGGCGCTTGCTGCCCAGCACGCCCACGCCGGACTCCTGATCCAGGTTCAGGCCGACGCGCTGACCCTCGACGTGGATGGTGTCCAGTTCCCTGGCCGCGCCGTCCGGAGGCGCCTCCCGCACGTCCGCTTCCTGCGCGCATGCGCCGGAGGTCGCCAGCATCAAACCGAGGTAGAGAAGGGAATGGCGCGGCAGCGCCGTGCGGATGGCGTGGGAGAACAAGTCGATACTCCTGGTGGAACCCCGGAACGGGACTCGTGATGTGGAAACCATGGAAACCTGCGGTTGCGGTGGCTTCAGCGGGCGGACCCCGCCCACGGCGCCAACGCGCGCAGCGCGCGGGGACACCCGCTCAGCGACATCGCGATGACCAGCGCGGAGAACGCCAGCGTCATCACCCAGACCAGGACGGCCATGGACGGGTGATCCGCGCGCAGGCACAGCAGCAGCGCCATCCCGATTCCCGCCGTGCCCAGCCAGCGCAGGACGCGCGATGCCGCACTGGACAATCCCCTGCCCCATACCTGCTGGGCATGCGCCGGCATCGACAATGCCAACCAGCCCATTCCGGCGAGGCCGGCCAGCACGGCGGCCACCAGCAGCCAGTTCGAAAGCGCGGCCTCAGACACGCGCCGTCTCCCTGCCCGTCACGCGCGCGTCCGATGCGGTGGCACGGCGTTTCAACCTGCGCGCGACCCACAGGGACACGCCAGCGGTGGCCAACAGCACCAGATCGATGCCCGCCACGGGCCAGTAGCCCACCGACAGCGTGCGCAGCAGATGATCGCCGGTGGTGAGCCAGTTCAATCCCACCGCCGCCAGCGCGAAGATCGCGATCGCCAGTGACTGTTCGCGCCACGCCGGATTCGGCAGGCCCTTCGATACCGGCGCACTGCGCAGGACCGCATGCATCAACGCCAGGCACCACGTGCCCCAGAACGCGTACTTCTCCCAGTCGCCGCGTCCCGGCAGCGCTTCGGGCAAGAGGCGGTTGGCGACCAGGATGCCCAGCGTCGCGAGGATCATGCCGGTCACCGTGGTGACGGCCAGCGCATCGACCACCCGCGCGCCCTGGCGGCCCTGCTGGGCATGCTGGCGCTTGCGTTTTTCGACGAAGAAGATGAAACCGGTGGCGATGCACACCGCGCCCGCCAGGCCGCCCAGCACGTACAGCCAGCGCAGCAGCCAATGCCGGAAGTGCTGCAGGTGCAGGCCGGTGAGGAATTCACTGACGCGGCCGACCGGCGTCGCGGGGGGATCTTCGCGGATCAGTTCGCCCGTGGAGGCCTTGAAGTGGATGCCGTCGCCCACCAGCGCGATGCGGTCGGTGCCCGCGCGGTAGACGCTGACGTAACCATTGGCGTCACCCACGTGCTGCAACACCAGGAAGCCCACATCGCCGGCCTTGTCCTTTGCCGCCCAGCGCCGCTGCGCCTCGGCCACCATCGCATCCACCGGCGCCAGTCCGGCGGGCACGCCGGCGCGGTCGTGCGGCAGGCCGGTTTCCTGCGCCTCCACCTGCGCGTGCAGATCATGCAGTTCGTGCAACTGCGTATGGCCTACCGGGAAGTAGTAGGCGGCGGCGAAGATCACCAGGCCGGTGAAGGCGAAGAAGAAGTGGAACGGCAGCGCCACCACGCCGGTCAGGTTGTGCAGGTCCAGCGTGCTGCGCAGGCGCGCCTTGTCCGGACGGAAAGTGAAGAACTCGCGAAACAGCTTCCGGTGCATCACCACGCCGCTGACCAGCGCGGCCAGCATCACCAGCGCGGAGAAGCCGACGATCCAGAAGCCCAGGTTCTTCCAGTCCCAGGTCAGGCTGTAGTGCATCGGATAGAAGAATTCACTGCCGATTTTCAGCTGATCGTCGCGCAGGGCCGTGCCGTTGCGGGGATCGATCGTGCCGTAGGCCCAGATCGCTTCTTCCGGATCCTTGGCGTTGGGCACTTCGTAACCCGCATACAGGGCCAGCACCGGATCGCGGTGGGTGGTGTAGGCGCTCCAGCTCACCACCGTGTCGAAATGCCGCGGCATGTCGCCGTTCACGCGCGGGCGCATCTGCTCGATCGTTTCCGGCGTGGGCTGCATGCGCTCAAAGGCCGGACGCAGGACCTGTTCGAACGAGGGCATCGGCTGGGGCTCGAAGCGCGTGGCCGGCATTGCCCAGCGGTCGAACTCGCGATCGAATACCGACAGCGCGCCGAAGAAGAACGCGGCCATCAGCACGAAGCCGAGCACCAGACCGAACCAGGTATGCAGCCAGGCCATGGCCTGTCGAAAGCTGTTGTGCATGGTGTCCTCCTGTCAGGCCAGCATCGATTGCAGCAGCGATGCCGCACCGGTCATCACCGCGCCGCCCGCCAGCAGCACCGCCCATGCCCGACCGAGCCGGGCCGTCGCGATCGCCCACAGAAACACCACCAGGTAGGCCAGCAGGCCCAGCAGCGCGCCCATGAACTCGGCGTCGTGGAAATCCAGCCCGGCGGCGAACAGCAGCACGGTCACCAGTGCGACCGCGCCCCAGGCGAAGGCGTAGCCGCCCAGCACCGCCGCGCCCACGCGCGATGCGACGCGCAGGCGGGAGGGGCCGTGGGCCGAGGACGGAGTCGTCGTGCGTGGCATGGCGATTCGGAAAGCCTCTCGAGCGGAAGGGACGACGGTCAGAACCGCCAGTTCAGGCTGAGCGTGTAGTTCGCGGGCGCGCCGTAATAACCGCTGTAGCGCAGCGTGTTGATGTACTTTTCGTCGGTCAGGTTGTTGGCGTTCAGGCGCAGGGTGGCGTTGGGCAGGAAGTCCCAGGCCAGGTAGCCGTTGATCACCGCATAGCTGCCCTGCCGCACGGTGAAACCGTTGCTCTCCACGTTGGAGATGTCGCTCTGCCAGCGGCCACCGATGCCGTAGGAGAACGCCGTGTAGCCCGGCAGGCGCGCGGTGAGCATCAGGTTGGCGGTACGGCGCGGCACCCAGCGATAGGTGTCGTCGCCATCCTGGCCGGTCAGCTTCAGCGCGGTGGCGCCGAACACCACGTCGAGGTGCTCGCTGATCCTGCCGGTGGCCTCGAACTCGATGCCCCGGGACTTCACGTCCATGCCGGTGTAATAGAACTGGCCGTTGTCGTTGTAGCCGGCGCCGGTCGCCAGGTTGTCCTGCCTGGCCTGGAACACCGCCAGCGTGGTCAACAGGCGCTTGTCGAGCCAATCCGCCTTCACGCCGATTTCGTAGTTGATGCCCTTGGTCGGATCGAGATAACGCTCGTTCTCGTCGGACTGGCTCTGCGGCTGGTAGATGTCCGAGTAGCTGACGTAGCCCAGCACGTGCTCGCTGAAATCGAAGGTCAGGCCGGCGTAGGGACTGGCGTGGCCTTCGGTCTGGTCGAAGACCACGCCGTAGTTCACGCCATCGCGGTGGTACTGCGCATAGTTGACGCCCACGACCGCCTTCAGGCGATCGGTCAGCGTGAGGCGGGTGGCGCCGAAAGCGCGCTTCAGGCGCTGGTTCAGCGTGCTGTACAGCGAGGCGCGGCCCCATTCGGGCTCGGGAATGAGATTGCCGGCCCAAGGGAACCCGGGCATTTCGATGTAGCCGGACAGGTCGCTGTCATAGACCGCGTTCGCATACTCGTAGCTGCGGGTTCCGCTCTTGGACCAGCTGACGCCGAACATCACTTCCTGATCGCGCCCGCCCATCCGGAAGTGGCCGTTGGCGGTGAGCGTGCCCAGATGCGCGCTCATTTCGTCCTCACCGCGCCACGGATAGCCATACAGGCCCCGGTGGGTGCCCGGTTCCAGCCCGGTGGCGGCGTAGTCCGTGGCATAGAACAACTTGTCGTCGTTCTCCACCTTGCGGTAGTTGTAGGTTGCTTTCAGCTGCCAGTCCGCACCCATCTGGTGGGTGTACTCGGCAAAGGCGTTCTGCTGGGTGGTGTCCCAGTAGGTCCAGTCCTGGGTGGTGGAGGCACTGCGATCCCACTCGGCCTGCGTGCCGTCGCTGTACATGAAGGCCAGCGCGCCCCACATGTTGCCGTCGGTCTGGCCCTTCTGCCAGGAATAGCCGACCGTGAGCGTGCCGTTGTCGCCGATCTGGCCGTCCACGACGCCATACAGGAAGTCGCGCTGGTCCTGCTTGGCGCGCAGCCAGGAGTCACCCTTTTCATGCGCGGCGACGAAGCGGCCGGCCCAGCGGCCGTCGGCGGTGAACGGCGTCGAGTAGTCGGCTTCCGCGCGCACCGTGGACCACGATCCGTAGCTCAGTCCGAACTCGCCCTCGCGCTCGTTGGTGGGACGCTTGCGTACGTAGTTGATGGTGCCGGCGGCGTTGCCCACGCCGGTCAGCAGGCCGTTGGCGCCACGGATGACTTCCAGTTTCTCGTAGCCGAACGTATCCGTCGCGCCGGTGACGATGCCCCAATCGTTGGGCAGGCCCACGCCATCGATCTGTGTGTTGGCGATGTCGAAGCCACGCGCGGTGAAGGTGGTCCGGTTGGTTTCCCATTCGTCCACCTGGATGCCGGTGGCCAGGCGCAGCGCTTCGTTGAGGCTGTCGGCGCCGAATTCGCGCATCTGGGTGGCATCCACGACGCTGATGGATTGCGGCGTGTCCTTGATGTCCAGGTCCAGGTTGGTGGCCCCGTTGCTGACGCGGTTGGCGCGTTGCGCCACCACCAGCACGGTATCCAGGTCGGTGGCGGCGTCGCTGGCCGCGACCGCGGCGGCGGTTTCCTGCGCGGAAGCCAGGGATGTTGCCGACAGGGCGGCCAGGGCCAGCCCCACCGCGCGAACCAGACGATGGGCCACGGGCGAGGCCCGGAAACGGAGCGATGAGGACGAACGGATGGGGCGCATGGGGGGATCTGCGAGTCGGAATGGCCAGGATTCGGCAGGACTTCCGGCCACCGTCCACTGGCACGCCGCGCGCTGGGCAATGCGGGCCGGCATGCAAGTTCCGGCGGCCCCTGCGGCCTCACATTAAATGCGAATGACTATCGTTTTGCAATTGATTCTCATTGGATGAGCCCGGTTCCGCTCCGGACAGGCTGGTTTCCAGGCAGGCGGTCACCTGCGTTCAGGAATTCGAGGTCCCGGCCACCCCGGGGATGGCATCCGGGCCGGGCGCGCGTGGGTCCGCCGTCCTCGACATTGCAGGCGGATGGAGGGCTGGCCTTCGCTATCGATCGCGGTGGCGGTGGCGCTGGCCGGACCGGAGGATTCGCATGCCTGGCGGCGAGCCTGTCGTGGCGGCTCGCCCGCGGATCCGTCCAGGCGTCTTCCGGAACCCGCTATCCCGCGGGCGCGGCCGTCGACCCACGCAGCATCAGACTGAAATCCAGCGTCTGCTGGTGCGGCACGTCGACGCCTTCGATGATGGCGAGCAGGAGCTTGACCGCGCGGACGCCGATCTCGCGCATGGGCTGGCTGATGGTCGTCAACGGCGGGTTGAGATAGCGGGACGAGGCCAGATCGTCGAAGCCGACGATCGAGAAATCCTCCGGTACGCGGATGCCCAGATCCCGGCATGCCGCGAGCATGCCCAGCGCCATCTGATCGCTGAAACAGAACGCGGCGGTCGGCGCGGGCGTCTGGCCGAACAGTTTCTTCGCGGCGGCGTAGCCGGATTCCACCGAAAAATCGCCAGGGACGATCGACAACAGACGCAGGCGGCCGCGCGCCCTGGCCGCGATCCTCGCCCCTTCCAGTCGCTGCTGATGCAGGGGATTGTCGGTCGGGCCGCCCACCACGGCGATCCGCTCGTGCCCCAGTCCGTAAAGGTGCTCCATCGCGGTGCGCGACGCGGCGGCGTTGTCGATATGGACGCTGGGAATGCCCAGCGCCGGATCGAACTCGCTGCCGTTGACCACCGGCGCGGTGGCCCCCAGCTGCCGGACGATCTCCTGCGCCGTCGGCGGAAGCCGGTGCCCCAGGACGATCAGCCCGTCCGCCTCGTTGCGCGGAAGCATCTGCGCATAGCGCTCCTCCCGATCCGGCTGGTGCTGGGTATCGCCCAGCAGGACGGCGTAGTCGGCGGCCTGCGCGGCTTCCTCCGCGCCCTGCAGGATCTGGGCGAAGAACGGGTTGGCGATGTCCGGGACCGTGACCAGGATCTTGCTGCTGCGCTGGGTCTTGAGCGTCCGGGCCACCGTGTTGGGGACATAGCCCAGCGCGGCGGCGGCCTGTTCGATGCGCTTGCGCGTGGCCGGCAGGACCTTCTCCGGCCGCGACAGCGCGCGCGATACGGTGCCGGCCGAGACGCCGACGTGTTTCGCGATGTCGTAGATGGTCGCCATATCAGCCCAAGGTTCCCCGATGCGGTGCACAACGCGTGTCCCGGTTGGCCCATGCTAGGATAATGCAATCGATTGCATCGAGGCGGATTGCCGTGAAAACACTCAAGGGTCCCGCGCTGTTCCTGGCGCAGTTCATCGGTGACGAGGCTCCTTTCAATCGGTTGGACACGTTGGCCGAATGGGCCGCCGGGCTCGGCTATTCTGGCGTACAAGTGCCGACCAGCGCGCCCCATATCTTCGATCTCGCCCAGGCCGCGCAGAGCCAGGCCTATTGCGACGAGGTCGCCGGCACGCTGGCCCGGCACGGCATCCGGATCACCGAGCTGTCCACCCACCTGCAGGGACAGCTGGTCGCCGTCCATCCCGCCTACGACGCCCTGTTCGACGGTTTCGCCCCTCCGGAACTGCGCGGCAAACCCGCCGCCCGGCAGGCCTGGGCCGTCGAACAGGTGAAGCTGGCGGCCAAGGCCAGCCAGCGCCTGGGGCTGACGGCGCACGCGACGTTTTCCGGCGCGCTGGCCTGGCCCTACTTCTATCCCTGGCCGCAACGGCCGGCCGGACTGGTGGAGGAAGCCTTCGCCGAGCTCGGCCGCCGCTGGCGCCCCATCCTCGACACTTTCGACGCCTGCGGCGTGGACCTGTGCTACGAGATCCATCCGGGCGAGGACCTGCACGACGGCGCGACCTTCGAGCGATTCCTCGAGGTCGTCGATCACCATCCGCGCGCGAAGATCCTGTACGACCCGAGCCACCTGCTGCTGCAGCAGATGGACTATCTCGGCTTCATCGATCGCTACCACGACCGCATCGGCATCTTCCACGTCAAGGACGCCGAATACCACGCCAGCGCGCGCAGCGGCGTCTATGGCGGTTACGGGAACTGGATCGATCGTCCCGGTCGTTTCCGCTCGCTGGGCGACGGCCAGATCGATTTCAAGGCGATTTTCTCCAAGTTCGCCCAATACGACTTCCCCGGCTGGGCCGTGCTGGAATGGGAGTGCTGCCTGAAGCATCCGGAGGACGGCGCGCGCGAAGGCGCGCCCTTCATCCGCGATCACATCATCCGCGTGACCGAACGCGCCTTCGACGATTTCGCCGACAGCGGCACCAGCCCGGAAGCGCTGCGCGGCATGCTGGGGATTTGAGCCAAATACCGACCTGGGAGGGGAAGTCATGACGTTCACCATGTCGCGCCTGAGCGCGATGATGTTTCTTCAGTTCTTCATCTGGGGCGCGTGGTTCGTGACCCTGGGCACCTACCTGGTGCAGGGCCCCTTGCAGGCCAGCGCCAGCCAGGTGGCGACCGCGTTCCTCAGCCAGTCCATCGGCGCCATCGTCGCGCCGTTCCTGGTCGGATTGATCGCCGACCGCTACTTCGCCGCGCAGCGCATCCTGGCGGCGCTGCACCTGGCCGGCGCGGTGTTGATGTGGATCGCCTCCACGGCCACCAGCTTCAGCACGTTCGCGACCTGCGTCATGATCTACATGCTGCTGTTCATGCCGACGCTGGCGCTGGTCAACAGCATCGCCATGCGGCACATGCAGTCGCCGGAAAAACAATTCCCGCTCGTCCGCGTCTCGGGAACCATCGGCTGGATCGTCGCCGGCGTGCTGATCGGCTGGCTGGGCTGGGAACAGGCCCATCGCCTCGAACTCACCTTCCGGATGGCGGCGGCGGCCTCGCTGGCCCTCGGCCTGTATGCGCTCACCCTGCCGCACACCCCGCCGCTGGCGCGGCAGCGCAACGCGGGAGTGGGGCAGATCCTGGGGCTGGACGCGCTGCGCCTGCTGAAGTCGCGTTCGTACCTGGTGTTCTTCCTGGCTTCGATCGCGATCTGCGTCCCGCTGTCGTTCTACTACAACTTCACCAATCCCTATCTCAACGATCTCGGCGTGCGCGGCGCCGCCGGCCTGCAATCGCTGGGCCAGGTGTCCGAAGTGCTGCTGATGCTGGCCATGCCGTTCCTGTTCGTGCGACTGGGCGTCAAGACCATGCTGGCGGTGGGCATGGCGGCCTGGGTGCTGCGCTACGGCATGTTCGCCTATGGCGATGCGGGCTCCGGTTTCCCGCTGCTGGTGATCGGCATCGTGCTGCACGGCATCTGCTATGACTTCTTCTTCGTCACCGGACAGATCTACACCGACGCCCACGCCGGTCCCGAAACCCGCAGCAGCGCGCAGGGCTTCATCACCCTGGCCACCTACGGCGTCGGCATGTTGATCGGCACCTTCCTGTCCGGCGCGGTCGTCGAGCACTACACCACGGCGGCGGGTCCGGACTGGCGCCAGATCTGGCTGTTCCCGGCGGGTGTCGCGCTGGTCGTGCTGATCGCCTTCCTGTTCCTGTTCCGCGACCGGCCGGTTGCCGCCGCCGCGCCGTCCGCGCACTGAGGATTCCGTAGATGAGCAAGCTTGGAGTCGCCATCGTCGGCACCGGCATGATTGGCGCGGTGCATCGCCGCGCGGCATTGCTGGCCGGCGCGGCCATCCGCGGCGTGGTCGGCTCGTCGCCGGAACGCGCGAAGGAAATGGCGCAGGCCTGGGACGCGCCACGCGCCTACCGCGACATCGACGAAGCCCTCGCCGATCCGCAGGTGCAGATCGTGCACGTATGCACCCCCAACCACCTGCACCGGGCGATGGCGCAGGCCGCGCTGGAAGCCGGCAAGCACGTGATCTGCGAAAAACCGCTGGCCACGACGCTGGAGGACGCCAGGACGCTGGCCGCGCTGGCCGCCTCCACCGGCCTGGTGGCCACGGTGCCTTTCGTCTACCGCTACCACCCGGTCGTGCGCGAGGCCCGCGCGCGCATCGCCCACGGTGAACTGGGGCCACTGCGCCTCATCCACGGCAGCTACCTGCAGGACTGGCTGCTGGACCCCGCCAGCAACAACTGGCGCGTGGATCCGGCGCTGGGCGGCGCTTCGCGCGTGTTCGCCGACATCGGTTCGCACTGGTGCGATCTGGTGGAGTGGGTCAGCGGCGAGCGTTTCGTCGACGTCAGCGCCGCGTTCGAAACCGTGATCGCCGAGCGCGCCGCCACCACCGGCCAAAGCTTCGCCACCCCGGCGGCGGGCGGCGCGATGCAGGCGGTGTCGAGCGAGGATGTCGCCGCGGCGCTGTTCAAGACCGGCAACGGCACCCTCGCCTCGCTGACCGTCAGCCAGGTGTCGGCCGGACGCCGGAACCGCCTGTGGTTCGAAATCGACGGCGCCCAGGCCAGCGTGGCGTTCGATCAGGAAGACAGCGAACGGCTCTGGATTGGTCTGCCCGACCAGCGCGAGGAAATCTTCACGCGTGGCCCGGGTGCGGGAAGTGCCGAACAGCGCCGCCTGTCGGTGCTGCCGGCCGGCCACGCGCAGGGCTACGGCAACTGCTTCGAGGCCTTCGTCGCGGACACCTATCGCGCCATCGTGGCCGAGCGGCCGGAAGGGCTGCCGACATTCGAGGACGGACTGCGCTCGGCGCTGATCGTCGATCGCGTCATCGCCTCGGCCCGCTCGCGCGCCTGGACCCCCATCGCCTGAGCACACGACGACAAGCCTGATCCATTTTCTTTCCAGTAGTCATCGGAATCCCGGGAGGACACCCTGATGCGCACCACCCCACGCAAGATTGCGACCACCGCCCTGCTGCTCCTGGCCGCCCTGCCCGGCTTCGCCCGGGACGCCGCGACGCCGGCTCAACCGATCGCGGTGCAGATGTACACGCTGCGCAACGTCGCCACGCTCGATGAACAGCTGAAGATCGTCCACGACGCGGGCGTCCACGCGGTGGAGACCGTCGGCACGCAGAACGTCACCGCCGCGGAACTCAAGCAGCTGCTCGACAAGTATGCGATCAAGGCCGTCTCCACCCACGTGCAGTTGGCGGATCTGCGCAAGGATCTCGACAGCGTGGTGACGTTCAATCAGGCGCTCGGCAACACCTATCTGGTCGTGCCGTATCTGGGCGACAAGGAGCGCCCGACCGACGCCGCCGGCTGGACCGCGCTGGGCGAGGAACTCGGCGGGATCTCCAGGCAGGTCCAGGCCAGGGGCATGACCCTGGCCTATCACAATCACGACTTCGAGCTGGTCGATTTCGACGGCAAGACCGGTCTGGAACTGCTGTTCGAAGCGGCCGGCCCCACGCTCAAGTCCGAGCTGGATCTGGCCTGGGTGGCGCGCGCCGGCCATGACCCGGCCGCCATGCTGGCCAAGTTCAGCGGGCGGGTGTTCGCGGTGCACGCCAAGGACAACGCGCCGAAGGGCCAGGCCACGGACGAAGGCGGCTTCGCCGCATTGGGCCAGGGCGTGCTGGACTGGAAGGTGATCCTTCCCGCCGCCCGGAAGGCCGGCGTGCAGTGGTACGTCATCGAGCACGATGAGCCGCGCGATCCCGCCGCCGTCGTCAAGATCGGAGCGGATTACCTGCGCAAGCACCTGCCGGTCGGCGCTGGCCACTGATGCGCGGGCAGCGGATGCTCAAGTCCATCGGCGTGGCGGGCCTGTCCCCGCTCGCCGTGGCGCTGGCGGTGGCGGCGACCGCCGCTTCCGCCAAAGACATCGCGCCAGGCGCCAGGGTCTATGCCGCCAACTGCGCGGCCTGCCACGGCGCCAATCGTGCGGGCGTGGCCGGCGCGTTTCCCGCGTTGACCGATGTGGGCAAGCGGCTGGACCCGGAACAGATCAAGGAACGCATCCGGAAAGGCGGCGGCATGATGCCGTCCTTCGGCCATCTGTCGGAAAAGGATGTCGAAGACCTCGCGGCCTTCCTCGAGCAGTAACACCCAGGCGCGGAGCCTCCCTCCGCGCCGAACGCTTACAGCTCGCGCACCCACAGGTTGCGGAAGCTGACCTTGGCGTCGTGATCCTGGATGTAGATCGGCGCGCAGCCATGCGGCGCGTAGGACGGCGCGCCGATGTATTCGGTCTTGCCCGACAGGACGGTGTCGTTCTGCACCAGCACGCCGTTGTGCAGCACGGTGATGCGCGCGGGCGAGACAAGACCACCGCCCTCGGAAAAGCGCGGCGCCTTCCAGATGACGTCGTACACCTGCCATTCGCCCGGCGCGCGCGACGCGTTCACCAGCGGGATGGCCTGCTTGTAGATCGAGGCCGCCTGTCCGTTGGGATAGGTCGCGTTGTTGTAGCTGTCGAGCACCTGCAGTTCGTATACCTCCTGCAGGAAAATGCCGCTGTTGCCGCGATGCTGGCCGTCGAAACCTTTCGTCTCGGTGGGTGTGCGCCATTCCACATGCAGCTGGATGTCGCAGAAGCGCTGCTTCGTGCGGATGCCCTTGCTGCCCGGCACCACCGTGACCGCGCCGTTGGCGACCGTCCAGGGCGCCTTGCCACCCGACTCGCTCTCCCAGGCCGAGAGATCCTTGCCATCGAACAGCACCACGGCGTCGGAGGGCGCGGCATCGCGCGGCGTGGCCACCGTCGCCGGAATCGGCTTCCAGACTTCGGTCCTGGCGGGATCGCGCTGCGGGTCGACCTGCGCCTGCGCGAACGCGGGGCCCGCGGCCAACAGGCAGGCAGCCATCAAAATCGGTTTGTTCATCATGTCCCCCGCGAGCGCGGCTCAGGCGAATCGGTGAAGTCGATCAGTCGGTCGCCCACGCGGGCGTGCCCGGCACGTAGGGCATGTCGCCGTCATAACGGCCCGGCACCGCGACGTACTGCAGCGCCTCGTTCGCACCCACCTGCGAAGTGAAGAAGCTGAAAATCGTCAGCTGCTTGAGCATCGTGAAGTAGTGCGGCTTGACCGGTCCCCGATGGGCTCCGCCGGCGGCCACCGTCGCCATGCTGAGCTGCTTCCGGGCTTCGGCATCCAGGCCGCGCAGCAATTCCGTGCGTGCCTGCGGCGTGAGCGCGATGAAACGACCACCGGCGCGCTTGTCGATATCGAGCAGCCCCGCGCGGAAAATCTCCTGTTGCTCCGGCGTGTAGCAGTCGGTCACGTACAACGCCATGAACGGCCCCGTCCCCGCATCCTTCGCGCCGGGCGTCCTGGTCCGCGGCAGGATGGTGTCCGCGATTTCGTCCAGCAGGGCGATGTCGGTGGCCGAGAAGGCACCACCCGTCGATCCCGGCGTCCGGGAAAACACCAGCCCCGGCACGCCAATCATGGCGGCGCCGGTGGCGGCGGCGATCATCTTCAGAAGTTCGCGACGTTCCATCACAGGTTCCCCGCCTTGAGTTCGCGCACCGCGTGGTCGGCCGCGCGCGCCGTCATCGCCATGTAGGTCAGCGACGGATTCACGCAGGCGCTGGAGGTCATGCAGGCGCCGTCGGTCACGTAGACGTTGGGTGCGTCCCAGACCTGGTTGTGCTTGTTGAGCACCGAGTTCTTGCGGTCCCGGCCCATGCGCGCCGTGCCCATTTCATGAATGCCCATGCCGGGCGCGTAGTCGCTGTCGTGCGTCCTGACGTCCTTGACGCCCGCGGCTTCCAGCATCTCGGCCGCATCCGCGCCCATGTCATGGCGCATGGCCAGCTCGTTCTCGCGCATGGACACGTCCATCGCCAGTACCGGCAGCCCCCACTTGTCCTTGCGTTCCGGATCCAGGCTGATCCGGTTCTCGTGATAGGGCAGCATCTCGCCGAAGGCGGTCATGCCGATGGACCAGTCGCCCGGCACGGTCAGCGCGTCCTTCAGTTCGGCGCCGACGTTGAGTTCGGCGATTTCGCGCGACCAGCCGGAGCGGCTGGCGCCGCCCTGGTAGCCGAAGCCGCGCAGGTAGTTGCGCTTGTCGCTGCCCACGTTGCGGAAGCGGGGAATGTAGAAACCGCAAGGGCGGCGGCCGAAGTAGTACTTGTCCTCGTAGCCGTCGACCCGGCCGGACGCGCCGACGCGGAAATGGTGGTCCATGACGTTGTGGCCCAGCTCGCCGGACGAGGAGCCCAGGCCGCCTTCCCATACGTCGGTCGCCGAGTTCATCAGCACCCAGGTCGAGTTGAACGAGGAGGCGTTGAGGAAGATGACGTTGGCCGTATACACATAGGTCTGGCCGGTCTCGGCATCGATGACTTCCACCCCGCGCGCGCGCTTGCGGTCCTTGTCGTACAGCACTTCCTTGACGATCGAGAACGGACGCAGGGTGAGGTTGCCGGTCTTCATCGCCGCCGGCAACGTCGCCGACTGGGTCGAGAAGTACGCGCCGTAGGGGCAGCCCAGGATGCACTTGTTGCGGTACTGGCAGTTGACCCGGCCCTGTTCGGGCTTGGGCTGGGTGATGTTGGCGGTGCGCGAATGGATCATGTGGCGGGTGCCGCCGAAGGCCTGCTTGATCCGCGCGGCCACGTCCTTCTCGACGATGTTCAGCGGAATGGGCGGCAGGAATTCGCCGTCCGGCAGCACGTCCAGTCCCTCGCGGGTCCCGGCGATGCCGGCGAACTTTTCGACATAGTCATACCAGGGCGCGATATCGGCGTAGCGGATCGGCCAGTCGGTGGCGATGCCCTCCTTGAGGTTCGCCTCGAAATCCATTTCCGACAGGCGATAGCTCTGCCGGCCCCACAACAGCGAACGGCCACCCACGTGATAGCCGCGAAACCAGTCAAAACGCTTGGTTTCCGTGTAGGGACAATCCTTTTCGTCGGCCCACATCCCCATCGTTTCCTCGGAAAGCGGGTAGTCGCGCATCAGGACCGGATGTTCCGCCTTCATCGCCTGGGTCGGCCGGCCGCGATGCGGGTAGTCCCACGACTCCTTCATCGCGTTGACGTAGTCCTTGACGTGCTCGATGTTGCGTCCGCGTTCCAGCATCAGGACCTTCAGGCCCTTCTCGGTCAGTTCCTTGGCAGCCCAACCGCCACTGATTCCTGAGCCAACGACGATGGCGTCGTAGTGATTGTCTGCCATGGGTACTCTTTTTCCCTGGGTGGATATCTGTTTCAGACGTCGCAGAGGCGTATCGCCTCACGCAGCGAGGCGACGGGATCCGGCGCGGCGGGCATGAACTCCTGCGCCAGGTAGCCGTCGAATCCGGTGTCGCGGATCGCGCGGCAGATGGCCGGATAGTTGAGTTCCTGATCGTCGCCGATCTCGTGTCGGCCCGGCACGCCCGCGGTGTGGTAATGCGTGAAGAATTCGTGGTGCTTGCGGATGGTGGCGATGACGTCGCCTTCCATGATCTGCATGTGGTAGATGTCGTACAGCAGACTGAAATTCCTCGATCCCAGTCGCTTGCACAGCGCGACGCCCCACTCGGAGCGATCGCACAGGTAGTCGTGGTGATCCACCTTGGAATTCAGCAACTCCATCACCAGCATCACGCCGCGCTTCTCGGCATGCCCGAGGATGCGCTTCAACCCCGCCTCGGCATTGGCCAATCCCTGTTCGGGGTCCATGCCGTTGCGATTGCCGGAAAAGCAGATGAGATTGCGGTAGCCGGCATCCGCCACCAGATCGATGTGCCGGGTGTAGCGCGCCACCAGCTCGTCATGGAACTCGGCCCCGGCGAAGCCTTTCACCAGGTTGATCTCCGCGCCGTTGCACATCGAGCTGTACACGCCATGCGCCTTCAGCGTCGGCCAGTCCTCCGGTCCGACCAGATCGATGGCGGCAAAACCAATCCCCTTCACCGTCTGGCACAGCTGGGCGACTGATTGATTCGGGAATGTCCAGCGCGCGACGGAGTGCTTCAACTTGCCCTTGAGTGTGAGCGGCTTCTCAGCGGCGAACCCGGGCATCACCCCACCGACCGCCAGGCCAAGGCCGCCCATCACCGTCGCGCGCAGCGCGCTTCGTCTTGTGAACTTCGGGTCCAGGGGGCTCATCCCGGCATCCTCACACCACAAAGGAAAGCTTGCTCAAACGAATCTTTCGAGGCATCGCCACTGCCACGGGAAGCACACCGGCCGCCCACGCGGCGCGCCGGTCCGATCGAATAGACATCCATCCATCCCCGGCCTCCCGACCGGCACGAAACCCTGAAGATTCGCCCTGATGCAATCGATTGCACCATAAAGCAGCCCTGCGTGTTCATGCAAGACTCCGGACACGAAAATTTATGCTGCAAGGCACAACA
>Ga0247823_10001837_pt1 | contig 17516 bp, 16 predicted proteins | sample 13C_PalmiticAcid_2_FD_192426 | JGI IMG/M metagenome (GOLD analysis project Ga0247823, IMG submission 192426) | Soil microbial communities from agricultural site in Penn Yan, New York, United States - 13C_PalmiticAcid_Day30 | ecosystem: Environmental > Terrestrial > Soil > Agricultural land... | reverse complement strand
GTCGTAGGGTTTGGCGCTGGGTGGGGTTTCGATCTGCATGCGGGGCTCCGTCCGGAGGAAAGAAGTATCAGCGAGGCAGCGCGACCCACTGCTCGCCCAGGGGGTGGATGGCGACGCGGTGGTCGAACACCGCTTCGAGCGCGCGGTGGGTGGCGCGGTCGTCGCAGGCGCCCTGGTGGCGCACGCGGCCACCGGCCACGATCACCATCTGGTCGGCATGCAGGGCCACGCCGATCTCGTGCAGCACGCTCACCACGGTCTTGCCCTGCGCCACCAGGTCGCGCACCAGTTGCAGCCAGTCGGCCTGGTGCGGCGGATCCAGGTTGGCCAGGGGCTCGTCCATCAGCAGCACGTCGGCGTTCACCGCCAGCAGGCGCGCCAGCAGCACGCGCTGGCGCTCGCCGCCGGAGAGCGCGCCGAGCGCGCGCTCGCGCCAGTCCCAGGCCTGGGTGGCGCGCAAGGCCTGTTCCACGGCGGCGCGGTCGGCGTCGGACGGCGGCGCGAGCCAGGGCTGGTGCGGCAGGCGGCCGAGCATGGCAACGTCCCACACGCTCAGGTCTTCGGCGCCGGTTTCGCCCTGCCCCAGCCAGGCCAGGGCGCGCGCGCGTTCGCGGCCGCGCCAGGCGCTGAAGGGCCGGCCCAGCAGCTCGGCCTGGCCGCTGTGCGGCAGCAGGCCGGCCAGGGCCTTGAGCAGGGTGGACTTGCCCGCGCCGTTGGGGCCGACCACGCTGGTCCAGCGCCCGGCGGGCAGGTTCAGGTCGACGGCGTGCAGCACCTCGACGCCGCCGAGGGAGACGCCGATGCTCTTGGCTTGCAGTGCCAAGTTCATTTGAATCCCCCCGGTGCGCCGCGCCGGTGCATCAGCCACAGCAGGTAACTGCCGCCCAGCACGGCCGTGAGCACACCCACCGGCAGTTCCTGCGGCGCGATCACCCAGCGCGCCAGCACGTCGGCCGCCATCAGCAGCAGGCCGCCCATGAAGGCCGCCAGCACCACCAGGCGCCCGTGCGTGGTCTTGACGATGGAGCGCACCAGGTGCGGCGAGGCCAGGCCCACGAAGGCGATCAGGCCGGTCTGCGCCACGGCCGCGCCGGTGGCCAGGGCCAGCACGCCCACCAGCACCGCGCGCACGGCGCCCAGCGGCAGGCCCAGGCTGCGCGCGGTGGCTTCGCCCAGGGCCAGGCCGTCGAGCACGCGGCCCAGCGCGGCGGCCACCAGCACGGCGATCAGCAGCATGGCCGCCATCACGCCGCAGGCGGCCCAGCCCACGAAGCCGGTGCTGCCCAGCATGAAGCCCTGCATGGCTTGCAGGGTGTCGGGCTCGGCGATGGTGATGAGGTCGCGCGCGGCGCCCAGCACCACGCCCACGATGACGCCGGCCAGCAACAGCCGCAATGTCTGCTGCACGCCCTTGGCCAGCGTCAGCGTGAGCACCACACCCAGCACCGCCCCCAGGAAGGCCGCGCCCGTGAGGCCCAGGCGCACCACCCACTGCGTGGCCATGGTGGACGCGCCGAACAGCATGAGCGCGCAGGCCACGCCCAGCGCCGCGCCCGAGGCGCTGCCCAGCAGGTACGGGTCGGCCAGCGGGTTGCGGAACAGGCCCTGCGCCACCGCGCCCGCCAGGCCCAGCAGCGCACCGGCCAGCCAGGCGCCCAGGGTGCGCGGCAGGCGGATGTCCCAGAGGATCTGCCAGGCCACGGGGTCGCGGTGCGCGTTGAGCACGCTGTCGAAACCGGTGCTGCCGACGCCCGCGCCCAGCAGCAGCACGAGCAGCGCGGCCAGCAGCAAACCGCCCCCCAGCCAAGTGACACCGCGGAACCGGCTTGGCCGGGCCGCAGGTGTCGCCCCCTGGAGGAGGTCGCGCGAAGCGCGGCGGGGGTGGTTCATTTCCGGCCCTTGTCGGTGATGCACTTCGCCATCAGCCGCGCCGCTTCGGCCATGCGCGGGCCGGGGCGCACCAGCACGTCGGACTCGTCGGCCGTGAACACGCACACGCTGTCTTCGCGCAGGGCGCGGATGCCCCGCCAGCCCGGGCGCTGCTCCAGACCCGCCACGTTGCGCTTGCCGATCATGATCAGGTCGGGGTTGGCGCGCACCACGTACTCGGGGTTGATGCGCGGAAAGGGGCCGAGTTCGGGCGTGATGATGTTCTGCACACCCAGGCGGTCCATGAGTTCGCCGATGAACGACTGCGGACCCGCCGCGTAGCCGCCGTTGCTGACCTCGTAGTACACGCGCAGCGAGCGCGCCGACGGCGGCAGCGACTGCGCCGCAGCCGACACGCCAGCGTCGATGGCGCGCCAGATGCGCTGCGCGTCGGGCACTTCCAGCACCTGGCCGAGCACGCCCATCACGCGCTGCGCGTCGCGGCTGGTGCGCGGCTCCAGCGCCAGCACCTTCAGGCCGAAGGACTCGAGCCGCTGCACGCCGCGCGAGGACGTGGCGGCCAGCACCACGTCGGGCCGCAAGGCCACGATGGCCTCGATGTTCGGATCGACGCCGCCGCCGGTTTGCGGCAGGGCGCGCACCGACGCGGGGTGGTTGGAGTAGCGGTCCACGCCGACCAGGCGGTGGCACTGGCCGAGTTCGCACACGGTCTCGGTGAGCGAGGGCAGCAGCGAGACGATGCGCTGCGGCGAGCGCGGCAGGGTCACGCTGATGCCGCGGTCGTCGGTGACGCGGATCTCGGTGGCTTGCGCCGCGCCCGAGAACGCGAGCCACAGGCCCAGCGCCAGGGAGAACAGGAGTCGGGTCATCGAGGCGCTTTCAAACTGAGCGGCAGGCCAGCCGCCATGAAGGTGACGCGCTCGCACGCGCGCGCCACGGCCTGGTTCAAACCGCCGAGCGCGTCCACGAAGGCGCGCGTCTCGCGGCCCATGGGGATCACGCCCAGCCCGATTTCGTTGCCCACCAGCACCACCGGGCCGCGCGCTGTGTCGATGGCGCGCAGCAGTTGCTGCGTGGGCGCCTGCGGGTCGGCGGGCTCGCCCTGCGCGGGCATCAGCAGGTTGGTAAGCCACAGCGTGAGGCAGTCCACCACCACCAGGGCGTCGGGCGCCGTGAGGTCCCCCAGCGTTTCGGCCAGGGTCAGCGGCGCCTCGACCGTGGCCATGCCGGGCACGCGCTCGGCTCGGTCGCTCTGGTGTCTGGCGATGCGCGCGCGCATTTCTTCGTCCCAGGGCTGGGCGGTGGCCACCAGCACGGCGCGGTGCGTGGCGTCGGCGTCGAGCCACTGGCGCGCGAGCGATTCCGCGCGGCGCGACTTGCCGCTGCGCTGGCCGCCGAGTATGAACTCGCTTCGGGCGATGGCTTCAGGCATGGCGCGCGCTCCAGTCCATCACGATGCGGTGCAGTTGCTCCACGCCGTCGGTGAGCGCGGCCGGGCCGGGCTGCAGGATGTCGGCCGACTTGATCTCGAACAACTGCTGGTCGCGCACGGCCGGCACGTTCTGCCAGCCGGGTCGCGCGGCCACGCGTTCGGGCCGGAACTTCTTGCCGCACCAGGAACCGACGACGATGTCGGGCGCGCGCTCGACGATGCGCAGGGGCTCGCCAATGATGCGGTCCTTGCCCAGCGGCATGGCGGCCAGTTCGGGAAAACAATCGTCTCCGCCCGCGATGCCGACCAGCTCCGACACCCAGCGGATGCCGCTGATGCAGGGCTCATCCCATTCCTCGAAGTACACGCGCGGGCGGCGCGGCAGCGCGCGGCCCGCCTCGGCGATCTCGCGCAAGCGCGCCTGCGTGCGCGCGATCCAGGCCAGGCCCTGCTCGGCCTGGCCCACCATCGCGGCCACCTGCTGCAGCATGTCGAAAATCTGCGCCACGCTGCGCTGGTTGAAGACGGTGACCTGCACGCCCGCGCGGATCAGCGCCGACGCGATGTCGGCCTGCAGGTCGGAGAAGCCGAACACGCAGTCCGGCTCCAGCGCGAGGATCTTGTCGATCTTCGCGTTCAGGAAGGCGCTGACCTTCGGCTTCTCCTCGCGCGCGCGGCGCGGGCGCACCGTGTACCCCGAGATACCCACGATGCGCGCCTCCTGCCCCAGCAGGTAGAGCCACTCGGTGGTCTCCTCGGTGAGGCAGACGATGCGCTGCGGGCCGGCGGGCGCGCGGGAGAAGTCATGGGCCATCGGGCGAATTTACTTCGGCGCCCAGCGCAGGGTGACGAAGACGCCACGGCCCGGCTGGTTGTAGCCGCGCACGGTCTCGAACTCCTCGTCGGTGATGTTGCGCAACTGGGTCTGCACCGTCCAGTTCTTCGACACCGCGTAGTCGGCGTGCAGGTCCAGCGTGGTGTAGGCGTCCAGCTTGAAGGTGTTGTTGGCGTCGTCGAAACGGTCGCCCACGCGCAGCAGCGTGCCGCCGAACTTCCAGGCACCCACGCCATAGTCGGCGCCCAGCGTGGCCTGGGTCTTGCTGCGGCGCGGCAGCAGGCGCCCGGTCACGTCGTTGCGCGGGTCGATGCTTTCCAGCGAAGCGCGCAGCGCCCAGGCGCCGACGCTGCCGTCGTAGCCCAGCGTCCAGCCGTCGATGCGCGCGCGCGGTACGTTGGCCGGCAGCGGGCCCGAGGGGATGAAGCCGCGGATCTTGTTGTCGAAATACACCACCTTGACGGTGTGGCCGCCCAGCGACCAGCTCAGGCCGATGTCGGTGTTGCGGCCTTCCTCGGGCTGCAGCGTGGGCGTGCCGAAGCCGGGGAAGTAGAGCTGGTTGAACGAGGGTGCCACGAAGCTGGTGCCGTGCGACACGTGCGCGCGCAGCGAGGACGTGAGGCGGTAGCCGTAGCCCACGAAGCCGGTGGTGCTGTCGCCGAACTGCGAGTTGCGGTCGTTGCGAACGTTGAACTGCCAGCTGTGTGAACCCGCCTCGCCGTTGAGGCCCAGGAAGGCGGAGTTGATGCTGCGCTCGGTCACGTCGTAGAGCGTGGCGCTGTCCACCTTCTGCTCCAGGCGCTCCACGCCGGCCAGCACCACGCCGATCGGGGTGTCGATGTCGTTCTGCCAGAGCACCTGGTTCTGCGTGGTGCCGAAGTGGCTGGGCAGGAAGGACGCGACGATGGATTTGGCGTAGTCCTCGCTCTGCGACACCTGGAACTGCGTCTTCCAGCCGGGCAGCACCTTGCCGCTCACGCCCGCGCGCAGCACCTGCGAACGGAAGTCGTCGTGCGTGTCGCGGCCAGGGCCGTCGTCGTAGTGGTTGGTGCCTTCGGAATACAGCACGCCGGCGTCGAGCTTCCAGTCCTTCGTGAGCTCGATGCCGACCGAGCTGTTGAGCGAGCGCTGGCGGAACGGGTCGCGGTCGGGATTGTGGTTGCCGAACTGCACCGTGGGGTTGGTGGCCGAGAAGCCGCCGTCGTTGAGGGTGGAGACGTCGATCGAGTACGTCACGCCGCCGCTGCCACCGCTCAGGCCCGCGCCCACCTGAGAGAAGCTGTCGCTGCCGAGCGTGACGAAGGCGCTGGGGTGGAAGCCTTCGCGGCCCTTGCGCGTGAAGATCTGCACCACGCCGCCGACGCCGTCGCTGCCGTACAGCGAAGAGCCCGGGCCCTTGAGCACCTCGATGCGCTCGATCGCATCCAGCGGCAGGCCGCTCCACACCGGCGTGCCCGCCGTGGCCGAGCCGTAGCGCACGCCGTCGATCAGCAGGATGGTGTGGCGCGACTCGGCGCCGCGGATGAAGATGTTGCCGCTCTTGCCGCGGCCGCCGTTGGTGGCCATCTGCACGCCGGCGGCGCGCACCAGCACCTCGGTCAGGGTCTGGCCGGCCATCTTCTCGATGTCGGCGCGTTCGATGACGGTGACGTCGCTCACCAGGCTGTCCACCCGCGTGGGCGTGCGGTTGGCGGTGACGACGGTGTCTGGGAGCGTGGGGGCGGTGCCCTGGGCGAAGGCCGGCAGAGCGGCGGACAGGGACAGCGTCAGGGCGGCCAGGCGCCAGGACGGAACACGGGATTTCATGGTTGTGGAAACAGAAGGGCTGCCCTCACCGCCTTCCCCGACGGTGCATGGGCGTCACGGTGGCGCGTCTTGCGACGCACCACCACCGTGCTGGCCGGTATCCGGGCTGACAGACCAACCCCCCTCGCCTTCCCAGCCGGTGCGCGAGGCGCCGGCCAGTGGCGGTTTGAGGGGGGCAGAGCATCCGGCGGCTTGAAGCCGCCGGCCATCTCGTCTGCTTACCGTTGCGGGGGCAGCGCAGGTTAGGTTCGCCGCCGCTGGCAGCGCGCCCTCCTGCTTCCCGTTTAACCGCGGCGCGTGAACCACGCCGCGAGCACCAACGCCGGCGATTCTAAGCAAAGCCTTTCGTGACGCCTACAATGCCCCACGCCCTTCGCCACGCAAAGACCATGGCCGCGCCCACGCCCATCGACCAGATCACCGACAAGGTGGAGCGGCTGCTGCTGCGCCACGAGGAGCTTCAGCGCACCAACGCCCTGCTCGTCGAGCAGGTGCACGCGCTGCAGGCCGAACGCGATTCGCTCAAGTCGCGCCTCATGGCGGCGCGCGCGCGCATCGACGCGCTGCTGGAGCGGCTGCCCGGCGCGGGGGCCGACGAACGCAAGGAGCGCACATGAACCGGCCCGGCTACAAGCAGATCGAAGTGCAGATCATGGGACAGAGCTACCTGCTCTCATGCCCCGACGGCGGCGAGGCCGCGCTGCTCGACGCCGTGGAGCGCGTGGACACCGCCATGTGCCGCATCCGCGACGCCGGCAAGGTCAAGGCGCGCGACCGCATCGCCGTGCTGGCCTCGCTGAACCTGGCGTTCGAGCTATCGCAACTGGAGCGCAAGGAAGCCGAGCGCGAGGCCGAAGCCCAGCAGTTCCAGGCCTCATCCTTCGCGCAGGCCGAAGGCAGCGCCTTCGCCGAAGCCGGCGGCAGTTTCGATCAGGACCCGATCGATCCGCAGACGCTCTCGCGCGTCGAAGACCTCATGCGCCGGCTCGATCAGACGCTCGACAAGGACGGTCGTCTGCTCTGATGAAAACCGCGTGACCGCGTGCCGCCCATCAGCACGCGCGAGCGCACCGACCGATGGTCCGCAGGGCTTTTGCGAGGCTTCTAGAATCACCTCCGTCTGCAGTGTGTGCCGGGTTCTAATGTCCTTGAACCAATGCTCATTGAGCCCGGGCTTGGTACATTGCGCGGCTGGTGCGAGCGTCTCGCGTCAGACGAACCCGAAGCCGCGCTGCCCTTGCCCACCTGAACCCCGGTTCAGGCTAACGGCCCGGCACTCACTTGCAGACACCTTTTCATGCCTTTTGAACCCCTGTTGATCGCCGAGCTCGCGCTGCTCGGCCTGGGTACCGGATTCCTCGCAGGCCTGCTCGGCATCGGCGGCGGAATGTTGATGGTGCCCTTCATCACCCTCATCCTCACCGGCCGCGGCGTCGCGCCCGACCTGGCCGTCAAGATGGCCATCGCCACGTCGATGGCGACCATCATCTTCACCAGCATTTCCAGCGTGCGTGCGCACCACAAGCGCGGCGCGGTGCGCTGGGACATCGTCAAGCGGTTGGCCCCTGGCATCGTGCTGGGCGCCATCGTGGCCAGCATGGGCGTGTTCGCCTTGCTCAAGGGCTCGTGGCTGGCGCTGTTCTTCGCGCTGTTCGTGGGTTTCTCGGCCACGCAGATGCTGCTGGACAAGAAGCCGAAACCCACGCGCACCATGCCGGGCACGGCGGGCCAGCTCGGCGCGGGCGGGGCCATCGGTTTCCTCTCGGGCCTGGTGGGCGCGGGGGGCGGTTTCGTGTCGGTGCCGTTCATGACGTGGTGCAACGTGCCGATCCACAACGCGGTGGCCACGAGCGCGGCGCTGGGCTTTCCCATCGCACTGGCCAACGCGGCGGGCTACGTGGTGTCGGGCCAGGGCGTGGCCAACCTGCCGGCCAACTCGGTGGGCTACATCTACCTGCCGGCGCTGGTGGTCATCGCCTGCGCGAGCGTGCTGATGGCACCCCTCGGCGTGCGGGCGGCGCACGCACTGCCCATTGCGTCGCTCAAGCGGGTGTTCGCGGGGATCCTCTATCTGCTGGCGGCGTACATGCTCTGGAAGGGGCTCACGGGCTGAGGTTCCTCTTCAGGCCTCTGGGTTTTCTCCGGGTGTCCGGCTCGCGGACGCTGGGTGCCCTGCGTAGCGAAATAAAGGGGGAGGACGGCGCAGCCGTCCGGAGGACATTCGCGGAGCAGGGCACCCAGTGGCCGCGAGCTTCGCGAGGTGCAGGCAAGCACCCGCCGCACCCACCAACCCCTCAGCTCAAAGCCGAACGGCGCTCACAACGACCCCATCCTCATCCGCGTAAAGCCAGTCCCCCGGCCGCACCCACACGCCCTGCACAGCACCGCGACATCGCGCTGTCCCTCACCCCGCCGCTCGGTCGGCAACGGCATCGGCGCCAGCGCGCAGATGCCCACCTCGCACTCAGCGAGTTCGGCCACGTCGCGCACGCAGCCGTCGATCAACACCCCTGCCCAGCCGTTGCGCGCCGCCGCCGCACCCAGGTTGCCGCCCAGCAGCGCGCGGCGCAGCGAACCACCGCCGTCCACCACCAGCACACGTCCCTCGCCCGCACTTTCCACCGCTGCCTTCACCTGCGAGTTGTCCTCGAAGCACTTCACCGTGCTCACCGGCCCGTGAAAAGCGCGGCGCGCGCCGAAGTGCCGCCACACCGGCAGCAGCACGCGAAAAGAACCGCTGTCATCGGCCTTGTGCACGTCGCACAGATCACAGGTGGCGAGAGAAGTAGGGCTCATCGCAGGCTCCGCAGGGGTGGTTTCGACACGCGCGCATTGTCGAGACAAACAGCGGCTGAACGCGTCTGCGCGCTCCCTCTGGAGCGCTCTATGGAGCGCGCATCCGCATGGAGTGTTGTTTTCCGCGCCAAAAAGCGCCTTTCCCCCCTTGCCTTCCCTCGCAAAACCGCGTCTTCCTCCTTGGAAGCCGCGTGCAACTCCATTAGCATCATGACGCTTGTGAGAGAGCGCGTTCTCCACGAGCGATACATCAACTTCTAGAAGGAAATCAACCATGGCAACTGCGAAGAAAGCCGCCGCGAAGAAGGCTCCGGCGAAGAAGGCCGCCCCGGCCAAGAAAGCCGCTCCGGCGAAGAAGGCCGCCCCGGCCAAGAAGGCCGCTCCGGCGAAGAAAGCCGCTCCGGCCAAGAAGGCCCCGGCGAAGAAGGCCGCTCCGGCCAAGAAGGCCCCGGCGAAGAAAGCCGCTCCGGCCAAGAAAGCCCCCGCGAAGAAGGCACCCGCCAAGAAGCGCACCCCCAACGCCGCCTTCATGAAGGCCCTGACCCCCAGCGCCGCCCTGGCCGCCATCGTCGGCAGCAACCCGCTGCCGCGCACCGAGGTGACCAAGAAGGTGTGGGACTACATCAAGAAGAACAAGCTGCAGGACTCGGTCAACAAGCGCATGATCAACGCCGACGCCAAGCTGAAGGAAATCTTCAAGAAGGCCCAGGCCTCCATGTTCGAGATGACCAAGCTGGTCAACGATCACCTCAAGTGATCCCCCAACCGCCCTTGAAACGGCGGTGAACCCGACAAAGCCGACGTCCCGTCGGCTTTGTCGTTTCTGCGCGTTCATCGGCCATCGATCCTTTAGCTTGCTATCGATTGTGCGAAACTGAATCGTTTGGTCACATTTGCCCGCATGGTCCCCTCTCCCGCGCCCTTCTCTTCCGAGCCTGTACCGCCGCCCAGTGGCCAGGCCGTGGAGTTGCCGCCGGTGCAGCACAAGACCGTGCTCGTGATCGATCTCGTCGAGTCCGTGCGCCTGATGGCGCACAACGAGGAGCAGGTGGTGCGCCTGTGGCGCGGCTTCGTGCACCACGCCACCACCGAGGTCTTCCCCCTGCACAGCGGGCGCCTGGTCAAGAGCCTGGGTGACGGCCTGCTCGCCGAATTCGAGCACCCGGCCCAGGCCGTGCGCGCCGCCATGGCCCTGCATCGCCACTTCGACGCGGCCAACCAGAACCTGCCGGCGGCGCAGCAACTGCACCTGCGCGCCGGCCTCAACGCCACCCAGCTCTACGTCGACGACCACGACATCTACGGCCAGGGCGTGAACCTGGCGGCGCGCGTGGCCGATCTGGCCACGCCCGGCGAGACCGTGGTCACCGCGAGCGTGTACGACGCCATCGTGGTCGGCATCGACGCCGAGGTGCAGGACCGTGGCGAGAGTTACCTCAAGCACTGGCCCGAGCCGGTGCGCACCTGGACGGTGTCGCCCGTGTCGGCGCAGGGCGCGGTGCCGCGCATGCCCGCGCCCGAGGCCGCCACCAGCGACTTCCGGCCCAGCATCGCGGTGGTGCCGTTCGAGACGCGCAGCCACTCGCAGGAGCAGTACGTCATCGGCGAGTTGCTGGCCGATGGCGTGATCACCCAGCTCTCGCGCAGCCCCGACCTGCGCGTGATCTCGCGCCTGTCCACCAGCGCCTTCCGCGGCCGGCAGGCCACGGCGGCCGAGGTGGGGCAGCGGCTGGAGGCCGCGTACACGCTGAGCGGCAGCTACGTGAGCTACGGCGACAAGGTCGTGATCAACGCCGAACTCTGCGACACCCGCCGCGGCGAGGTGGTGTGGGCCGAGCGCCTGGCGGGCGACGTGATGGACCTGCTGCAGAGCGACAGCCAGTTGATCCACCAGTTGAGCGAGGCCTGCGCCGAGGCCCTGCTGCAGCACATGGTGCAGCGCACGTTGGTGCTGCCGGTGCCGCAGCTCGACAGCAACGCGCTGATGCTGGGCGGCATCACGCTGATGCACCGCTCCACGCCGCGCGATCTGCAGCGCAGCCAGCAACTGCTGGAGGCGGTGGTGGAGCGGCACAAGCGCGTGGCCACGCCCTGGGCGTGGTTGGCGAAGTGGCACATCATGCAGGTGGTGCAGGGTCTGGCGCCCGAGCCGGCGCAGACCTTCCGCGCCGCGATCGCGGTGGCGGACCGCGCGCTGGACCTGGAGCCGCACAGCTCACTGGCGATGGCGATCAAGGGGCATGCGCTGTGCCATCTGGGCACGGACGTTGAGCAGTCGCGCCGCCTGCTCGAAGCGGCCACCGACGACAACCCCAACGACCCCATGGCCTGGCTGTACCGCAGCGTGTGGTCGACCATGTGGGGCACGCCCGAAGCCTCGCTGCGCGAAGCCGAGGCCGCCATGCGGCTGTCGCCGCTCGACCCGCAGCGCTACTACTTCGAAATGATGATGGGCACCTGTCTGGCGGCATGCGAGCAATGGGACAAAGCGATCGAAGTCGTGCAAGCCTCGCTCGGGAAAAACCGCTACCACCTTCCCACCATCCGAACCTTGATGATCGCGCAGTACGAGTCCGGCCATATCGAGGAGGCCCGCAAGACGGCGCAGCTGATGCTCAGCCTGCAGCCCGATCTGACCGTGCAGCGCTACCTATCGTCCGGCGGGCAAAGCCCGCTGCGACAGCGAGTGGCCAGGGCCATGGCGGTCCTGGGCGTAAACGACCATTAACCAGCAAGGAGGAGTCGATATGAGCGGCGGCATTTCAGGGGGTATTTCCGGAGGCATCTCGGGTGGCATATCCGGAGGCATTTCGGGTGGCATCTCCGGCGGAATTTCGGGAGGGATCAGCGGGGCAATCGCGTCCGCCGACGCTCTCACCGTCTCCCGTGCCGCCATCGTCGGCCCCTACGACGGTCCCGTGCTGAAGGTCAAATGGCCCGCGTTCAACGACCCGGCCAACCTCAAACGCTGGGACAAGGTTCCGGACATGCTGGCCATCGGCTCCGAGCTCATGGAGGGCCTGAGCTTCGGCACCAACGCGCGCCAATACCGAGCCGAGCTGCAGTACACGCGCCAGGGCGCCCCGCTCAGTCTGGTCACGCTCAAGGGCCCCGACGAAGCCCTGCTGAAGAAGCAGCTCTCGCTCGTCGCCGCCTACGCGGACCTGCGCACCGACCGCTCGCTCGAGATCGTCGAGCAGATGGGTTACCCGGTCGCCTTCTGGAGCTCGGTCGTGGGTCTCACCTCGCACCGTCACAGCAAGACGCTGCAACTGCTGGAGGTGGCCTTCAACCTCACCGCCAGCGTCATCCAGCGCTTCAAGTTCATGTTCTCCACCACGCGCCCGGTGGAGTTCTCGCCGCAGATCCAGCCCATGATCCCGACCCCGGGCCACGGCGCCTGGCCCAGCGGCCACGCCACAGAGGCCTTCGTGGCCGCCACGCTGCTGCAGGCCCTGCTGGACGCCAGCTCGCCCACCACCGCGCGCCACCCCGGCAACGGCGTGGCCAGCCGCGAGCAACTGCAGCGCCTGGCCGCGCGCATCGCCGTCAACCGCACCGTGGCGGGCGTGCACTACCCGGTGGACAGCGCCGCGGGCCGCCTGCTGGGCACCGCGCTGGCCGAGTTCATCGTGGCGCGAGCCACCGGTGGCAAGGTGCACGGGCGCGGCTTCAACGCCTCGCTGTTCCAGGAGCCCGATGGCGCACCCAAGGACTTCAGCCTGAACGACCCGATGGACCACGCCAGCGGCTACCCCTACACCCGCGACCCACGCGCCCGCGCCGTGGGCGAGGCCCCGCTGCTGAACTGGCTGTGGGAAGAAGCCGTGAAGGAATGGCCATGAGCGGCGCCGGGCCGTCCCCAAGGCGCTCAGCCCCGCAGTGCGCAGCACGGAGGGTATGTCCCATCAGCGGCGCAACGCGTTGCGCGGAGGTCATCCGATGACCTGGCGCCCGCTGCCCACGGGCGAATTCACCGGCATCGACTGGTCCGCCCCCGGGGCCATCGACGGCATGGACCCCTACCTGGCCTGGGCCGAGGCCGACGGCTTCCTGGGCTACCACATACCCGGCCGCGAGCCGGTGCCCATCAAGTGGATGCCCATCGTCATCGGCCTGCGCGAGGGCGTGGACGTGCGCCAGCTCGTGGACGCCACCTCCACCCAGTGGCTGCGCATACCGCTGGCCTACCTGCTGGTGCCCGGTCTGCGCCACTGCAGCGCGCGCGTCTCGCGCGAGTTCTTCCGCCACTGGCGCAACCAGCCCGCGCTGCGCGATCTCATCGAGCGTTTCGAGCTGGGCCTGCCGGTCGAGCAACTGCCACTGGGCCTCACGGAGTTCTGCACACCACACTGCCGCCCGCAGCCGCCGCGCCAGCGTGTGCGCGGGTCGGTGCTGGGTGTCATCGACGGGGGCCTGGCCATCGCCAATGCAGCTTTTCTCGATGCGCGCGGCCACACGCGCGTGCGCCACTTCTGGCGGCAGGACAACTTCTATGGCGGCCGCTGGCCCGGCTCGCCCGACAACCGCCGCGTACCGCTGGACCCGCGCCGCGCCGGCCCCCGGCCCGCCGACATGGGCTACGGCCATGAGCTGGACCGAGAGGCCATCGACCGCGTGAGGGCCGAGTTCACGCGACGGGGCCAGGTTGACGAAGAGGCGGTGTACCAGTACGTGCAGCTCTGGGATCTGTCGCACCCCGTCAACCACGGCACGCACGTCACCGGCCTGGCCACGGCGCCGGGTGGGCTGCTCAACCCGGGCCTGGACGACGCCGCGAGCCGCAGCGCCATCGTGGCCGTGCAGCTCGACTGGGCCAACGTGCTCGACACCTCGGGCGGCGCCATGAACGTGAGCGTGCTCGACGGCCTGATGTACATCGTCTCGCGCTGCGCGGACGACGCCGACATCGTGGCCAACGTGAGCTGGGGCACCCTGGCCGGGCCGCACGATGGCAGCTCGCTGCTGGAGGCGGCCATGGATGAGCTGGTGGACAAGCTCGGGGGGCGCCTGCGCATCACCCTGCCCGGCGGCAACGGCTACCAGAGCCGCACCCACGCCAACGCCACGCTCGCGCCGGGCGAATCGGTGCCGCTGCACTGGCGCATCCACCCCGACGACCACACGCAGAGCTTCCTGGAGATCTGGCTGCCCGATGGCGCCGAAGGCGTGAGCCTGACGGTGGCCCCACCGGATCGCCCCGACCAGGCCCGCACGCTCACGCAGGGCCAGTCGGGCATGTGGACGGACGCGCAAGGCCAGCCGCTGTGGTCGCTGATCTACCCCACGCGCAGCGCCCTGGGCGAGCGCGGCACCTGCGCGCTGCTGGTGCTGGAATGCACGGCCAGCCACGAAGCCGATCACCCGCTCGCCCCCTGCGGCGTCTGGACGGTGACGCTGCGCAACCGGGGCCGCAGCGCCGTGGTGTTCGACGCCTACGTGGAACGCGACGACATCGCCGTCGGCCTGCACACGGGCGGTCGGCAGTCGTACCTGGAGGACCGGTTCTACGACACCCAAGGCAACCTGAACGGCTGGGTGGACCAACCGGGCAACCCCACGGCCATCCGCCGCAGTGGCGTGTTCAACAGCCTGTCCACCGGGCGGCGCACCGTCAGCGTGGGCGGCACGCGCGTGGCCGACAACGGGCCGCAGAACCTCTCGCGCTTCGCGCGCTACTCGCCGCAGCGACCGGACCCGGGCCCGGCGCGCGCACAGCGCCCCGACGTGAAGCTGGTGCCCGAGACGCTGGCGGCCTGCGACGACAACCCCGCGCTGTGGGGCGTGCGCGCCACGGGCAGCCTGAGCGGCAGCACGGTGCGGTTGGCGGGCACGAGTTCGTCGGCGCCGAAGGAGGCGCGGCGTTTGCTCAACAGCTTGGGTTGATGTCTGTGAAGACTTGCCGGCTCACCACCGCGCCGGCAGGTTCTTCAACAACCAGATCCGCCGCTCCCGCACGGCGATGTAGCCGCCGTTCTCCAGGTCTTTCAGCAAGCGGCTCACCATCTCTCGCGAGCACGCCAGGTGCTGGGCCATCTGCTGGTGCGTCAAGCGCTCGCGCAGCGGGCGGGCACCGTCTTCCTCTTGCGGCTCCAGCGCCCAGCCGTTGAGCAGCTTCACCAGCCGGCCGTACACATCGATCAAAGCCACGCTGCGCGCGCTCTCGGTGGCCAGCCGCGCGCGCCGGATCAGGCGCGCCATGAGTTCGAAGGCGAATTCGGGGTGCTCGGCGATGTAGGCCAGCAAGCGGTCGCGCGTCACCACGGAGCAGGTGCTGGCCTCGGCCGCTTCCACGTTGGCCGAGCGCGGGCCACCGTCGAGCGACATTTCGCCCACGTATTCGAGCGGGCCGTAGAGGCCCAGAGTGAGTTCGCGGCCGGAGGCGTCGGCCACGTAGGCGCGCAGGCGGCCTTGCAGCACGATGTAGAGGGTGTCGCCGGTTTCGCCTTCCTGAATGAGCAAGGCACCGCGGCGGTAGCGGCGGTGGATCCCTTGCGCGGCCAGTGCTTCGATGTGCTGCGTGTTCTGCGAGGGGAAAGTCGAAGCGCTGGCTAAGGGCATCCGGGGGTGGCTACGGGTGGGAGTAAGCCACCGGATTGTGCGCGACCGGCGTGATGATGCGCAAGGCGGGCACCACGGGTGGCAGGCTGTTCACCCGCTGCAGCAGGCGGCGCACGCTGCTGGCGCCGGCCTTCTCGCGCAGGGTCTTGACCTGGCTGCGCACGGTGGAGATGGCCACGCCGTTCTCGGCGGCAATCTCCTGCACGTCCAGGCCGCGGCACAGGGCCAGCATCACCACCTCCTCGGTGGGGCTCAGGCTGAGGGCGCGGGCGAACATGCGCACGGCCAGGTTGTCGCTGGCGCTCTGGCGCGACAGCAGCACCAGGACGGTGGGCGTGTCGTCTTCCAGCGGGTGCGACAGCGGGGTGAAGGCCATGGACAGGTCGCGCTCGCCTTCGCGCATGAGCAGCAGGCGGCGCTGGCCCCGGCTGGCCGCGTCCAGCGCCTGCTGGATGCGTTCGCTGTGCTCGGCGCTGCTGCCCATGAGGCTGCCGCTGCAGGCGCGCAGCACGCGCCGCTGCGCCAGCTCGTGGCGCGCCAGGTGGTTGGCGTGCAGGATGCGCCCTTGCGGGTCGAGCAGCAGCATGCCGTAGTCCACCTCGTCGAACACCCGCAGCAGGTGGGCCTGGCTCAAGGCCCTGGCCTCGCCCGTCGAAAACTGCGTGCTGCTCCCCCAAACCGTGTCAGTTGCCTGTCGCATATGAATACCTCCGTATGACGGAAAGTTTTCCACTGACAGGCGTTGGATACTGTGCCGTGTTGGGGTCTAAACCTGTGATGTATTCACATTCCGCCACTCTGGCGGGCGCGGTGGCTCAGCGCTTGAGAGCGGCTTCGCGGATGGCCGTGAGCGTGCCCCGGGTGGTGATCACCTCGGGCGAGAGCGGCACCACGATGACCGTGCCGCCCGGGTGCGCCAACGCACGCTGCAGCGCGGGCTCGAAGTCGGCCGTGCGTTCGACGCGCTCGCTGGCGTAGCCGTAGGCGCGCGCCAGGGCCGCGAAGTCGGGGTTGTTGAGGTTGGAGCCGCTGACCCGCGCGGGGTATTCGCGCTCCTGGTGCATGCGGATGGTGCCGTAGGTGCCGTTGTCCAGCAGCAGCACGATGCTGCGCGCGCCGTGCTGCACAGCAGTGGCCAATTCCTGCCCGTTCATGAGGAAGTCGCCGTCGCCCGCGATGGTGAAGGCGGTGCGCCCGGTGAGGATGGACGCGGCGATGCCGGCCGGCACGCCGTAGCCCATGGCGCCGTTGGTGGGCGCCAGTTGCGTCTTGTGGCCGCGCACCAGGCCGGGGTAGCGGTAGAAGCGGTGCAGCCAGCTCGCGAAGTTGCCCGCGCCGTTGGTGAGCACGGCGTCGGCCGGCAGCAGGCGCTGCAGGGTGTGCACGATGGCGGGCATGTCGATGGGCCCGGGCAGTTGCACGCCACCGTTGGCCGGGTCGATGTTGGCGAGGTAGTCGGCGTGGCAGGCGTCCGTCCAGTCGGCCCAGGGCAGGCTGGGTGGCGGGCTCAGCACCTCCAGGCTGCGCGCGGCGGCGTTCATGCTGGACTGGATGGCGAGCGTGGGCTGGTAGACGCGGTGCAGTTCCTCGGCGCTGGCGTGAACGTGCACCAGCTTCTGCTTGGGCACGGGCGCCTCGATGAGCGTGTAGCCGCCGGTGGTGCTTTCGCCCAGGCGCGGGCCCAGGGCGATGAGCAGGTCGCTTTCGCGCACGCGGCGCGCGAGCGCGGGGTTGATGCCGAGACCGACGTCGCCCGCGTACTGCGGGTGGTGGTTGTCGAAGCAGTCCTGGAAGCGGAAGGCGTTGGCCACGGGCAGACGCCAAGCTTCAGCGAAGCGCTGCAGCGCGGCGGCGCTCTGCGGCGTCCAGCCACCGCCACCGGCGATGACGAGGGGCCGCTCGGCCGCCAGCAGCAGGGTGCGCAGCTCGCGCAGCGCGCCCGGGTCGCTCCAGGCCTGCACCGGCTCCACGCGCGGCAACGGCGCGGTGTCCACCTCGTGCGTGAGCATGTCCTCGGGCAGCACCAGCACCACCGGACCGGGGCGGCCATTCATGGCGGTGGCGAAGGCGCGCGCCACGTACTCGGGGATGCGGCGAGCGTCGTCGATGCGCTCGACGCGCTTGGCCATGCCTTTGGTGGACGGACCGAAGAAGGCGGCGAAGTCGACTTCCTGGAAGGCCTCGCGGTCGCGGGCG
>Ga0247823_10001836_pt1 | contig 17523 bp, 16 predicted proteins | sample 13C_PalmiticAcid_2_FD_192426 | JGI IMG/M metagenome (GOLD analysis project Ga0247823, IMG submission 192426) | Soil microbial communities from agricultural site in Penn Yan, New York, United States - 13C_PalmiticAcid_Day30 | ecosystem: Environmental > Terrestrial > Soil > Agricultural land... | reverse complement strand
CGATCTGCTGCAAGACGCGACTGGAAACGACGTGGCGCCACATTGGTACACGCATTTGGGCATCTGCCCTGACTGCATGACGAAAGGAAAGAGGGAGGTCACACGCTTTGCCGCCCGCTGAAACATCGAGGTCCCGCGGTTGCACGCCACCGGCCTCATGCTGTGAAGAGGTCTGCGAACCCTACGCCGTCGAACTCCGCGGGCTCGCCAAAAACCAGCCGACGCTCGATGTCCTTGTCCAGTCGCGCCAGCGCTTCCTTGGCCGTCGGTCCGCGTTCAAACGTCTCTTTGAACCGCTCCCACTCGTCGCCGTCGATGCCGGTTCGGCGCCACACTTCATCTAGTTCGACGTAGTCTTCTTGCGACAGCAGCAGCACCATCGTGCGAGCCGCGAGTTCGCAGCAGGCGCTTGCCGCGTCGGAAACGTGGCGCAGGCCCTCGATCAATTCCGGGTAAATTGCCTCAAGGTGCCCGCGAAGACGGGGCAGCTCGGCACGCAGCCAAGCGGCGGTGCCAGGGCTCTTGTCATTTCGGTACATGATCTCCTGCAACCGCCGGGAGACATCGAGACGCGGTAGTGCAATGCTTGCCTTCAGCGCCAGCTTCGTCAGGTCGTCGTAAGCGATCACTAGGCCCATGCCGAACCCTCGGGCCATGCCGAAATGCTCCAGCGCCTTCGGTTCTGCTGCGGCGATCGTACCCAACGCGTCGCCCATAAGGTGCAGGTGACGCCCCAGGTACGCGAGGTTCTCCAGCGTTGAGCCATATTTCATTCCGAGCCGCCAGCCGAGGAGTCGCTGCTGTGACGCCTCCTCTTGGGTGGCGTCCGCTCCACTCTCCCAGCGGCTGAGCGCCGCGGCGAGTTCGCCCGCCGAACTGAACCGCTCGTTCGGCTCGCGCGCGAGGCATCGTAGACAAATCTCCCGTAGCGCATCAGGAACGTCGTCGGGGAAGTCAGGCTTGTCGACGTGAATGGCCACCGACGCCACGAGCGCCGCCTCGCGACTATCGATCTGTTGCAGCAGGTCGCCCGTCAGCAACTCATAGAGGATCGCCCCTAGCGCCCACACATCTGAGCGACCATCAAGCTGCGAACTCATGCCCAAGAGCCCTTCGGGGGGCATGTAGTTCAGAGTGCCCGGTACGCGTCCCTCGGTCGTGAACCGATCGGCCTCGGTGAAGGTCACACCCAGGTCGACGAGGCAAGGGGTTCCGTCGAGTCGAACGAGGATGTTGTCAGGCTTCAGGTCGCGGTGAACGAATCCGGCGCGATGGAAGTTGTCAGTCGTCGCCGCCAAGGCGCCGATCAACAACGCAGACTGGTGAGGCGTGGGTTTGTGTGTTCGCTGCCACGTCGTCAACGAGACGCCCTCGACATACTCCATCAGGACCAGCTGTAGATCGTCGTCGGCTGTGACGATGCCAAACAGGGCAGGCGCTCCGGCACCGCCAATGGCTCGCAAGATCTCCGCTTCGCGTTGGAGTAGTCGAACAGCTTGCCGGCGCCTGTCTCCCACACCGAGAGGGCCCTTGATTGCAAGCTTGCGACCCGTGTCGCTGTCGTTAGCCCTGTAGACGACGCCGAATCCTCCGCTCCCGATCCGTTGCTCGACAGCATATCGACCCTGCACCACCGCACCCAAGACCAGCGGGTCACCGTCGAGCCGCAACGCTAATTCTTCAGGATCTGCGGGGACTGGTGCGAAGTCGTTCCAAGCCAGCGGCAGGTTTGTCTCACACGCATCTTTGTAGGCGCCACGACAAAGCGTAACCGCTGCCGCGCGATCGGCAAGTTCCAAGACCGCCGACGCCAGTGTGTCAGGCCAACCTGCGTCGCCGACGCAGCGCCCCAAATCAGAGCGCAAGAGTTCGACATGCAGCACTCCACGCGATTTGGGGTATGGCCATGCGCGCAGCGCTGATAGTCGATGGTCCTTGCCGCCGCCGGCAGCTTCGTAACGCCAGACGGCATCGTCAAGGGCGTCTAGCTCTTCACTCGTCATCGAGAAAGCCCTCAAGTCGCAGAGTCTCTTGGATCCGGACTCTTGCGGCGCGGAGCCTGACGTGGACGGAACTGACCGATGGAACTCGCCCCTCTCTAGAGCCAACTTCCGCCTTGACCGCGGCTACGATCTGTGCCGCCGTCATCCCCTCGATGAGCCCCAGGTAGGTCACGAGACGCCGAAGCTCATCGGGCTCTTGTTCGATGAGTTTGACCACGCGCTCAGTCAACTCGTTCACGATCGCGAGATCAACGGGCGAGTCCCCAGCATCGGGAACCAGCGGTGGCATGGGCTCTTCGCGCCCGACGTCTCGCTTGCCGGCGTGTCGTCGGCGAAGTGCATCGACGGCCTTGTTGTGGATGCGGGTCGAAAGCACGCGAAGTAGGGATGTCGAGTCGGCCGGTTGGAAGGCTCGCGCCTTGAGATCGTTGAGGAGCGACAGCACGGCGCTGACAGCGACATCGGTTGGACCCACGCCAGCTCGAGGATTTGGACCGATCCATTGAGTCGCCAGACCACGCGCGCGACACAGCATGTACTCGGCGAGTCTCTCTTCCGCAGCAGGATCCGAATCAAGATTCGCTAGCCAATCGGTCGGTCTCGAATAGTTAGACACAAGTGCCTCGTCGTTCTGATCGTTGGCATCTGGACCCTCGTCGTCGCCAACTGAAAAAAGTTCCGCTGACTTTGCGCTGTCGGGCCCCGGTTGCGACTTCATGTCAGAAGCCGACTACAACCCCCGGAGGCTGACAGCCCATGTCACACCAACATCTTATCGTACAAGCGCCGGCGGTCGATCCCGACGCAGAACTCGGCGCCGACCCGTCACTCACCGAGGTCCTGCGGTTCGTCGAGGATTGCCACCATCGCGCCCTTGACGCTTTGGGAGCGGCCGTTGTCGCCGCCTACAACGCCGGATTGATGCTGCACGCCTACCGACTCCAGTTTCAGCATGGGGAGTGGGAGGACGCGGTCCGGCAGATCGTGCATGAGGAAGGCCTCGGCATCACGCTGCGGACCTGCCAGCGCTATATGCAAGTCGCCAGCATCCTCAGCGAACTGCTGCTGGCCGAATTGGGTCAGGACGGATTGCGGGATACAGAAACGACGCGCGCGACGCTTTTGCAGATTCTGCGGCAACGCGAACTGCTGAGCATCAACAAGGTGCTCGCGCTCAGGAAAGCGAAGGCTACCCAAAAGCCGAAGGCAACACGCTCCAAGTCGGAGGCCTCGAAATGTGATGCTTCCGCGGAAAGTAATGAGGCGCTCTACCTGACACCCCCGGCAATCCTTGCCGCGGTCGAGGATTTCTTTGACCAAAAGGCGCGCGAATCGAGCGGTTTACCAGCCATCGCTGACAAACCGCCTGCTGTGTCCGTACTGGGCTCGGCTCCCGGTGATCTTGCCGCGTTGCCGCAGAGGATCGGGAACCTTTTCGTTCATCCGCCTCAAGAGCTGGTAGTGCCCTTCGTCGAGCAGACGATCTCCGTCGTAGACGCCGGCGCAGCCGAGCAGGCGATCGTGCTCGTGACCGCCGAGATGGATGCCCAGCATGCCGGCTTGTTGCAGCCTTACGTCCGCGGTTTTCTCCGCAAGCGTCCAACGTTCGAGACGCGGTTGGGTGAGTTCGTAGTCCCCGAGACGGCGTACATGCTCGTGCACGTCAGCCGTAACGACGATCGGTCGCTGGATTTCGCAGAGGCCTTTGGCCATCTGGCAGACATTTACTACCCCCACAGGTTCTAACGAGGAGTTTTTCAATGCTCGACAAGATTAAGACATGGCTCAACTCGCTCACGGTCCTTGTCCTCGTGGGCGGACACGGGCAGCGTCTGCTGCCGTGGGTCCATCTGCTGTACCCGTTTGTCCAATACGTCATCGTCGTCGATGCCGAGCACGAGCTAGAGCGATCGCGCCGTCCAAAAGGAAAAATGCTCGTCCAGTTTTTCTCGCTCGGACTCGGGCACACGGCCCAATCGCTGCTTTCAGGGTGCAGTCCAGCAGTCCAATCGCACATTCGCTCGATCGGCGGCATGGCCGCCTCGGGCGGGATGGGGCAGTGCATCCTCGTCGGCCGCGAAGCGGGCATACGGCTTGTCGATTCGCCCGACTTCCAGCGATTCATCAAGCAGCAACTTGTTCCTGAACTTCGCGCCCGTTCGGGCGGGACGATCCCGGAGGTGCGGTTCTTGACTCTCGGTTCCCTGGCCGGCGGCACCTACTCGGGCGCCGAACTGCCGGTCGCCGAAGGGGCGGCCGCCATCGTGCAACGCCAGACCGGCGCGATCGTGTCAGTCGAGTACTTGGCGACCGGGGGGCTCACTTACGAGGGGCTCGGTGATCGCACGTGGCAAAACACTGCCTCCGCTCTGGCCGACCTCACGTTTAACGTCACGGACCCAAATCGGGATCCGCTTCTGGTGAGGCGGCTGCGGCTTATTGATCTGCCGGTCTGTGGGCGCGACCAGGATCGCCGCGACGTTTATTTGACGGCCATCGAGCAAGTCGCGCGCACGAGATCGGTCGCCTACGAACTGGAACGCGATGCGCCCAACAACGCCCTCGATGGACGCTTCGGCAACATTCAAATCTGGGAAGCGGCGTTTGGACAAGAATTGCAGCTTCGCGACGACATCGCGCCTGTCGTCGCCAGTCTCTACCTGCCGCCGCTGGCGACCGTCTTGGCGCGGCGGCCGGTCGCGCGGGACGACGAGCGGCTGGAGTTGGCCGACGCCCGCACGCCGCTGCCGACTCGGTCCGTTGACGAGGTTATCGCCGATGCCGTCGAGCGCCCGGTCGAACAATCGCTCGCGGAATTGCTGGTCCCCACGCAACGCCATGACGTGACCGCTTGGGTCCACCTAGACGCCACACGCCGCGAGCGGATCGGCGACTTGCCTGAGCGGTGGGCTGCGCCAGCGACGACGGTCGCGGCGCTTGACGAGCGACTGCAATTCGTGCGTCGTCTGGGGGCCATGTTGGCCAACGAATCGGCGACGCTTGCCGCGCAACGCGATGACGAAGAGGAGTTACAGGCAGCGGCGGTCAAGCGGTACCGAAAGACGCACGGGCGACTCAATCCCGAGGGGGCGTGGGGGCATCTGTTGTCGGCCGTGAGCAGCACAGGATCGAAGCTCAACCGCCTTCACCGCGCGGGCGAAACGATTCGACAGTCTTCCGATGAACTAGCGCAAGTTTCGGCCGAGCAGGCCGAAGTGGCGCGAGGGATCGTCATCGTTGGGGCCGAATGCGATTACCTAGAAGGCCGCCTCAAGAAACTGATTTCCTCAATCCAGGAGGCCGGACCGGAACTGGGAGCCGCTCGTCCAAAGGTGACGGTGCGGCCGCTAGACGAGCGGCTACTCGATCTGTGGCAAGCCTGTGACCAGTCAAGCGAAGCGCTCGCTGAAGCCATCCTGGAGTCTGTCGCGCTCGCGACGCTCGACGGCTTGGCCGCCGTAACGGGAGCCAGCGCAGCTCGCGTCGAAGAAGTCGCCCAGCGGATCGTCAACGGCGAGTGCTACGCAACGCCCGCCGTCCCCTGGGGAGGCCAACGACGCGCGAGCGACGGCCGCACGATCCACCTTCTCCCTCCTGTCGAGCCGTGGGTTCGCGAATCGCTCGTCAAGGCCGTAGCTGCCAAAGATGAACGCCTCGACCTTGATTTCGTCGACGCCACGGTCGTCCTCAACGTTGTCGCCGTCACGATGCGCAAGGTGCGTGAGATCGACGACCTGTTCACGGCCCCGCTGCGTTCGGCATTGGAAGAAGTTCAGGCCTCGGCATGCCCGGAGATGTTTCTGCCCGAAGGCTTTCAGGCTCATCGCGATCTGGGCCTACACGTCAACCATTCGTCCTCTAACAAAAAAGCATAAGGAGTTTCTACGATGTTGATCTTCTTGCGTTCTGCTGTCGCCGCCGTAACGGCTGTTGGCGTCGCTGTCTGGCTGGGGTGGGCGGAACCGTATCCGCTCAAGCTGGGCGCGATTCCCGCCGTGATCTTCGCGGCTCTTGCCGGAGTCGGCACGGTGGCGACCCGCACGGTGACCAATCCCAAAATCCGCTCTTCGGCCAGTCCCTTGCGCGAGATCTTGTTAGGTTCGGCGACCGCCGCCGCGTGGTTGACCGCGATGGGTTTTACCTACTGGCTGTTTGGGGAAGTGCCCTACTTCACGCAGACAATCTGCGACCATAGCCGCCCGTATATCGAGCAGGAGATCCGCGAACTCGAAGACCGCGGGCAATTCTCCGCCGCGGCTGCCGTTGGGCAGAAAGAACTCGACGCCGTCCATACACCTGAGTGGACTCAGACGCTCGCCGAGTGGACGGTCCGGCTCCTGTGCCGCGCGGCAGCCGAGGCTTTTGCGGAAGATGCTCGGGCGTTCATCGAGGAGGCACTTGCCATCGCCGATCGCTACCATGTCCCCGACGATTTGCCGCGGCTTGCCAAGGAACGCCTTCAAGATCGGTTAACGACAGACGATGCTCAACAAGAACTTGAGGGAATCAAAACGCAGCTCAAGCGGGCGGCCGCCGAGAAACAGCACACTGATGCGAACCACAAGCGAGAACTTGCGGCGACGGTCGCCGAGCGTCAAGCCATACTGGCCGCGGCGCTCTCCTACCTCAGCCGAGGGATTGAACAGGGTGTTGCGGGCAATCTCGAAAGCGTACGCACGACTATCCAGCAGGCCTTAACGCTGGCGACCAAGGAGCGGCTTCCGCTCGACGAAACCCGGGCTGTGCTCGCCCGGATTGAGGCCCGCATCGCGGCCCTCCGTCCCGCCGATCTTCCCGCCGGGGCGACAGGGCGCGTCTTGCGCCAGCAGTCCGGGGGTATTCCGCGGCTCGAACTTGTTGACGTAGAGGTTCGTCGTGCGGACGGCAAGCCGCTGACCGGCTTGGCCGACAAAGACTTCGTAGCCCAACAGCAAGGAACGACGCTGCGCACGGCGGCGTGCTCCCGACGTCAAGCAGCCCGGCTTAACGTAACCGTCGCGATCGACAAGAGCATCTCGACACAAGGCGAACCTGAACGACAGGCGAAGGCAGGCGCAACCTCGCTCCTGAGTAGCCTACCGCCAGGAACCTATGTCCGGCTCACGGCCTTCAGCGATCGCGTCGAGTTGCTCGCCGATTGGTCACAAGACTCGGCTGGGGCGATCGCCGCGTGCCAGCTACTCAAGGCTGACGGCGGCACGGGGCTGTTTGTCGCCGCCGCCGAAGCCATCGAGAGCCTTGCGCATTGTCCGGGTGAAAGAATAGCCTTGCTGTATACCGACGGGGCCAACTCGCTCCCCGGCCCTTCGCAAGAGGCGATTGTCGCCGCCGCACGCCGGAAAGGGGTCGCCGTCTATTTCGTGGCGCTCAAGGCTCCGGGTCACGATACCGGAGCAATTGAACAAATCGCCCGCGACACCGGAGGCCGGACGTACCTGGTCGAGCGGCCAAGCGAGCTAGCCGCAGGTTTTCGCTCGCTTGCAACCAGCCTCACCGAAGAAGGTTACCGTCTCGCCATTCTGGACTGCGACGCGGGCAAGCCGCTTACGCTCCAGATCGGTTCGGCGCACAGCGTGCGCCTCACGCTAGACCCGGCAGCGGTTGCCCCAAGCGTTGCGGCGAACTAAGTCTCGGCATGACACACCGTGGCATCATCTGATGCAAGTCGTGAAAGCCCGTTGCTTTCTCGATGTTTTATGAACGACACAAGGAGAACAAGAACCATGAGCAAGAAAACAAACGCCCCCATCTTTTCCCAACAGCTCGGCGCCGTCCGGGGCGCCGTGTGGGAAAGCAGCACCGAAGAAGGCCGCGTCTTCCATAACGTGACCATCACGCGGTCTTATCGCGAAAAGAACAGCGAAGAGTGGAAGGAATCTTCCAGCTTCAACGGCCTCGCTGACTTGGCCCTCGTTCGCGAAGTCGCTCGCCTCGCTGCCAATTGGATTGAGCAGCGCGAACGCGAATTGGAGGCCAATGACTAGCGCGGTTGACGCCGCGGCTTGCGGCTACCAGGGCTGGCGAAACTACGAGACCTGGGCCGTTGCCCTGTGGCTCGACAACGAGCGCACCAGCTACGACTACTGGCGCGAAACAGCAAGGCGCTGTCAACACGAGGCACCGACCGACCCACGGGTCATCGACGGGATTTGGACGCCGAACGAAGCGGCAACGTTCAATCTCGCGGACCAGCTCCGGGAGGAGATTCAGGAGGCGTGCCCACTGACAGCGCCGACGATGTACGCGAACCTGCTCATCGCCGCGCTCAGTGAAGTCGACTGCCAGGAAGTTGCGGCGAGCCTGTTAGACGAGCTGGATTGAACAACGCGGGGAGGGTTGCGCTCCGACGCTTCCCTCCCCCGGCCCCTCCCTCCGGGAGGGGAGAGCAACGTAAGGAAAGAAGAACATGAACGACAAAGCATTTTTCACGGGCGAAGACCTGATTTTCGCCTACACCCGAGCCGAGGCGCTCGCCGACGGCGTTCTCAAAGACATCACCGAGCTGGCGCGCGAAGCCGGCCTCAAGTATCCGACCGCCATCACCGCCGCCGCATGGGCGGCCGCCATCGAGCCGCCCGATGATTGCCCGGGCCAATCGGTTGAGGGGCGAGCGTGGGACGCCCTTCAGCTCTTGCGATGGCAAGCCAAAAACGCGGGCCAGTCAAACCGCATCGATTTTCAGGTGCGCGTCCAGGTGAGCGCTAACGCCTGGCATGACATCGCCCTCAAGGCAATGGTCCATGCCGGCGACGAAGGTGAGCCGGTCATCACCGTCATGCTGCCCCACGAAGATTAACCATGCAACGTAATCCCGCTGAAGAGTGTTTCACGCACGCCCTTCAAGCTGTGCTTGATTACTTATGGGACGACGAGGCCGCTGACTACGGCAGCCGCTCTCCGCAGGAAAAGCGAGGTCACATCTTCGCCCAACTGAAGACGCTGCAAGCGTGGCTCTGCACCCCGAAAAAAATGCTTGACAAGTCCTACCACACCGTGGCACGGCGGTGCTTGCAATCGCTGCCGCTTACGTCACAACTCCTCGCCTCGTCACTGGTTGAGGCGTTTACAAAATCGCTGTGCGCGTTTGCAGCGGGAATGCGACTTCCTCAAAGAACCGTTCGCACCACGACTTGCGTCGCAAACACCCGGGGTCGCGCATGAAGTCCCAGACGATAGCCTTTCGCGTCAGCAGCGAGTTGCTCCAGCAGATCGACGACGAATGCCGCCGGCTGAACGTCAAGCGGAGCGACCTGGTCCGCGCAATCGTCGAGGAGCACTTCGCGACGCGGCCGGCGCGACTTGCCGACGAGCTCGCCAAGCTCCACGCGCGGATGAAGCTCGTTCACCGCAATCAGGCGAGATCGCTGGTGACGCTCCTGACCACCCTCGGTACGTCTTCGCTCGAAGACGCCAAAAATATCGCTCGCACCGACTTACTGAGCTAACACCCGTCATGGTTACGATCACGGTTCTCAAGAGCGGCGTCGAGGAGTACTTCCTGGGCATCGCCAGTCCCGACTACTACACATCCGGCGGCGAGCCGCCAGGACGCTGGCATGGCCGCGGCGCCGAGGCCTTGGGTCTTTCCGGTCGAGTGGTTGCCGAGGCGTTCCGCCGAGTGCTGGCAGGGGCCGACGCCGACGGACAACCGCTCCTTAAGGTTCGCAAGCCTAAGGCGAAGTCGACGGCGGATGCGCTCCGCCAGGCAGACCGAGCGGAACGCGTGCCAGGATACGACCTCTGTTTCTCGGCATCCAAGAGCGTCACGGCGCTGGCGGCTGTTGGCCCGCGCTATGTCCGCGAGGCCGTCGAAGAGTCATTTGATTCCGCCGTTAAGCAGACTCTCGATTGGGCGTCGTCGAACATCCCCCTGTGCCGGCGCGGTCGGGCCGGTCGCACCGAGCAGCTGGCCGAGCCGGTGATCGCCATGTTCGACCACTCGACCAGCCGGGTCACCGAGCGCGACGACTGGCAGCCTCAACTCCACCGTCACTGCGTCATCGCCAACGTCGCCCTTGGCGCTGACGGCCGCTGGTCAGCCGTTAATAGTCGTAAGCTGCATGAGTGGGCCCGCACGCTGGGACCGATGTTCCGCGCGATCCTCGCCGCGGAACTCGTCGACCGACTCGGCGTCTCGCTTGTCCGGCCAATGGTCGGCGCCGACCGCCGCGCTTCGTGGTTCGAAATTGAAGGCGTGTCGGCGGACCTTTGCGAACGATGGTCGAGCCGCCGGCACGAAATCGAAGAGTTACTCGCTGCTGACGAAGGGCTCGGCGCGGCTTCGGATGCCGCCGCCCGTGAGCGGGCCAACTTGGCTACACGGAAGACCAAGTCGTCGATGCCAGCCCGCTCGGAACTCCTATCCAAGTGGGGCGAGGTGGCGAAGGAGTTCGGGGTTACTCCGCAGTCCCTGGAATCGCTCACCAACCGTCGCCAGACGCCGATTAACGCCGATCAGGCCTTCGTCGCTTGCTGGAAAGAAGCAATTGCCAGCATCGAGGCCACGCAAGCGACCTTCACCGAGCGGGACGCCATTCGAGCTGTGTGCGAAGCGGGACAGGCGCTGGGCGTCTCGGGCATACGGCTCGCGGAACAAACTCGGGAAAAACTCGGGGCGGACCAAGAGATCCGCTGCCTCGGCGCCCTGTCGCACGAGAAGCAGTACGTGACGGGCGAGATGTGGCGACGAGAAGAACGGCTGCTCGACAACTTCAATACGCTTCGGACTGGGCGCGGCGCGCAGGCGTCTGATGACGTTGTCGCTGCGGCGATGAAGACAACTCGGCTCTCCGACGAACAGCGTGAAGCTGCCGGCGACACTCTCAAGAGTACCAGCGCTTTGCGACTCCTGACCGGCGTCGCTGGCGCCGGCAAGAGCACCACACTCAAGGCCATTCGCGAGGCGTTCGAGTTGGCAGGCTACTCCGTTCACGGCGCCGCTCTGGCTGGAACCGCAACGGAGGAACTCACGAAGAAGGCCGGAATCCCGTCCCGGACGATCGCGAGTCACCTCCATCGGCTGGAAGGTGGGGCTGACCCTCTGGACCAGTCCGGGCAGAAATCCTCCCGCAGCGCTAGCAAGGCATCTTTGCCAACACCTCCGTCGGAGATACAGCCCAGCGACGTTCTTATCGTTGACGAAGCCGGCATGGTCGACGCCGGCACGATGCTCCGGCTGACCGAGGCGGCGAAGCGACTCGGGCTCACTCTCATCCTTGTCGGCGATCCTCGGCAGCTTCAGCCCATCTCCCCGGGGGCGCCATTCAATCACCTGGTCGCAAAAGACAAGGTGGCAACGCTCGCAACCAACCTGCGGCAACAGGACCCCGCCGACCGGCGGGCGGCCGAAGATTTTCGAGCAGGCGACGCGGCGAGCGCTCTCCGGAACTACGCTGAGCGTGGGCGACTGACGGTCGCTGAAGACCGCTCCGAAGCTTTGAAGTCCCTGGTCGCCGCGTGGACGGCCGCCGGCGGACCGTCACGTCCGCAAGACCACGTTATCTTCACCGGGACGCGCGCCGAGGCCCGCGCGGCCAATCGCCTTACTCAGCGCGAACGCGAGCGGGCAGGCGAGATCAACTTCTCGACTTCCATCGCGCATGAGGGGGAGCGAATCTGCCTGCACGACCGCGTGATGTTCCACAAGAACATTTTTGCCGACGGTGTTCGCAACGGCTACCGGGGCGATGTCATCGCCATCGACCGCTTCCTGAACCGCGTTACGGTACGCCTCGACGGTGAAACCGGAAGGGAAGTAACCGTCAGGCTCGCCGACTACGTGGCCCACGGCCTCACGCTGGCCTACAGCCAGACAACCCACAAGGGGCAAGGCCAAACCGTAGAGCACGCCTACCTCTTGGCCGGCGGAAAGATGGCCGACCGCGAACTGGCGTATGTCCAGGCGACCCGTGGTCGCTGTTCTACGCAGGTCTTCGTGGACCGCGCCCACGCGGGGGAGGACCTGGAAGATCTGGCGTCTGCGCTTTCTCGCTCACGCGCCAAAGAGTTGGCACACGACGTTGCCGAGCGTATTCGTCGCCGTGAAGGCGCAATCCAAGAAAGGGGGCTTTGAAATGCTGATGTACTTGCTGCTCGCTGGCTTTATCGGCGTGGGATTCGCCGTCTGGATCGGCATCCTGAAGTTGTGGGAGTTCTACGAGGAGCGTACCCCGCCCGATGTTCAAGTGCGCCTTCACACGACGGCCAAGAACCTCCCGCGCGACGCGTTCAATCTCGTCGCTTCCTGCGCCTTCTGGTCGGGCCTCGGGGCCCTGCTCATTCGCTTTTTGCTCGGCTTGGTCGGCCTCGACGCTTGGCTACCCGACACGCCATGGGCGCTGCCGGTCGTGATGTTCTTTGTCATCGGCGGGCTCATGCATTTTTGGGATGGGCCGGCCCCCTCTGACCCAATCCAGCCGCGCGGTCGCAGCCTTAATCCTAAAGAGAACAAGAAGAGGACGCCCCACGCGTCGCCGGCGGCGAAGGGCGCTGGCGCCACCCGCGGACGAACGATTCGCTCGTACCACGACATCAAGTAGCCGCAACCACCAACCAACAAAGTTAGGAACACAACGATGAAATTCTGGAAAAAGGAGAGTAATGCGCCACAGCCCGAACGTGGCAAGACGTTCGCCTGGGGCCGTCATCAACTCGAAGAAGCCGAAGCCACTGGGCACTTCTTGGCCGTAGCGGCCTCGGGGGGCGGCAAGTCGACGCTCTTGCAGCTCTTGATGCAATCCTGCCTGGGCGACGTAGGCATTGAGGCCGACACTCGCGCACTCATATACGACCATAAACAAGACATACTCCCGCTGCTTCGGGCGATAGCGCCGCACGCCAAGGTCGTCACTTCTCATCCCTTCGACGAGCGGGGAGCCGCTTGGAATATTTCCCGCGACGTGACCAATCCAGCCATCGCTCTGGAGACGGCGCGCACGCTCTTTCCTGAAACGCAAGAATCGCAACCGTTCTTCGCGGACGCGTCGCGCCACCTCCTCTACGGCGTCATCCTGAGCTTCATCCTCACCGGCACCCCCTGGACGTTCGCGTCGCTGATTCGCGTCATGCAGTCGGCTCGGCTCATCCGCCGCGTCTTGCGCAAGCACGCCGTGACTCGCTCCATCGAGCGCGAGTATTTTGGTGAGGATCGCACGGCGGCGAACATCATGAGCACCGTTGCGACGAAGCTCTTGCCGTTCTCCAACATCGCCGCGGCCTGGGAAACTGCCAGCGACTCCTTCTCGATCGAGGACTGGGTCCGCGAGAACTGGATCCTCGTCCTGGGGAACTACGAAACGGGACGGATGGCGATTGACGCCGTCAACCGCTGCCTCTTCAAGCGGGCCTCCGACCTCGTGCTGAATCAGTCGAACTCGTTCACGCGGCGGACGTGGTTCCTGTGGGACGAGCTGAGCGAAGCAGGAAAACTCGATGGTCTGGTCAGCTTGATGAAGAAGGGGAGATCGAAAGGGGCCTGTTGCGTGCTGGCCTTCCAATCCATTCAGGGCTTGAGGCATCACGCACTCTATGGTCGCGAGCAGACCGACGAGATTTTAGGTCAGATCGCTAATCGCTGGATTGGACGCTTGGAATGCGTCGAGACGGCCGAGTGGGCATCACAGCTCTTCGGCGACCAAGAGTTCGAGGAAGAGTCCGTCTCCGAGTCGACCGGCGCCGGCGGCAAGAGCCGCTCAGTGAGCCGGCATCGCACGACGCGGCGACTCGTGCTACCGAGCGAGTTTCTCGACATCGAGCCGTGCAACAAAGAGAACGGACTCAGCGGCTATTACATCGTTCGCTCGCACGGGTCCTACTTCGACAAGCTTGAGGGCGCCGACCTCTGGGGCAATTCACTCGTCGCCCCGCGGGCCGACGTGCCGGAGTTTGTGGCTCGGCCCTCACGCTCGATGCTCCTGGAACCGTGGTCGGTTGCCGAGGATGCGACGTTTTGCACCCCGCGGAAGGAGCGCGAGCGGGCGGAACCGCGCGAGACTCCCGAGCAATCGCCGCACGAACGTCCCACACCGCCCAGCACTACCGATAAGAACCTAGACGATCTTGACGCCCATTTTCAGTAAAAAGCCCGACAAGGAAGTATTATGTCACCCTCATCATCCTCTGATTCCGTCGTCCCGCGCATGATCAACGTTCGGGAGGTTGCGTCGATCTTGAGTCTTTCGACTCGTAGCGTCTGGCGATTGGTCGCCAAAGGGGAGCTTCCCAAGCCCGCCCGATTCGGCCGCTCCGCCCGGTGGCGACTCGCCGACATCGAGGCGTGCATCGAAGCTCGCTCCAACCCCAATCATGGGGCAAGCGCGAGGCGTTCGCGCTGACGCGTCGTCGCTTGCCTAGCTTGTCCGTCTCGTAAGAATGATCGCCGGAGGTACGAAGTATGGCATCGATTCGCAAACTCAGTCGGGACCGCAGCAAGAAAGGCGCCCCGTACTACATCCAGTTCCTTGACCATGAAGGAAAGCGTCGCACCACCAAAGGTTGCCCCGACAAAGGCGTCACCGAAGCCAAGGCCGCCAAGATCGAGACTGCTGTGCAGCGGATCAAGATTGGGCTTGCAGACCAATCGGAACTCGATGAACTCTTGGGCAAAGCACAGTCGGACGCGTGGGACGAACAAATCAAAGCCTTTGAAGCAAGTCTCAAACGGAAGAACAACACTCCCAAGCATGTCTGTCTGACAGTTAACCGCGTGAAGCTCGTCCTCACAGGCAGTGAATTCAAAAGTCTTGCTGACTTCGATGCCGACGAAGTGGAGGCATTTCTGACGCAACATTGTCAGGAGGAAGACCTGGGGCACCGCACTTACAACCACTACCTGCAGGCGGTCGATTCGTTCGGAAACTGGCTTTCGCATCCCAAACGTCGGATCCTGGAGAAGAACCCGTTTGCCGGCATTCCGAGGCGAAATGCCGAGACCGATGTGCGTCACGCAAGAAGGGCACTCTCTCCTGAAGAGATTGCCCTCGTCATTCAGACCGCAGGCAATAGCACCTACTCCGTTCAAGGCTACGACGGTGTCACTCGCGCCAGAATCTACCTGCTTTCGTACATGACGGGGCTTAGGAAAGGGGAGATCGCCAGCCTGACCCGGGCCAACTTCAAGCTCGATGGAGAGCACCCCACGCTCACCGTCGAGGCAAAGCACTCCAAACATCGAAAAAAAGACACCTTGCCGCTCCACCTCGACCTCGTGGCGGAAGTGAGGGTCTGGCTCACCGGACTTGAAGTTGACCAGCCGCTTTTTCCTCTCCTTGGAAAGCGGAAAGCCTACAAAATGATTCAACGCGACTTAGAAGAAGCGGAAATTCCTTACGAGACAGAAGAGGGACTGGCCGACTTCCACGCCGCCGGTCGTCACACGCACATCACCGAACTACTCCGCAGCGGCGTTTCGCTCGTACAAGCGAAGGAGCTCGCCCGCCACAGTGACGTTCGGATGACGATGAAGTACACCCACATCGGTCTTGAGGATCAAGCCCGGGCGGTGAATCGGCTTCCTTCGCTTCCCAAAGCGGATCCCGTCGCCCCTGAGAAGCCTGCCGATGAGTGTCTGCGTATTGTCTGCACTTCAGGCGGCGGGACTGGGCAAACTAGGTCAGTGGCTGTCACAGAACGGCATTCAAGAAGCAATGCCCGACAACGAAAAAACCCTCGCCGAGGCAAGGGTTTAGACGCATTAGGGCAGCCGCCGTCATCGGCTGGCACTGTCCGTCAAAAAGTGGAGGCGGCGGGAATCGAACCCGCGTCCTGTCATTTCCTGTCACCTTTTAGCAGTGCAGGACATATCTTGTCGCCATTTGACATCGCTGCTTGAGTATATGGTCGTACACCAGTCAGCGATTTCGATTAACCCTGCATCAAAAACGGCCGCGTAAGCGACCTCCCAATAATTCACAGAGGATCATATGGCTTCGGTCTATAAACGCAGCAGTGACAAGGGCCGCAAAGGCTCCTGTTGGTATGTGGCATACACAGATCACACGGGCAAACGTCGAACTGTGCGGGGATTTACCGAGAAAAACCTCACGCAGCAGCTAGCAGCGCAGCTGGAGGACGAAGCACGAAAGATTCGATTGGGGTTGATTGACGTTGATGAAGCGGAGCATGCCAATGTGCAGCGGCAACTCTTCGAGGACGATCTTCATGAGTTTGAGAAGCATCTGCGGTGTCGAGATATCACCGACAAGCAAGTACGGGAAACGATGATGCGCGTCCGCGCACTCGGCAAATTCGCCGGATTTGCTTCTGCTAAGGAGATCAGTGAAACCGAAGTCGAATCGTTTCTTGCGAAACTTCGTGAAGACGGTCGGAGCAAGCAAACGAGCAATCACTATCTGAAGGCAATAAAACTATTGTGTCGATGGTTAGTCCGGACGAAGCGAATTCGCCACAACCCGGTTGCCGATATCACGAGACTGAATGTGCGAACGGATCAACGGCATCTGCGGCGTGCGCTCTCGGCCGAAGAACTGCAGTTGTTGGTTGAGGCAGCTCAAAAAGGCAAGACTCTCGAATGCATTTCTGGGCCAGACCGCGCGATGATGTACGTGTTGGCTGCGTGGACAGGTTTTCGCAAATCCGAGATTGGGAGCCTGACTCTTTCTTCATTCGACCTGATCGGCGATCCACGTACGGTCACAGTCGAGGCCTCGTTTTCGAAGTCAAAGCGAAGAGACATTCAAGTATTGCATCCAGGCGTAGCAGACTGGCTGGGGCAATGGATTAGTTCGAAGGAAACCGGTTCTCGCAATAAGTTGTTATTTCCGGTATCTCGCAAAGTGCCGGGAGGAAAAGAACGAAAAACCCACAAGATGATGGAACACGATCTCTCGGTTGCCAGAGGTAGCTGGATTGCTGCAGTAGACGATCCAAAGCAGCGCCGTGAGCATGAAGAGTCTGACTTTTTGAAGTACAGGGACTCGCGAGATCGGTTTGCTGATTTCCACGCAAATCGGCACACATTCATCACGAATCTGGGACGAACCGGGGCTTCGCCAAGAACAATCCAGCAACTCGCTCGACATTCAGATATCCGGCTGACGCTGGATGTGTATAGCCACGCCGAGCTAGCAGAGAAGATTGAAGCGGTAAGTCGGCTTCCATCACCCGTGCCGTCGCGATCGGACAAGCGCGAAACCGGAGCTCAGAAGACCCAAGCGGGCGACAACTCCAGCAAGGGCGTGCAGCGCGCCAGCAGCGCTGCTGTGGCTGAAAATGGCATCTCGCGTCGCGAGTTGACGCCGGGGGGCGGCGAGGTCTACGCGGACACTCCGACGCCGGAGTCGGCGGAACTCGCTGTCATGTCAGAGTTTGACGCAACATGTCCCAACGTGTCATCAAAAAAAGAGAGTACCCGCGACTGGATTCGAACCAGTAACCTTCGGCTTCGGAGGCCGACGCGCTATCCAATTGCGCCACGCGGGCTGATGGGGTTGTCCCCTGTCGACCTTCCGGCGTAGGGGCGACTACTTAACTCATCGCCGGCCGGGGTCGGTAATCCAATAAC
>Ga0247823_10001834_pt1 | contig 17540 bp, 17 predicted proteins | sample 13C_PalmiticAcid_2_FD_192426 | JGI IMG/M metagenome (GOLD analysis project Ga0247823, IMG submission 192426) | Soil microbial communities from agricultural site in Penn Yan, New York, United States - 13C_PalmiticAcid_Day30 | ecosystem: Environmental > Terrestrial > Soil > Agricultural land... | reverse complement strand
GCCGACCCGCGGGGCCGACCCGCGTCCTGATTTGTGACCGTCCCTCCCCTGGTGTTCGCCCCCATGCGCCGGATGTTCTCGCGTGCGGCCGCCCTGGCCGGGCTGGTGTTCGGTTCCGTCGCGGCCTCCCAGCCGCCGCAGAACCAGCTCCCCCTGCCGCGGATCAACTCCGCCCTGCCGTGCGGGGCGCAGGCCGGCACCACCGTTGAGGTGGCGGTCAGCGGCACCGACCTGGACGACGCCACCGGACTACTGTTCTCCCACCCGAAGATCGCCGCCGAACTCGTCCCGGACGAGAAACCGGAGCCGAAGGCCAAGGAGCCGAAGAAGGCGAACCGCCGCGGCCGGGCGCAGGGCGGCGTGCCGGCAACGGTCCGGTTCCGTGTGACGGTCCCCGCAAGTGTGCCGGTCGGGCAGTACGACGTGCGCGTGGTGAACCGGTTCGGCGTGAGCAACCCGCGGGTGTTCGCGGTCGGCGACCGGCCCGAGGTCGAGGAACTGGAGCCCAACGACGACGCCCTGGCTCCCAACCCGGTCCCGGCCGCGGTCATCGGGGCACCCGCGATCCTGCCGGGCCGCAACGCCCCCCGCGCCCGGCGGGTCGAGCAGGCAACCACCGTCAATGGCACCATCGGCAGCCCGACGGACGTGGACTATGCGGTCTTCGCCGGCAAGGCCGGGCAGCGCGTTCTCCTGAGTTGCCTCACCTCGTCCATCGACAGCCGGGCGCGGCCGCTGGTCGAGCTGTTCGACCCGACGGGCCGACGGCTCGGGGCAAACCGCAACGACCGGGACAACGACGCACTGCTCGATGCGACCCTGCCGGCGGACGGCGACTACTTCGTCCGGGTCAGCGAGTTCGCCTACCAGCAGGGCGGGCCGGACTACTTCTACCGGCTCACCGTCGGCGCCGGGCCGTGGATCGACGCCGTCTTCCCGCCGGCGGTGAACCCGGGCCAGCCCACGCAGGTGACGCTGTACGGCCGCAATCTCCCCGGCGGCAAGCCCGTCGCCGGTTCCCGGATGGAGGCGCTGACCACGACGGTCAACCCGCCGGCCGACACGACGCGGTTCGCCTTTCGGGGTCGGGTTCCCCCTGCAATGGGGCTACAGGACGCCTTCGAGTACCGGCTGACCGGGCCGCACGGGGCGTCCAACGCGGTGCCGATCTTCCTCACCGATGCGAAGGTGGTGACCGAGAAGGAGGGCAATGATAAGCCGGAGTCGGCCGAGCCGATCCCGGTGCCCTGCGAGGTGGCCGGGCGGATCGGCATGCGGAACGACCGCGACTTCTACCAGCTCACCGCGAAGAAGGGGGATGAACTCCTCTTCGAGTTGATTGCGGAGCAGAACGGCAGCGCCTCGGACCTGTCCCTCCAGGTGCGCAACGAAAAGGGCCAGGTCGTCTCGCCGGAACTCGACGACGACCCGGACCCGCTGCACCCGGTGGCGTTCTTCACCCGCACCGGCGATCCGCCGGCGTACAAGTTCACCGCCCCAGCCGACGGCAAATACGTCGTCCTGGTCGGCGGGCTGGATGCCAGCGTCACCCACGGTCCGCGCTGCTACTACCGGCTGCGGGTCACGGCCCCGCGGCCGGACTTCCGGGCCGTGGTCATGGCCCGCAGCCGCGACCTGCCGGCCGCCGTCACCGCCCGGCCAGACGGCGAGGTCGCGTATGACGTGTACGTCCACCGGACCGGCGGGTACGACGGCCCGGTCACGGTGACGGCCGGGAACCTGCCGCCCGGCGTCACCTGCCAGCCCACGCTGGTCGGCAGCCGCATGAAGTGGGGCACGCTGGTCCTCACCGCCGCGGCCGGAGCGAAGGAGTTCACCGGCCCGATCGCCGTGACCTGTGCAGCCACGATCGACGGCAAGTCGGTGACGCGAGAGGCCCGGCCGGCGTCAATCACCTGGGGCGTTCCGCCGGGGCAGAACGCCCCGACCATCGCCCGGCTCGACCAGGAGTTGGTCCTGGCCGTCCGCGAGGACCGGTCCGCGTTCCGCATCGCCGCCGACCTGTCCGCGGCCCGGGTCAAGACGCGGGACTCGAACGGCAAGGAAAAGGAGGAGGCGGCCGCCGGCCCGCTCTTCCTGAAGCCGGGTGACAAGCTGACCGTCCCGGTGAAGGTGACGTGGCACGCGAAGGACGCCCGGCCGGCTCCGCTCACGATCCAGGTCGAGCCGACCCAGGCGAACGTTCAGCAATCGCCGCTGTCGGTGAACAACGCCCAGGTCGCCCCCGGCAAGGCCGACGGCTCCGTGACGATCGACGTGCGGTCGAACGCCGTACCGGGGACGTACGCCGTCGCCCTTCGCGCCGAAACGCAGGTGCCGTTCGTCCGCGACCCGGAGGAGAAGGACAAGAAGGCGAACGTAACCACGACCGCGTACGCGCAGCCGATCGAGGTCACAGTCCTGCCGGCGAGCTTGGCGAAACTGTCCGCGCAGCCGTCGGGCTCGTTCAAGCCCGGCGCGACCGGCGTGCTGGTGGTGAAAGTGGATCGGCAGTTCGACTACGCCGGCGAGTTCAAGGTCACGGTGGCGTTGCCGAAGGACGCCAAGGGGCTGACCGCAAAGGACGTGACGATCCCGGCCGGCAAGGACGAGGTCAAGGTCCCGGTTGAGGTGGCGAAGAGTGCCAAGGCCGGGGCGGTGAACAACGTGGTTGTGAAGGCGGTCGCCACAGTCCACGAGAAGTTCCCGGTGATGCACGAGACGAAGGTGAACCTGACCATTGCCAAGTGACACGCGACGGAGTTCCCGGATATGCCTCGTTTGGCCGCCATCGTCCTAGTCGCCGGGCTTGTGACCGCGTCCCTTTCCGCGGACGACAAGAAGGCCCCCGCCCTCCAGCCGATCCCGGTCGCCACGCTCGACCGCAAGACGCCGGTCGCCTATGAGGCGGACGTGGCCCCGATCTTCGCCGCCAAGTGCCAGGTCTGCCACGCCGGCAACCTGACCGAGGGCAAGTTCGACCTGGGCACCCACGCCGCGCTCATGAAGGGTGGCAAGAAAGGCCCGGCCGTCGTCCCCGGCAAGGCCGAGGAGAGCCGCATGTGGCAGATGAGCAGCCACCGCGCGAAGCCCATCATGCCGCCCAAGACCGAGGACAACCCGCTCACCCCGCAGGAGGTCGCGGTCCTCAAGCTCTGGATCGACCAGGGTGCGAAAGGCCCGGCCGTGGACATCCGCGCCCGGCCGAAGGTCGTCCTCGGGCTGCCGCCGGCGCTGGTCAAGCCGGTCCGGGCCGTCGCGGTCAGCCCGGACAAGGGCGTCGTTGCGGCCGGCCGCGGCAACCAGGTCCACCTCTTCGACGCGAAGACGGGGAGCTTCCTCAAGACGCTGACCGACCCGGCCCTGAAGACGCCCAACGGCAAGACGGCCGACGCCGCCCACCTGTCCCTGGTCGAGGCGATGGCTTACAGCCCGGACGGCAAGACCCTCGCCACCGGCAGCTTCCGGGAGATCGTCCTCTGGGATCCGGCGAATGGCACCGTCCGGCAGCGGCTCACCGGCTTCGCCGACCGCGTCGTGACGCTCGACTACTCCCGCGACGGCAAGTACCTCGCCACCGGCGGCGGCGCGCCGACCGAGGACGGCGAGATCAAGGTCTTCGAGGCCGCCACCGGCAAGCCCGTCGCCGACGTGACCGGCGGGCACTCGGACACGGTCTTCGGCGTCTGCTTCAGCCCGGACGGCAAGCTCCTGGCCACCGCGGCGGCGGACAAGTTCGTCAAGGTGTTCGAGGTTCCGTCGGGCAAGCTGCTCAAGTCGTTCGAGGGGCACACGCACCACGTCCTGGACGTCGGCTGGACGCCCGACGGCAAGCGGCTCGTCTCCGCCGGGGCGGACAACGTGGTCAAGGTCTGGGACTACGAGAAGGGCGAGAAGGTCCGCGACGTCCGCGGCCACCAGAACCAGGTCACCCGGCTGACGTTCGTCGGCAAGCTACCGCAGTTCCTGACCGCTGGCGGCGACGCGACGGTGCGGTTGTGGAACGCCGAGAACGGCGGGACGCTGCGGCAGTTTGGTTCAAACAAGGACTTCGTCTACGCGGTGGCCGCCAGCGCCGACGGCGCGGTGGTCGTGGCCGGCGGCGAAGAGGGCGTCGTGCGCCTTTACAACGGCCAGAATGGGCAACTGGTCAAGGAGATGCTGCCGCCGGAACCCGGAAAGACTGACCAGCCGAAAAAGGACGAAACGAAAGAAGCGAAGAAGAAGTAGGTAAGTTCGTCCGACGATCCACGCCCCCGGCCGAGGAAGCGCGGCCAGGGGTCCAGCCGGGCCGCGGGAGACCGATCCCGCGGCCCGCATTCTTTACGCCGGCGCCGCGGCCATCGACGCCTGCCACTCCTCGAACTTCTTCGCCGCGGCCGCGGTCCGCTCCTCGCTGATCCGCGTCGCGAACGACCACTCGTGCCCGAATGGGTCCGTCACCTTGCCGTACCGGTCGCCCCAGAACATGTCCTCCGGCGGCATCACCGACGTGCCGCCGGCCTCCGCCATCCGGGCCACCGCCGCGTCGCAGTCCGGCACGTTCAGGTGCATCGTCACGCCGGACACCCCGGTCGTCTTCGGCGCCCGGGCCTGCCCGCCGCAGTATTCGGGAAAGTCATCGCACAGCATGAACCCGCCGCCGTTGATCGACAGCGACGCGTGCATCAGCCGCTTGCCGTCCGGGGACGGCACCTGATACGCCACCTCGGCCCCCAGAGCCTTCTGGTAGAACTCCAGTGCCGCCAATCCGTCGTGGACCACCAGGTGCGGGATCACTCCGGCCACGTTCACGGGACACCTCTCGACAGTCGAAGGATGGGACGGGGAAACCTCCAGACCTAAGGGAGATAACATGTGTTCAGATGGGGGGCAAGCTCGGTTGCCGCGGGGCGGGTCGGGGCCGCGGCGTCCGGTTACGGACCTTCCGCCAGTAAGGCTTCCGCGGCTTCCGCCCAGCGAATGAAGGGCCGGTACGGTTCGCCCAGCCGGTCCAGTTCCGCGGCGCAGTCGGCCTTGGCGAACCGCCGTTCGACCGGCACCAGGAGCGCCGCCCGCACGTCCGTCACCCCGTCGCCGGCGAACGCCACCCGGTCGGCCCGCCGCCGGGCGTCGGCGACGACCGCCGCCTTGTCGATGCCGACGTCGGGGCAGTAGAACGGCGAGTCGGTCGGCGGCTCCAGCTCCAGCCCGCGGTCGCCGCCGACCCACCGGCCGCGGTTGGAGTGGATCGTCAGGTCCACCCCGGTTGGCTCCAGCACCTGGCGGATGTACCACTCGCACCCGGCCGACGCGACCACCACCTCCCACCCGGCCGCGTTGAGCGCCTCGGCCAGCTCGGGGAACCGCGGGTCCAGTTCCATCCGCAGGAGCAGGTCCAGCACCGTCGCCTCGTCGGCCCGGACGGCGGCGCAGAACTTCGCCATCGCCTCGACGTGGCGGTACTTCCCGGCCCGGTATTCCGCCCAGTAGTCGGGCGTGTCCGGGTCGAGGTAGTGGTCCTGCACGAGTTGGTAGAACTCGCGGCGGGTCAGGGTACCGTCGAAGTCTGTGACGAAGACGCCGGGCATCACGGTCCTCGTTGGTGTCGGAGCGAGTGGCCGGTCCTGTAGGGTGGGTCAGTTCGGCCCGGTCGCGTAGAACAGCCGGTCGGACAGCTCGGTCTGCGTCATCGCCGCGACGTGGCCGTCCACATAGAGCGCGTTGAACAGCCCGGTATGCCGCATCGGGTAGTGGGTGACGGCCGAAGCCCCGGCGTAGTCCGGCGACCAGGCCGGGCCGCTTCCCGGCGGCGCCCACGGGCCGCGCGGCGCCGCCTTGTTCGAGTTGGCGCAGCCCGGCGTCCGCCCGTGGTCCCAGACGATCAGCACCTGCGACGACCCGTTACCGTTGGACACGTCCAGGATCGACCGGCCGTTGGGCCCGCCGGTGACGTAGTTCATCCCGTAGCTGACCTGATACGGCTCGCCGAACGTGGGGCTGCCGGGCACGTCGTCGATCCCCTTCGGGCACTTGTAGACCTTGATGTTCTGCTCGATGTACGGCCACAGGCTGCCGCGCTGGAACCTGTCGTCGAGTGGCCGGGTGACGGTCGAGCCGGGCCGGCTGTCGTAGGCCGCCCACCACGTCTCGTTCGGCCCGGTGAACCCGGTCGCGGTGGTCAGCGAGTGGCAGAAGACGTCCGGCGACTTGCCGGTCAGCGGGTCCGGGCCGGCCAGGTCCGGGCAGAGCCGGTAGCGCGGCAGCGAGCCCAGAGCCGCCTCGTAGTTGTGGCAGGCCAGCCCGATCTGGTGCAGGTTGTTCGAGCAGACGGTCCACGCTGCGGCCTCGCGGACCTTTTGCACGGCGGGGAGCAGCAGACCGATCAGGATGGCGATGATCGCGATCACCACCAATAGCTCGATCAGCGTGAACGCGCGGCGGGTCATGGGTCGATCCGGGTCGTGAGCGGGCGTCGGGGTCATGCTACGCCCGTTTGCTTGCCGCGGCCCGTCGGGGTACGCTACTATCGTCCATTCGCCGGCCCCTCTGCCACCCGAACCGAGGAACGACCGATGACACACCTCGTCGCCGGGCTTGCCCTGACCCTCGCCCTCGCCCCGGGCGATGCGGTCACACTGCGGTGGAAGCTGAAAAAGGGAGACACGTTCTACGCCCGGTCGGTCGTCGCCATCGACCAGACCATCGGCGTCCCCGGGCAGACGATGGACCAGGAGCAGACCCAGACGACGGTCCACCGGTACAAGGTGCTGGAGGCCGGGGACAAGGGGACCGTGCTGGAGCAGACGATCGTCCGCACCGAGGTCAAGGGCAACCTACCGATGGCCGACGGACTGACCGACCGCATGAAGGGGCTGATCCTGACCTACACCCTCGACCCGAAGGGGAAGGTGACCAAGATCGAAGGATACGACGCGTTCGTTGACAAGCTGGCCGGGGACGACGAGAACCTCAAGAAGTTCTTCAAGGCCTTCATGAGCAAGGAAACCCTCAAGATCGGGGTGCAGGACCTGCTCGGGTTCGCCCCCGATGAGCCGGTCAAGCCGGGCGACACCTGGAAGCGGAAGTATGACATGTCGCTGGGGCCGATCGGGCGGTTCGTGATGAACGCCAACTGCAAGTACGCCGGCCCGTCTGACGGGCTGGAGAAGGTCACCTACACCGCCGACGCCAAGTTCTCGCCCCCGGACGACGGGGCCGACGGCGGCCTGGGGTTCACCATCACCAAGGGGGACCTGAAGGCCGAGAAGTTCGAGGGCACTCTCCTGTTCGACCTCGCGGCCGGGCGGCTCAAGGAGTCCCGGACGCTGACCCGACTCGGCGGAAAGTTGACCGTCTCCATCAACGGGATGGAGGTCGAGCTGGAGTTCACCCAGAACCTGAAGGCGACCGTCACCGTTTCCGCCAGCAACCTGGCCGACGACTGACGCCGGGCGGGGCAATCCGCCCGACTGTCTGGCGTGTGCTATCAATATGCGCGTGCTCGCCCTCGCCCTCGCCGGCCTGATTCCATGTTCACGGACGTCTCCGGGCTGATCGCCCCGAACCCGCCGGGCCTGCACTACGGCGTGGCGGCGCTGGACATCGATGGCGACGGGCGGACCGAGTTCTTCGTGGCCGGGTTCGGCTACCCCAACTGCGTGCTGAAGTGGGTCCACGGGGCACTGCGGGACGTGACCCCGCCGGACCTGGCCGACCTCGACCGGCAGGCGGTCGGGGTCGCGGCCGGCGACCTCGATGGCGACGGTCGCGAAGAGATCTACGTCCTCAACACGGACACCTTTACCGGCCCCAAGCACTACGCCGACCGGCTGTTCGACCCGCGGCCGGACGGCGGCTGGGACGACCTGTTCTCGCGCCCCGGCAACAAGGGGCTGCGCAACCTCGCCGCCGGCCGGTCGGTGGCGGCGATTGACCGCCGCGGCACCGGGCGGTACGGGTTCGTCGCGGCCAGCTACGGCCGGCCGATGCGGCTGTACGAGCTGTCGCCCGACGGCCGGCTGGCGGACGTGGCTCCCGGCCTCGGGATGGACCGGACGACCGGCGGCCGCGGGCTGTGGGTCGGGCCGCTGGTGTCCGAGCGGTCCGACCTGTTCTGTGTCAACGAGCACGGGCCGAACTTCCTGTTCAAGAACCGCGGTGATGGCACCTTCGACGAGTCGGCCGCGGAGTACCGGCTGGCCGACCCCGACGAACATGGTCGCGGCGTGGCCGCGCTGGACGCCGATGGGGACGGTCGGCTCGACCTGGCCTGGGGCAACTGGGACGGCCCGAACCGGATGATGGTCCGGCAGGTGGACGGCACCTTCCGCGACCGGGCGACGCCGGCGATGGCGCTGCCCGGCGCGGTTCGCACGGTGATCGCAGCGGATTTCGACAACGATGGGTTCGAGGAGCTGTTCTTCAACGCTCTCGGCGAGCCGAACCGCCTGTTCCGGGTGCGCGACGGGTCGTGGCTGCTGACCGACGCCGGGGTCGCAGCCGAGCCGGACGGGCTGGGCACCGGGGCCGCGGTCGCGGACATCGATGGCGACGGGCGGCTGGAGTTGCTCGTCGCGCATGGGGAATCGACCGTCCAGCCGCTGAGCCTGTTCAAGGGGCCGGACACCGGGCACGGCTGGCTGCGGGTGCGACCGCTGACGCGATTCGGAGCGCCGGCCCGCGGGGCGCGGGTGCGGCTGACCGCCGGCGGCCGGACGCAGCTTCGGGTGATCGACGGTGGCAGCGGCTACCTCTGTCAGATGGAGCCGGTCGCCCACTTCGGCCTCGGCGCGGTCGAAGAGGTCGAGGAGGTCGTCGTCACCTGGCCCGACGGGGCGCGTGAGGTCGTCCGGGGGCCGGCCGTACGGGCGGAGATCGTGGTCGCGTACCCGGGCGGCTGAGTCCCGGGGGCGAGGTTTGACGGGAAGCGGATCAACGGTTAGCCTGACCAGCCGAAGACTGATGTGGTGAAACCGACCATCGGTCGCCGGGATAGGCTGGTCCGGCACAGGCTGATACCAAGTTTGGTGAGGGGGGGACCGCGTGGCTATAGTTGACGAACTGCTTCAACTCTTCGCGCGGTCGATCTTCGCGAAGGCCACTGCCCTGAAGTCGCTGGACCTGACGCGAAACCAACGCAAGCGCCTTCGCTCCTCGATTACGGCGGAAATCCGAGCGTGCGGAGGCCTTCTCTACCCCGAGGTTCTCACCCCCGAGGTCAGCGAGGCCGCGCTCCGGGAAGCGGAACTCATCCCGGTGGACCTCCTCGCACAGACCTGGTACAGCCAGTCGCGCTTTGATAGGGGCCGGCGTGTGTTCCACTGGGAGCACATGGACCCGATCTCGTGCATCCAGGAGGCGTGCGCGGCGGCCGGGTCCGAGCAAACCGTTCTGGAGATCATGCGGACCCGGTTGCGGATCGCATGGATTCTGAAGCGGGAGGACCGGGAGTTGACGCGGCTCGGCTTCCGGAGCGACCGCCCGGACCCCGAGGGCGCGTACCGGGCCGCCAATATCGTGCTCGTCAAACACACGAGCCGAGTCGCCGATCCAGGTAACGCGTTGTCAGCGGATCACTCTGTGATGAGTCGGAATCGAACGGAGCGCGGTTCTTGAGGGAATGACGCGGGGGTGGTTATGTCCCAGGTCAAGACGGTGGCCGGGTGGATGGCCGAGCGCGGGCTGTCGGCGGCGGGGCTGGCCGCGGCGACCGGGCTGGACCGGCGGGTGGTCGAGGCGGTCGCGGCCGCGCGGTACACGCCCAGCCCGGAGCAGCGGCGGCAGCTGGTGGCGGCGCTCGGGGTGTCGCCGGACGAGGTCGCCTGGGGGCACGCGACGGAGGTGTCGCACGTCTACGGCCACGGCCCGCAGTTCGGCCGCAGCCCGTGACAAGGGGAGGACGCGATGGCGGACACCGTCAAGTCGATCGATCAACTCTGTGTCGAGCGATGCATCGACGCGCGGAAGTTGGCGGAGCTGTCCGGGGTGGAGGAGCAGCGGGTGTTCGCCATCGTGCTCGGCCGGTGGACGCCCAGCCCCGAGGAGCGCGACGCCATCGCCGGGGTCTTCGGGCTGACCCGCGACCAGATCGCCTGGGGCCACAAGACCCCGATCCAGCACATCTACGGCTCCGGGCCGTCGTGAGGTGGTGAGTGGTGAGGTGGTGAGGTGATGGAAAGCATTCGGACACCACCTCACCACCTCACTACCCCACCCCACTCAATACCATGTCCGGGTCGGACATTCCGCTCCCGTCCCGCGTGGCCGCATGAAACACGTCATCGAACTCTTCCCGGTTGTCGCGGACAAGGTCGTGCCGCCTGTGCTGATCGCGCTGGGGTCGCCGTGGCCGGTGACGCAGCTCGTGCAGGCGCTCAACGGCAAGGAGGCGGTCTGCTTCCAGATGGACGTATTCGTTGCCGACCGGCTGCGGGCGAAGCTCGCGGAGAACACCGCCGTGGCCGATGTCGTCACCGCCCCGGACCTGTGGGACCTACCGGCGCGGTTCCGCACGGTGATCTTCCCCGCCGCCGCCCACTCCGACCGCGAACTGAAGATCGACATCGTCGAGCAGGGGTTCCACGTTCTCGAGGAGGGCGGGCTGTTCGTCACCCTCTCCGAATACGAGAAGGACGTGCAGTTCGCGAAGTGGCACAAGAAGGTGTTCGGCAAGTGCGGGGAGTCGCCTCGGAGCAAGAACGGTATGGCGTTCTGGAGCGCGAAGCACGGCGAGCAGCCGCGACGGCGGCACGAGGTGACGTTCCACGCGAAGGTCGGCGACGGACCGTCGATGAGCTTCGCGAGCTGGCCGGGGACGTTCAGCTACGGGCGGATGGACAACGGCAGCCGGGCGATGCTGGAGGTGGCCGAGATCAACCCGGGCGACCACGTCCTCGACATGGGCTGCGGCAACGGCGCGGTCGGCCCGGCCATCGCGCTCGCCAGGCAGCCGACCGGGAAGGTGACGTTCGTGGATAGCAACGTCCGGGCGATGGCCTTGACCGAGCTGAACGCGAAGGCCAACGGCGTCCCGAACTACGAGCTGGTGACCACGGCGACGCTCGGCGGGCTGCCGATGTCGAGCTACGACGTGGTGCTGGCGAACCCGCCGTACTACGCGAACTCCGAGGTCGCCCGGATGTTCATCACGTCGGCGCGGGACCTGCTCAAGCCGGGCGGGCGGTTCTACCTGGTGACGCGGATGCCGGTGCAGACCATCCCCGAGGTGGTCGAGACGTTCGGCGAAGCCGAATCGGTCGAGAACCGCGGGTACACGGTGCTAACGGCGCGGGCCTGACTTTCAGTCCCAAGTCCGCAAGTCCCAAGTCTCAAGTCGAAGAGACGGACTTCCGACTTGAGACTTGGGACTTGGAGACTTGCGACCATGTTGACCGCTGACGATGTTGTTCGGTTGCTCGACCTGAAGCCGCACCCGGTCGAGGGCGGGTACTTCCGAGAGACGTGGCGCTGCCGGGAGCCGGTGCGGGACCGGTCGGTCGGGACGGCGATTTACTACCTGCTCTCCGGGACGGCGGTGTCCGAGATGCACCGGCTGCCGGGGGACGAGGTGTTCCACTTCTACATTGGCGACCCGGTGCGGCAGTTGCACCTGTACCCCGACGGGGCGGGAAAGGAGTTCGTACTCGGGGCGGACCTAGCGGCGGGGCAGGTGCCGCAGTTGGTGGTGCCGGGCGGGGCATGGCAGGGGGCGCACCGGCCCGACGGGCCGCACGGGTTTTCGCTGCTCGGTGCGACAATGGCCCCCGGCTTCGACTACGCCGACTACGCCACCGGACCGCGCGGCGAGTTGACGGCGACGTGGCCGGCATTCACGGAGTTGATCGCGCGACTGACGCTGCGGGGGTGACACGCGTCAGTCGTCGCCCCACCAGAGGTGCTGATACATTGGCCTGATCCAGCGGAAGTAGGCGCACAGCAGCACCCCCCCACCGCGGCCAGCTGCATTCCAGCGAAGCTGCCGGTCTTCAGGTAAAGCCCCAGGCCCACCACGCCGTCGAAGCCGAAGCTGTATAGCAGCACCGCCGGCCAGGTGGGCTGGAAGCGGCGCCAACCCGGCTCCTCGGGTACCGGGTCCGAACGATACCGACGGGGCGATTCTCTCATCGGTCCGTCTCACCTCTCCGTCTAGAGTTGCCTGTCCCGCCGCAGCTTGGCCCGCTGGTAGAGCGCGGCGCTGATCGCCACCACGGGTAGCGCCAGGAAGATCGCCAGCATCAGCACCGGCACCAGCCAGTTGGCCCCGACGCCGCGGGTCAGGACCAGCGCCGCCAGCCCGGCGACGAGCAGCAGGCCGACCACCGCACCGGCCACCATCACCAGCGCGGGGACCGCGTGCCGCAGTCGGTCGGCGGGCGCGTCCGGCGGCTCCGGCCGGGCGGCCTGCTCGCCGGGGAACTTCGGCAGGTCGCTCACCGGATCACCTTCCCCTCGACGTCGAGGACCTGCGCCGCGGCGAGGTTGTCGCCGAACGTCTTGTGGTCCTTGAAGGTCCAGACCACCTTTTTGTCGCGCGTCACCTCGATCAGTTGCGGGTTGGTCGGGCCGGCATGGCAGTTGCCGAGGACCACGTTGCCGTTCGGCAGGACGTGCAGTGTCGTCACCCAGGCGAGTGTGATCCCCGGCAACTCATTCTGGTCGATACCCCAGACGACCTTGCCGTCCGGGTTCACCTCCAGCACGCGGTTGTTGTTGCCGCCGGCAATCAGGGTGTTGCCGGTCGGCAGACGCACGGCGCCGAACACCGCGGTGCCGTGTCCCTCCGGGCCGTGGCCGGGGGCCGCCTTGCGGCCGCCAAGGTCCAGCGCGTACTCCCAGACGACCTTGCCGGCCGGGTCGTACTCGCGGACGCAGCCGTCGCCCTCGTGGCAGACGAGGTAGTTCCCGCTCTCCAGCTTGCGGGCCATGCGGGTGTCGCGGTGCGGGTGCGGGTTCTTGACCGTCAGCGGCACTTCCTTGACGATCTTCCCATCCTTGCTCACCTCGACAATGCGGGCGTTGCCGGACTCGGCGACCATCGTGCTGCCGTCGGGCAGACGCTGGAAGGCGTGGACCTCGACCTTGCCGGCGTAACCTGGCTTCGGCTTCGCCTCGTACTTCCAGACGACCTTCTTCTCGGGGCTGATCTCGACGACGGTCGTGTGGCTGGTGTGCGTCAGCACGTTGCCGTTGGGCAGGAGCCAGAGGTCGTGGACGTCGTGCCGGTTGGGGAACTCCCACTCGACCTTGCCATCCGGCGCGACGATGGCGACCTTTCCCGTGGAGCGGTCCGCGGCAAGGACACGGTGCGTAACCGGCTCCGCGGCGAACGCGGGGGATGCGATCAGCAAGGCGAGGAGGACACGGGTCATGGCGGCTCCGGAGAGGAACGAACCACAGTGTCACAGAGAGCACAGAGACAGGGCACAGCGAGAAGGAAACAGAGTTTCAATCTGAAGGCAAGGCACTCCCTACTTCTGTCTTGAACACTGTCTGTTGTCTTCTCGGTGTCTCTTCCCTCTGTGCTCTCTGTGACTCTGTAGTTCGTTCTCTTTTATCACAGCGTCTTGAGGTACTCGATCACGGCCGCCCGCTCCTCGTCCGTTAACTCGTCGCCGTAGGTGTGGCCGGCGTTTCCGCGGCCGGGCTGGGTCGTGTCGTAGACCTTGCGGCGCTCGATGGCTGGCAGCTTCGGGTCCGGCGGCGGCACGTCGCGGACCTTCCAGCCGACGCCCTGCGGGTCGTAGTCCTCGGCATCGGTGCGGAAGGAGCGGGTGAAGACCTTCGGCCGCGCCTTGCTGTTCAGGACGTCTGCCAGCGTCGGCACCGAGCCGTTGTGGAAGTACGGGGCCGTCGCCCAGACGCCGTCCAGCGGCGGGGCCTGGTAGCCGGCCGTCGCGCGGATCGGCTTGACCACGTCCTCCTTCGCGAACCAGCTCGCGTTATACGCCGCGCCGAACTTCGGGCCGATGTTGTCGTACCGCCTGCGGTCGGTGCCGATCTCATCCAGCGGTACGACCTTGTTGGGGTACGTCCAGTTCTCCCCGTAGGTGCCGTGGCAGCGGGCGCAGTTGTCCTTGAAGACCAACTCGCCTCGTTTGGCCTTCTCGGCGTCCACCGGGAATGGGTACTTCGGCGGCTCCAGGCTCAGCAGGTACTGTTGCACGTCGCGGAACGCCGGCTCGGCCCTGTGGAACTCGTTCGGTAGTGTCAACGGGTGCATCATGAACTGCATCAGGCTGCGCACCGACCGGGCGTCGGTTGCGCCGACGTGGTACATGGTCTTTTTCTTCTTCAAGTGCCACCAGGCCGGCACGTCCTCGCAGGCGTCGTCCCGCAGGCCCAGGTCGCGGACCGCCGGGGTCAGGGACAGGTCGTCGTTGCGCAGGCCCAGCAGGTAGACGGCGAACGCGCCGGCCTCGCTGGTGCCGCGGGTCTGGCAGTAGGTGAACGGCAGCTTGACCGGCGCGCCCGAGGCGGCGGCCAGTTCCTCGAAGAGGGCGTGGATGTCCAGCGAGCTGTTCGGCAGGCCGACGTGGCTCTTGCCGAGGATCGAGCCGCCGTGGCAGACCATGCAGTCGATGCCGACGCCGGTGCCGACGAGCAGGTTCGCCTTGCGCAGGCCCATCGGCAGCCCGTCGTTGGGGTACGGGGCCGGGTGCAGGCCGTAGCGCTCGCGGACCGCGGCCTCGTAGTCGGCCGGCTTCTCCTTCAGCCCCCAGACGCGCCAGGCGCTCTCGTACCCGTGCCGCGGCCAGAATGCCTTGATGAACGCGGTCCCGGTGAGGGCCTTCTCGCCGCGCTCGGCGGCGGGGTCGCCCGCGGCGGCCGGGGCGGTGAGGAGCAGCAAACAGACGAGGGGTAGACGCATGGACATCGTCTCCGGCCGGGGCACCACACCAGTATAAGCTCCCGGCGCCCGGCCGTGTCCACGGCTGGGCTTGCATCGCCGTTTCCCGACCTGTTACGATTCTCCGCCTACGCTCGCCCCGCAAAGGATTGCGCATGAACTGTCTCGTTACCGGCTGCGCCGGGTTCATTGGCTCCCACCTGTGCGAGCGGTTGCTGGCCGACGGCCACCGGGTGGTCGGCATGGACTGCTTCACGGCCTACTACCCGCGGCCGGTCAAGGAACGCAACATCGCGCCCTTCAACTCGCACCCGAACTTCCGGTTCCTCGAACTCGACCTGACCGCCGACCCGCTCGGCGACGCGGTCGGCCGGGCCGACGTGGTCTTCCACCTCGCCGCGATGCCGGGGCTCAACAAGAGCTGGACCGACTTCGACCTGTACGCGCGCCACAACCTGACCGCCACCCACCGGCTGCTGGAGGCGGTCAAGGGCCGGTCGCTGAAGAAGTTCGTCTACGCCAGCACATCGTCGGTGTACGGCCGATACGCCAGCGGCGACGAGTCCTTGCCGACGCGGCCGAGTTCGCCCTACGGCATCACGAAGCTGGCCGGCGAGCAACTGTGCCGGGTGCATCACGACGAGTTCGGCCTGCCGGCGGTGGTGCTGCGGTACTTCAGCGTCTACGGCCCGCGCCAGCGGCCGGACATGGGCTACCATCTGTTCATCAACGCGGTCTTGCAGGGCAAGCCGATCACGCTGACCGGCGACGGCTTGCAGGTCCGCGGCAACACGTACGTCGGCGACTGCGTCGAGGCGACGATGCAGGCGGCCGACGCGATGCCGGGCGAAGTGTTCAACCTCGGCGGCGGCGAGCTGACGACCGTCATCGAGGTGATCCGCAAGATCGAGTACATCACCGGCAGGACGGCGATCATCGAGCGCCACCCGCCGCGAAAGGGCGATCAACTTGCCACCGGAGCGGACGTCGGCAAGCTGTACCGGCATATCGGCTGGAAGCCGACGACTGGGCTGGAGGAAGGACTGACACGGCAGGTGGAGTGGCAGCGGGGCCTGATCGAGTCGCGGCGCGGCGTCGGCCGGGCACTGCGGGCCGTCGCGTAAGTAAGAGGGAACGAACCACAGAGTCACAGAGGGCACAGAGGGAAGAAACACAGAGAGGGAAACAGGGTCCAAAGCAAGACAGGACGGTCTCACGTGTCCGTCTTGAACCGTCTCTGCTGTCTGCTCGGTGTCTCTTCCCTCTGTGCTCTCTGTGACTCTGTGGTTCGTTCTCTTCCTGTGAGGAGCACGGATGCTCGACACCCTGAACCGACACCTGATCTTGCCGCTGGTCGCGCGGAAGCGCGGCAGCAGGCACCTGGAGTACCTCCGCCGCCTGGAGCGGACGCAGTTCGACCCGCCGGAGGTCGTCCGCGCCCGGCAACTGGAGTCGCTGCGACAGACCCTGCGGCACGCCTTCGAGACGGTGCCGTTCTACCGGCGCACCTGGGCTGCCGCGGGGGTGCATCCGTCGGACGTGATGTCGCTCGCTGATCTGGCGCACTTCCCGGCCGTCACCAAGACCGACATCCGCACCGTCGGGGATGAACTGCTTTCGACAGCCCACGACAAGGCGAAGCTGCGCGTCAAAAAGACGTCCGGCTCGACTGGGGTGCCGCTGGTCATTCGCATTGATGAGCCGTCGGTGCAGTGGAAGTACGCCTGCACGCTGCGGGCGGACCAGTGGTCCGGCTACCGGCTCGGGCAGCGCGTCGCCAAGGTGTGGGGCAACCCGGAGTACCGGCACTTCGGCCTGCGCGGCCGCATCACGAACCGGCTCGTGGACCGTGCCGTCTATCTCGACACGATCCACCTGACCGCCGAGCGCATCCGCGAGTTCACCGCGACCGTCCGCCGGCACCGACCGGGGCTGATCTTCGGCCACGCCCACTCGCTGTACCTGCTCACCTGCCAGTTGAAGAAGGCCGGCGTCGATGACATCCGCCCCGGCGGCATCGTCTCGACCGCGATGCCACTTTACGACTGGCAACGCGCTGTCATCGAGGAGGTCTTCGGCGTCCCCGCGACCAACCGCTACGGCTGCGAGGAGGTGAGCCTCATCGCCTGCGAGTGCGAGAAGCACCACGGGCTGCACGTCGCCGCGGAGTCGGTCCTCACCGAGGTCGAGCCGGACGGCAAGCTGCTGGTCACGGACCTGTCGAACCCGGCGATGCCGCTGATCCGCTACCGGATCGGCGACGTGGTGACGGCGACGGATCGCGTGTGCGACTGTGGCCGCGGACTGCCGCTCCTGGAGCGGATCGAAGGCCGGGACGCGGACTACGTCGTGACGCCGGCCGGCGGGCTGATCTCCGGCATCTCCTTGACGGAGAACTTCGCCCTGCATATCACCGGCACCGCCCAGGTGCAGATCGTGCAAGAGGAGGTGACGTTCCTCCGCATCCGCATGGTGGCCGACGAGACGTTCGGTGACACGAGCCGCAAGCAGATTGCAGCGCTGGTGCAAGACACCTTCGGCCCGACGATGCGCTATGAGGTCGAGTTAGTGGACCTGATCCCGCAGGAGCCGAGCGGGAAGTACCGGTTCTGCATCTCGAAGGTCGCCGAAGAACACCTGAAGGCGCTGTCGGCGTGGGAAAATGCCGGGGGCGGGGGGGCCCGGGGGTTTGTGACGGCGGACCCCCAGGGAA
>Ga0247823_10001833_pt1 | contig 17545 bp, 11 predicted proteins | sample 13C_PalmiticAcid_2_FD_192426 | JGI IMG/M metagenome (GOLD analysis project Ga0247823, IMG submission 192426) | Soil microbial communities from agricultural site in Penn Yan, New York, United States - 13C_PalmiticAcid_Day30 | ecosystem: Environmental > Terrestrial > Soil > Agricultural land... | reverse complement strand
ACTCGACGAATTGGGCAGCCGAGGCATGATCGACTGGTCCCGAGCGATGCTCGACGGAGCATCGCTTCGGGCGAAAAGGGGGGATCTCTGACCGGCCCAAACCCTGTCGACCGAGGCAAACCCGGCTCCAAGATCCACGCGTTGTCCGACCGATTCGGCATCCCACTCGCCGTCGGCGTATCCGCTGCGAACACCCACGACAGCGCCGCCCTCAAACCCCTCGTCCTGGCGATCCCAGCGGTCCGATCTCGCCGTGGTCCACGTCGCTTCCGACCCGCGAAACTCCACGGCGACAAGGCCTACGACTCCCGTGACCTGCGCGACTGGCTGCGCAACCGCGGCATCACCCCACGCCTGGCGCGTAAGGGCATCGAGTCCAACACCCGACTCGGCCGACACCGTTGGATCATCGAGCGCACCGTGGCATGGCTCTTCGGCTACCGACGACTCGCCATCCGCTACGAACGCCACGGCGACCTCTTCTGCGGGTTCCTCACCCTCGCCGCCGCGCTCACCTGCTACAAGAAACTCGCCAAATGAGACACGCTCTTAAACATCCGACTAATCCTTGACGACACTTTCCGTGTAGCACCACAATCCCCCGCACGGCGACTTGCATACCAATGTTCGACCGCCGAACATCCGATGTAAGGGCGCGAAAGGCGTGGAGATGAGCGAGCAGGGTGTGTCGCGTCGGGCCTTCTTGGGGTGGTCGGCGGCGGCCGGTGTGGGCGCGTTGATGACGGGTGGGGTGATCGCGGGCGGCGGAGTCGCGCAGGCCGCGCTCGCGGGTATCGACGACCGGTTGGCGGCCGGGACCGGGTGGCGAGATTACCTCGGCGCGCTGGACCTAACCTGGCAGAAGATGCCGACCGGCTTCTACGAGGGCCCGTTCCTCGGCAACGGCGGTCTGGGCACCGCTGTCTACCAGCGTTCTGGCACGACCGGCCTGTCTTTCACCCTCGGCGACAGTCGTGTACGCGACCATCAGACGGTCAACACCGACCCGGTATGGGGCAAGGCACGACTGCCCATCGGGTTCCTGACACTGACGACCGCGGGCACCATCACCTCGGTGGATCTGCGGCTGTCGCTGCACAACGCCGAGCTGAGCGGTTTCGTGCACACCTCGACAGGTTCTCTGGCGGTGCGCGCGTTCGTGCACGCGACCACTGACGTGCTGGTGGTCAGCACCGTGGTCGCCGCGGGCACAGAGACGGCCACCTGGGCGTTCACCTGGCAACCCGCGGTCAGCCCGCGCGTCGGGTTCTTCACCAAGCCCACGAACTTGGTCGCCAACCCCGCCGCCGTGGTCACCACAAACGCCAGCGGTGGCACCTGCGTGCAGGACCTCGCCTCCGGCGGCCGCACCGAGACCCGCTGGACCACGCGGACCGAGGCCGATGGGGTCACCAAGACCCTGGTGGCCACCGTCGCGCACTCGACCGACCACACCGCGTCCACGACCGCGTCGAACACCATGACCGCGGCCGCCGCGTCCACTCTGGACCAACTGGGCACCGCACACCGCACGTGGTGGAACACCTTCTACCCCAAGAGCTTCATCTCCGTCCCCGACGCAAAGCTGCAGAGTTTCTACTGGATCCAGCTCTACAAGATGGCCTCCGCCACGCGCGCGGGCCGCCCGGTGCTCTCCACGAGCGGACCGTGGCTGGAGCCCACCCCGTGGCCCGCGACGTGGTGGAACCTCAACGTGCAGTTGGAGTACTGGGCGATCAACGGCAGCGACCACCTTGAACTCGACTCGCTGCGCACCGCCCTGGAGAACGGCGGGCCTGGCCTGCTGGCGAGCACACCCACCGCGTACCGGTCGGACTCGCTGGTGATGGCGGGGCAGAGTCAGGAGGACATGCAGTCCAGGATCCCCGCCATCCCCGGTGCGTCCGGTGCCGAGGTCGGCGACCTGACCTGGGCGCTGCACAATGCCTGGCTTGCGTACCGGCACACCATGGACGACAACTACCTGCGCAACACGGTGTTCCCGTTGCTGCGCAAGGCGATCAACTTCTACCTGCACTTCCTGGCCAAGGACGCGGGCGGCGTATACCACCTGCCCAAGACCTACTCCCCCGAGTACGCCGACACCAGGGACTGCAACTACGACCTGGCCCTGATCCACTGGGGCTGCAAGACCCTCCTCGCCGCGGCCGACCGTCTCGACATCACCGACACGCTCGCGAGCAAGTGGCAGGACGTTCTGGACAACCTGGTCACGCCGCCGCAGGACGCGACGCAGGGTCTGTGGATCGGCGCGGACTCGAAGCTCACGTCGTCGCACCGGCACTATTCGCACCTGCTCGGGTTCTACCCGCTCTACAACTACGACGTCACCACCAACACCGCGCACCGCACCCTGCTGGAGACCTCGGTCAAGCACTGGCTCAGCTTCACCGGCGCCCTCTACGGTTACTCCTTCACCGGGTCCGGCTCGATGTACGCCTCGCTCGGCGACGGCACGAAGGCCCTGACCCAGCTCAACACGCTGGTCAACAACTGGGCCAAGCCGAACACCATGTACCAGGAGGCCGGTCCGGTCATCGAGACCCCGATCTCCGCCGCGCAGACCCTGCACGACATGCTGCTGCAGAGCTGGGGCGACAAGATCCGCGTCTTCCCCGCCGTCCCGCCCACCTGGGCCGATGTCACCGTGCACAACCTGCTCACCGAAGGCGCCTTCAAGGTCAGCGCCAGCCGCAAGGCAGGCGTCACCGAATGGGTGCGAATCAAGAGCCTCAAGGGCGAACCCTGCAAGGTCGTTGCCTCCGGGTTCGGCGGCGCCATCACCGTGCAGTCGGTCGGCTCGACTCCCACCGTCACCTGGTCGCAGGACACCGCGGGTGTCATCACCATCAACCTCACCGCGGGCCAAGAGGTCGCGATCACCCGCTCCACCGCGACGCCCACGATGACCGTCGCCCCGGTGATCACCCCGACCACGGCCAGTTGGGGACTGCTGCCCGCTTCCGGTGGCACCCCGGTCACCCTCGCCTACAACAACGACGGCATCTCCTGGAACACCGCCCGCAACAACGGCAACGTTGACGGCTCGGGCTACACCTACCCCGCCGAGGAAATGCCCACCCCCGGCATCTTCGTCTCGGGCGGAATCAACTGGAAATTCCCCAGCTACGCCAACGGCCAGAACAACAACGTCACCGGAACCGGACAGGTCATCACGGTCCCAGCGGGCAGGTACACCGAGCTGCACGTCCTCGGCGCCGCCACCGCGGGCAGCGCCACCGGAACGGTCACGTTGACCTACACCGACAACACGACAGCGACGGCCACCCTCAGCCTCACCGACTGGGGAAACAAGCCCGCCTACGGCGAACAGGTCGCCGTACTGACCACTCACCGACACAGCTCGACAGCCGACCACAGCCTCAAAGTCCGCTTGTTCCACCAGAAGCTGACGATCCCAGGCACCGTCAACCTCAAGTCGATCACCCTGCCCGTCCAGAGCAGGTACCACATCTTCGCCATCACGGTCCGCTGACAGGTCAAGCCTGACCGGCAAGCACCTCGCCGTGGACCGCCGGATGGTTCGCGGCGAGGTGCGCCATGATCTTGCCGATCGGGGTGCCGTAGTTCTCCTGGTTGATCGTGCGCCCCCACACCGACACGCTGCTGCCCGGCGGGATCGTCTTGAACCCCCGGTGCAGCGCGGCGACGAACCACGCGTCGTCGCAGATGGGGGAGCCGGAGGAGCCGCCCGCGGTGTCGGTGAGGTAGCTGAGGCGGTCGGCTGTCCCGGAGACCACGAAATTGTTGCGGAAGCCCAGGCGCATCGGCAGTCCGCCCGGGTGCTGCAGCACGTTGACCCGTTCCCGCAGCGCCCGTTCCTGTGGCTTCAGAATCGGGCTTGTGCGCAACCGCAGCGGTTTCCGGGCTCCGACAGGCACGCGCAGGATCGCGTAGTCCAACTCCTTGTCGCTGGCCACGCACTCCACCGCCGTGACGGTCGTGGTGGTCGCGGCCGCGTCGTAGAAGTCGAACTTGGCGGTGGTGGCCTTGCCCTGGAGGTCGAAGTCGGCGGCGGAGGCGTCGCCCTCGGTGGGCAGGCGGGCGTTGACGACGTGGAAGTTGGTGATCAGCAGGTCGGGTCCGATCAGCCAACCCGTGCCGTTGCCCTCATCCGGCGCGTTTCCCGCCAAAGTGGACGGTGTGCCGCCGAAGTGCCTGTGCACCAACAGCTTCGCCACCGACCTGGACACCTCGGTGCCCGAATGCAGGAATCCGACGTCGAGGGTGTCGTCCTCGAAGATCACCACTTCGAGTTCGCCGTCGACGCCGGGCAGGGTGTCGACGTCCATCGGGGTGGCCGGGGCGTCGATGGCGGTCGCCGTGCCGTCGATCTCGACGACCTCCAGCGCACGCCGGAACACCAGTTCCTCCGGTCGCCCGCCCGCCAGCAGGACCGCCTTGTCCAGCCAGAGTCGCAGCGGATTCTGGCCGGACAGCAGCGCACGGGTCGAGTTCATCCGGCTGGTCAGGGTGATCAGTCGGGCCGCAGGGGTGCCGCCCTGGGTCGCGGTGGCGACGAAGGCGGGCGAGATGTCGGCGGTGAGCGCGGCCATCTCGTCGGCGAACCCAACGGCCAACGCTGCCTGTTGGACCTTGGTCAGTTCAGCTTGGGTCAGGTGCGCGAACGTCATGACCAACTCCTGCCGTCGGGTCCGGACACGGGTTGTACAAGGGTGTCGAGCACCATCCGCCGGGCGCGCGTCGGTTCCGCGGCCCAGTCGAGTCCGATCGCGATGGCCCTTCCGGTGCGGCCGGACCGGACGAGCAGTCTGGCCAACTCCGTGTAGCCGTTCCCGCTGGTCACGCCCACCTCGCCTGCCAGCGCACCCAGCGCCGGGCCCGCGGCCGCTGAGGTCCCGTCCAGCAGCCTGGCCAGCGCGAACGGGTCCTCGCGGAACACTCCCCCGTCGGCGTCGGTCAGGTCGCCCGCCTCGGCGGCGGCGTGGTGAAGGATGGTGTCGGTGAGATCGCCCGCCGCGTGCAGGACACGTTTGACGATGTCCGGGTGGGCGCGCATCGACTCACGGGACAGGTGCGTGAAGCGGACCGCGAGCTGACCGCCGAGATGCGCGGCACGACGCGGGTCGAACGCGCGCAGCACCCGGACCGCGCTCGCCATGATGTCCACCGCGCGCTCGGCGGCACCGAGCAGGTCGCAGCTGGTCACGGCCCACTCGGCGGCACTGACGACCCCGGGACCGTCACGCAGGGCACCTTTCACCTCGATGGCCTGCACGGCGAGTTCGATCTGCGCGAGCCTGTCCTCCGACTCGATGGCCGACGCGGTACCGACCTCGACAGCCTTCGCCGCGCCTTCGGGGTCACCGAGCAGCAGGTGGGCTTGGGCCTCGACGGCGTGGAGTCTGCTGCCGGGCAGGCGCGCGGTTCGTTCAGCGAGCACGGCGAGCGCGTCGGCCGGACTCCGCGAGGCCAGCCAGGACTGGGCCCGGTCGAGGGCTTCGGCCTCCCAGTCCTCCTGGTCCCAGTCGGAGCGGTCCTCGTCGGGGGCCGACGTCACCCGGCGCTCCAGCCAGGTCCGGGCCCGCCGCGGCAGCGGCTCACCGAGCGCCGGTTCGAGCGACTGACGCATCGTCGGCTCCCACAGCTTGTCGAGCGCGCGCGGGTCCTCCCCCGAAACCAGCCGGTGGTAGAGCTCCTCGGCCCGGTCGCGGGTGCGGTAGTACGCGGCGGCCCGCCGGTGGATCTCGGCGACGGTCGCCGCGCGCTGTGGTTCGTCGAGCAGGGTGCGCAGCATCAGCCTGCGCACGTCCTGTCGGTGGCTGACCGCGTTCGCGCCCGCGCGGTCGAACATGCCGACCTCGTAGCGCAGCTTGTCGAAGATCTCCTGGGCCCGGTCGGGATCGAGGCCGCACGGCACCGCGAGGACCTCGCGCAGCACGTCCACATCGATGCGCCGCACCGCCAGACCGGGATAGGCGACGCGCACGACCTCGGGGTCGCGGATGTGGCCGAGGATGCGGCCGTAGAGCATCCCCTGCACCTGCTCCAACGCGACGCCGGAGAGCACCTCGGCCCGGGTGACGACGTCGAACACCTCGGTTCCGGTCCGGGCCAGCGCGTTCGCGGCCAGCCGCAGCGTCAGCGGGTTGCCACCGAACTTGGCCACGATCTGCTTGCGCAGCTCGGGATCGGTGACCCCGAGTCCGGAAAGGACAGACGCGGCGGCCTCGTCGTCCAGGTCGCCCAGCAGCAGGTCGAGCGGTTCGCCGAAGCCGGTCAGCTTGGTGGGGCGACCGCGCCCGGAGACGATGAGCCGCATGTCGGGCAAGGCCACGGCCAGGCGGCCCAGGAACTGGTCGAGGTCGCGCAGCGCGCCCGGGCCCTTGGCCTCCACCTCTTCGAACGTGTCGAGGAACAACACCAGCGGCGCGGCGAAGCCCGCCGGGCCGTGCGCGTTGCGCACCCGGAGCAGCCGGTCGGACAGGACGCCGAGCAATCCGTCGAGATCCAGGTCAAGGTCGATGTCCAGGATCTCCGACGCCCGCTCGACGTCGGTGCCACTGGACACCTCCTCGATCAGGGCGAACTCGCGGGCCTCGTCGGTGGTCGCGTACAGCAGGCGCAGCTGCTCGGCGATCTGGCGCAGCAGTCCGGCCGGGTCGCGCGGGTCGTTGCGCACCCGGTCGAAGTCGAGATAGACGAACGGCGTCGCGCTGTGCTGGGCGGCCTGTTCGAGGTCGAGAAGGATCTTCCCCAGCAGGCTCGTCTTGCCGACACCGCCCGGCCCGTAGACGCACAGGGCGGTCTTGTCGGCCATGCCGCGGACGAACCAGTCGACCGTCTTCAGCTCGGCCACCCGACCTTGGAAGTGCGGGCCGACGACGAGCGCGGCGAGCGGGTCGAGCAGGTCCCGCCGGGAGAGGGTCGCGTCCAGCATGGCGCGGTCCGACGGGTCGACGATGTCGGTCTCGGCCAGCCAGCCCATGACGACCGCGTAGTCCTCCAGGTCCTGGGTCCGCAGCTGATTGGGCTCGCGGTCGGTGTGGAGAACCAGGTTCCGCAGTTTGTCCCGCTTGGTGTCGGCCGACGCCGCGTTCACGTCGAGCGCGGCGACCATGGTGTCGGTGCGCCACAGGTGGTCGATACACCGGCTGCGGACGGCGTCTTTCAAGATCCACTGGCCGTCCAGGTTCGGGTGCACGAACCCGCTCAGCGTCACGATCGCACTCGACCGCACCGGCCCCAGGGGGCGCAGCGCGCTGGGCTGGAAGGCACCCAGCACCGCCGCAGCGGTCGTCCACGGCCGGTGCGTGTCGTCGAGCGGGTCCGGGGGCACCTTCAGGCCGACCTCGTCCAGGGCCTGGCTCAGCGACGCGGCGAAGTCGGCGAACTCGTCTGGCAGGGGCATCACAGGCACCGGCTCGTCCGGCTCAAACGGCACTGTGAACGACTCGTCCCGGTAGAACGCCGCGATCTGCTCGATGTCCTCGGTGCGGTCCGGGTTGCGCCGGGCCAGTGCCCGGAACAGCGGGTCGCCGACCGCACCGGTCGCCACCATCTCCTCCGCGACCGTCCGCAGCGACTGCCTGCGCGAACTGCCCTTCTGATACGCGCGGGTCGACTGCTGCAGCTTCTCCACGACCAGGAACCGCTCCAGCTCCTGCGCGTCGGCGAACAGCACCGACAGCAGTTCCGCGAACCGCTCGCCGCCGTCGTTCATGCCATCGCCCGCAGCTGGTCGCGGGCAACGAGGCAGTGGTCGGCGATGGTCTCCAGCCGCATCGCGGCGGGCGGGAGGAGCTGGGTGACCTTGTCCATGACCATTCTCGCGCTCAGCTGGTAGAGACCCTCCTGCTTGCCCGGCACGACCGCGGCCAGCCAGTCCGCGATCTCCGCCTCGCCGATGTCCGGCAGGACGAACCGGGCGTCGACCTCAGGTTTGTGCGGCAGCTCCACGGCCGAGAAGTCCGCCACGATGGTGATCTTGAGCTTGGCCGCGCGCAGCGGGTCGGCGCGCACCTGCCCCATCAGCTCGTCCAGGAAGGTCCAGACGCCCTCGTCGAGGTTGGAGCGGACCACGTCGGCGACGAGCCAGACCGGCCGCGGGCTCAGTGCCGCGCTGCGAGCCAGTTCGACCGCGAAGTCCTGCGCGCGCCGGTCCGGTGTCCCGCCGACGGGGACGGTCGGCTCGCCCGGCAGCCCGAGTGCCCGCCAGACCTTGCGGGCCAGGAACGGCACGACCTCGTTGGTGTCCTTGCGTTGCAGCGACACTACAAGGGGAAGGAACGGTCCGTACTTGGGCGCGCAGTGCTCTATGTAGTGGCACATCGTGGTTCGCCCGTGGCCGACCGGCGCTTCGATGGTGATCGCGGGGAAGCCGCCGCCCTCCGCCATCTCACGCACAGCGGTCCGCAGGCGGTCGCGGTCGGCGAAGGGCTTCTCCGACAGCGGCGGCATCCACGCGGGATCCTCCTCGCGTGCGTCCCACTCGACCTCGCCGCGACGGACTCGCTGGAGGAGCTGGTGGATCTCGGCCAGCGCGGCCCCCGGGTCGACGGTGACCAGGACGTGGGCGAATGGCTCCATGCTGGGCCTGCTCAGCGTCTGCACCAGCATCCAGTCGGCGAAACCGAAGTCGTTGGGCTGAGTAGGCACCACCCGGACCAGGTCGTGACCGAACAGCGCCACGGCGGCCGAGCCCCGGTTGCCGCCGAGGAAGTCCACGACCATGACCGCCAACTGCAGGCGCTGCTCTTCTGTCAGAAGCATCCGGCCCCTCTCCGTTCAGACCGCGACCATCCCGTTGAGCAGCTCCACGACCCGAGCCTCGTACGGAGACCGCTCGATGCCCGCCTCGTTGCCCATCTTGTCCAGCGCCGCGCCCGCCCGGGTGAGGATGTCGGCCATGCCCTCCTCGGTGTGCGGGTAGATCAGCTGCAGGCCCCGCTTGTCGCCGTCGGACAGGTTCTCGCCGTCGCCGGTCGGCCCGCACGGGCTCGGGGCGGACTTGTAGAAGAAGGCCTGGAATTGGTAGAGCATCACCGAATCGGTGTCGAACGGGCCCGCGATGACGTCCGGCGACTCGACGGTGCGGAGGTTGTGGTCGACCTTGCCGCGCGACCACCGGTTCGGCGGCCCGGCCAGGTAGGTGTAGATGCCCGGGTTGCGGCCCGCCGAGTCGGGGATGAACGTGCCGCGCGCGTCCTTGGTCGGCACGTAGCCAGGGTCGTCCTCCCAGCGAAACTCGTCCTCGCACGGCCCGCGCATGTTCTGGTGGGCGTGGTGGAAGGCCAGCGCGTGCATGAACTCGTGCCGCGCGGTGCCCTCCCAGCGGGCGGGCCGCTGGGTGACGAACCCGCCGAGGTTGAGGCTGCGCTGGCCCGGCCCGCCGCCGATGCCGTTGGCCGGGTCGCTGATATCCGGATCGTTGCTGTCGGTGCCGACGAGCGACCAGAAGCCGCCCTTGTCGAAGCTGACCTGGATCTCGGCGACCCGCTCGGTGTCGGTGGTCTTCCAGCGCCGGAACCCGGCCGCGGTCTTCCCGAAGTCCAGTTCGAGGTTGCAGGCGTCGGTGATCTGCTTGGTGGCGTCCACGATGTCCTGGTGCAGGGCGGTGTCGCCGTCGAGGAAGGCGACCCGCACCGCCGAACCCGGCTTCCACCTGGCCAGGTCGGAGATCAGGAACTCCAGACCCTCACCCTGCTCGGCGACCCGTTTGCGCCAGGCGTCGCGAACCTCCATGGCCGCGACCAGCGCGTCCGGCAGCGCCTCCAGCATCGGTTCAACACCGTTGTCCTGACCGTCCACAGCCGCCTCCGAAGTCTCTGCCCCAGAACGCTTCGTATTAGTACGTGTCGCTGCGACCAGGCGCCCGGTTAGCTCCATCAATGACGCCGAACGGGTGAATCGCCAGTGGGTAGCCGTTGGTTACTCTCCGATCATGACAGTTTGGGACGGCGACGACTACCAGCGCAAATTCGACGAACTCGCCGCCGCGGGCACCGACGTGCACGGCGAGGCGACGTTCGTCCGCGCGTACTCCCCGTCGACCGTGCTCGACGCGGGCTGCGGGACCGGCCGGGTGGCCATCGAACTCGCCCGCCATGGGATCGATGTGGTCGGCGCCGACGTCGACGAGTCGATGCTGTCGGCGGCGCGCGACCGGGCCCCGGAGATCGAGTGGGTCCAGGCCGACCTGACCGAGCTTCAGCTGGGCCGGGTGTTCGACGTCGTGGTCATGGCGGGCAACGTCCCACTGTTCACCGCGCCCGGCAGCGAGGCCGAGCTGGTCGCGGGCGTGGCCAGGCACGTGGCGCCCGGCGGCCTGCTCATCGCCGGGTTCAGCGTCGACCGCGGCTACACCGCGGCCGACTACGACGAGCACGCGTCAGCTGCCGGTCTGCGCCTGGTCGAGCGCTACGCGACCTGGGACCGCGAGCCGTTCGCCGACGGCGACTACGCCGTCTCGGTCCACACTATTTGACGCCACCCGCGGTAAGCCCGGCGACGATCCGCCGCTGGAACAGCAGCACCAGGATCACCAGCGGGATCGTCACGATCACGCCCGCGGCCATCTGCGTGCCGAAGGGCGCGTCGAACTGGGTCGTGCCGGTGAACTGGCTGGTGATGACCGGCGCGGTCTTCAGCTCCTTCTTGTTGACCACCGACAGCGCGATGATGAACTCGTTCCACGATGCGATGAACGTGATGATCGCCGTGGTGAACACGCCGGGCGCGGCCAGCGGCAGGATGACCTTCCGGAACGCCTGGGCGGGCGTGCAGCCGTCGATCTGGGCGGCTTCCTCCAGCTCGATCGGCATCTGCCGGAAGAACGCCGTCAGGTTCCAGACCGCCAGCGGCAGCGCGAAGCTCATGCTGGGCACGATCATCGCCTGATAGCTGTTGATCCACCCGATGCCGCTGAACAGCTCCAGCAGCGGGATCAGCAGCGAGATCCCGGGGAACATGCTCGTCGTGATGATCACGGCGAGGACCAGGTTCTTGAACTTGAAGTCCAGGCGCGCCAACGCATACGCCGTCAGTGTGCCGATCAGCAGCACGAGGACGGTGGTGACACCGGCGACCAGGAAGCTGTTCCCGAGCGCCCGCAGGAAGCCGTTGCCCGCCGAGAACGCGGCGACATACGAGTCGCCCGACGGCGGCGACGGGACCGCGGACGAGTCGAAGATGTCGTTGGTGCGCCGCAGACTGGACACGAGCATCCAGTAGAACGGCGCAAGGCAGTAGATGACGATGGCGGCGATACCGAGGTAGGGCGCCCAGGCCCAGCGGCTGCGCTGGGGCTTGGCCGGTGCCGGGCGGTCGGCTTTCACCGGTGCGGTCGCGGCGGTCATCGGTTCCTCCCCGTGCGCGCGCCGACCACGTCGGCGCCGAGCAGCTTGACGAACACGAAGGCGACGGCGGCGACGTAAACGAACAGGAACACCGCGTACGCCGAGGCCGGGCCGTACTTGGTGAACTTCACCGCCTCCTCGAAGGCAAGGATGGTGACCGTGTCGGTCGAGTTCTTCCCTGGCCCGATCAACGTGTACGGCAGGTCGAACATGCGCAAGGTGTCGAGGATGCGGAACAGCACCGCGACCATCAGCGTCGGCTTGACCAGCGGCAGCGTGATCGACCAGAACGTCCGCCACGGCGAGGCGCCGTCGAGCTTGGCCGCCTCGTAGACCTCGTTCGAGATGACTTGCAGGCCCGCCAACACAAGCAGGCCGATGAACGGCGCGGTCTTCCACGTGTCGGCGATGACGACCGCGAGCCACGCCTGCGGGCCGTCGGTGGTCCACAGGACCGGGTCGCCGGGCAGCAGGTCGTTGGCCACGCCGTCGGCCTGGAAGATCCAGCGCCACAGGATGCCCGCGATCGCCGTCGGCACCGCCCACGGCACGAGGATCGACGCGCGGACGAGCGCGCGGCCCTTGAACGCCTTGTGCATGACCAGCGCCATCAGGACGCCGAGGATCACCTCAAGGGTGACCGCGGCGAGGGTGAAGCTGGTCGTGTTCCAGAGAGCGTTGAGGAATCTGGCGCCGGTGTCGCCGCGGAACATGTCGGCGAAGTTGTCGATGCCGACGAACTTGTCGCCGGACTCCAGCAGGCCGGTCTCCGGGTCGATGCCCTCGTTGCGCTGGTAGAACGCCAGCCGGACCGCGGCGACGATCGGATAGGCCACGACCAGGCCGAGTACGAGCAGCGTCGGCGAGACCAGCAGCCCCGCCAGCTTCCCTGTGCCCTCTTTCCGACTGGTACGCGCCGGTTTCACCCGATCGGGCTTCTCCGGCGCCCCAACGACGGTGGACATGGCTCCTCCAAACGCCAGTACCTCAGAACAGTGCGCAAGGGGACCGGGACGGCAGCCGACCACGGTGCCCGGCGATCCGCAGCTGAACCGCGAACGGTTCCCAACTCAGAATTCCGGGGAGGCGGGGCAGTAGTGCGGGGGGCCAAGCCCTGCAACTTGGCCCCCCGCTTTGCCCGCCTACTTGGTCAGTTGCTCCAGCTTGGTCTGCAGCGACGCCAACGCGTCGGCGCTGCTGGTCTGGCCGCTCATCGCCGAGTACGCCGCTTCCTGGATGGCGGAGGAGACCTCCTGGTACTTGACCACCGCGGGACGCTTCTTGGCCTTCTCGATCGACTTCTTCAGCTCGGTCAGGTACGGGAACTTCTGCACCAGGTCGGCCTCGTCGTACAGCGCGGCCCACGTCGGCGCCTGGCTGGTCTTCTCGAGGTTCGCGCGCTGCTGCTTCTCGTCCACCATGTACTTGATGAACTCGACCGCGGTCTTCTTGTTCTTCGCGAACGAGCTGACCGCGAAGTTGTGCCCGCCAAGGGTCGACGAACCAGGACCGTCCATACCGGGCAGTGGCGCGACGGCGAACTTGCCCGCGACCTGCGACGAACCGTCGGTCGCGTTGGCCTTGGCGTACTGGTACGGCCACTGGCGGTGGAACACCAGCTCACCGGCCTGGAACGCGCGGCGGCCCTCTTCCTCCTTGAAGGTGCGCGCCTTGGCCGCGATGCGGCCGTCCTTGACGCCGTTGACGAGGAAGTCCAGGCCCGCCTTGGCCTTGTCGGTGTTGACGTTGGCCTTGCCGTCGTCGCCGACGACGTCACCGCCCGCGGAGTTGACCGCCTCGCTGAAGTTGACCGTCAGGCCCTCGTACTTCTCGAACTGCCCCGCGTAGCAGGACACGCCCGGGTTGGCCGCGACCACCTTGTCGCAGGCCGCGTACATCTCGGCCCACGTCGTCGGCGGCTTCGCGCCGACCGCGTCCAGCAAGTCCTTGCGGTAGTACAGCAGGCCGCCGTCGCTGGTGGTCGGCACGGCGTAGAGCTTCTTGAAGTACTTGCCCGTCTCCACAGTGGCGGGCAGCAGCTTGTCGAGCGGGAAGTCCTTCTCCGGCAGCTCGACGATCCACTGGTTCGCCGCGAACTCCGCGGTCCAGATGACGTCGAGGTTGAGCACCGTGTACGCGTCGGACTTCGTCGTCGCGTTCTGCACCATCTGCTGGCGCTGCGCGTCGGCGTCCTCCGGCAGCTCGATGACGGTGACCTTCTCGTTCGGGTGAGCGGAGTTCCACCCGTCGACCTGGTTCTGCAGGTTGCCTGACGTGTCCTTGCCAGTCACCAGCGTGATGGCGCCGGTCCCCTCCAGCCCACCGGTGGCCCCACCGCCGGAGCCGCCCGAGTCCTCAGTTCCACACGCGCTCAGGACCAGCACAAACGCGGCGGCCAGAGCGGCATTTCCTCGCGACAACACGACACCCTCCATTGGATCGTCAGACGCTCCCCGCACGCTCGGCACAGCGCGCGGCTTGTGGTGTGACAGGGACTGTTCTCGCAAGTCGCCGGTAAGGGAATGATCAACCAATCGTCGTTACCGTTTCGAAACCGTGTCCGCCGTGTGTCCAACTGAGCCGATCTGACAACCCCCTATGTCGCGCTGCCTAGACCACCAACAACCCCCCTATGGGCGCGGGCGAGTGTCCAAGTGCCGCCACGAATGCGATTTCGCCGCCAGATGCCGACCCGATGACCGGTCCCGCTCGACATACGGGCGTCGCACTGGTGCACATGCCGCCGATGGGGCATCCTGGGACGCTCAGGGCCCGCTGCGCGCTGTACGGAGGACAAGACGATGGCCAAGGTCGACTTCGATTCCGCGTCCCGGGTGTACCCGGGATCGCCGCCCGTCCGCGCGGTCGACCAACTCGACCTGTCCATTGAGGACGGAGAGTTCCTCGTGCTCGTCGGGCCGTCCGGCTCCGGCAAGTCGACAGCGCTGCGCATGCTCGCCGGTCTTGAGGACGTCAACGAGGGCGCCATCCACATCGGCGACCGCGACGTCACCCACATGCCGCCCAAGGCGCGCGACATCGCGATGGTGTTCCAGTCCTACGCGCTGTACCCGCACATGACCGTCGCGCAGAACATGGGCTTCGCGCTCAAGCTCCAGGGCCTGTCGAAATCCGCCATCGCCGAGAAAGTGGCCGAAGCGGCCAAGCTGCTCGACCTGGAGAAATACCTGGAGCGCAAGCCCAAGGCGCTCTCCGGCGGCCAGCGCCAACGCGTCGCCATGGGGCGAGCCATCGTGCGTGACCCCGCCGTCTTCCTCATGGACGAACCGCTGTCCAACCTCGACGCGAAACTGCGCGTCGAGACCCGCGCCAACATCGCCGCCCTGCAGCGCAGGCTCGGTACGACGACGATCTACGTCACCCACGACCAGGTCGAGGCCATGACCATGGGCCACCGCGTCGCCGTACTCAAGGACGGCCTGCTCCAGCAGTGCGACACCCCACGCGCCCTGTACGACAAGCCCGCCAACGCCTTCGTCGCCGGGTTCATCGGCAGCCCGGCTATGAACCTGCTGACCGTCCCGGTCGGCAACGGCACGTTCCGACTCGGCGACTTCGACGTCCCACTCCCCCGCTCGGTCGACGCCGCCACGGTCACCGCGGGCATCCGGCCAGAGTCGCTGGCCATCGCCCCGGCAGGCACCGAGGGTGTCACCCTGGTGGTCGAACTCGTCGAGGAACTCGGCGCCGACGCCCTGGTCCACGCCTCCATCCAGGCCGCCCCCGACGCCCCACGCGTCGTCATGCGGGTCGACGGCCGCACGCCCCCGGCACTGGCCGACACGATCAAAGCGACCCTGCGCCACCCGGAGGAGATCCACTTCTTCGACGCCGAGTCCGGCGAGCGCCTCGACTGATCCGTCCGATTAGGACGGCCGCCTACGACACCTTGGTGAACCAGATGGCCAGGATTCCGCTGAAGAGCGCGAGCCCGGTCACCAGCGGCGCGCCGGGGGCCGCCACGACCGTGGCCACGATCGCGATGGCGCCCAGCGCCGCGCCTGCGGCGGCCCCGGCCACCAGCGGCTTGCGCCACCCGGGGCGGACTCTGTGGCCATGGCCGGTCGCCAGTGCCCACAGCAAGAAGCCGATGGCGATCAGGACTAGTCTGCCAAGTCCGCCTGCCGAACTCGCGACAAAGCAGGCGATGGCCGCCGCGACGAAGGTAACGAACGCGGCGGTCGCGACCCGGGTGGGTCCGTTCACCAGCAGGCGGTCGCGGCTGAGCAGCAGGACACAGTTCATCACCGGTTCGATCGCCCAGCTCAGCACGACAAGCCCGAGCACGACACCGAGCACGACCTTGGCCCAAGTCTGACCGAGGTAAGGCCGGAGCACCTGAGCCATCACGAACGGCGCGACCGATACGGCGACGCGCACGCCCGTTGGCCGGGTGCCGAGCCAGAGCTGGAAGCGGAGCAGGGTGCCATAGACCGGGTTGCGGGTCTTGAGCGCGATCGTCAGACCCTCGCGCGCGCCGGCGTCAGTGGGGTCCAGACGCACCGCGGTGCGCTGGGCCTGGACCGCGGCCTTGCCGCCGCCACGGCGCAAAGCGAGGACGCCCTTGATCTGGTGGGCGTCGGCGTTCTCCGGGTCCAACCGCAACGCCTCTTCCACCGCGGCGTCCGCATCGGCGAGTCTGCCCAGGTCACAGAGCACGGCGGCGACGAGCGCGGCGGTCGCCGAACTCTCCGACGCGAGCTCCCGAGCCCGCTCGGCGACGACGAGGGCGTCGGCCGGCCGCTCGTCGGCCAGCAGGACATACCCGAGCTGCAGGTGCAGACCGGCGAACTCCGGGGCGATAGCGAGGCCGCGCCGGATCGTGGCGAGCGCGTCCGGTCGCAGCCCCAGCGCGTTGTACGCCCCGGCGAGCACGCTGTGGGCGAGCAGGTTCTCCGGGTCGGCGGCCAGCGCGGCGCGGCAGGCGTCGCGGGCATCGGCGTACTTCTCCTGGCGCAGCAGCGCGTGCCCGAGCATGGCCCGCAGCGCGGGGTCGTCGGGCCGCTCGGCGAGCGCCGTGCGGAACTGGGCCTCGGCCTCCCCCTCCCGACCCAGATCCAGCAGAGCCCGACCGCGCTGTGTCGCGGCGTCGGCGATGTCTTCCATTCCACACCCCAGTGGCAGATCGCGAGCTTCGTCGTGCGACACCGTAGACGCTGGTCAGCCGTCGAGGGTCAGGTACCGTGCGTGCCGTGACGCATGACCCCGTGATCGAGGCCCTGCTCGGCTCGTTGGCCGCCGATCCCGGCAACCATCCCGTGCGGGTCCACGTGGCCAAGCTGCTCCTCGACGGCGGTCGGGCGACCGAGGCACTGGCCCAGGCCGCGACCGTGCTCGCCGCCGAACCGGACAACGTCGCCGCCCTGCGCGTCGCGGCCACCGCGGCCGGGGTGGTGGGCGACGAGGGGAAGGCAGCGTCCTATTCCCGGCTCGTGGCCGCACTCGACCCGACCCCCGCGGTGCCGGTGGTGGTCCCGGACACCGCCGACGAGATCCTCAGTCAATGGACCGCGAACGAGCCCGTGGTCGAACCCGAGCTCGGCTCGATCGGCGCGGCGGGCATCACGCTGGCCGACGTCGGCGGGCTCGCCGAGGTGAAGAAGCGGCTTGAGCTGTCGTTCCTCACACCGCTGCGCAACCCGGAGCTGCGGCTGCGGTTCGGCAAGTCGCTGCGCGGCGGGTTGCTGCTGTGGGGTCCGCCCGGCTGCGGCAAGACGCTCATCGCGCGCGCACTCGCCGGTGAGCTGGGGGCGAGCTTCTACGAGATCGGCCTCAGCGACGTGCTGGACATGTGGATCGGCAGCAGCGAGCGCAACCTCAGCGCGATCTTCGACACCGCCCGACGCAACAAGCCGTGTGTGCTGTTCTTCGACGAGATCGACGCCTTGGGCCAGAAGCGCTCCCAGCTGCGCGGCGGCGGGTCGGCCATGCGCGGGGTGGTGAACCAGATCCTGTCCGAGCTCGATGGCGCGAGCACGGACAACGACGGCGTGTTCGTCCTGGCCGCCAGCAACCACCCGTGGGACATCGATTCCGCCCTGCTGCGCCCGGGAAGGTTCGACCGGACCGTGCTGGTCCTGCCCCCGGACGCTGCGGCCCGCGAGGCGATCCTGCGGTTCCACCTGCGGGGCCGCCCCACCGACCGGCCGTCGGTGAGCTTGGCG
>Ga0247823_10001832_pt1 | contig 17545 bp, 15 predicted proteins | sample 13C_PalmiticAcid_2_FD_192426 | JGI IMG/M metagenome (GOLD analysis project Ga0247823, IMG submission 192426) | Soil microbial communities from agricultural site in Penn Yan, New York, United States - 13C_PalmiticAcid_Day30 | ecosystem: Environmental > Terrestrial > Soil > Agricultural land... | reverse complement strand
GGCAGAGGTGGGGCGGTTGCCCAAAAACTAAGGATATCTTAGTATGCAAGGCAGGGTACATACGCCATCCTTACGGCATTGCCATAGGGTGCGCGCGTGCCATCGTCCGTCGACTCACTGCCGACCTTTGCCCGGCGTCTGAAGCAGGCCCGTCTACAGGCGGGGCTGTCGCAGAAGGAATTGGGTATCCGGGCCGGCCTGGATCCTCAAGTGGCCAGCCCCCGCATCAACCAATACGAGCGCGCCACACACGAGCCTAAGCTTGAGACCACCGAGCGGATTGCCGCTGCTTTGGGGGTGCCGCCGGCCTTCCTCTACACCAAGGATGAGCTGCTGGCTAAGGTCCTGCTTCGCTGGAATAGTCTTACCCGGCAGCAAAAGAGAGATGTGCTCCGGATGATTGAGGCTCCCGCCGAAAAGTAGGTCCACGGGGCCTGCTGCTGCACCGCAGCTTGTAGCGAGGCCGAGAAAGCAAGAAAGCTCATGCCTTGGCCACAAGGAGGACGGGCATGAAGCTGGATCGTATCGACATCTCGAATTTCAAGAGCCTGAAGCAGGCCCATTTCGAGCCCGGAGCCTTCGGATGCTTGGTAGGTGAGAACAACGCCGGGAAGTCAAGTGTGATGCAGGCCATCGTGTACGCGCTCAAGCGTCCGGTCCTGCCCGAATCCCTGTTCTACGACCCGACGTTACCGGTCGTGTTCACCTTGCGGTTCAGCGGTGTTACCCCCGCCCATCTGCTTCGGCTTGAGCCTGAACCGCGTGAGCGAATCGCCCGGCACATTCGCGAAGAGTCACTCACCCTGCGCATCAGGAGCGTGCCGGGTGAGAAGGCAGTGGTTCGGGTGGATGAGCGCGTACCTCGCGAGATCCGGTTTACGGAAGAGGGCATCACGGCAGCCATTGGAGGCCAGCGCGGATTGGGGTTGAGGAATGCCATGATCCAGGCGTATCCCGAACTGGCCGAGCAGATGCCTGAGCCGCTCAACATGACCGCGGCCAAGGAACTGCTGCAGCAGCACATCCAACGATTGCCAGAAGAAGCGTGCGAGCTTCGGGAAGCGCCGCTGCCGGTAGGGATCTTTCCCGCCATCAGTGCGTTGGTACCGGAGGTGATCTATATCCCGGCAGTTAAGAATCTCAACGATGACATGAAGACCACTCAGTCCACCTCGTTTGGTCGACTGATGAGTTTGATGCTGGAAGACATGACAGACGATCTGGGACCGATCACCCAGGCATTGAACCAATTGAGTGTGCTGTTCAATCGGCCCACTGACGGCGTATCGCCTGACGCGCGGCATGAGAAGGTGCGTTCGCTAGAGGACTCAGTGCAACGACTTCTGCGAGAGAATTTTCCTGCGGTGAAGGTGGAGCTGGAGATTCCGCCTCCAGATCTGAAAACCATCCTCGGCACGGCCTTGATCTATATCGATGATGGCTCGCGAGATTTGATCGAGAACAAGGGTGATGGAATCAAGCGCACGCTGACCTTCTGCCTCCTACAGGCTTACGTCGAGCGCTCGCTTGGGGCGGAGGCCCTAGACCCAGAACAGGCAGGGCCGGCCGAGCGGCCGTTGCTGTTCCTGTTTGAGGAGCCGGAGCTATACCTGCACCCCAAGTCCCAGCGTGTGTTGTTCAATACATTGGCGCGAATCGCAGACAAACATCAGGTAGTGGTCTCAACCCACTCACCTTTGTTCTTCTCGCCGGGGGTCACTGCCGAGTTTGTGCGAGTAGCCAAGCAGGCCGGGCAGCCCAAGCCGGTCGCCCAGTTGTACCCAGTGGCTGTAGACCTAGGTTCGCCCCACTCAGGCATTTTCCAGCTGGCCAAGTTCGAGAATGTCGATGCGGCATTCTTCAGTCGGCGAGTCGTGCTCTTCGAAGGCGAGTCGGACGATTTCCATTGCGCCAAAGTGGCGCGATTACTTAACGAAGCGTGGAACTTCGACGCCAGCAACATCGCCTTGGTGCGGGTGTCGGGTAAGGGCAACTTTGCCAAGTACCGTGCCTTCTTCGATGCATTTGGCATCGAGGTTAAGATTGTAGCCGACCTGGATATCCTGTTCGACGGGTTTCAGCACCTGAACGCGGGCCAGCCTGCTCAGCAGCTGCGCGATGTAGCCCTGCAGGCCATTGATGAGCGCATTGCAGCGCTGGACATTCGAGCCGAGCCGACCGCCGAGCAAATCCGCAGTCGCCAACGGTCGCAGAGCCTGAAGCAGAAGTGGACGGGAGCCCGCAATGCGCTACGCGACATACAAGCCGGTGCATCGGCCAATGCCGGGCATCTTGAGGCACTGGATGCCTTGTTCACTTGGGAGGCTGATATTTCCCGTCTGAAGGCTTGCATGGAGGACGCGCAAGCCGCGCAGGCCCTAGTGCCATTACTTGATGAGCTTAGGCGTCAAGGGATCTGCGTGCTGATCCAAGGCGCCATTGAAGATTACTACCCTGAGAATGCTGCCCGCACTGGTTCCAAGCCCGAATGCGCGCTGCGGGCAGCCGACATGCTGACTCACCGGGATCATTGCATCGCCTTGAGTCGGCCGCTGGCGGAAAACAGGCCTTCAGAGCTTGAGGAGGTGTTTTCAGAGTTGTTCCGCGAGGCATAGTGTTTCGGCATGCGTGGCATTGCCGAGTTCGAGCAAACTACCGAGCCCAATAGATACGAGCGCACCGAAGAGTTAGTCCAGTGGTGCATTCTTTCGATGAGCTTGCCAGAACTACTCGGATACTCGGGCACACTTACCCCGGTCGCGTAGAAGAGCGCGCTGGCGATGTTCCTCCCGCGCCGCAGATACCAAGCTCACTCACGCCTTTGTTCTGTGTCTGTGAGGACACGGGATGGAGTGACCAGGTTCGGATGCTGCCAGATGTCCGCTTCTGGCCGGAAGCGGTCGTCCCGCCTGAATATCTGCTTCCGATCCTAAGCGGGCAGCTAGCCTGATCCTAAGGAACCGAAGTAGTATTTTGTCAGTGAGGATGAGCTTTGGCGTTCGATCTTTGATTCCGTGCTTGCGGAATAGGCAAACTTGTGACGAATGAGAGTGCCCGTGATCCACTCCTCATGAGTCACCACTATGTCTTGCCCATCATATGGACCACCCACGAGCAATACGATGTGGAATCCACCTTCAACCCCTTGCCTTGCGCTAGAAGGCTCATCGTCGGAGCCTGTGCTGGACATCTGGCTCACCCGAGTCCGCCAGTAAGGTTGCCGACGCCTGCCGTAATACCCATGGCCAAGACGCCCCACGCCATGACCCTGCTAGCGCCAGGTAGAAGCGGCGCACCCCCTAGATGTGCAGCCAATGTCCCCAAGCCAGCTAGCAAAATCGACGTGGTGCCGCCAATAGCCAATTCCAGGTATCCAGCCTTCCAGAAAGTAGCGATCAGCACCGGCACCAAAGCTCCAGCACAGAACGAGACTGCCGAAGACACGGCCGCCTGCAAAGGTCTAGCCCTCGTTTGCTCGTTGATACCCAGCTCATCTCGCAAATGGGCTGACAGCGCATCATGCGCCGTCAGCTCTGAGGCAACCTGCTGTGCGAGTTCATGACTAAGTCCGCGACTCTCGTAGATGCCGGCAAGCTCTTGGAGCTCAGCATTTGGCTGCCCGAGCAACTCAGCTTTCTCTTTGGCTACGTCTGCTCGTTCCGTATCGGCTTGAGAGCTTACCGAGACATACTCGCCGGCCGCCATGGAAAGTGACCCGCCGACCAAGCCTGCCAAGCCAGCGATCAGGATGCCGTCGGCAGACGCATTGGCTGACGCTACGCCAACCACAAGCGCGCTCGTGGAGATTAAGCCGTCATTGGCTCCCAAAACTGACGCGCGCAACCAGCCGATGCGATCGCCCTTGTGCCTCTCTCGATGACGCATGATGACCTCACGCTCGGGAGTCGCGACCATTGTTACTTGGCACTAGAGGCGAGCGGTAACTGATTCCTATTATTGAATCAGTGGGGGGGCGTCGGAGCCTATTGAGCGTGGTGACTTCTGGCTATCTCGAAGGTCACTTTTAGGCCGCCCAGTTCTTGCGATTTACTCAGTCCAATTTGGCCTGAGTGTGCGGCAACCACCTCATGCGCGATGGCCAAGCCCAGCCCGCTACCTTCCTGGCCACTCCCAAGCTGGCGGTAGAAGCGATCAAACACACGTTGACGCTCTGCTTCCGAGACGCCGGGGCCCGAGTCCTCGATGTCACAAATGACACCGGCTTCCGTTGTCCGTACAGAGACACGAATGGTCCCGCCGACAGGTGTGTATCGCACTGCGTTCTCAAGCACGTTGCGCACGAGAAGGCTCAACGCCAACTCATCGCCATCGACGAGTGCGTCGTTCACATCGAGCATCACAGCTTGCTGCTTGCGTTCTGCAAGTATTCGAATGTCCTCGGCCTCGTTGAGAACCAGTGCATCGAATCTCAGAGGTCGCCTCTCCCTGAGCTCGCCAATGTTCTCAGCTCGGCTCAACGAGAGCAGCTGGGAGACCAAGCGTTCGATGCGCGCGATGCTACCCGCGAGCAGGTCCTGCGCGGATGCGCGCTCGGATTCGCCCACGGCCGCCTTCGCGTTGTCGGCATGCACCTTGAGTGCGCTGATGGGCGTACGCAGTTCGTGCGCGGCATCGGCGACGAAATGACGCTCGCGGACCAGCGCCGCGTCGAGGCGATGCAGCAGCCCGTTGAGGGCGCCGACCAGGCCGCGCACCTCGCGCGGGACGCGGGCGGGATCCAGCGGAGAAAGCCGTTCCGGATCGCGCTCGCCGATCTCGGCCGACAGCCTGTGCAGCGAACGGGTCGCCAGCGCCACGCTGCCCCAGATCAGCAGCGCCATCAGCGGCAGCGAGAGCAGCAGGGGCAACAGCGTGCCTTTAGCGATGTCTTCCGCCAGTTCATCGCGGATATCCGAGAGCTCTGCCGACTGGAACCAGCGTCCCTCCGGCGAGCGCAGCGTGAAGGTGCGCCATGCCGCACCATCGATGACCACATCCGAGTACCCCGAGGCGCGCGCGGCCAGCGGCGTAGCGGGTGCGCTGTCCGAGCGCAGCAACAGACGGCCCTGCGCGTCCCAGACCTGGAACGCCAGCTTGTTTTCGTAGGCATGCCCGTCGCGGAAGGCGAGCGCCTCGCCCACGCCCTGTGCCTGGCCATGCCAGCCCTTCAGCACGATGGGTTCGCCGGGGTAGTCGCTGAGATCGGTGAGGGGTTCATCGACCAGGCTGACGAGCACACGCGTGGACTGGACGAGTCGGGCGTCGAACATCTCGCCGGCCTCCTGCAGGCCCGCCCGATAGCTGAGCCAGCCGGCGGCGGTCATCAGCACGACCAGCGTGCCCAGCAGCGTCAGCAGCAGCGTGGTGCGCAGCGATCTCATGGCGCGATATCCCCGGGCTCGCCCAGTGCATAGCCGATACCGCGCACGGTACGGATGACGCCGGGCTCGAGCTTGCGGCGGAGCGCATGCACATGCACATCCACGGCGTTGCTGGCGACGTCCTCGTTCCAGCCGTACAGATGTTGCTGGATCGCATCGCGTGCCATGGGGCGCCCCCGTTGTTCCATCAATAGGCGCAGCAGCGCGAACTCGCGCCGCGTCAGGTCGAGCGCGCGGCCGCGCCAGGTGGCGGTCAGGGTGGCCGGGTCGAGACGCAAGGCACCCGCTTCAAGATTGGGCTGGGCGCGGCCGGCGCTGCGCCGGATCAGCGCTCGCACGCGCGCGAGCAGTTCAGCCGTATCGAAAGGCTTGCCGAGGTAGTCGTCCGCGCCGACGTCCAATCCGAGGGTCCGGTCCGACGGCCGCTCTCGCGCACTGAGCACGAGGACGGGAATGCCGTGCCCCAGGCTCCTGATCTGCCGGATCACCTCGATGCCATCCATGCGCGGCAGGCCGAGATCGAGGATCACCAGGTCGAACTCGCCATCGCGGACGGCCGCCAAGCCACTGATGCCGTCCTGCACCCAGTCCACGGCGAAGGCACCACGCCGCAGCGCGGCGCAGATGCCTTCGCCCAGGGACAGATCGTCTTCCACCAGCAGGATGCGCATGCCACCAGTCTGGTGGGCGCATTCTCAGTGCGCAAGGTGGGCGGCGACCTCCTTCAGGCGGGCCTCGGCTTCATGGCGCCGGCCTGCATCGGCCACTTCGCGTCCCGGGCGCGCCGGTGCGGCGAGGGCTTTCTGGTAGGCGGCCTTGGCGCCGGCCCAGTCTTTCTGGTCGCGCAGGAAGTCGGCATAGAAGTAGTTCGCGTCGATGCCATCCGGGTCGACCGCCAGTCCCTTGCGCAGCAGGTTGCGCGCCGTGTCGTCGTCGCCGAAGCCGATGGGCCAGCCCGGCACCTGGTAGTACAGCGCGCCCAGACTGGTATAGGCGGCGCCGTCGAGTGCGTTGGGATCGATCTTGAGGGCCGCTTCGAAGTCGGCGCGTGCGCGCTTCACCAGGCCCAGTGCACCTACGCCGCCTTTCTCTCCGGCGAGTGATGACAGCACGATGCCTTCCCAGATCAATGCATCGGCTTCGCGCGCGTGTGCCTGACGGGTCTTCTCCGCTTGCCGCGCCAATTCCTCGAAGGCCGACTCGCGCTGGGGCTTGGGCAGCTGGTAATTGATCTGTGCCCAGCGATCGCGCACCTGGACGACGGTGGATGCCGACGGCTCGGCCGCGAACGCGACGCCAACCAGGACCAGCGTGGACAGCAGGATGAGATAGAACATGGTCTTACCGTGCGAGCGTTTCATGTGGGGGGTTCTCCTGGAAAGTGGGGCGTGGTCGTCGGGCATGGCGCTGGATGGCGGGGAGGTTCGCGCGCAGGCTTCGGTCGACCAGGCCGGGCACCAGCCCGTTGAGGCGGGCGAACAGCTTTTCCGGCCACCCGAGTTGCAGGCGCGGTACGCCCTTCTCCAGTGCCTGCACCAACTGACGTGCAACGTCGGCCGGCGCATCGCTGGCGACCTTGAGTTCTTCGTTCAGCGCATCGACGGCCGCACTGTTGAAGGGCGTGCGGGTGGCGCGGGGTGAGAGGTACTGGAATCGCACCGAAGAATCCGCGTACTCGCGGGCCAACGCTTCGGTCAGGCCGCGCAGCCCGAATTTGCTTGCGCTGTAGCTGGCGAATCCAGGGAACGCCAGGCTGCCGAACGTGGAGCCCACGATCGCCACCGCTGCCTGCTGCTGCATCTTCAGCATTGGCAGCAGAAGCCTGATCAACTGCATGGGCGCGATCAGGTTGGTCTGCACCAGGCGGCTCATGGCGTCCGGATCCTGTTCCTCGAACAGGCCAAAGGCACTTTGGGCGTGCGCAATGACCAGCGCAGAGGGCGCGGGGCGCATGGCCTTCGCCGCTTCAAGGATATGCGCCTGACCGTCGGGCGTTGCCACATCGGCCGCCACCCACTGCAGTGCGCCGGCAGGCACGTGCTGAGCGAGGGGACGAAGCTTCGATTCGTCGCGTCCCACGGCCAGCACGCGTGCCCCTGCCTTGATCAGGGCCGCACACAGGGGCGCGCCAATGCCGCCGCTTGCGCCCGTCACGATGATGGTCCGTGCGATCAGTTTCATCACGCGGCCTCTGCCAGCCGCACGCCGTCGGACCGCAGCGTGCGGAAGATGTCGCCGTACAGCACGTAGAAGCGTCGCGCCGCATGGATGACCGCCGCACGATCGTCTTCATCCTCCAGCCGGTCCATCAGGCCCTTGAAGAAGCCGACGTGCTCGATGTCGAGGTCGCCATGCGACAAGAGATAGCTGAAGGCGTTGCGCGGCAGGTCCAGCGATGTCTGCAATGTGTTGGCCGCACGGGTGGCCAGCGCCACGCTGGTGCCTTCCAGGACCAGCACCATCCCGAAGAAGCCCACCGGATTCCCGCGATGGATGGTGTCGTAGGCGTAGCTCACCATCAGCTCGGTCGCCAGCGAGGGGGCGGAATGCTCGGCCGCGTGACGGTCCTCGCCACACGCGGCGATATCGTCCAGCACCCATTCGTGGTGCCCCATTTCCTCCTCGATGTACTCGCCCACGGCGGTGCGCAGCCACTCCAGGCGGGCGGGCAGGCGTGCGCCGCATGCCATCAGCAACGGGACGGTATGGCGCACGTGGTGGAACGCCTGCCCCAGGAAAGCGACATAGTCATCGCGCAGGATGCGGCCCGACAGGGCCGACTGGATGATCGGGATCGAAACGAGGGCCTCGCGCTCGCGCGCGGTCTGGGCCAGCAGCTCGTCGTGGAAGCTCATGCGGTAACTCCGGACAATGAAAACAGGGGAGGTTGCTCGTAGCAGGCGTCGATCCCGGCGGCATACCGGGCGAGGATGGCGTCGCGGCGCGGACGTCCGTTCGCGGTCAGCAGTCCATCGGCCGTGGTGAAGGCCGTCGCCGCGCGCACCATCCGCGAGATCCGTGCATAGTCGGGCAAGCCCGCGTTGACCTCGGCGATCGCATGCGCAAGCGCTTCGTCGTCCACGTCGGGACGTCGCGGGACCAGCACCGCCACGTTGTCTGCCCGACCTTCGCCCCACACGATCGCCTGTGCGATGGCCGAATGCGCCAGCAGTTCGCTCTCCACCCACTCGGGCGACACGTTCCGGCCGAACGCGGTGATGAAGACGTTCTTGCGCCGGCCGGTGATGTACAGGAAGCCATCGGCATCCAGATGGCCGAGATCGCCCGTGCGGACCGGGCCCTCCGGCAACACCGCATCGCCGAGGTAACCCAGTGCTTTGACGCCATGCACGCAGATCTCGCCATCCACGATCAGGACGCGGGCATGGGGCAGCACCTGTCCCACACTGCCGGCACGGGTGGCACCCGGCCGGTTCAGCGCAACGACGGAGCCGCACTCGGTCAGGCCGTACCCTTCGAAAACAGGGAGTCCAAGCGCTTGGGCGCGTGCCATCAACGAAGGGCCCACGCGTCCGCCGCCCACCGCGATGTAACGAAGGCTCGCCGGCAGCGGCGCGCCTTGTTCCGCTGCCATCACCAGGGCCAGCAACAGCTGGGGAACGAGGATCACGCTCTCGGGCTGGTAGCGGTGGAGGCACTGCAGCAGCCTGGGCACGTGCAGCCCGCTCGCACCGGTGTAACCGATCTCCGACAGCGAGGGCACCGCGATCGCGGCGTCGGCGAGCAGGGCGGCATAGAGTCCCGCCACGTTCTCCAGCAGCGTCGACAGGGGCATCAGGCAGAGATGGCGGCGGGGTGCGATCGTCGACGAAGCCTCGACCAGCGAGCCCGCGACCTCCATCAGGGTGGCCGCGTCCAGGCACACGCCCTTCGGCTGGCCTGTCGTGCCGGAGGTGTAGGTGATGCAGGCCGTGCCGGGAGGCAACGCAGGCGGCGGCGACGTGCGCGCCACGCGCCAGCAGGCGAGGTTGTCTTCATCGAGGAATCCCACCCGCGCTTCGGCGCCCGACGGAATATCCGCCTGCGTCGCCGTCATCACGCACTCGGCCCCGCTGGTGGCCAGCGCATGGCGGACCTGCACGTCCGAGAAGAACGTCGGCAAGGGCACATGGACACCGCCGATGCGCCGCACGGCGAGGTCCAGCACGCACCACGCAGCACCATTGTCGAGCCGGCTCGCCACACGGTGAAATCCTGCACGGAGCAGCCACTCGGCCGCCTGTTCGACCCGTGCTGCCAGCGCCTGGTCGTCCACCGTGCCATCTGCCGTGATCAAGCGCGCGGGATGGTGCCCCATGAGCGTTCCGAGGCGTGCATCCACGTAGGTACTCATGACATCACCGCCATGCAGGGAGAGAGCCAGGCGTCGGGTTCATCCGATGTGCCCGCGCTCGGGAGATATGCTTTTCCCTGAGCGACGTTGCCGCACATGAGTTTCGGGTGGGACGCGTAGTAATCGCCCCAGTCGCTGCCCTTGTCGTTCAGGCGTTCGGCGCTGGCCTCCGCCAGTTCGATGGGGGACAAGTGGAGGCGCCGGAATGCATTGCGCAATTGCTGCGTGGCCACGAACAGCACCCAGGGGCGCCGGGCTGCGGCGAGCATGCAGGTGACCTGCAGGATCAGCTCGCGGGCGATGCCTGGCGTCACCGCGGCAAAGTTGCCCACTTCGACGATTTCGGCGCGCGTCACCCACGCGATGCCGCGGTTGGCCATGACCGCTTCCACGGGGGAGGTCAGGTACTGCTCGGAGAACAGCTGGCCCTCATCCGCCGAGCGCAGGCCCACGGCCGCGAGGAGCTGATGTTGATCGTCGTAGAACGCCAGCAGCTGCGGCATGAAGCTACGCAGCCGTGCACCATATCGCGCGAGATAGACCGCCGAGATCAAACCCTCCACCTCGGGTCTTCCGAGGGCGTCGGGGCCGAACAGCGCGACGCGGGCAAACCGGCCTGGGAGAGGAGCTAGCGCGAGGTGGGGACGTATCCAGTGCATGGGCGGGCATGCTGGATTCGGTAGATTAAGGCTCAATTAGGTCGGAGTTAACTGATCATTAGCCTCTTGGAAGTGATTCGTAAACTGGGTGCGTACTGACCGAAGAGACTGAACAGAGTAGAAATCCTGGGTCAAGCATTACCTAGCTTTCGAGTCCGCTGTCGGCCAGAAAAGGAAACGGGTTCTACCCCGTCTCCACGGACGTTTGGGTTAAGATTCTAAAGACCTGATCCTTGGCGTCTAGCCTTCGCTGGATGAGCGGATTGTGGAACCGCTCGATGTAGTCGAATACATCGCTCCTAGCCTCTGCCAAGATCAGGTAGCGCCGGCGGTGAACCCGTTCGCGTTTGAGCTTGCCGAAGAAGCCTTCAGCCGCCGCGTTGTCCCCACAGTGACCCACGTCGCTCATGCTGCTGATGATGTGGTGGTCCTTCAGGAACTGCGGGTATTCGGTACTGGTGAACTGCGTACCGCGGTCGGAGTGAAGGATCACCGAGCTGCGATCCGATCGCTGCCAGCTCGCCATCATCACCGCCTTGAGCACCAGGTGCCGATCCTGCACCGGTGCCATCGACCAGCCGACGACCTTGCCGGAGTACAGATCCAGCACGGCGCACAGATGCAGCCAACCTTCCCCTTTGCGGATGTAGGTGATGTCCACGACCCACTTGGCGTTGGGCTCGTTGGCGGTGAAGTCGCGGGCCAGATGGTTGCGCACGAAGCTCGGGCGCACATCCGAGCGCTTGTGTCGCCAGCGCCGCTTCTGCGGTACGCCCGACAGGTCGGCACCGGCCATCAGCCTGGCTATCCGGTTGAGGCTGGCCGTCTCGCCCTCGTAGCCCAGCACTTCGTGCATGCGCGGCGCACCCATCACGCCGCGGGCACTGGGTGAACGCGACACCCAGCCGTGGAAACCGATGGGCGAGACCTTCAGGCAACGACCTATGAGACGGATCGGGTACTTGTCGCGGTGGCGTCGGATCGCCTCGTACGTCAAGACGATTCCTTGGCGAAGAACGCTGCTGCATCGCGCAAAAAACCCGCTCCTTCTTCACCCGCGCCAGTTCGAGCTTGAGCGCGAGCAACTCCTGATCACGAGCCACGCCATTGCCGGGGACCGCCTTCTTGCCGCCAGTCTCCAGATCACGTCGCCATCGATGGAGTTGGTTGGCAAGGATGCCAAGGTCCCGGGCGATCTGCGACACGTTCGCGCCTGGCAAACGGGTCAGACCGACAGCCTCGCGTTTGAACTCCTCGCTGTAACGCTTTCTCTGCTGCATGACACTCCTCGTGCCCCATCATGGGGCTTAACTGAAGTGTCCGTGTTAGCGGGGTAGAACCCACGAAGCTCGCGATAGTGCAAGGAGAGAGGGACGGCTTTCGTGTGAGAAGCCTGGTGAGGAGGGCGCCGCCGCCAATCGCAGCCTTTGAGATCTTAGGGTAGTCAGGTGATTGCCTGACTACGGTGCTCCCTAGCGCCGTGCATTGCAGGCGTCACACCTCCAACTCGTATCACCGCAGGAAATCCAGTACGACCCGCGAGGCCACCTCACCCTTGGCAAGTCGGGCAAAAACATCATTAATTGCCGATAGTGGTTGCAACTCAATGTCAGCGGTGACCTTGCCTTCTGCACCGAAGGCCAATGCCTCGGCCATGTCGCGTCGGCTGCCGACGAAGGAGCCCCGGATCGTAATGCAATTGGCCACCACGTCGAACAGCGGTGTCGGAAACTCGCCCGGTGGAATGCCCACCAGAACACAAGTACCGTGCTTCCGTGTCATCTTCACGCCCTGCCTGAACGCGGGCAGCGATGGTGCTGTGATTAGAACGCCATGTGCGCCGCCGCCCGTAATCTGAGTAACCGTGGCGACCGGGTCGACATGGCGCGCATTCACAACTGCGTCAGCGCCCAGTCGCTGTGCGTGCGCGAGCTTACCGTCGTCGATATCGACGGCACACACATGCAGCCCCATGGCTTTGGCATATTGAACACCCAGATGCCCGAGACCACCTATTCCCGATATCACTATCCATTCGCCAGGGCGGGCCTGTGTTTCCTTGATTCCCTTGTACGAAGTGACGCCGGCACAGATGAGTGGCGCGGCCCTGGCCGGAGCCAAGGTTGCGGGAATGTGGGCGACGTAACGCGAATCGGCGAGGATGTATTCTGCAAATCCACCGTTCCTGGTGTAGCCGCCGAACTGAGCCTCCGCACAGACCGGCTCACGAGCCGCCAAGCAGTACTCGCAATGGCCACAGGCCGAATAGAGCCAAGGTACTCCGACCCGATCGCCTTCCTTTGCCTCCGTCACACCTCCGCCCAGCGCGACGACGATGCCGATGCCCTCGTGGCCCGGGGTGAAGGGCAACTCAGGCTTAATGGGCCAGTCGCCCCGACCTGCATGCAGGTCCGTGTGGCAGACGCCGCAGGCTTCGGTCTTTACGACAATCTGACCAGAGCCTGGGGCTGGGATGTCGAGCATCTTCAGCACCAGCGGTTGGCCGAAGCGTTCGACCTGAGCGGCATGCATCTTACGTTCCATGATGGTTTCTCTGGATGTCTGGCAGGGAAGATGCGAGGCGGAGGTGACAGGTCGTCGATGCGTCGATGAGCCCTATCGCGCCGCTTGTGCATCAAGTTTCTTAGAAAAAGCAGCGCGTCTATAACCGGGACACAGAATGTGCGTGCTGCTTTACTGGTGCGGACGGCATGCTCAGCGTGATCGAGTCTAAGTATGGTCATGTACATATCCGCCAGTGACTTGTCGGCCCTTCTGACCGGCTTTCGCCGTCGATAGTACGAATGACCAACTTCGCACCGGGACACTAGAAGCTGGCTTAAGTCAAGGAGAAGCGGGTCCTATCGAGTAATGGTCATGTTGTCTGTGACATCCCAGACGCCGGATGTTCCCCAGGCCACGTGAAGTACGCTCTGGCGCTCCCACCAGCTTGGAACCGTGCCAGTCAAGGAAACATCATGCCCATGGACGTCCACAGACACATGGGTATCCTTCGCTCGCGAGCGCCGCCTGAGCGCTCTCTCGATGTCGGACTTGATCATGCTGGTGGATGGATCGTGCTTGACTGTAATCCGGTTGCTGACTCCGGTGACCCCAAACATGTAACGGATGGAGGATTGTGCCAAGCGACGTTGGTAGTCCCAGTCGACTTCCCCACTCAGCGTTACGTGCCCACCGTCAACAAGAATCTTGATAGAGTCCTTGGGCAGGTATGCCGTCCATTGCAGTGTGTTCTCAATGGAGCGAGCAAGCTCCACATCCGTCCGCTTGTGGAAGCCGGGCAACTGTACGTCTACCTCGACGACGACTGCCTTCACCTCGGCCACGCGCTGAGCGGCCCGTTCAGCGCCCCACTTTTCACCATACGTTCCCACATGGCCGGCAAGCGTGACGATCCCTTCGGAAACCTCCACGCCGATGCTTTCTGCTTTGACGGAAGGGTCCCATCTCAGTTCTTCGATGACGTTGCGTTGCAGCTCTAAGTCCGATTTCATGTTCTTGTCCTCTGAAAGGTGAGAACGCGGTGGTCTTTGATCTTCATCTATTCAATGCAAGAAGCGCATCTATCTCAAGACAGTGCGTCTAGATATGGTGGATTCGCTTACGGCTGCGCCCGCGTCGAATCCATCACCCGTAGCCGCCGGTGCGAGAGATACCTCTCCTTGGGTAAGCGCCTGTGCCGTGCCAGAACTGTGCAAGTCGATGTCGGCACCCAGGTCTGCATAGCTCCCAAGTGCGTCATCAATCTTCCTGACGTAGGTAAACTTTCCGGAGCCATTCCTTGTGCCCCACTTACCGGCAGTGATGCCATACCTTTAGCACCAACAGTTACCAGCATCGAGCTTCCGCCCATGCGGGCGACCATTCAGGCGCCGGCGCTATGCCTGTAGATGGCGGACGCTCTTTGGTTGAGAATTTCAGGTAGCAGCGGAGGTCGCGCTCGGTGGACAAGCGAGGCGTTGATAGAAAGGTTGCGGACAGTACTACGGCCAGCACGTCTCTGCTGTTCATGATCTCCGTACTTATTCCTGGCTCGCGACGATCCGTCATGGCGAGGAAGGCGGATCGCATTTTCCGCGCTAAGTCTTATCATTCAGAACAGCCTGGATGGCGATTTCGCGTGAAAAGTTGATCGACTTAATCGACCGCGACGCCCTCTCTAAGAAGGCATCGCTTCGGAGGTGCGTCTTGAGCGCTACGACTTCTTCGCCGGTGACGGCGCCGGATGCTTCCGGTCTCCAGGCGGTGCAGACTTTTTCAAAGTCAAAGTGTCTTTGGGGGAAGATGGCGGAGCTTGCTTCGCGTTGTCATGAAGCGGCCTTTCTCTCGAGGGGGATTTCATGGAGGTTCTCCTCCGACAGGTGTCGGACACTCAACGTGCGCTTATTGGGATGACGGTAGCGTGTAATCTCCGCGAGTGCTTAAGGGCAATAGAGAACGGGCCACAATCTCCGACGAACGGCGCACTTGCATCCGGATTCGTCGCGCTCGGCGAACAAAAGCGAGTATGGTCAACTTGGTGCGCAATCTCCCAGCCTCCCATTAGGGATAGGCTGTCTGCAGCTGCAGCCGCTGTGTGGGGCCATCATGGCAGGTCGAGTGAGGACTAGATTGATAGGGTTTGGCATGAGGCATGGTGAAGACCGTCCTTGGTCCTCAGAGTGGTGATGCATGCATGAGCCTCACGCTACGGGTTCTGGGCTCGGCTGCTTCAATGCACTTGCAAGCGCAGTAGCCGCCTTGGGCGAACCCTTCCACTGCTCGTACTCCTCATCCATGACGGCTAACTCTTCTTTCGAGAACATCTTCCTAGCCATCTTGAACATTGTTGTTTCCTCTTCTTTGGCATGGTGATCCACGAACTCGCCTAGTACTTTTGCGGAACCTGCGAACTCGACCGATCCAGCATCTTTCGTCTTCAGGTCCGGCAGAACCGCAAGCTCGACGGCGCGATGCTCCTGCACTGCTTCGGCGTGGGATTTGAGGCCATCCCTATCAGCCCGCTCCTTGAATGCCGGATAGAACACCAGTTCTTCCCATTTGGCGTGTGGGATCAAACCACTCTCGATCTCGCTAAGAATGTCTCCGCGCGACTTTTTAGCGCGGTCGGTGGTCTTTTCCATATCGGCGAATAGCTGGCGAAGCTCATCATGCTCGCTCTTCAGTGTTCTTAGAATGTCACGCATCTTCCTGGCTTCCTGTTGGGGGGGGCACGCAGCATGCGCTCATCGGGTGAGGGCAAGGTGACGGTTGCCAATAGACGAGGCCTACAGAGGCACGTGGACGGGCCGGGGGGGCGTGCCCGCAGGCGTCGCACCGGGTTCGGCGCCATGCATCGCGCCAGCTCCGATCGTGCATGCCTCCTGCTTTGTTGAAGCACAAAAGGCGTTACGACCTGCGCGGCGTCCAGCTAGCGAGCTCCCGAGCATCTGACAGGCGGGGTATGGGATGTGGCCGAAGCGGTAATAGATCGTCTCTCCCACACGCGTGGGCGATGATGTGCTGTCGCTCGATCGCCCAGCACACTGCCTTGGACTTTCCAGTCTCGACGTTGCGCACAGCGAATCTTAGTGGCGTTATACCGGCTGCGTTTAGCAGTGACCGGAGTACCCAAACGTCACGATCAGGATCAATGCGCATGAGGGCGTACTCGCCAAGATGCAAGGTGTGCTGATCTCCTTCCTGACGCCATTCATAGTCCAGTGATAGCTCTCGAGCGCTAGGCATGTGCAGTATGTCCATGGATTGGACAGCCAACACTACGCTGGCAGCGTTGCGCTATCGTGAGGAAGCGAGGTGTCAGCAATCGCTCGCACTGCTTCTATGCGCAGAATCCACGCATCATTTAGCCTGGACAGGTGAGAGACGTATCATACCTCCGTGTTCACTTAGAACCGAATAACCAGAAGCAATGAAGTATCGCGATACTTCACGGAGCTACCGTCTGTCGGTCAGTGGAGCGTTGGCGGGAGTATCCACTTGTGCTGCACACGGCCGTCATGTCTGTCGGCGCATTGTGAGTTACCGACATCCTTGTCGGCGGAGACACATCATGAGCAGCACCAAGAACAGGCCTGACCAACCGCAGCGTAAGACACCAGCAGGAGTCGCCGGGGAACGACCAGAGAAGACCGCGACGGACAACGGTATGCGGACCGCAAACTCGCCAGGGAAGGGCGAGCAGCGCAATCCCAGCAAGCGATCCTGACCAAGGAACTGACTAAGTATCGTTCTGGCGCTGGTCGGCAAGCATGTGCATCCCGCTCTGGATGGGAAGCGCGTCCAGTGCTGAGTCTAACCAGCGTCAGCGGCGGAGAGCCATCCGAGCTACTGCAGGCGGCCAGAAAGCTGGAACGTAGTTCAACTTGCCCGCTTTAGGGACGGCCATCAGAATCGTATCTGGAGCGTACCTTCCTGGCAGCTGCCTGAGGCAGATCAACTTCTGGCCATGTACGATTCGTGTGCGACCCAGCGTCCGAGGCAGGGCGATGCGCAGAGTTCTTCCAACGAGCGGGGTTCGACTTTGATGAGTACTGATTCGCGAGCTCCGCTTCTGGGGCCTAACAGCTCATTCAAGCCGAGCGCGCTTCGCGGTGCGGCTTAATTCTGGCGTCAGGGCCCATGAAAGAATTGGTCGCAGTTCATGATGTGATTCTCAGGGCAGACCTGCCGGCCCGAGAGCGCGAGATGCTCAGCCACTTCACCCTTAAGTTGGTTGCTGCTCACACATCTGGAGAGGATCTACTCTGCCTACCTTGTACCAGCGTCGATGCAAGCCATCCGTTCTATCTGAGAGTGGAGACCTTTGTGCCCGGCGACTCGGATGCTATGACGGTGCATGTCCCACACCATTACGTCTTCCTCATATCCGGCGCTGAAGCCCGGCGCTCGATTGGGTTCACCGCATAGAGTCATGATACGCGGCATGGACTCTAACAATTCATTCAAACCGAACCCGCCTCGGGGGGCAGCCTAACTCAGGCGTTGGTCAATGTCCGCTTCTGGTCTTGGATTCAACCGATCGACGCAACAGTTTGTCGATATCGTTCTGCCGGTGTTTCATAGTCCAGCGTCTTGCGTGGCCGCTCATTGAGTTGGCGTGCAACGGCGTCCAGCTTGGCCTGCGTGAC
>Ga0247823_10001831_pt1 | contig 17548 bp, 18 predicted proteins | sample 13C_PalmiticAcid_2_FD_192426 | JGI IMG/M metagenome (GOLD analysis project Ga0247823, IMG submission 192426) | Soil microbial communities from agricultural site in Penn Yan, New York, United States - 13C_PalmiticAcid_Day30 | ecosystem: Environmental > Terrestrial > Soil > Agricultural land... | reverse complement strand
GACGGGATTTTGATCGCGGCCAGCAGTTCTCTGCGCATACCCTCCGCCTATTCGATCATCTTCGAGCGGGTTGGGGATCTCTCGGGAAATGGAGCCGCCGATGACGCCCATGCCGCGAGTTTGATGCAACGGCCGGAGTTCGTCCACGACGACGATGTAGCAGAGGTGGTTCGACAACATTTGCTGCGCGACTTCGGCCCCAGGGCGGCCGGAGAAGGCGGGGAGATGATGCTCACCGCGGCTCTGACGCCGCGGTTGGCGCAAATCATGGCGCTATCTCAGGCCCAGGTGGCTCAAGTTTCACCTGCAAACGGCCTGTCGCTGGTTTCCTTGCAATCATCGAGGCTGGGTTCAGCGCAGCATCTCCAGCTGAGCGGTTCGTGAGCTAGTGTTCGATCTCAAGCTCACGATGCTGACGGCTAAGCGCCCAGACGTTCAGCCATTCCGCGGGGCAGACCCGAAAGCTGCCTTTGGTTTCATTGACGGAAGAATGCGTGGGGCGGACGACGCACGGAAATGAGCCGGCCATAGTGTATCAGCATGCTCTTGAACCCTTCGCCGCGTTTCCTAACTTTCTTCGTACCGGGCGCCGTTGTTCGGGTCCGGCTGGGCACAGAGGGCGCCGGCTCTCTCTTCCGGCGCTACTCATGGCCAGATCGCTTCAATGGAGGATTTGGATATGAGAAACAATTTTGACTTCGCGCCCTATCGGCGCTCGACCGTCGGCTTTGACCGCTTGTTCAACCTGCTCGAAGCGGGTGCCCGTGAGGACGACGGCTATCCGCCATTCGACATCGTGAAGGACGGCGAGGACAGCTATCGCATTACCCTCGCGGTCGCGGGATTCCGCCCCGAGGATATCGAGGTGGTGGCCCAGCAGAATCAGCTTACCGTCACCGGCAAGCGGACCGAGGACGACGGCAATGGCCAGTATCTGCATCGTGGCGTCGCCGCGCGTCCCTTCGAACAGCGCTTCCAGCTTGCCGACTTCATCGAAGCCGGCGACGCCAGCTTCGAGAATGGTCTGCTGAGCATCGCGCTGAAACGCGTAGTGCCCGAGGCGATGAAGCCGCGCCGGATCGAGATCAGCGGCAGCACCGCTGCCCAATATCGGATCGAGGCACCCAAGAGCAAGGACGCCGAAGTGGCCTAAAGCCCTGGCATAAACCCGGTCTGCCGGCACCGTCCTTGGACGGGCCGGCAGCCCATGTCCCATCTCCAGCCAGAAATAGCGGTCCAAAGGCGAGGACAGCGAGCGCGGTTATTCGGAGCGCTGCTACGGCCACTTCGAACCGCGCATCGGTCTTCTCGAAGGCATCGATGGCGCCAATGCGAACGCGACCCTCCGGAACGGTGACATTGCCGGGAACGGAGGTCGCCAACGAGGCCGGCGCGTGCGGTCAATTGCAAATCGCCATAGACGATCATGTCGAACCGGCACGGTCAGGCGTCGTGCGGCGCAGCGCTTGGACCGCGTATTCGTTCACGCGGTCAGGGCCTGTCGACCCGGAGGAGCCGCTTGGGCCGACATTCGCTGTGGCGAGCGACGCGAGGGGTGATCGAGGGCGTTCAGCACGCGGTCGATCACGCCGGCGTTGCTTACCGCCTTGGGAAGCTCGCGGCGCGCGAAATGCTGCAAACGATCCACGTCACGCTGTGGCAACGCGAGCTCGATCGGCATCCTCGCAATGTCCTCGATCTTTCTCCCTTGCACGTTCTTTCCCGACACGAGGAAATGATCGAGCAGGCGCTTGCGGTCGGCGAAGGGCCGACCCAACGCTTCAAGTTCGCCTGGCGTCAGCGCTAGGAGGGCGAGCGCGAACTCCATGATGTCGTCGAACGGGAGCATAATATGCACCATGCGGCTGCCGCGCTCGCGCCCCCGCTGACGAAGTGAGCGCGTCATGAGACCGAGATGATTCCGTCGACCGCGCGCCACTCGGCCGGTCCGATGAGCTGGTTGTGAGCAACGCGGACGGAATGCAGCGCGGCCTCGATTTCCCGCTGCCAGTGATCGAGGAAGGCGAACAGCCCCGGAAAATCCGGTGCCAGATCATAGTCTTGCCAGACGAACAGCTGTAGCAGCGAGGGCGCGTCGGGGCGGTGATAGTGGATCTCCGCCGTCGTCAGGTCATAGCCGTCGAGCTGGGCGAGGAACGCGCGGTCGCTCATTGCGACGATTCTCCCGCACCGGAGTCTTCATCAACTACATGCGTGGCTTCGAGGACGTCGTCGATCGGAACAGCGCGGTTCGCGCCGGGCGGTTTGCGTAGCGAGGGATGGTCTTCGACCGCCGAACGATCCGATACCCAGGATGCAAGGATGGCGCGCTTCACTTCCGGCTCCAGGGTCGGATGGCGAGCAACGTCAAATGGGTGCATATAACGCGAAAATGGCTGCGACATGGCTCTGCCTCCTTCCTCGTGTCGCTCCTTTCTCATCAATGCGGATTTGGGTCCGCGCAGGGAATTTTGTCATGGCCGCTAGACCCGTCAAGGGGTAGAAAACGACCTGACTGGCACCGCCGCGGCGAGAGCGCGAAATTTTTTCGCGCCCCTCTTGAACGCAAAAAATGGCTTTCCTAGCTCTGCGCCGCCTCCCGTTCGAAACGAACGAGAAGGCTATCACATCCTGTTTTGCATCTGGAGGTTATGCATGCATTTCCGCCCCTTGCACGACCGTGTGGTCGTCCGCCGCATCGAGGCCGAGGAGAAGACCTCGGGCGGCATCATCATCCCCGACACGGTCAAGGAAAAGCCGCAGGAAGGCGAGGTCGTCGCCGTCGGTCCGGGCAACCGGGACGACAGCGGCACGCTGATCGAACTCTCGGTCAAGGCCGGCGACCGGATCCTGTTCGGCAAATGGTCGGGTACCGAGGTCAAGATCAACGGCGAGGATCTGCTCATCATGAAGGAGAGCGACATCCTGGGCGTGATCGAGACTGCCGCCGCGCTCAAGCGGGCCGCATAAGGCGCCGCATCCCTCAAAATCCAGAAAGGACACAGAAAGGAGTTAGGCCAGATGGCTGCCAAGGAAGTGAAGTTTGCGTCGGACGCGCGTGATCGCATGCTGCGCGGCGTGGATACGCTTGCGAATGCAGTGAAGGTGACGCTGGGACCCAAGGGCCGCAACGTGGTGATCGACAAGAGCTTCGGCGCACCGCGCATCACCAAGGACGGCGTCACTGTCGCCAAGGAAATCGAGCTCGCCGACAAGTTCGAGAATATGGGCGCGCAGATGCTGCGCGAGGTTGCCAGCAAGCAGAATGACAAAGCCGGTGACGGCACCACCACTGCGACCGTGCTCGCCCAGGCGATCGTCCGCGAAGGCTCGAAGGCGGTCGCGGCCGGCATGAACCCGATGGATGTCAAGCGCGGCATCGATCTCGCCGTGGGCGCCGTGGTCAAGGACCTCGAAAGCCACGCAAAGAAGGTCGGCGCCAACAGCGAGATCGCCCAGGTCGCGACGATCTCCGCCAATGGCGACGCCGAGGTCGGACGGATCCTCGCGGAGGCAATGGAGAAGGTCGGCAACGAGGGGGTGATCACGGTCGAGGAAGCCAAGAGCCTCGAGACCGAGCTCGAGACGGTCGAGGGCATGCAGTTCGACCGCGGCTATCTCTCGCCCTATTTCATCACCAATCCGGAGAAGCTCCGCGTGGAGCTGGATGATCCTTACATCCTGATCCACGAGAAGAAGCTTTCGAACCTGCAGGCGCTGGTGCCGCTGCTCGAAAAGGTGGTGCAGTCGGGCCGCCCCCTGCTCATCATTGCGGAAGATGTCGAGGGCGAGGCGCTGGCAACGTTGGTCGTCAACAAGCTGCGCGGCGGCCTCAAGATCGCGGCGGTCAAAGCGCCGGGCTTCGGCGACCGCCGCAAGGCGATGCTCGAGGACATCGCGATCCTGACCGGCGGCAACGTAGTGAGCGAAGAGCTCGGCACCAAGCTCGAGAACGTAACCGTATCGATGCTTGGCCGCGCCAAGAAGGTCACGATCGACAAGGACAACACGACGATCATCGACGGCGTCGGCACGAAGTCGGACATCGACGGCCGCGTCGCGCAGATCCGCCAGCAGATCGACACCACCACCTCAGACTATGATCGCGAGAAGCTGCAGGAGCGGCTGGCCAAGCTTGCTGGCGGTGTCGCCGTGATCCGCGTCGGCGGGGCGACCGAGGTTGAGGTCAAGGAAAAGAAGGACCGTGTCGATGATGCCCTGCACGCGACCCGTGCCGCGGTCGAAGAGGGCATCCTTCCCGGTGGTGGCATCGCCTTGCTGCGTGCCCTTCCGGCGCTCGACGGTCTCAAAGCCGCCAATGATGACCAGCAGTCGGGCATCGACATCGTGCGGCGCGCGCTGCGGGCGCCGGCGCGCCAGATCGTCGAGAATGCTGGCGAGGATGGTGCCTACATCGTCGGCAAGTTGCTCGAGAGCCAGGACTATAACTGGGGCTTCAATGCCGCGACCGGGGAGTATCAAGACCTGGTCAAGGCCGGCGTGATCGATCCTGCCAAGGTCGTGCGGACGGCGCTCCAAGATGCGGCCTCGGTCGCCTCGCTCCTCATCACTACCGAAGCGCTCGTTGCCGAGCTGCCCAAGGACGAGAAGGCAGCGCCGATGTCGGCGATGGACTACTGATCCATTTTGGGGAGCCCGAGATCGGGCTCCCCCTTTTTCCGGTCTTCCGGCAGTGCCTGCCGTCGGGCGTGTGGCTAGTTTCAGGGTTCGCGCTGTTTGAGAGCCTGGATGTCACGTGACAGGAACGGCATAGTTTGTTGCGCGACCTGCAGTTGATCGAGCGCCATTCGATGCTCGCCGAGTGCGAGCAAGGCACGGGCCAGCGAATAGCGAAACTCGCCGATATCGGGGTGTGCGGCAACGAGCCGTGCGGCGTCGCGCCGGGCCTCTCGCGCAAGTGAGATATCGGAGCCATGGTGCAACACCAGATCGGCCTTGACCCGGGCAAGAAGCGACGCCGCGAGGGGAACGTCACCTCGATCGGCCAAAAGGCCGTTAAGGGTCGAGCTTGCCGCGTCGAGGCTTTGGCGATCGCCCTGCCGCCAGAGCCGAAAAGCGCGCGCATAGGCGGCATGAACCACGCCGGATTGTGGCGCTAAGCCGCCACTGCCGAGTTGCAGCGACAATCCGGTAATGATGGCGTGCGTGTTGTTGGCGAAATGCGCGAGTGCACGATCGACGCTCCGGGGATCGTAGCGGTAGCTTTCGGCGAGCAGGATCGCGCCGGATCGGCTGTCGACCAATTCGGTCGTCAGTCGTAACCCGGCGCCGTCGCGGTCCAACGACAGCCTGGCCAACAAAGCGTGTGCCTCCCGGTCCTGCGCCGGGCGATCGACTATCCGGATATTCTCGATTTTCGACAGGTCGCGAACGAGCATGCGCTTGGCGCCTTCCCACGCCGCCGCGTCCACGCCCGCCGGCGGCGTGGCGTTTTCGACGAGGAGTGTCGTCGGCGGCATCGTATCGGTCGAATGCGCCAGAAAGGCTATGAGAATCGCCGCCATCGCGACGAGGATGATCGTCGCGATGGCGGCGAAGGGGGCGCGCCGGCCGAAGCGCGACGGACCCGGGTCGAGTAGGACAATATCGAGGGTCGAGCGGTAGCCGACGTTGCGCGCTGCCTCGATCGCGCATTCCGGCACGCCAAGGGGCGCGAGGCTTTCGCGCAGAAGCTTGACGCGCTGCTTGATCGTCTCGCGCGTCACCCGGGCATTCCAGACGGCGCGTTCGATCTCGTCATAGGAGACGTCATCCGGCGCACGCGACGCCAGCAGATCGAGCAGGCGGAAGGACAGGTCCGGAAGTCGTGCCTCTCGTGATCCCATCGCGACGACCCGCCGTCTGCGGCACAGTCGCAATGCAGGAACGCTGGCCGATACGCCCGACGCGGTCATTTCACCAAACTTCACTTCTCTTTTCTTGTCGTTCGCGACGGCGTGACGGCAGTCCGGTCGGGCAGGCGCCGGGTCGCCTGTGATCGACCGCATCCTATCGAGGCCCCATGAGATCGACGTTGATGCTGTATGCCCTCATCGCCGCTGCCCCGTTCGGATGCAAGGCGTCGTCGACCGATGCCGCCAACACTCGCCTTGCATCCGCGCGACGGATCGCCGACGCCATACTCGCCGCGCAGATCGAGGCGAATGACGTGCCGGAGATGGCCCCCGCGATCTGGCGTGACGGCGACTTAGTCTGGAGCCGGTCTGCCGAGCAGACCGATCGCGAAGCCAGACGCCTGGTGGACGTCGGCACCGTCTTCAGTCTCGCGAGCATGTCAAAACTGTTCGCCGCGACGGCTGCTGCGAAATTGATGGCTATGTCGCGTCGATCATCTTTGACTTCGTCAATCTGCTGAACGATCGATTGATCAATGTCGGCAAGGAATCCCTGGCACCTCATGTTCGGTGAAAGCCGATGGAAGATTGTGTCGGTGATCTATTCGAACAAAGATCCTGCTTGAGTCCTGAAAGGGGAGATCCTGAATGCGTACCCATTATGTACTTTCTCTTGCATCGTTTGGCCTACCTTTTGCCGCTCAGGCGACGACGTGCGAAGCAACCTTTGCCAAGGGCGGCTCGCCGCTGGGCGGTCTTCGCTTCAACGCCTCGTTGGAGGTTCCGGATCTGACGCCCCCGAGCGCCATCGGACAGATGCGGGGCATCGCGGTTTCGAAGGGCTACGATGTTCTCGTCGCAGAAGCCGAGGACGGCAGCATGCTGATCGAGCAGCCGCGAACCGGAAAGGCACGGGCCTTTCCCATCACCGTCACCGCCACGACCGAAGGCAAGCGCGGCACGGTCGTGATGGAAGCGAAACTGCGGGCGGGCATGATGGTCAGCTCCGATGCCGCCAAGGCGGAGATGTGCGGTATGCTTAATCAGCTGAAGGGCGGCAAAGCAGGCCTGGCGGCCGCCTCGAACGGGATGAAGGCGACAGGTGCTTCGGCTCCACTCGCGATGAGTGCGCTGGCGTTCTCGCAGCTAATCTCGAAGGATACCGAGCGCAATGCCGCCGCCGTGCCGCTCCGATACAAGGGGAAACCCTTCATCATCGATGGGATCGTCGACTATGTCATAAAGGACGGAGACGAGTATCGCGTGGCGTACAAAATCCCGCACCCGCATGAAGAGATTCTTCGCCTTCCGAACACGGCGCCGTTCAAAACCGACATCATGTGCATGATGGCGAAGGGTCAAGCGGCCTATGCGTTGCAGCTAAAGCCTAGGAAAAGCATCAAACTGACAGGGACGTTCGATGAGTTCAGCGAGACACGGCGCGTCGTCTGGATGGCAAACTGCCGACCAGTCAGATGACCACTTAGCATCGAAGATCATGATGCCGACGCTGGGATCCGCGCGATCTCGGCGGCGGCCGAGGCGAGCGTTGGCGGCTGCGCGCCCTAATTGCGGTCATTCCGCCGGTCCGTTGGCGATCCCGAAAGCGGTGGTTCGTTCAGGTGGCTATCGAACGGCGGCTATGGGTGGTGTGCAGACCGGCAGTTTTTAGGGGCGGAAGCGGCGATAGCTGCCGTTTCGGGTCGGGCTCGTGCGAACGACCGCTGACGCCCCACTTGCGGCCGGCCATTAATCGTCGAAGCGGACGTAACGCCGGGGCCACAGCTTCACGCCGATCGAGGGCCTCGCCCTTTAACTGCGGTAGATCGTGTAGCTGATGAAGTAATACGGACTCTCGGCGCCTACGGTAGTGACCATCACTGCCATCGTGTGGGGCACGCCGACCACCGACAAACCCTGCAGCGTCGCAGCCGCGCCGAGGTCGGGCTTACCCGACAGGATCAGTGTCCCATTATCAATGCGGACGTTGATCGGTGCATTCGGCTCGAAGCGTAGCGGCATCGGTCCGCTTGGAAGCGAAAGGGCATAGGCTTTGGCATCCGATGGAACCAGCACAGAGCCTTCGGCGGCTGCAGCCTTACCGTCAACAAGCAGTCCCATCGGCCCCCTCCGTTTCCTCAGTAATTTGGAGATAGCTGCCGGAACGCAGCTCAACAAGCGGCGGCCTGGGGTCGGTTTTGGGCTGGCTTTCGGGATAAGGTTGGTGACGTCTGAATGACTGATATGGGGTCGTTTGCTGCCTGTCTGGTTCTAGATTGCGGCTCGAACGCCGCAACGGCCGCAAATGGGTGGTAAGCTGTCAGGCGGCTTACCGGAAAACATGATTCAATAGACGACTTTCTGCGGTGACGGAAAACCCGTCAACGTCTTCAGTGTGGGCACGGATGGCGTCATTCCATTCAATCGCTATGCGGCGGCGCATTGGAAATGACCCCGTTCCCATCGAGATTTACCGGCATTGCCCGCCCTTCAATCGCTGCCGCGAGTGCCCGCTTTTCCAAATCCAGTACATTATCCTTGAAGGAGCGCCGCGCTCTGGCCGAATATCTATCTTTCGGTTCGCAGCTCAAAAAATAGACGCCGCGCCGAGCGTCAGAAAGATCATTCTCGATCTGTGCCAAATCGATTTCTTCGCCGAATTGGTTCAGGAGATCGACCGCAGTCTCCATTCGAGCCTTCAGCAAGCGCAATTCGAAGTAAACTGATGGATGCGTAGCGGGGATACATCGACCGCCCACGAACAGGTTGTCCAGTGCTACAACCACCAACTCACGATTTTGAGTGGACGCTGGCGCCGAAGACACAGATGCTGTCAAAATCGCGATAGCCGACACAGCCGATACCAAAGCCATTGGCTTGCTCTCCCATAGATCCAGTGGCGCAATGCCATGCCATAAACGCAATCCGTCGATCTGCCGACCGATCAGAGTGTAAGCGCAATAGGCGTTTTCCGTCAGCGTCGGCTTTCAGGTAGGTTCACCAGATGGACAGACGACCGGCTTGGGGTCGTTTCCCGACAGGCGGCTTTCGGCGAGAGAACCCCGGATCCAGCGGTCAGCAGAAAGGGCGAATTTCTCGGGTCGCCGCTAGTCGGTAGACATTTCGGAGAAATGAGCGCGTGGGTCCATTGCGCTATCAGGCGCACCCCTGGGTATTATGTATCGAAACGCGTTTTATGATCGCCTACGGGTTGATCTTGGTGCTGGTGCTGGCCTCCATTAGCCTAGTCCTATTCGTTCGTCGCAATTCGAACGAGGCAAGGTACGAACGACAACAGAAGCGCGATCGAGTGCGGCGAGAAGCGCGGTTTCTAGAGAAATGATCTTGTAGCTGAAGCGGAGCACCCGGTCTGGCGCCAGCGTTTGCCCCGGAGGTTGCCGCCATCAGTGCCCGCAATTGGATGAAAGCGGTCGTTAGGCCAGAATCCTCGATCTTGCCGAAAAGTGCGATCTGGATAGTAAAAACGCTTCGGTCCCAGCGGAACGCGCCTTGGCTCTAAGTTGGGCGATGTGTCGTCGGGCATGTGCAACTGAAATTCATGATACCCTGGTTGAAGCGAGCGTCTTCGCCATTTGTGTTGCCAGCTTGGAGAAATCGACGCCTTGCCGCATGTCGAGGGTGGCAGCCACACGTTGCAATTGGCCGGCATCGAGAACGCTCCTAGATTTGGAAGCAAATACGATGCGGTTTTGCTCGCCGTCGATCGGAACGACGATAATTTCGTTCCCGAACGTCCGTCGCAGGCGAGTTTTGGCGATACGGCACGCGAAGGCACTGCTGCACAGATTAACGACGAGGACGCCTTCGTCACTCAGCCTGTCCCGACAATTCCGATAGAATTCGGATTCATCAAGGCGCCGCGCCTGCCCGTGTTGGCTGAAGCCATCGACCAGAATGATATCGGGATGCGATCGATCGTCGCGCACGAAGTCGGCGCCGTCGGCCTGGACTACACGGAAGTGGGTGCCGTCGCGCGGAATCTCGAAGCGGTCGCGCAGCGCGATGACCCGCGGATCGATTTCAACGACGGTGATGTCAGCATCAGGCAGATGACGGTGGCAATATTTTGCCAGTGACCCGCCGCCGAGTCCGATCATCTCGATGCGACGCGGCACAGGTTGCAGCAGCAGGAACCCCATCATGGCGCGGGTATAGTCGAGAAGCAGCTCACTCGGGTCGCTGACACGCATCGCACTCTGGGTCATCGAAGGGGTGAACAGCAATGCACGTAGATCGCCAAGCTCGAAGAGTGCCGGACCGTCGACACCAAACGGCGCATCGAACATCAGCGCAACCTCCCGCGAGCCGACCCCGTGCTCGCGCAGACAAGCTGCGATCGCCGGCTGTCCCTCGTCCAGCGCGCCCACGACATCGAGCAATAAGCTGACCTCGGCCTCGCGGTGCGCGCAGGGTCGGCGGGAACCCACGGGCGGGTCAAATGGAAATGTCACGCCGTCAGGCATTCCAACGCGGCCTCGGGTTCAGATTACCGGCCATCCCGTCGTTCTCCATGCGCGTGCCTCCGAATGCCATGCACTCCGGGTTCAGGAGGTGTCCTCCTATTCATGGTTGTAGCAAGGGAATAGCTGTACCATAGCTATCTGTCGATTGTTGAGATTGTAATTTGATGTTTTATATATCATGATGGAATCATGATCACGTCACAGCAAATGCGCGCCGCGCGCGCCCTTCTCGGAATCGACCAGCGTCAGCTCGCTGAATTGGCGGGTCTGTCCCTGCCGACGATTCAGCGCATGGAAGCGTCGGATGGGCAGGTGCGCGGTGTCATCGACACGTTGGTCAAGGTGATCTCAGCGCTCGAGCAAGCTGGTATCGAACTGATCGGCGAGCATGCGCCAAGTGTCGGTGCCGGCCGCGGCGTGCGGCTCAAGGAACCGCAGTCCGGGAACGCGCGCAAGCATGTGCCCTCGATGCTGTTCGACCAGGCGTCCGGAGCCAATGGCAGTGCGGCATGACGCGCGCTGGTCGGCGTTCACGCCCAAGCTAATTACCGTTCTGGGTGAAGGCTATACACTTACGCGCTTCCGGCGCGATGCTGTCGCGGGGTTGATCGTCGCCATTGTCGCCTTGCCGCTTGCGATGGCACTCGGCATCGCGAGCGGCGCCTCGCCCGACAAGGGGTTGATCACGGCGGTGGTCGCCGGCTTCCTGATCTCCGCGCTCGGCGGATCGCGCGCGCAGGTAGGTGGGCCCACAGGAGCGTTCGTGGTTGTCGTGTTCAACGTGATCGCCCAGCACGGCTATGACGGACTCCTGCTCGCGACATTGCTTGCCGGCCTGCTCCTGATCATCGCCGGCTATGCCAAGCTTGGCGCGCTGGTGAAGTTCATTCCGCATCCGGTGGTGACCGGGTTCACCGCGGGCATCGCCGTCATCATCGCCTCGAGCCAGGTCAAGGATTTCCTGGGGCTGTCGATTGCCAGGGTCCCGGCTGACTTCCTGCCCAAGTGGCAGGCCTATCTGGAAGCGCTTGGCAGCGTGCATGCGACGACGCTGGCGATCGGCGTCGGATCGCTATTCCTCATCGTCGGTTTGCGCAGGGCGGCGCCGCGCCTGCCGGGGTTCCTGATCGCGGTGGTCGTCGCATCTGTCGCCGTTGCCCTACTGCATCTCCCGGTCGAGACGATCGGCTCCCGCTTCCCAAACATCGCATCTGGTCTGCCCGCACCGGCAATGCCGGATATCTCGCTCGCCAAGGTCCAGGCTGTATTCCCTTCCGCCTTCACCATCGCCTTCCTGGCGGGCATCGAAGCTTTGCTGTCGGCGGTGGTGGCCGACGGCATGATCGGTTCGCGCCACCGCTCCAATCAGGAGCTGATCGGCCAAGGCGTCGCCAACATCGCCTCGGGCTTGTTCGGCGGATTGCCGGCGACCGGCGCGATCGCCCGCACCGCGACCAACATCAAGGCCGGCGCATTGACGCCGGTCGCTGGCATGCTGCACGCGCTGTTCCTGCTGCTGTTCATCCTGTTCGCGACCGATCTCATGGCGTTCGTGCCGATGGCGGTGCTCGCCGCGATTCTGTTCATGGTCGCCTGGGGGATGAGCGAGCATGAGCGCTTTCTCAACTTGCTGCGCATGCCCAACGGCGATCGCAGCGTGCTGCTGCTCACCTTCGGGCTCACTGTGCTGGTCGACCTGACCATCGCGATCGCGGTCGGCGTGACGCTCGCCTCGCTCCTGTTCATGATGCGAATGAGCGAGGCGGTCCAGATCGAGGCGGGCTCCTCCGGCGCGCGGGCGGAGGGGGAGGCCGAGGACATCCATCAGCGCGATGCACTCCCCGATGGCGTGGAAGTGTTCCGGATCGACGGCCCGGTGTTTTTCGGCATCGCCGGCGAGTTGCTCGACACACTGCGGCGGGTCGGCCCGACACCGCGGGTCATCATCCTTCGCATGCGGCGCGTTCCACTGCTCGACGGGAGCGGCGTGACGACGATCGCCGAGATCGTGCGCCAGGCGAGCGCGGCCGGCGCCCAAGTGATCCTCTCGGGCACACAGCCACAGCCGCTCGGCATGCTCGACCGCGTCCGGCTCGGACGCAATAGTGCCAGCGCTATCCATGCCAGGAGCTTTCCCGAAGCGCTTCATATCGCCACGAGCATCGTGACCGCCACCGATACCGCATCCCCCGCAGTCAACTGACCTAAAAACGGAAATCCGACGATGACCGATACCGACGACGCCTATGTGTACGACGACGCCACCGGCGAGTGGATCCCGGCCTCCGAAGCCGCGGCCAAAACCGGAGGTCCGGACGCAGTCACCCTTGAGGTGCGCGATTCGGTCGGCAACCTGCTCGCCGACGGCGACAGTGTGACGTTGATCAAAGACCTTACCGTCAAGGGCGCGAACCAGACGCTCAAGCGCGGTACGGTGATCAAATCGATACGACTGACGGGCGACACCCAGGAGATCGACTGCCGCTACGAGGGGATTAAGGGCTTGGTGCTGCGCGCGGAGTTCGTCCGGAAGCGCTGAAGCGACTGGCCGGAAGCCGCTGGGCTCGTCGTCTGAGCTATAGCCGCCGGGCAGCTACGCGCCCTCATGGCGGTCGTTCAGCGCTGTACTCGATCATCTCCCAAGCGGTCATCGCTTGAGATGCCGTTCACTCGGCCTTTACCTGGATTATAGCAGCCTGCCGTATCACGCAGGCCAGAGCGTCGGATTCACAGATCGGCATATGAACTATTATAACGTCATAGGACTGCTGAACACGAGCATGGCTGCGATATTCTGTATCGCGCTACTAGCAATATGGCGAAACAACATCACCCTGAAATATATACGGGTGTTTGGACTGTCCTATGGGATACGGTCGCTGTGCTTCGGCATTTTCTACTTTGCCTTTTCCCTTGAAAGCCCGATTCTGCGATATTCGGCGAACATCTTCCTGCTGTTCGCGATAATTCTACTCTCCATTGGCTTGTCCCACAGACGCCGTCGACGGCCTCGCTACGGCGCCCTCCTTGCGATCGCTGCGATTACGCTTGGACCGCTCCACTACTATCAGTTCCTGGAACCGAACCTGCTCGCCCGGGTCATCATTCTCAATTCGGGGCTGGCCTTGCTCAGCCTGCTGATGCTCCTGGACGTCGCAAGGGCGCGGCGCCACTCGCCGGTCGAGCAGGTGCTGTTCGGATTGCTGCTCGTGTCATGCGCTGGCTATCTTCTTCGTCCACTCTTTCTGATCGCATCGGGCGCTTCTGGTGAACGGTTTGAAGGCTCCTACTGGCTGGTCGTTTCGATTTCTGACGCGCTTATCTGTGCGATGACTGCCGTTGGCGTCCTTGCGGTGATCGCAAGCGATGTGATGGATGAAATCAAGACCGATGCGCTGATCGACACTCTCTCCGGATTATTCAATCGCCGCGGCTTCGAACCTCGCGCATTAAAAGCATTGGCGAAGCGAAGGGCCGGCAAGCCACCTGCCCTGATCCTCACCGATCTCGACCACTTTAAATCGATCAACGATCTGTTCGGCCATAGCGGCGGCGACTTGATCATTCGGAGGTTTTCCGAGGTACTCAAGGAGAAGGCGCCAGGCGATGCGATCATGGCGCGTCTTGGCGGTGAGGAATTCGCCATCATGCTGCCTTCAGGCGCAGCCGATTCTGCGCGGCAATTGGCGGAAGAGATGAGAACAGGGTTCAAGCAGATCGCACTCGACACCGTCGCGGGCGAGGCAAACCCGACGGCCAGTTTTGGCGTCGCGATCGCACGGGAGGCCGAAGACCTCCAGTCTTTGATGGAGCGCGCCGATCGCGCCCTTTACGAGGCAAAGGGCAGCGGTCGGGATTGCGTTCATCTTGCTGAGTAAGCCGCACTGACATCGCCATTTCAGATGATTTCTGCAAACGCGCAGACCGATTGTCCGCCGTCTATGTGAGGCTAAACTTCTCAAAAATGAGACGGTTTGTAAGCGCCCAGAAGTGGCTGATGGGCCTTCGATGCAACTTGCCAGTCCGCTAAGCGCCTTCATTTCGATTGTTCAGTCATCTCGTGACAAATCCTGGAAGCCGCCGTTCAGGGGACAACCTGGCAATAATTATCGGCGCGGCCGTGAGGTCCGCGATGCACAATAGGCAGGTCGAGTCGCTGATTCGCCATACACCTTCTAGGCTTGAGGCCTTCGGGTAAGACCGCGCGCCGTCGGCCTCAGCTCCTCAGGGCGTCAGGCGGCCGAGAGCTCGGTATGCGTGATCGAGACTGTCGTTCCGGGATATCCACCTTCGATCTCCACTGTGGCGCCGAGCTGGGTGGCGAGGGCCTCGACGATGCTGGTACCCAGCCCTGGTCTTGCCGCCGCCAACGTCTCTGGTGTTCCAACGCCATTGTCGCCGACCGAGAGGGTCCAATCCGGTCCGTGTGCGTGATAATCGACGAGGATCTTACCGCTCCGATCACCTGGGAAAGCGTGCTTGAGCGCATTGATCACAAGTTCGGTGACGATCAGCCCCAGGCTGACGGAGATGTCGGCATTTACGCTACTGCGATCAGCAGTCACCGCGATAGAGATCTGATCATGGTCGTGGATCATTGACGCACCAAGGCTTGCGCAGAGCTGGCTGAGATAGCCGCGGAGTGGCACATCACCCAATCTCGAAGCCGCCAGTTGCTGCTGCAAGGTAGCGATCGACATGACCCGGTGATGTGCGTCATGGAGATGGCCGCGCACCTCCTCGGACTGCACCCGTCGCGCGCTCTGCATGAGCACACTGGCGATGATCTGGAGGCTATTGGCGACGCGATGCTGAAGCTCCTGAAGCAGGATTGCCTTCTCGCGCAGCAGGTCGTCCTTCAGCTTTGCGCTGATCCGCGCTTCGGTGACATCGCAAATGGTCAAGAGCAGGCGGACCTGTTCAGCATCGCCGTAGTCGAGCTTTCTGGCATTGAGAACAAGGCGGCGGGGAGCGCCGTTATCTTTGAGATCCATCTCGTAGGTCTCGATCCCCGCATCGGAAAGGGTGGCATCGAGCAACGAGCGAAGCTGCGGGACTCCCCACTCGCCGGAACCCAGTTCGAGCGGCGTAAGACTGGCGCCGAGTAGAAGTGCGGCGGTCCACGACAGGCCCAGACCCCACCCTCCGATCAGCGTGATGGCCACGATCGAGAGTGGCATCGTGATGCCAAGCAGTCGCCAGGTCACGTTCCAACGGTGCCAGCTGAACACCCGGTCCAGCTTCAACCCGGCACCCATGAGCGCGATGATGACGACGAATTCGGTGAAACGTTCGGTGACCGCCGGAAAGGACAGCGGCATCGGACGCAACGATACCGCAGGCAGCAGGAAGATACCCGCACCAACGGCTATACAGAGGATAGGCAACGATAGCGGCAGACGTTTCAAAACGAGCGGCAGCCACGCAACCAGCGCGATCAGAACGCCCAGCCCGGTGAGCCAAAGTATGTAGGGTTCGGGCGCTGAGAAACCTAGCATCCAAGCTTAACCCTTGGCAAAGACTAGCGTTCATCTTTTGCTGCAGGCGGCCATCAAGCTAGGCGGCGCATAAGCGCCCTCAATGCGGACGTTCGGACGGTTCGCGATCGCCCCGAAACCGGCCATAGCAGCCGCCACTTGTTCAGGGCTCCTGCCTGCCCGGGCACCGATGAGCACCCCAAGCCTGCCGCTGCATCGGATTGCCCTATCCCAGCGGATCGGCCGTGAAGAATTCGTAGCTGTTGCCATCGTCGTCCCAGACATAAACCCCGCGCCCGCCATTCAGACGATTTATCGCCCGGTCTCGTGCAAACGGCCCCGATCCGAACGGCAGCGCACCCGCTGTGGCACGGTCCAGGACCGCATCGAAATCCCGGTCGCCGACCAGAAAAGCGAAATGGCCGAAGGCGAATAGGTCACGGCGGAATCGCGGATGAAGGCGTCCAGTCCTTCGGCATCGCGATCCTTGGGCATGACCTCACCCCTGACAAAGGGCTTGAACGCTGCGCTGTTGCCGAGCTCCCGGCACAGTTTGACGCACGCGCGGGCGGCCTCGAGATCGGCCGGGTGCGAGAGCATGTTGGTGTCAATCGCCAGCGGCTTCGCCGGATCAGTTTCGCGCAGAAGGAGACGCCCCCGACTCTTTGGCTGCGCAAGTCCCGCGAACATCGTCCAGCCGTGCTCAGGCACGCCGAGCGCCGCGGTCCGCTCGCTCGGCACCGGGAACTCGACCTGGCAGAAGAGCAGATCGGGCGCGTCGAGATCGGGACGGCTCTTCCAGTAAAGCGTCGCCTCGCTTCCGCTGTTCCGAGGTGCGACCGGCTCCGACAGCTCCCACATGCAACCGAAGGACACATGATCCTGCAGGTTCCGGCCTACACCGGGAAGATGCTGAATGACGGGGATGGCATGCCGCTCGAGCTCGGCCCCGTCGCCGATGCCCGAGAGCATCAGCAGCTTGGGGGTATTGATCGCGCCGGTCGACAAGACGACTTCGCTTTGCGCACCGACAGAGAAGATGCGACCGTCCTTTTCGACTTCAACGCCGATCGCGCGGCGCCGATCGAACAGGATGCGGCGGACATGCGCGCCCGTCAGGATCGTCAGATTGGACCGGTCCGAAAAGGGATGTACATAGGCGCGGTACAGCGACTGGCGCCGGCCGGCGCGAACGAGCATGTCGGTGATGGCGGCGCCTCCCGGTCCTTCCATCATCGCGCCGTTAGGACTCGCGAACGTCGGTATGCCCTGTTCGCGCGCCGCGCCGAGGAGCGCGTGGGCGAGAGGGCTCGGATCGTGCGCGGGTTGCACCCAGACGGGGCCGCTGCTGCCGCGATAATGCGCATCCAGTTCGCCCTGCCAATTCTCGATGCGGCGATAGATGTCGAGCACCGCCTCATAACTCCAGGCGGCATCGCCCGCCTCGGCGGCAAAATGATCCCAGTCTTTTTGATGGCCGCGCGCCCACACCATGACATTCACGCTCGATCCGCCACCGAGGCCCTTGCCCATCGCCATCGAGAGCTCGCGGCCATCCAGATGCGGATTGGGTTCGGCCTGAAAACCCCAGTCGCGTTCGGTGCCAAGATTGGTGGGCCAGAGCGCGGGGTCGAGTACCGATTCATGCTCGTCATTCCCGCCGGCTTCGATCAACAAGACCTGAGCGCTCTCGTTTTCCGCGAGGCGGCGGGAATGACGAGCATGAATCGGT
>Ga0247823_10001829_pt1 | contig 17557 bp, 23 predicted proteins | sample 13C_PalmiticAcid_2_FD_192426 | JGI IMG/M metagenome (GOLD analysis project Ga0247823, IMG submission 192426) | Soil microbial communities from agricultural site in Penn Yan, New York, United States - 13C_PalmiticAcid_Day30 | ecosystem: Environmental > Terrestrial > Soil > Agricultural land... | reverse complement strand
GGTTTTATCAGCACTGCTACGCTATCGTATTCACTGCAATACGCATATACACGTATTGGTTATTTATTTGGTTCTATACAACTTATACACATGTCCGATAATTATGCCGTAGCCATTGGACTCCAGACGCAGGAAACGCGCAACTACCAGTTTGAGTGGGTATGCATATTTATGAAAACACAACCCTAAGCAATCTGAGCGACAATGAAAAATGCGCCTGAGAAAATCTCAGGCGCATCAAAATTATGTTAAAATCTTATAAGTCTTAGGCCGCGATGTCTTCTGCATGCGTGCGTTGGAAGATGTCTTTAACGATTTTGGTTTGCTGATCATCTTTGGGATGAACAACAACCAGCACATCGCCCTTACGAATGTGCGCGTCATATTTCTGCGCTTCGTATTCAGGAATCCCAGAGCCGATCAAACCACCGACAAGGCCGCCAACCAGACCACCGGCACCAAGGCCCGCGAGGCTGGAAACAATCGCGCCTGTAGCCACCAGATTAAGGCCCGGCACAATAATAATACCCGCTGACATCACGCTGCCCGCGATCACGCCGAGCAAACCGCCCACGCCCGCACCGGCGGAAGCGCCCTCATCGACCTTGCTACTTTTACGGATAGAGAAGTGCGTGTTACGCCCGGCCTCGCTCATCAGCAGGCTCACTTGGCCTTCATTGATGCCAGCGGCTTCAATCTCTCTGATAGCGCTCTCAGCAGCGATGCGGTCATGAAATGTTGCGGATATGTTGTGCATTCTGATCTCCATACTTTTTTCTACAGGTAAGTAACTGAATTCAGAGGGCATTAGTTCCGTATAATCCAAGGAACCCTTACGACTGTATGCTTGTTTGTACATGTAAGAAACAATCACGGAAGGACCAGTCATGGCTAACTATAACAACAATAATGATAGTACAGTTTATTGGATCGGTGGCGGCTTGCTGATCGCATTGGCCGTTGTGGCGTTCTCTTTATGGGGACCGTTGAATACAACCGCCCCGCAAGATCTGATGCCCGCAGCAGGCTCCCCTGCTTATATTGAAGAGACATCAACAGAGACACCGGCGCTGGAGCGTGCAACGCCTATTGATACAGAATCATCGGCACCTCTACCAATGCCCGCTGAATAACACAACCTAGTAAAAAGCCCCTCTCATCAGGGGCTTTTTTAACGTCTAAAGCATAAAATTATGGCAACGGATGCAACTTATCGTGAGTTTTCAGGACATTACAAACTGAATACGACCGGATAGTTTTTGCGTGGGCATGAGAGGAACCTGTTTTGATCGCGGTCTGTTTACTTTACCATGTATGGCTAACAGGAGGTCAAGACATGAACCCTCAAGATAACCAGAACAACAAGTATACTTCACACAACACTATTCTCTATTTGATTGCGGGTAGTTTGCTGCTGGGTCTGGGCATGCTGGCCTATTCCGTATGGAACCCTGGCACCACGTCACCACAAGACATCATGCCCGCTGCCGGATCATCCGCGTATATCGCTGACCCCACCTTCACAGAAAACGCACCGGACATGGAATAATAAAAAGCCCCTCGTCAAAGGGGCTTTTTTATTTCTAGATTTTTGTCGCCACAACATCGGGGCGCGATTTGATACTCAGCGCCCGTGGTTCATCACCATGCTTGCGGATCAGGTCGATCAATTCCTGTGTCGCCGCATCAAGGCTTTCGGCATTCATACCACGCAGCACGAGTGAGAGACCGAGTACACCACCCCGGTAATGCGGATAGCTGCCGATTTGAATATCTGTGTAACGTTCTGCAAGTGCGCTTAAATCTTCTGCCAGTGCGCTTTCTGCAAGACCGCACGCCACAGTGTTGGAAAGAATAGGCTTGCCCGCGACAATCGTGCCCATCACGTGATCCAGCATCGCCTGCATGATACGCGGCACACCGGCCATCACGTAAACATTCTCGATATTGAAACCGGGCGCGGCAGACACAGGGTTCGGGATCAGTTTTGAACCTTGCGGCACCATGCTCATTTTTGCGCGCGGCGGCGTCAATTGCTCGAGGCCGTAATGTTCCTCCAGCATACGGAAGGCCTGTTCATCACGAACCAGCGGCACGTTAAACGCCTTGGCGACGCATTCAGCGGTAATATCGTCATGTGTGGGGCCAATCCCGCCCGTGGTGAACACGTAATCATAAAGACCGCTCAGCTCTCTGACGGTACGAATGATACCTTCTTCCGTATCGGGTATGACGCGCACCTCTGACAGTACGATACCGCGCTCGGTCAGACGCTCGGCCACCCATGGGGTATTGGTGTCCTGTGTCCGGCCCGAAAGGATTTCGTTGCCGATAATCGCCAAAGCGGCGGAAAATGTATCAAAACTGCCGGTTTTCGACATAATGACCCGTTCTTGAGGTGCAGGAAGGTTGCAAAATTAGCCTATCAAAGCTATGTCATTCTACGGAATAACAAAACAGTAAACTAGTGCAGAAATATATGTCAGACAATACCGCCGCCAAACCGCAGACCACTTATAACCGTGATGGTATCGAAATTCATCCGGCGAGCAGTTTCGAGGGTATGCGCAAGGCCGGGAAACTGGCGGCGGAAGTACTGGATTACATCACCCCTTTCTGCGTCCCGGGTGTCAGCACCGATGAACTGAACGACCTCATTCACAAATACACCATCGAACACGGCGCGATCTCCGCGACGCTAGGTTACAAGGGCTATACAAAGTCCTGCTGCATTTCGATCAACCATGTGGTGTGCCATGGCATTCCAGGTCCGAAAAAAGTCATGGACGGCGATATCGCCAACATTGATGTGACAGTGATTGTTGATGGCTGGTATGGCGATTCAAGCCGCATGTACATCTTCGGTGACAAGGCCCCGATCAAGGCCAAGAAGCTGATTGATGTCACATACGATTCCATGATGGCCGGTATCGAAGCCGTAAAACCCGGCGCCACACTCGGTGACATTGGTTATGCCATCCAGAATGTTGCTGAACGCAATCGCTTCTCTGTGGTGCGTGATTTCTGTGGCCATGGCATTGGTCAGGTCTTCCACAGCGCCCCGAGCGTCGTGCATTACGGCGAGCCAAAAACAGGCCCGATCCTTGAACCCGGCATGTTCTTCACCATCGAGCCGATGATCAATGCCGGTGGCTGGCAAACCAAGGTCCTGAACGACGGCTGGACCGCCGTGACACGTGATAAATCCCTCTCCGCCCAGTTTGAACACACTATCGGCGTGACCGAGACCGGCTTCGAGATTTTCACCCTGTCACCCAAGGGTTATACGCGCCCCCCATATGCTTAATTCTGACGCCTGAATACACTGATCCACGTGGCATACCTCTTGCAACTCTGACCTCAGAATTGCTGGTAATGAGGACGCGATTATGGATTTATCATCCCTGAAAAACATGTTTGCCGGACGCCCGACATTGGCGAATTATCTAGGCGGAGACAGCTTTAACAGCTCTGCGCTGGGTGCCGCCAATCAGGCCGTACAAAGCCGTGTTTCAGCCCTGCTCGAGACGGCAAATACTGCCACCGCCAGTGGCGACCAGGTAACTCTTTCCGCCGAGGCCCAGGCCCTGCTGGCCGAAAATGCCGAGGGTAACGGCGCTGCCGTAAACGGCGTGCAAAAGGGCGCGCAATCCTTCTTCCTCAATTTCTTTGAAGATGCCGGTGTAGATTTCAGCAAATTGTCCGACGAAGCCCAAGCCTTCCTGCAAGGCTTTAACACCCTGATCAGCGATACGGGTGCCACCATGCGTGATACCACAACCGACCGCATGGAGCAGGAATATAACAAGGGTAATCGCGACGTTTATACATTGCTCGGCACCAATTCCCGCTTGCGTATTGCCGTCGATTATCAGGACGACAAAGCCCAGAAACTGACCATCACCGACATGAACGGCGGCAGCGTTTCCATCGCCGAACTGACGATCAAGAACGCGGGCCAAGCCAACGCCTCGATAGAGGTCGCACGCCAGCAACGTGAATATGTGAATGGCTCCCTCGCCGATTTCCAGACAGGCGAGCCGATATCCATGGCGTTATACAGCTAAAACCCTTCAAATCATTGACTCTGGGGGCTTTGTCCCCTATTCCCTGAAGGCATGAGCGCCAGCGCAAAATCCCCATCTACTCAGGCAGAAGAGCCGCATTATCACGGCCATCGCGATCGCCTGCGTGAACGGTTTTTGGCAGGTGGCCCGGATGCCCTTCCCGACTATGAACTTCTCGAACTCGTACTGTTCATGGCGATCCCCCGCCGCGATGTAAAACCGCTGGCCAAAGAACTGATCACAAAATTTGGCAACCTTGCGGGCGTGCTGAACGCACCCGTGGGCGAGCTTGAGAAAATTACCGGCCTATCCGATAACACCATCACCGCACTGAAGGTTATTCAGGCGTCAAGCTTCCGCATGCTGAAGCAAGACGTGATGAAAAAGCCGATCCTGAATTCATGGGCGCGTCTGATGGATTATTGTGCCGCCACCATGGCGCACGAGAAGAAAGAACATTTCCGCATCTTGTTCCTGAATAAGAAAAACGAATTGATCGCCGACGAAATCCAGCAAAGCGGCACCGTTGATCATACACCTGTTTATCCGCGCGAGATCATGAAGCGTGCGCTTGAACTCAGCGCCACCGCCATCATCCTGTGTCACAACCACCCCAGCGGCGACCCCACCCCCAGCCGCATGGATATTGATATGACACAACAGATCATCGCTGCAGGCGAACCATTCCAGATATTAATTCACGACCATATTATCGTGTCGAAAAACGGCACGGCCAGCTTCCGTAACCTAGGACTTCTCTAAAATGATCCCACGCTATTCCCGCCCTGACATGACCTCCATCTGGGACACGGACAACCGTTTCCGCATTATGCTGGAAATTGAAATTCTGGCCGCCGAGCGTATGGCCGCGATGGGCACCATTCCGGAGCGCGTGCCAACCACACTGCGTAAAAAAGCAAAGTTCAATGCCGCCCGCATCAATGAGATTGAACGCGAAGTCAAACATGACGTCATCGCTTTCCTGACCAATATTACCGAGCACGCAGGACCTGACGCACGCTTCATGCACCAGGGCATGACGTCATCTGATGTGCTGGATACCGCTTTCGCAGTGCAGCTCCAGCAATCTGCCGACCTGCTGTTGAAAGACCTCGACGCTGTTTTGAAAGCACTGAAGAAACAAGCGACCAAGCACAAGAAAACGCTGTGTATTGGCCGCAGCCACGGCATCCATGCTGAACCGACAACATTCGGCATTAAACTCGCGGGCCATTACGCCGCTTTCGCACGCGCCAAGGAACGTCTGAAGGCCACCCGCGCTGATATCTCGACATGCACCATATCGGGCGCTGTCGGCACCTACGCCACGGTTGATCCATCCGTCGAAACTTATGTGGCCAAGAAACTGGGTCTAAAGCCTGAAACAGTTGCCACACAGGTTATTCCGCGTGACCGTCATGCGATGTATTTCGCCACGCTGGGTGTGATCGCATCCTCGGTTGAAAACCTGGCGACGGAAATCCGCCACCTGCAACGTAGCGAAGTCCGCGAAGCCGAAGAATTCTTCAGCAAAGGCCAAAAGGGTTCATCGGCAATGCCGCATAAACGCAACCCTGTGCTCTCGGAAAACCTCACGGGGCTTGCCCGCATGGTACGCTCCACTGTGATACCGGCAATGGAAAACGTAACGTTATGGCATGAGCGCGACATCTCGCACTCCTCTGTTGAACGCATGATCGCGCCCGATGCGTGTATCACGCTCGACTTCGCCCTGATGCGCCTCGCGGGGCTGATTGAAAACCTGCTGGTTTATCCGGATAACATGATGAGCAATCTTGAAAAGCTGGGCGGCCTCGTCTTTTCACAACGAACCATGCTGGCACTGACACAAAAAGGCGTTACTCGCGAAGACGCCTACAGCATCGTTCAGCGCAACGCGATGAAGGTCTGGGAAAGCAACGCGCAGAAGAAATTTATTGATCTGCTCTCGGCTGACCCTGATGTAACCAAGGCGATGAAGCCCGCTGACCTCAAGAATATTTTCAAATACGACGCTTATATCAAGCATACCGATGTCATTTTCAAACGCGTATTCAACCAGAAAAAATAATCATGTCCCAGCCGCAAGCAAAAGAAGATCTGAAAGACGTTAGCTCCCACTTCTCATTTGGGAAAAACTGGTCATCTTATTTATCCGTTGTCAGCGACGAGCATAAGACACAGGCCGCACATGGTCTCTCACAACTCCTGACCCCGGAAGAGATCAGCGGCAAACGCTTCCTTGATATCGGTTGCGGTTCTGGCATGTCGATGCTGGCGGCCCTGACACTGGGCGCAGGTGAAGTCAAAGGCGTGGACATTGATCCTGACTCAGCACGCACCGCGCAAGAGCTATTGAGCAAACAAGCCGCCGACAAAAAATGGTCCGTCGAAAACCGCAGCGTTTTTGATCTGTCCCCTATGAAGGATGGCACATTCGATATCGTTCATAGCTGGGGCGTATTGCACCATACCGGTGATATGGATGGCGCGTTGAATGCGGCCGCTGCCCTCGTCGCACCGGGCGGCCTGTTTGTTGTCGCGCTCTACCGCAAGACACCGCTTTGCAATCTGTGGCGCATCGAAAAGAAAGTTTACACCAACGCCCCTGCCGCGCTGCAGGCTGCTATGCGTGCTGTCTACAAAGCGATCTATGTGCTGGGCCTCGTGGCCACAGGTCGTAATCCGAAAACTTATATCAGTGAATACAAGGGCAATCGCGGCATGAACTTCGATCACGATGTGCATGACTGGTTGGGCGGATACCCGTATGAATCCGTAACCCCGGAAGAAGTCGAAACATTCATGGAAGCACATGATTTCGAAATGATCCGTGCGCACACAAAACCCGCGAATGTGGCGGGCATCTTGGGCACACATTGCGACGAGTTCGTGGCCCGGCGTCTAAGCTAGACACCTGAAATAAAAATCATTCTCAATAACTCATTGAGTTCCCTGCGGTTTATATAAAAAAGCCGCATAAATACTCTTGTTTTTCACCGTCAGCGCTTTATCCTCAACTACGAAATTCATTCCAAGGAGGCCGCTATGAAAGGCGACAAAAAAGTCATTGATGCCCTGAACCTGTCACTGAAAGGTGAACTGACGGCGATCAACCAGTATTTCCTGCATGCCCGTATTTTTGAAAACTGGGGTATGACCAAACTGGCCAAGCACGAGAAAGCTGAGTCCATCGAAGAGATGGAACACGCTGATCTGCTGATCCAGCGTATTCTGTTGCTCGAAGGCCTGCCAAACCTGCAGGAACTCGACAAGCTGCTGATTGGCGAAAACGTCAAGGAAGCTCTCGAAGCCGACCGTCAGCTCGAACTCACCGGCATTGAAAACTACCGTAAGGCGATTGCCGTGGCCGAAGCCGCAAACGATTACGTCACACGTGACCTGTTCGTGAAAATCCTGACCGACGAGGAAGGCCATCTGGACCATCTGGACACCCAGCTGCAGATGATCAACGACATGGGCCTGCAGAACTATATCCAGCTGCAATCTGACTCAATCGACCAGCAAGGCTAAGCCCCCGGACTCATTCGCAATTGCAGCAAAAATCGCAGAAAACCGCCCCTCCAGGGCGGTTTTTGACATTTAGCCCTACCCCGCCTGGCTCTTGTGGATATAGAGGCCGTTTTTAATTGCGAATGATTATCAAGTGCACTATTGTATAGGTAATAGTACCACTTAACTCCGGATTACACGCCATGAAGGCCTGCATCTGCCGCAACGTTTCAGACCATACGGTCAAACAAGTTCTCACTGATTTCTTCAAGGGAATCATGGTAATTACCAAGCGCCGTGGCGATGCCCCGCACGAAACCCAGCAAGCCAACAATCTGGATGACCTGCACGAAGCCTGCAGCGGCGGACAAGGCTTTAACTGCGGCAAATGCGCCTGCTATATCGCCGAAATCGCGTCTCAGCATAACCGGGATATTACGATGGCGGCCATCAAGGGTAACCTGCCTGCGCCAGCGACTATGGACCCGGTTAGCCAGACTCCGGAAAAGGCCCCTGCAAAGGTCAAGGTAGAGCCGTTATAAACCAAGCTAAGTCTTGGTTTTCTCCCCTGTGCATGCCCGGTGCTCCAGCCCGTTTTATACCTTGTCCATGCCTTGAATTGGCCATACTACTATGGCATTTCTTGAATGAATCAAGACACCCTCTGACCTTTTTAAGGACGTAAGGATAAACGACCATGAAACTCTCGCATCTGCTTTGGAGCCTCGCCGTTATGACGACAACTTCTTTTGCTGCCAATGCAGCATCCCCTGAAAATACACTGAACCTGGATATGAAATCCGGTCGCGTTGTTATCGAACTGCTGCCTGACGTTGCCCCTGGCCACGTTGAGCGCATCAAGACACTGGTAAACGAAGGCTTCTATGACGGCATCGTGTTCCACCGTGTGATCGATGGCTTCATGGCACAAACTGGTGACCCAACAGGTACAGGCCGTGGTGGTTCCAGCTACCCTGATCTGAAAGCTGAATTCAGCAACACACCGTACAAACGCGGCACACTGGGCATGGCTCGTACAATGAACCCTGACTCAGCCAACAGCCAATTCTTCATCTGCTTCACAGATGACGGTTGCAGCTTCCTGACAGGCCAATACACAGTATTCGGCCAAGTCGTAAGCGGTATGGAATTCGTTGATGGCATCGCTAAGGGCGAACCACCAGCAAACCCGGACAAAATCGTAAAAGCATCTCTGGGTGCTGCTGCAGCAACCGCTGCTACTCCGGCTGCTGACGCTGCTGCGAAAACAGAACCAGCCGCTAAAGAAGAAGCTGCCAAAGAAGCACCAAAAGCTGCCGCTGAGCCGGAAGCCGCTGCTGATCACGAAGAAGAAGCTGCGCACTAATCGCGCCTTCCTCGCATAGAAATTGAAAAAGCCGCCTGTAAGGGCGGCTTTTTTGCTACTATGGCCATAGGGAGAAACATGTAATGCCGAATAACGAATGGTGGCGCGGCGGCGTCTTTTATCAAATATACCCACGCAGCTTTGCCGACACCGGTAAGAACGGCATTGGCAACCTGCCCGGCATAACAGCCAAACTGGAATACCTTGCCAATCTCGGTGTTGATGCGCTCTGGATTTCCCCTTTCTTCAAATCACCGATGAAAGATTACGGCTACGACGTTTCCGATTACACCGACATCGACCCGTTGTTCGGCACGCGTGATGATTTCCGCACACTGCTCGATAAAGCGCACAAGCTCGATCTCAAGATCATCGTCGATATCGTTCTAAGCCACACCTCCGAAGAACATCCCTGGTTTAAGGAAAGCTGCAGCAGTCGCGATAATGCTAAGGCCGACTGGTATGTATGGGCAGATCCCAAACCTGATGGCACACCGCCGAATAACTGGCTTTCGATCTTTGGCGGCTCAGCATGGCAATTCAATGTATTCCGAGGTCAGTATTACCTTCATAACTTCCTGAAGGAACAGCCGGACCTTAACTACAATAACCCGGCCGTCATTCAGGCCATGCTGGATCAATGCCGTTACTGGCTGAATTTTGGCGTCGATGGTTTCCGTCTTGATGTCTTGAACTTCTGCACACACGATGCACAGCTACGCGACAACCCGCCGCGTGATGATGGCGGATTGGCATCCCAGCTTGAATTCCCCGATGCCTACGCCATGCAGTGGCATACCTACGATAAATCCCGCCCGGAAAATATGACGCTGGTGCACAAACTGCGCGCCCTGCTGGATGAATATCCAAACACCACAGCACTTGCGGAAATCGGTGATGACAACAGCGTAAAACTGGCCGCTGAATACACAGCCAGCCCGCAAGAATTGCATATGGCTTATAGCTTCGCGTTGATGGTCAATAAGGGCAAAATGCCGCCCGCCAGCCTGTTCCGCAAAACACTGGAAACACAAATGGCCGAACCCGGTGACAGCTGGCCTGCATGGGCGTTTTCAAACCATGATGTCGTACGCGCCGCCACACGTTGGTCGGGCACCGATTACGGCCATGATCCACGCCTTTCTAAAATGCTGATGGCGTTGTTGCTATCCTTGCGCGGCACACCTTTCATTTATCAGGGTGATGAACTCGGATTGCCCGAAGCCGACATCCCCTTCGAAGACATTCTCGACCCTTGGGGCAAATATCTCTATCCGAAATGGAAAGGCCGCGATGGTTGCCGCACGCCGATGCCATGGACCGACAAACCAGGGCAAGCAGGCTTTACCAAAGCTGCCAAATCATGGCTCCCCGTCCCTGCAACCCATTTGCCTCTGAGTGTGAAGACACAGGAAAAGGATCCGAAGTCCGTATTGAATTACACCCGCGCTTTCATCGCACAGCGCCGCAAGAACCCAGCACTCATACGCGGCGACATTGCCTTCAAAGATACAGGGAATGAAAGCATTTTGTCTTTCACCCGCACATGGCAAACACAAACCACATCATGCGTATTCAACCTGAGTGATCAGGCACAAACCTATCAGGGCGAAACACTGCCGCCTTATGGGGTATTGATCAGGGATTAATGATTTTATTGTGTCAGGCGCGCCAACTCATCAGCTGTCGGCTTCAGCTTATCCAATGAAGATGTGATCCTTTGGATAATCTTTTCCATGCGCGCCGCATCACGGATCGGGTCGCTGGTTTCAATATGTAGAATGGCATTCTGCTCATCGAAGAAATAAAGCGCCGAGCTGTTCTTCATATTCATGATGCTATGAAGCAATGTCAGGCGTTCTGTTGTCAGATACTCTTTTAGCGCTGTTTTATTGCGTGTACGAATAATGCGTGTTTTATCCCACTCAGGGAAATCAACGTCAATCGTATCATTGAAAGCAAGGCCCGCGATGAACGTGGCAAAATTGGCTGACGCGATCACCGCACCGGTTACACCGCCCGCGCCCAGATCAAATTCCATGACGGTGACAAAGCGCTGACCGCGCTGATCCTGCGAAGACTGCACATCAGGGAACATCGCCACCTGATAGCCAAATACGGCACCCTTGATGACCGGGGCTTCCACCAGTTTCCCCGGTACATAGGCAAGGCTATGCTTCTTGGCAAAGGCTGCCCATGCGCGCTTCTGCTGCTGCAGAATGACCAGAGACCAACCAAAAACGCCCAGAATAAATGCCGAAGCGACAAACCACAGAAAAATCCACACGGGTGCATTCCCTTTGCTAAAATCCTCTACAGTGTAACGTCTCAGCCTGCGCTCGTCTAACCTATCTTTTGCAAGTGATGATCCAGCTCCATGTCCAACGCCTGCATCATGTGATGCAAGGCATCGGCCACATCCTCCCCTGTTTCTTCACAGACATGCAAAATCGCCCGCATATGGGTGACATAGCCTCTGCAACGTTCCAGGGAAAGACGGCTGATAAATTGGCTGTTATCGCGGGCCAGCCGGGCCCGTTCATTTTTACGCATTTGTACCCCCACGTACAGTGTTTTACAGAACGCAACCATAACTTATCAATTTTGGATTATGCAAATATTTTCTATATTGCAGACGCTAAAATCTTCCGGAATTTGCACATGAAAAAGGCCTGCTCGAAGCAGGCCTTTTATAAAGGTATGATATTACCGAAAGACTTTTACGCGGCTTTCTTGTGCACGCGTTGTGCAAAACCTTCACGGCCCTGCTCGTCTGCCACTACAGCTGTGTTTTTGCCTTCGGCATCAGCACGGATAAAGATCTTCTCCAGGGCATGACCGATCTCGCTGACGCGTTCGGAAATCAACTGGTGTGTTGGGAACGGGCTGGCATCTGGCTTCACCATCCACAGATACTGCATGCCTGCGGCAATCACGCCACCGGCATTGGCAACATAATCAGGCGCATAGAGAATGCCCGCACGGGACAACTCGTCAGCATGATGTGGTGATTTCAACTGGTTATTGGCGCAACCGGCCACAACCTTTACACCGGAAAGAACCAGATGTGGAATGGTGCCATCATTGATATCGCCACCCAGCGCGCAAGGCACGTAAACATCAGCCTTCACAGACATGATCTCACGACCTTCAGCCAGCAAGGCTTCGGGTCCGAAATCTTCCACGATCTGACGGCGTGATTGTTCGGTGATGTCGCTGATGGTCAGCTTGGCACCTTCGTCAGCCAGATACCGGCACAGAACCTGCGCCACATGGCCATAGCCTTTGACGGTGATATTCAGGTCTTTCAGGCTATCCACTTTCAGGCGATGGCGCACAGAGGCTTTTACAGCCATATATGTGCCATACGCAGTGTAGGGTGATGGATCTGGGTTCGGCACAGATGCCTTATCCAGTGCAGCCGGAATGTGCTCTTCACACAAGGCTGTCAGCGGCACGCCTGCTACGTAAGGTGTACGACCACGCGCGATCAGAATGTGCTGTACACTGGTGCCCACATCTTCGGCTGTGACATACAAACCACCCAGTGAATTCACAGCCATACCCAGCGCCTGCATCACTTCGGCGGATGGCTGGCGTGTGCCCGGCTTGCCGATGATCACTGACTTACCGCCACCCAGCGCCAGACCGGCCACCGAGTTTTTGTATGTCATGCCGCGTGAAAGACGCAATACATCGGAAATGGCTTCTTCATCGTTGTTGTAACGTGACCAGTAACGGCAACCACCAAGGGCCGGACCACGTGCCGTGTTGTGAACGGCAATGAAAGCACGGAAACCGATATCGGTATCCTCAGCATAGATTACCTTTTCATGGCCGTCATAATCGGCATGCGCACGGAAGCGCATATCGGAACGACGATTGGCGAGGCTGTCTGTAATATCTTCAATTTCAAGAGTCATGTCGGAATCTCCGGTTATTATTCTCTGCAGAGATTCGTATCACTGTGTGCGGTGCATGAGGAAGCCATACTGGTCATAAGCATGCAAATATGCATGTAAATACTGATGTGCAGCGCAATATCGAGAATAAAATTACAGGCTTATGTGATAATGATTTTGAAAATTATTTTGTGCAGTTGCAATAACCGTCAACAAACAGTGTCACGACAGAGTCGATCAAATGATCGCGGTCATGACCGATCAGCGTGCCGCGTATACCCAGCAAGCATTGCATATGATGATCACCCTTCAGCATGCTAAAGAATAACTTCGCCGCCATTTGCGGATCTTTGATCTGCAGGATGCCGCGCTCATTTTGCTGCACCAGATAACTTGACAGTAACGATAGAACCTTCACAGCGCCCTGATCATAAAGCGTCTCACCCAGCGAGGGGAATTGTTTCAGTTCTGAAATGATGATGCGGTAGAGACGAATGGAATCCTCAGCATAGATCAGGTCAAAGAAACTATTGGCAATCGCGCGTAGCGCTGTTTCAACATTCTCATCTTCTGCCGATGTATGTTCCTGCAAGGTCGCAACCATGGAACAGCAACGCGCACTGATCACAGCAGCAAAAAGATCGCCCTTGTCTTTGAAATGGCTATAAAGGGTTGGTTTGGAAACCGGGGCTGCTTCGGCAATTGCATCCATACTGGTGGCATTGAAGCCGCGCTCAAGAAACAACTGCCCCGCCGCATCCAGAATGGCGCGACGTTTGGGATTCTCGACAACGCAACCGCAATCGGCGGCCAATGCCTCAGCTTGGGAAAAATCTTTGCTATTCATGACAATAATCAGTGTAGACGCATATTGGTTAATAAGGATAGCGCTGCCTTCCCCATCGGCAAAGGCCCTTTTTGGCAAATAGCCTTTTAGACCGGGCCTTTTCGGTGAAAAAAGGCCAAAAACGGCGCTTCATAGCTGGACGGCATGACTTCAGACACCTAAAATCAGCCCTATCATGAGAAATTCTAGAAACGTCCTCTTACACGGTCTGGCCGCCATCTCTCTATTGATGGCCCACACAACGCCTGCTTTTGCCGATAACAAGGCCGAAGTCGAAATCGCTGCCGAAGTGGCCGAAGGCGAAGTCGTGCAAAAGAATGACGCACACATGACCTGCGAACAGATCGCACACGAAGTCGTCGAACTGGACCGCATTATCCGCACAGCACGTCACACCCAAAGCCGTAGCGACGATGCAGGCACAGGTGTATCCGTGGCCAAAACCGTAGGCTCCCTGCTCGTGGGGTCACTGGGCGGTGTTGTCGGTATTGTAGCCGTTGGTGCCCTCGCCGGTGAAGCGGCAGAAAACTCAGGCGAGAAAGCCGCCGTCATCGAAGAAAACGCCGAAGAACGTCAGAACCGTCTGGCTGGCGTATTCGAAGGCAAAGGCTGCGAAGGCAAACTGGCCCTGACCGAAGAAGCCCCCGAGGTTTCTAAAGGTGCAGCCAACGTAGAACCAGCTTCCGGCTCCCCGGTGTATACACCGAAGAAACCGCGCTACAACGAATAGCCCTTACCATTCCTTGAAGATAAAGAAGGCAGCGGCAATGATCAGGCCAAAGCCCACCAGATGATTCCATTTAACTGGCTCATGCAGATACAGGATCGAGAAGATCACAAACACCACCAGCGTGATGATTTCCTGAATGGTCTTTAGCTGCGCGGCATTAAATATGCCATGCCCCATGCGATTGGCAGGCACCTGCAAACAATATTCAAAAAATGCGATGCCCCAGCTGATAAAGATGACCAGCAATATCGGCGCGGCCTTAAACTTTAAATGGCCGTACCATGCAAACGTCATGAAGATGTTGGAGGCCAGCAACAGGCCGATCGTGAAAAACGGAATAAGATGGGCGGGAATGATCATGATGTCACCTCTGCATCCATCATGACTTCAAAATCCTGAAACGACAACAGGGTCCCCACCCAAGAGAGGACCCTGTCATCGGGCGGTGTCAAACTACATTACATGAGTGTAATTTGCCGCTTGTCGTCCTTACCCAAATCCCATTGCGACGAATAAAGCGCCATGGTCGGGGGCAAAGACTCGCTCTTTACCGCAATCGTTGCGGGGGCTGTTTCCTCTTCAGCTTCCACAGGTGCCGTCGCGTCTTCTTTCATGCCACGGGCCACATGAGTCAGTTCGGTTAACAGGTTTTCAGCATGTCTGACAAGGGACTCGGCCTTGTCGGTATTCATACCGCCAGTAGCCATCTTTACATCCTGTTCGTCGACACGTTTTTCCAGCGTGAAGATTGCATCGCTGAAATAGCCGGTTTGCTTGCGTACGATTTCGAAACCGGCCCGAAGTCGCTCAAATCCGATCCCCAGCACAAGGCTCGAACCGATTGCCGTCACGGCAGAGAACACGGCGAATGCCAGTGCCACCACCAGATACGTTTCTACAGATACATCCATGATTAAATTCCCACCCTTTCAGAGCTACTCATGACGTTTGCGTGGTTGATTGTCTTCATGCGTTGTGCGGGTCGGGGGAGGAGAAGCCGCAGGACAGGTACAACGCATAATTACCATAATACGGTCACGGGAGTTAAAACCCCATTATTTTTCAAAAGGATACAGATCAAACTCCTCTAAAAATCAGATAAAATTTGAGACGATTTTTGCTGCGTATTTAACAACGCTCACTTACATATAGATGATCATGATCACAGAACTTTTTATCCCATTTGTATTGGCAACCATTGTGCTGGGCCTGATCCCCGGCCCTAACGTGGCCCTAACCGTTGCCAATTCACTGGCGCATGGCACACGCTATGGCTTGCTCACCGTTGCAGGCACCAGCAGCGCGATGGTGCCACAGCTTATCCTCACCGTATTGGGCATGAGCGCGTTTATCGCCTTCCTCGCCGACTGGTTTGATATCATTCGCTGGGCGGGTGTGATCTATCTGCTTTATCTGGGCATCAAACAATTGCGCACGCCCGCACAAGACCTCGCGCATGTGCGCGCCAAGCCGCAATCAGTGAAGGAAATATTTGGTCGGGGTTTCTTTGTATCACTTACAAATCCCAAAACCATTTTGTTCTATGGCGCTTTCTTCCCGCAATTCGTCACACCCGATGGAAACGCGACAGCACAGTTAACCGCACTGGCATTGACTTTTTTGATCGTCATCACATCGGTTGATTGTTTATGGGCACTACTGGCGGGCTGGGGCAGCCGCTATCTATTAAGCGACAGCCCTTGGACCAACCGCATCAGTGGCGGCTTCCTGATCGTGGCTGCCACCCTGCTCGCCCTCATTCGAGTGGAATAATTTAGCATTCAGATTTTCATGTCTGGCTAGGCAGCCGAGACATGTTACGCGCAGCGTGCATAAAAGTACGTGAGCACAACATGACCGAAGGATAACGCCGCCAGCCATGAAAGATGGATGCTAAAAGAAAACACAGGCCCCGAGCAGGAGGCCTGTGCCGATAGTCACTAGGGTATTAAACTTGAATTACTTCTTCTGCAGTTTGTTGAATACCGGATCAGCCGGTTTCACAGGTGCCGGTGTTGGCTCAGGTGCCGGTGTTACAATCGGCTCAGGAGCTGGCGCTGGCTTCGGCGCTTCCAGCACCGGACCTTTGGCTGGCATCATGCTGGCGCGAACATATTCAACGCCCGAACCGGCTGTGCGCTGGTTACCGTAAGGGAATGTCGTGGTTGTCTTGCGCATTTCCCAGCCTTCTCCACCGCAAGCGGTCAGCGCCAGCGGGAGCAGTGTGAGAGTCAAAAGACCAAAACGTTTAAAAGATGGCATACGAGCCTCGCGAAATCAGGACTGATTAAGTAAAATGACGGACGTCAGGAACGGTGCGACTGCACCTAGAGGGAATAATAACCCGGATTCCGGGGGTTTGGCAACCGGTCATACAAATAAGTGCCCCCCTTGCGAAAATAGGAGCTTTTCAACCATAAATACTGTAAGTTACCCACATCTTGAGCCTTAAGGTTAGAGATCGCTAACGCGCAAGACTGCACGCTCGCAGGGCGCACCTCGGACCATAAGGAGATTATTCAATGGCTACCGGTACAGTAAAATGGTTTAACGCAACAAAAGGCTTCGGCTTTATTCAGCCTGATGCAGGCGGCAGCGATGTGTTCGTTCACATCACAGCAGTTGAAAAAGCAGGCCTGCGTGGTCTGAAAGACGGCCAGAAGATCAGCTATGAACTGGCTACAGAAAAAGGCAAAACATCTGCCGTAAACCTGCAGGAAGCCGCGTAAGCGCCATCCCACAGAATTTTCGAAAACACGGCGTGAAAACGCCGTGTTTTTTTATGCGCGCATTTTGTATTGAAAGAAGGGATGGTACCGGGCTTGATACCGGCTGCATGGTCTAGAGCTTAACCAGCATATCACTATGCCTTTGGGTCTTTCAGGCGCACTCAACTCCATGCCTACTACAGTGCCTTTTTCGTGCGTGTCCTTCCACGCCGACCATCCCTGTTGAGAACGATACTATAGGCCTTTTTCACCGGCAAATACACACTGGCAATCTGCGCCAGATGCTTTAATTTATTACGAATGGAAGCAGACCTCCTGATGTATGTCGCCGCAGGCTTTCTAGCACAGATTGTTGACGGCAGCCTGAGCATGGCCTACGGCCTGACCGCGTCCAGTATGTTGC
>Ga0247823_10001828_pt1 | contig 17561 bp, 13 predicted proteins | sample 13C_PalmiticAcid_2_FD_192426 | JGI IMG/M metagenome (GOLD analysis project Ga0247823, IMG submission 192426) | Soil microbial communities from agricultural site in Penn Yan, New York, United States - 13C_PalmiticAcid_Day30 | ecosystem: Environmental > Terrestrial > Soil > Agricultural land... | reverse complement strand
ACCTCGCCGATCACGGCCATGGGGTCGTCGGCCGCGGGGTCGATGGAGCCGATGTCCCAACCGGCCGAGAACACCGGGCCGGCGCCGCGCAGCAGCACGGCGCGCGCGCCATCGGCCAGCGCGGCGTCCAGCGCCTGGCCAAGCGCGCGCGCGTTGGCCGCGCGAAAGCTGTTCTTCGCCTGCGGCAGGTCGATCTCGAGGGTGGCCAGCGCACCGTCGTGGCGGCGGCGGATGCCGGCCTCGGCGGCGGCGTCGATGGTGGCGGTGCTCATGGTCTCCTTCGCTGGCGTGCGCCGGTCACAGATCGCGCGCGATCAGTTCTTTCATGATTTCGTTGGTGCCGCCGTAGATGCGCTGGGCGCGCGCGTCCACGTAGGCGCGCGCGATCGGCACCTCGGCCATGAAACCGTAGCCGCCGTGCAGTTGCACGCAGGCGTCCACCACGCGGCCCTGCAGCTCGCTGCACCAGTACTTGGCCATGCTGGCGGCCTGGGCGTCGAGCCGGCCGTCCATGAGTTCGCGCAGGCACTGGTCCACGAAGCAGCGGCCGATGCGGATCTCGGTCTTGAGCTCGGCCAGCAGGAAGCGCGTGTGCTGGAAATCGGCCACGGCCTGACCGAAGGCGCGGCGGTCGCGCACGTACGCCAGCGTGGTGCGGTAGGCGTCCTCGGCGGCGGCGATGGCCGAGACCGCGATCTGCAGGCGCTCCCAGGGCAGTTCCTGCATGAGGTAGGCGAAGCCGCGACCGGGCTCGCCGAGCAGGTGGTCGGCCGGCACGCGCACGTCCTCGAAGAACAGCTCGCCCGTGTCCTGCGACTTCAGGCCCATCTTCTTCAGCGGCTGGCCCTTGCGCACGCCGGGCAGCGTGGCGTCCACCACCAGCAGGCTGATGCCCTTGGCACCGGCCTCGGGCCCGGTGCGGGCGACGACGACCACCAGGTCGCAGGTGCTGGCGTTGGAGATGAAGGTCTTGGCGCCGTTGAGCACATAGTGACCATCGCGCAGCGCGGCGCTGGTGCGAATGGCCTTCACGTCGGAGCCGCCGCCGGGCTCGGTCATGGCCAGGGCGCCAATGGCGTCGCCGCTGACCATGCGCGGCAGCCACTTCGCCTTCAGCGCCTCGCTGGCGAAGTGCAGGAAGTAGTTGGTGACGATCTCGGAGTGCATCGTCAGCGAGAGACCGAAGTTGCTGTACGGCGCGGCCTCTTCCAGCACCACGGCGGAGTACAGGCAGTCGGCGCCGGGGCCACCGAAGGCCTCGGGCACGGTGGGGCACAGCAGACCCAGTTCACCGGCGCGCTGGAACACCTCGCGGTCGAAGCAGCCGCGCTCGGCCCAGCGCTCCAGGTTCGGGCCCACGTGTTCGGCCAGGAAGCGGCGCACGGTGGCGCGGAACTGCTCGTGTTCGGGGCGGAAGGGGTCGCGCGGAGGAGGCATGGGCGGCAGTGTGGGTCGTCGGCCCTGCGCCGGTATCGTCGCAATCGACGAGTTTGCGTCCGCGCGGTCTCGGGAGATTCCCGAAGCCCGCGGTCCCCCTCAGGGCATCAGCCCCGCCCGCCGCGCCAGCGCGATCGCCTCCATGCGGTTGCGCGCGTCCAGCTTGACGTTGATGTTGCGCAGGTGCGTGCGCACCGTGGTCTCGGCCACGAACAGGCGTTCCGCCATCTCATCGTTGGACAGGCCCTCGGCGGCCAGGCGCAGCACCTGGATCTCCTTGCGCGTGAGCAGCTCGCTGGTGGGCGCGGCCACGGGCGCGCGGGCGCCGGTGTCGATGGTGGGCGTCGGCGCCTCGGCGGCGGGTTCGCGCAGCAGGCGGTCGATGAAGGCCAGCGGTGCTTCGGCGCCGAGCGCGCCGGCGTCTTCCAGCAGCACCGTGGGCACGGCGCGCAGCTCGCGCAGCAGGGCCAGCAGGTAGGGGTCCTCGTCAAGGAAGGCGCGCACGTAGCCTTCGGCCGCGGCCTGGCGCACCGCCTTGGCAAGCACGCGCATGGCCTTGTTGCGCTGCTCCACGCGGCGCAGGGCCTGGGCCAGCAGCAGGCGCAGGGTGAGCGCGCGGCGCTCGCGCTGGGCGCGTTCAGCGGCGTCGAGCTGGCGGCGCAGCGGGTCGATCACCTCGGCCGCGTGGCCGCTGGCGATGGACCAGCGCGCCAGCGCGACCTCGTGCGTCTCCACCTCATTCGCACGCAGCGACAGGCGCGAGACGCGCCGCCACATGTCGCGGTCGTTGCAGCGCTCGAGTTCGGCGTGCGCGCGCGCCAGGCGCCCCTCCACCACCAGGGCGCGCACGCGCTCCAGCCGCGCACTGGCCACCACGCGCGGCAGGCCCTCGCGGTGGCCGATGTGTTCCAGCTCGGTGAGCAGTTGCTGGGCGCGCTCGGTGTCGCCCTGGTCCTGTGCGATGCGCGCCATCACGATGTGCGCGCTGATGAGTTGGTCGGGAATGCCGACGCGGCGGATGAGCGGGATGTAGACCGCCAGCAGGCGCTCGGCCTGCTGGCACTGGTCAGCCTCGTACAGGGCTTCGGCCAGCAGCACGCCGGACATGGCGTTGCCGTTGGTGGCGCGCGAGGCCTCGGCCGCGCCCGCGCTGGCGGCCAGCCGCAGCCGCGCCAGGGCCTTGTGCAGGCGGCCCTGCGTGAGATCGACCGCGCCCTCGGCGGCCTCGGACAGCGCGAGGTTGAAGCTGCTCGCGTGCTCGGGCTGGCGGCTGCGCGCCGCGTCCACCAGGCGCAGGGCCTCGTGGTAGCGGCCGGCGATCATGGACAGGTTGGCCAGCACCACCTCGAGGAAGCCGCGCGCGAAGGTGGCGCCCGAGGGCAGCACCTCCAGCAGCGGTTCGGCCATGGCCATGGCTTCGTCGGTGCGGTCGCTCAGCACCATCATCAACGGGCGCAGCGCGAGGTGGATGGCGCGGCTGTGCGGATCGTGGGCCACCTGCGATTCCAGCGGCTCCATCAGCGGCGCGGCGGCGCGCGGGCCGCGCGCCAGGCACACGGCCCAGGCGTTCACCACCTGCAGCAGCGGCTGGCCCTGCAGGTGGCCGGCCTCGCGCAGCGGATCGAGCCAGCGCGCGAGCAGGCGCACGCGGCCCTGGTCCAGCAGCGGCTGGGCCACCTGGTTGAGCAGCGGCAGCGCGAAGTCCAGGTCGCCAGCGGCCAGGCCGTGTTCGATGGCCGGCACCGGCCGCCCGTGGGCGAGGTACCAGCGCGCGGCCGCGCGGTGCAACGGAGCCACACGTTCGGGGTGCTGGCGCCGCAGTTGCGCGCGCAGGAACTCGGCAAACATGCCGTGGTAGCGGAACTCGCTGCGGTCGGCCTGCAGCGGGATCAGGAACAGGTGCGCCTGGTCGATGGCACGCAGCAGGCCGGCGCTGTCACTGCGCCCGCACACGGCGTCGCACAGCGGCGCGTTGAGCTGGCCGAGGAGGCTGGTGCGCAGCAGGAAGCCGCGCACGTCCTCGCTCTGGCGCGAGAGCACGTCCTCCATGAGGTAGTCCATCACCGCCGCGTTGGAGCCCGAGAAGCCGGCGATGAAGCGCCCGGGCTCTTCGCGGTTCTCCAGCGTGACGGAAGCCAGCCACAGCGCGGCGACCCAGCCCTCGGTGCTGCGGTGCAGGCGGCGGATGTCCTCGGGCCGCAGCGGCAGGCCGCGGCGCTCGCGCAGGTAGCCGTCGACCTCGGCCTCGGAGAAACGCAGTTGTTCGGGCTCGACCTCGAGCAGGCGCCCGCGCGCGCGCAGGCGGCCCAGGCCCAGGTCGGGCGCGCCGCGCGAGCCGACGATGAGCTGCGCGCCGCGCGGAAGCTGTTCGATCAGCTCCTGGATCAGGCCCAGCACCACGGGACTCTGCAGCTCCTCGAAGTCGTCGAGGAACAGTGCGAATGGCGCGGGGTGCGCGGCCACGGTGTCGATGAGCGCGAAGGCCAGCTCGTCGGGCCCCTTGCGGTCGGCCAGGTTGATGCGGCGCAGCGCGGGGATCAGCGGCTCCAGCGCCGCCACCAGCGCGGCCAGCAGGCGGCCGACGTCGTTGTCGGCGCGGTCCAGCGTGAGCCAGGCCTGCGGCACACCGGTCTCCTCGAAGCGGCGGCGCAGTTGCAGCATCACCGTGGTCTTGCCGAAGCCCGCGGGCGCGCGCAGCAGCACGAGGCGCGCCGCGCCGGCGTTGAAGATGCGCTCGATGACCTCGGTGCGCGGCAGCTCGAAGGGGGTGTCCAGCGGCGCGCGAAGCTTGCCGGTGAAGGGCATGGCGCGCGGCAGCGCGATGACCTGGCCACCACCCGGCGGTGGCGCCTTTTCGGGAGGGCTGGCCTCGTCGACCGGCATCGCGATTGTCCGTCTCATGGGACTGGAATACTACCGCGCGGTGGCGCCGTGCGGTGGCTCAATCCCGTTCGTACAGGGTGACCACGCAGGCGCCGCCGAGGCCCAGGTTGTGCTGCAGCGCCAGGCGCGCGCCGTCCACCTGGCGCTCGCCCGCCTGGCCGCGCAGTTGCCACACCAGCTCGGCACACTGCGCCAGGCCGGTGGCGCCCAGCGGGTGGCCCTTGGACAGCAGACCGCCCGAGGGGTTGGTGACCACGCGCCCGCCAAAGGTGTTCTGGCCCTCGAGCACGAAGCGCTCGGCCTCGCCCTCTCGGCACAGGCCCAGGGCCTCGTAGGTGATGAGTTCGTTGGCGGTGAAGCAGTCGTGCAGTTCCACCACCGGGATGTCCTCGGGCGACACGCCCGATGCCTCGTACACCTCGCGCGCGGCGCGGCGCGCCATGTCGTAACCCACGAGCTTGCGCAGGTCGCGCTCGTCGAAGCTGCTGTTGCCGTCGGTGGCCATGGCCTGGGCGGCGATGCGCACGCGCGTGTCCAGCCCGTGGCGGCGCGCGAAGGCGGCCGAACACAGCACGGCGGCGGCACCGCCGCAGGTGGGCGGGCAGCATTGCAGGCGGGTGAGCGGGTCGAACACCATGGGCGAGGCCATCACCTCGTCGAGTGTGAGCGGATCGCGGAACAGCGCGTTCGGGTTGCGCGCGGCGTGGGCGCGCGCCTTCACCGCGATGCGGGCGAAGGTGTCGGCGCGTGTGCCGTAGAGCTGCATGTGCATGCGCCCCGCGCCGCCGAACAACTGCGCCGCGATCGGCGCCTGCGGGTCGGTGCCCTGCACCTCGTCCAGCACGTCGAGCAGGCGCTGCGAAGGGTTCGGCCGGTCGCTCCATTGCGCGGCGATGGCGCCGCGGCCCATCTGCTCGAAGCCCACCACCAGCACGCACTCGGCCGCGCCGCTGGCCACGGCCTGGCGCCCCAGGAAGAGCGCTGTGGACCCGGTGGCGCAGTTGTTGTTGACGTTGAACACGGGCACGCCGCTCAGGCCCAGGCGGTAGGACACCGCCTGGCCGCTGCAGGAGTCGCCGTAGACGTAGCCCGCGTAGACCTGCTCCACCCACTGGTAGTCGACGCGCGCGTCGTCCAGCGCGGCGCGCGCGGCGCGCGCGCCCATCACCTCGTACGACTCGCTGGCGCCCGGCTTGCTGAAGGGCAACATGCCGACGCCGGCGACGTGGACCGGCCGCTGGCCGGACTTAACGGAATTGGTCATAGTCGAGCACCACCTTCCAGCGGCCGTTCTGCAGTTGCGACAGGCGCGAGCGGCTCGAGCCCAGGTGCTGCGTGGCGGAGAAGCGCATCGGCGGGTTGCCGAAGATGTCGCCGGGCACGTCCACGCCCTCCATGGCCTGGCTGCAGCCATCCACGGTGAGCTGCGGGCCGGCGCGCTCCAGCGCCCGCGCAATCAGTTGCATCTTGGTGTAGCCATAGACACCGAACACCGTGGGCGCCGAATGGAACTGCGCCTGGTAGCGCTTGGCCCATTCGGCCACCGCGGGGGACGGGTCGTCGAGGTAGGGGTGCACCGCGGTGTTCACCGCGTAGAGCCCGTCCATGTCCTTGCCGCCGAGGCGGGGGATCAGCTCCGAGTAGGCGGTGGAGGCGACCACGAAGGTGGGCGCGTAGCCCAGCTTGCGCGCCTCGCTGATCGCGCCCACGGTCTCGCGGATCACGGTGCCGAGCACCACGAAATCGCAGTTCGCGGCCTTCAGGCGCGCCACCTGCGAGGAGAAATCGGTGGCGCCGCGCTTGTAGCTCGTGCGCTCGGCCAGCGCGGCGCCCACGGCCTTGAGCCCGGCCTCGGCGCCTTGCACCACCTCGTGGCCGTAGTCGTCGTCCTGGTAGAGCGCGCAGGCCTTGCTGGCCTTGCGCTCGCGGTACAGGCCGGGCACCACCGCGCTGATCTGGTCGAAGGACGCGGGCAGCAGCGCGAACTTGAGCTTGTGCACCGGCTCGACCATGTCGCGCGACAGCGCCATGGGGAACAGGCTGAACACCTCGCGCGGCAGCAGCACCTGCATGGCGGCCAGCGCGTGCGGCGTGCCGAAGGTGCCCACCACGCCGAACACCTTGTCCTGGTTGGCGAGCTTCTGCGCCGCCAGCACGCTGCGCTTGGGGTCGTAGCCGTTGTCCTCCACCAGCAGGCGCAGCTTGCGGCCGTGGATGCCGCCGCGCGCGTTGATCTCGTTCACGGCCATGAGCAGGCCGTCGCGCACGTCGCGGCCGTAGGCGGCCACGGGGCCCGAGAGGTCGACGATGCTGCCCAGCAGCACCTCGTCGCGGATGACGCCCTGGGGCTGGGCCAGGGCGGCGGCACCGATGAGGGCGCCAGCCAGCAGGAGAACGGTGGAGCGCGCGCTCATGGCCGCCTCACTTGGCCATCTGCTCGTAGTCCAGCACCACCTTCCAGCGGCCGTCCTGGATCTGCGACAGGCGCGCCTTGCTGGAACCCAGGTGCTTGTCCGGACCGAAGCTCAGTTCGGGGATGCCGAACATGTCGACCGGCGTCTTCATGCCTTCGATGGCGCGCGCGAGGGCATCGCTGTCGAGCCTGGCGCCGGCCTTGTCCATGGCCTGCACCAGGCGGTCCAGGATCACGTAGCCGTAGATGGAGTAGGCCGTGGGCGGTTCGTTGAAGCGGGTCTTGTAGCTGCCGAGCCAGGTTTTCACGGCGCCGCTCACGTCGTCCTCGTAGGGGTGCTGCACCGTCATGGTGGAGTAGAAGCCGTCCATGGGCTTGCCGCCGAGCTTGTGGATCAGGTCGGTGTAGGTGCCGAAGGCGCCCAGGAAGGTGGGGTTGAAGTCGATGCGGCGCGCCTCGTTGAGCGTGCCCACGGTCTCGCGGATCAGCGTGCCGGTGACCACGAAATCACAGCCGGCGGCCTTCATGCGCGCCACCTGCGAGGAGAAGTCGGTGGCGCCGCGCTTGAAGCTGGTCTTCTCGACGAGTTCCGCGCCCACGCCCTTCAAGCCGGCCTCGGTGCCGCGCAGGATCTCCAGGCCGTACTCGTCGTCCTGGTAGATGATGCAGGGCTTGCTGGCCTTCTTCTCGCGGTACAGGCGCGCCGAGGCCGGCGCGATCTGCTCGTAGTACGACGAGAGAAACGCGAACTTGAGCTTGTGCACCGGCTCGTACATGTCGCGCGAGAGCGCGGCCGGGAAGAAGTTCATGACGTTCTTGCCCAGTTGCACCGGCAGGGCCGCGTTGTTCACGCCGGTGCCCAGCGAGCCCGCCATCACGAAAATCCTGTCCTGGTTCACGAGCTTCTGTGCGCCGAGCACGGCGCGGCGCGGGTCGTAGCCGGTGTCTTCCACCAGCAGCTTGAGCTGGCGGCCGTGCACGCCGCCCTTGTCGTTGGCCTCGGCGATGCGCATCTGCATGCCGTTGCGCAGGTCCTTGCCGTAGCCGGCGAGCGGGCCCGAAAGATCCTGCAGGGTGCCGATCAGGACCTCGTTGGCGGACACGCCCTGGGCCTGGGCGAAGGCCGGGCCGGCGGCCAGCAGGGCCGCGGCGAGCAGCGCGGTGCGAAAGGGAGTGAAGGTCGTCATGTCTCTGTCTCCTGGGGTGGTGGTTAGCGATACATGGCCTCGATCTGAGGCGCGTACTTCTTCTGCACGAAGCTGCGCTTGAGCTTCATGGTCGGGGTGAGCTCCTCGTCCTCGGCACCGAGCTGGGTTTCGAGCAGGAAGAATTTCTTGATCTGCTCGACGCGCGCGAACTTGCGGTTGACCTTGTCGACCTCTTCCTGGATGAGCGCCTGGATCTCTGACGCGCGCGTGAGGCTGGCGTAGTTGGAGAAGGGGATGTCGCGGTCCTGCGCGTACTTCTCCACGTTCTCCTGCTCGATCATCACGATGGCCGTGAGGTACGCGCGGCGGTCGCCGATGACGACGGCGTCGGTCACGTAGGGCGAGAACTTGAGCTCGTTCTCCCATTCGCTGGGCGTGACGTTCTTGCCACCGGCCGTGATGATGATGTCCTTCATGCGGTCGGTGATGCGGAAGAAGCCCTGCTCGTCCACCGCCCCCACGTCGCCGGTGTGCAGCCAGCCCTCGGCGTCGATGGTCTCCGCCGTTTTTTCGGGCTGGTTCAGGTAGCCCATGAACACGTTGGGTCCGCGCACCAGCAACTCGCCGGTGCCGGGGTCCACGCGCACCTCGTTGTAGGCGCTGGCGCGCCCCACGGTGCCCAGGCGGATGCGGCCCGGCGGCATGGAGGTGGAGATGCCGCAGCCCTCGGTCTGGCCCCAGGCCTCCAGCATGGGAATCCCCAGCGCCAGGTACCAGCGGATCAGGTCGGGCGCGATGGGCGCCGCGCCGGTGACGAGGAAGCGGCAGCGGTGGATGCCGATGAAGCGACGCACGTTGTTGAGCGCGGCCACGCCGGCCAGGTGGTAGCGCAGCTTCAGCCAGAGGCCCACGGCCTGGCCTTGCAGCACGCGCTCGGTCACCTCGTGGCCGACGCCGATGGCCCAGCGGTACAGGGCCTGCTGCACCACGCCGGCCTCCTTCACCGCGATGGTGACGCCCGAGTAGAACTTCTCCCACAGGCGCGGCACGCCGCCGAACACGGTGGGCGCGATCTCGCGCACGTTCTCGGGCACGGTGTCGGGGTTCTCGACGAAGCTCATGCGCGTGCCGGTGTAGATGGACGAGTACAGGCCCACCACGCGCTCGGCCACGTGGCACAGCGGCAGGAAGCACATGCGTTCGTCGCGCTCGTCCTGCGGCAGGATGCCGTTCTGCCCGTGCACCACCGCCATCAGGCCTTCGTTGGAATGCATGGCGCCCTTGGGCTTGCCGGTGGTGCCCGAGGTGTAGATCAGGATCGCCAGGTCCTTGGGGCCGCGCGCGTCGCACAGGCGCTCGAAGGTACCGGGGTGCGCGCGGTCGTGCGCGGCGCCGCGCTCGCGCAGCGCGTCCAGCGTGAGCACCATGGGGTCGCTGAAATCCGCCAGGCCCTTCGGGTCGATGAGCACGATGTGGCGCAGCAGCGGCAGGCGCTCGCGCACCTCCAGGGCCTTGTCGAGCTGCTCCTCGTCTTCCACCACCAGCACGGTGGTGCGCGAGTCCTCGCAGAGGTACTGCACTTGCGGCGCGGCGTCGGTGGGGTAGATGCCGTTGGACACGCCGGCCGCGCTCAGCACGGCCAGGTCCATCCACACCCATTCCACGCGCGTATTGGCCAGGATGGACACGCAGTCGCCGGGCCGCAAGCCGAGCGCGGCCAGGCCCATGGCGAGTTCGCGCACGGTCTGTCCCACCTGGTTCCAGCTCCAGCCCTGCCAGAGGCCGAAGGCCTTCTGGCGCATCATGAGCGCGTCGCCGCGCCGCGCCACGCCGGCACGGAACATGCGCGCGATGGTGTCGCCCTCCAGCACGACGCGGTCGTGCGGTTGAAGGCCTTGGAGTGTCCAGAGTGCGGGCATGGTCGGGTCCTTCAGCGCCAGGTCTTCTTCTTTTTCCAGCGCCGCTCGCCGCGAGCGCCGGCTTCCTTCATGCCGAGGTAGAACTCCTTGATGTCGTCCTTCTCGCGCAGGCGCTCGCAGCTGTCGTCCATGACGATGCGGCCGTTCTCCAGCACGTAGCCGTGGTCGGCCGCGTTGAGCGCCATGTTGGCGTTCTGCTCCACCAGCAGGATGGTGGTGCCGCGCTCGCGGTTGATGCGCACCACGATCTCGAAGATTTCCTTGGTGAGCTTGGGCGACAGGCCCAGGCTGGGCTCGTCGAGCAGGATCATCGACGGACCGGCGAGGATGGCGCGCGAGATCGCGAGCATCTGCTGCTGGCCGCCGGAGAGCAGGCCCGCGTCCTGCGCGGCGCGCTCCTTCAGGATGGGGAAGTAGGCGAACACGGCCTCCATATCGCGCGCCACGGCGTCGCGGTCGCGGCGGGTGTAGGCCCCCATCAGCAGGTTGTCGCGCACGCTCAGCAGCGGGAACACCTCGCGCCCCTCGGGCACGTGCGACAGGCCTCGCCGCACGATCAGCGCCGGGTCGCGTGCGGTGATGTCCTCGCCATGGAAGTGGATGCCGCCCTTCTGCGGGTCGATGACGCCGCTGATGGTCTTGAGGATGGTGGACTTGCCGGCGCCGTTGCTGCCCAGCACGGTGGCGATCTGGCCCGGCATGACGCGCAGGCTCACGCCGCGGATGGCCTTGACCGGGCCGTAGGCGCTCTCCACGTTGGCGAGCTGCAGCACGGGCTCGGTGTCGGGAGGCATGCCGCTCATGCGCGCGACCCCACGCTCATCACGCCCTCCTTCGGCCGGCGCAGCGAGCTCACGTCGTCCACGGTGCCCAAGTAGGCCTCGATCACGGCCGGGTCGGCCTGCACCTCGGCCGGCGTGCCGGTGGCCAGCACCGCGCCCTGGTTCATGGCCAGCACGCGGTCGGACACCTTGGACACCAGGCCCATGTCGTGCTCCACCATGAGGATGGTGACGCCCAGGTCGCGCCGGATGTCCTGGATCCAGAACGCCATGTCGCCGGTCTCCTCCACGTTCAGGCCCGACGAGGGCTCGTCGAGCAACAGCAGTTTGGGCTCGGTGCACAGCGCGCGCGCCAGCTCCACCACCTTGCGCACGCCATAGGGCAGGCCCGCCACCAGCGCGTCGCGGTGGTGCTGCAGTTCCAGCAGGTCGATCACCTCCTCCACCTTGCGGCGCGTATCGCGTTCGGCCGCGCGCACGTTCGGCAGAAACAGCATCTCGCTCCACACGCTGGTGCGGCGGCGGATGTGGCGGCCGATCAGCAGGTTCTGCAGCACGGTGGCGTGCTCGAACAGCTCGATGTTCTGGAAGGTGCGCGCGATGCCCAGTGCCGCCACCTGGTGCGGGGCCACGCGGTCCAGCGGCTGGCCGTTGAAACGCATGCTGCCGCTGGTGGGTTCGTAGATCCGGCTGAGCAGGTTGAACACCGTGGTCTTGCCCGCGCCGTTGGGGCCGATCAGCGTGAACACCTCGCCGGGCCGGACGTCGAAGCCCACGTTGTTGACCGCGAGCACGCCGCCGAAGCGCACGCTCAGGTCCCGAACAGAAAGAAGCCCTTCATTCATGTGCAGGCACCTTCGGCGACGCGGGGGGTCATCTCAATCTCTCCGACTTCATGTAGGACCGCTGGCGGCGGAACATGCCGCGCCGGTAGAAGGGGTAGAGCTCGAGCCAGGTGCGCAGCTTGAGCCAGCGCCCGTACAGGCCCATGGGCTCGAGCATCACGAAGGCGATCAGCACCACGCCGTAGACCACGTTCTGCAGGCCGGCGGCCTGCGCCATGGCGGCGGGCAGGAAGTCCTTGCCGAGCGAGATGAGCTGCGGCATGCCGATGAGGAAGATGGCGCCGAGGAAGGCGCCGTGGATGGAGCCCAGGCCGCCGATCACGATCATCAGCACCAGGTCGATGGACTGGACCAGGCCGAACTGGTCGGGCGAGATGAACTGCATCTTGTGCGCGTAGAGCGCGCCACCCAGACCGGCCAGCGCGGCCGAGACCGCGAAGGCCAGCGACTTGTAGCGCGCGAGCTGGATGCCCATGCTCTGCGCGGAGACTTCCGAATCGCGAATGGCCACGAAGGCGCGGCCCGAGGGCGCGCGCAGCAGGTTCAGGGCCACCAGCGTGCTGCCCACCACGCACACCAGGCACAGCGCGTAGAAGCTGGCGGTGCTGTCCAGCGGTACGCCGAACAGCGAGGCCGGCGGCACCGAGAGGCCCGCGTTGCCGCCAGTGACGCTTTCCCAGCGCGCCAGCACCTCTTCGACGATGAAGCCGAAGGACAGCGTGGCGATGGCCAGGTACATGCCCTTGACGCGCAACGCCGGCAGGCCCACCACCACGCCCACGGCGGCCGACAGCGCCATCGAGCAGGCCAGGCTGAGCGGCAGCGGCCAGCCGCGCGCGGCGAGCCAGGCCTCGCAATACGCCCCCACGCCCATGAAGGCCGCGTGGCCGATGGAGAACTGCCCCGTGTAACCCGCCAGCAGCATGAGGCCAACGGCGACGATGGCGTAGATGAAGACGAAGCTGAGTTGCGCGAGCCAGTACTCTGGCAGCAGCCAGGGCGCGAGCACCAGGCACGCGGCCAGCAGCGCGTACCAGAAGCGCTGGCCGCCGTGCCTGGCGAGCGCGATGTCCTGGTCGTAGCGGGTCTTGAAGATGAAGCGCATGCCGACCCCTCAGACCTTTTTTCGACCACGGTCGCCGAACAGCCCGGTGGGCCGGATCGCGAGCACCAGCAGCACGACGATGTAGGGGACGACGTCCTTGAACCCCTCGGGCAGGTAGAAGCCCGAGAGCGACTCCACCACGCCGATGATCAGACCGCCGACGATGGCGCCCGGCAGGCTGCCGAAGCCACCCACGATGGCGGCCGGAAAGGCCTTGAGGCCGATGAAGCCCATGTTGGCGTGCACGAAGGTGACCGGCGCCAGCAGCAGGCCCGCGGCCGCCGCCACCGCCGCCGCGAGCGCCCACACCAGGCCGTTGAGCCGCTGCACCGGAATGCCCATGTAATAGGCCGCGAGCTGGTTCTGCGACGAGGCCTGCATGGCGATGCCCACGCGCGTGAAGCGGAACAGCAGCCACAGCGCGGCGCACAGCATGGCCGTGGCCGCGATCACCACGAGCTGCTCCATGCCCAGCGTGACCACGCCGGTGTTGAACGTGGCGCCCTTGTAGGGCACGGCCAGGGCGTGCGTGTCGGTGCCGATGCCCGGCACCATGGTGATGGCGCCACGCATCACGTAGCCCAGGCCGAAGGTGAGCATCACGATGGAGAACTGCGGCTGGCCCAGCACCGGGCGGACGATGGCGCGCTCCAGCAGCAGGCCCAGCAGGGCCATGGCGCCGATGGCGGCCAACGCCGCGAGCCAGAAGGGCCAGCCGAACAGGCCCATGCCCGCCAGGCCCGCGAAGGCGCCGAGCATCATCAGGTCGCCCTGGGCGAAGTTGACGGTCTCGGTCGCCTTGTAGATGAGAACGAAGCCCAGCGCGATGAGGCCGTACACACAGCCCTGCGCGATGCCCGCGACGATGATCTGCAATACCAGCAAGCGCCTGTCTCCGTTCTTGTGGGTGGGTTCGCGGGTGTCTCCACCCGCGGATCGAACCATAAGCAGACGCGCGAGACGGCATATCGTCGCATCCGACGATCCAGGGTCTTCGGGGCTAGGGCTTACCCGCAGCCGCGGGCGTGGGCTCAACCCGCCGGCAGTTCGGCCCGCCGGGGCAGGTCGGCGCCGCGCCGGCCGCAGGTGATGGCGGCGGCTTGCGTGGCGAAGCGCAGCGCGCTGTCCAGCGCCTCCGGCGACAAGGCGCCAAGGGCCTCGCGGCCCAGGGCATCGCGCTCGGCCAGCCAGGTGAGCAGCGCGGCCTGGAAGGTGTCGCCCGCGCCCACGGTGTCGATCACGTCCACGGTGGGCGCGGCCACCTCACCGCGCTGCCGCGCCGTCCAGGCGATGGCGCCGAGCGCGCCGCGCGTGACGACGACCAGCGACACGCCGCTGGCCAGCGCCTCGCGCGCGAAGGCCTCGGGCGCGCGGCCATCGATGAGCGCGAGGTCCTCCTCGCTCACCTTGAGCAGGTCGGCGCGCGAGAGCATCCAGCGCAACTGCTCGCGCCACACCGCGGTGTCGGGCTGCACGTTCAGGCGGACGTTGGGGTCGTAGGCGATGAGCGCGCGGTGGCGGTGCCGCTCGACGAGCGCGCGCAGCGAGCTGGCCGTTTCGCCGACGACGGTGGTGTAGGAGCCGAGGCAGATGGCGCGCGTGGCCGCGGGCACGGCCGCCACGGCCTCGGGCGCCAGCAGGCGGTCCGCGCCGCCGTCGCCATAGAACGCGTAGGACGGCACGCCCGCCGCGTCGGTGCCGATGAGGCTGAGGGTGGTGGGCGCGTCGCTGCGGCGCAGCGTGTCGGTGCCCACGCCCTCCTCCCGCATGGCATGCATGAGCCGTTCACCCAGGAAGCCGTTGGAGACAGTGGCCAGCAGCGACACGGGCTGCGCCAGGCGCGCCAGGCCGACGGCGAGGTTGAAGGGCGAACCGCCGACGCGCGCGTCCAGGCTCAGGCCGGTGGCCGTGCGCGCCACGGCGAACACGTCGAACAGGGCTTCTCCACAAACGAGGAACATGCGGCCTCACATCGCCTGGTCGTTCAATGGGATCCGCGAAAGCGGGTGAGCGACTGGCGGCGGAACTCCGATGGCGTCATGCCCTTGATTTCGAGGAAGCGGCGGTTGAAGTTGGCCACGTTGTTGTAGCCCACCTCGTAGCAGATGTGGGTGATCTGCTGGTCGGTGTCCATCAGCAACTGGCAGGCGCGGCTGATGCGCACGCGGTTGACGAAGTCGGTGAAGGTGTTGCCGGTGGCGCGGCGAAAGAAGCGGCTGAAGCGGCTCTCGCTCATGCCCAGTTCGGCCGCCAGCGCGGCGGCCGAATGCTGCTCGGACAGGTGGTCGGTGATGCGGCTGACCACGGCGTCGATCTGGTCGAGCTGCATCGCGTCGTCGTCGCTCTGCAGCTTCACGGCGGAGAGCAAACGGTAGTCGGTGCAGGCGGCCAGATCCGCCATGAAGTCGCAGAAGGCGGTGAAGCGGCGCAGGCCGCGCGCGCCTTTGACGCGGTGCCAGTGCGCCTCGGCGGCGTCGGACAGGCCGAAGAATTCGATGCCGTGGCGCGCGCGCTCGAGCAGCGGCAGCACCTCGGCCAGTTCGGGGATGGTCTCGCTCGCGCGCGCGAGCGGTTCGTGCGGGAACTGGATCACCAGGTCGCGCAGCGCCACGCCGCCGTCGGGCAGGTCCATGCTGACCCAGTTGTGCGGCAGGCGCGGGCCGGTGAGCACGAGCTGGCCGGGCTGGAAGGGGCCGATCCAGTCGCCCACGAAGACCTTGCCCGAGGTGGCGGTGATGAGGTGCAGCTCGTACTCGTCGTGGTAGTGCCAGCGCGCCAGCGGCGTGGGAAAGCCGTGCGAGAGGCAGCGCAGGAAACCGGCCTCGTCGGGCGGCTCGTAGCCGAGCTCGGGCGAGCGCGCGTACTCGTTCTCCAGCTCGGGCCGGAACTGGCGGGGCGTGGAGGCGGGCCTGACGGGCATGGCGGACTCGGTGGGTGACCGGTTCAGGAACTTACCACCGGTGGGGCCAGTGCCGCCACCCGCGCGCCGGCGCGGCGCACCGCCTCGCGCAGGCGCTCATGGCCGGCGATGTCGCCCCACAGCGTGGGATCGGCGCAGAGCGCGGCCACGGGGTCGTCGGCGCCACAGATGGCGTGCGCCGCGGCGGGGTTCATGCCCTGGTCCTGATAGGGGTAGGGCAAGCGGCCGCGGTGCCAGCGCTGCAGGAAGGCCAGGAACAGAGCGGGCAGCAGGGCCACGCTCTCGATGGACGCGCCCTGGGCCAGGCGCTCGCGAACCGTGGGCGCGATGAAGCCGGGGATCTTGGCGAAGCCGTCCATGGCCACGCGTTGGTTGGTGTCTCGGATGGCGGGGTTGGCGAAGCGCGCGAGCACCTCGTCGCGGTAGGCGGGCAGGTCCACGGGGCCGGGTGCGCCGGGTGGCGACAGGCAGGGAATGACATCGTCGGTGACGTAGTCGAAGGCCATCTGGCGGATGGTCGGCGTGCGCGTGCCCTCGTGGATGAATTGCAGGCCCGCCAAGGTGCCGGCCCAGGCGATGCAACTGTGGCTGGCGTTGAGGATGCGGATCTTGGCTTCTTCGTAGGGCGCGACGGAGACCACCATCTGCACGCCCACCGACTCCCAGGCGGGGCGCCCGGCGATGAAGTCGTCCTCGATCACCCACTGGATGAAGCGCTCGCCGGTGACGGGTGCGGCGTCGTCCCAACCGGTGGCGGCGCGCACGCGCGCGCGCAGCTCCGGCGGCGGTCGGGGGGTGATGCGGTCGACCATGGCGTTGGGGCAGCTCGTGTGTTCGCGCACCCAGGCGGCGAGGCGGGCGTCGCCCACGCGCTCGATGAACTGCAGCAGGCCGGCGCGCACGCGCTCGCCGTTGTGGCGCAGGTTGTCGCAGTTGAGCAGGGTGACGGGCCCGGCACCGGCCGCGCGGCGCGCGCGCAGCAGGGCGCACAGCGCGCCATAGAGCGTGGTGCCAGCCTCGCCGCGGCGCGCGCGCTGCAGGTCGGCGCTCAGGTCGGCGCTGCGCCAGTCGAGGCGGCCTTGGTCGTCGAGGTGGTAGCCGGCCTCGGTGACGGTGAAGGACACGATGCGCGTGGCGGGGTCGGCGCCGCGCGCGATGAGTGGCGCGAGGCCGGGCTCGTAGGGCAGCACCTCGCGGATGGCGGTGATGCGCTCGTAGCGGTACTCGCCATCGGGCGAGACAGTCTCCAGCGTGTAGGCGCCACCCTGGCGGCGCAGGGCGTCGATCACCTCGGGCATGTCGTCGCGCAGGTTGCCGCCGGCCAGGGTCCAGTGCGGGTCGCCGCGCTCGATGAGGCGCTGCAGGTAGACCGCCTGGTGCGCGCGGTGGAAGGATCCCAGGCCGAGGTGCAAGAGCACGAACCGGGCGTCGGGGGGCGGCAGGGTCACGGAGGCGGTCACGGTGCGGCGGTTCAGGAAGCGGTCTCGGGGTGGGCGACGGCCTGCCCCTGGGCGTCGAAGAGGTGCAGTTGCGTGGGGTCGAGTTCGACGCGCACCGCGTCGCCCACGCGCAGCGGCGTGCGTTCGTTCTGGCGCGCGATGAGGGGCACACCACCCACTTCCACGTGGATCAGTGTGTCGGCGCCCAGCGCCTCGATGAGGTCGACGCGGCCGGGCTCGCCCGCGCCATCGGCGGCGTGAACACGAAGGCCTTCCGGGCGCACGCCGAGGAGACCGTCGGCCGCGAGCCGACCACCGCTGCGGGCCGAGAACGCGGGGATGGCGCCGGCCGCCACCAGGTTCATCGAGGGCATGCCGATGAACTGCGCGACGAAGCGGTTGGCGGGCCGGTCGTAGAGCTCCAGCGGCGTGCCCACCTGCTCGATCAGGCCGTCCTTGAAGACGACGACGCGGTCGGCCAGGGTCATGGCTTCCACCTGGTCGTGTGTGACGTAGATGGTGGTGGCGCCGAGCGCGACGTGGAGTTTGTGGATCTCCACGCGCGTGTTGCCGCGCAGGGCGGCGTCGAGGTTGGACAGCGGCTCGTCGAACAGGAAGACCTTGGGCGCGCGCACGATGGCGCGGCCGATGGCCACGCGCTGGCGCTGCC
>Ga0247823_10001827_pt1 | contig 17562 bp, 13 predicted proteins | sample 13C_PalmiticAcid_2_FD_192426 | JGI IMG/M metagenome (GOLD analysis project Ga0247823, IMG submission 192426) | Soil microbial communities from agricultural site in Penn Yan, New York, United States - 13C_PalmiticAcid_Day30 | ecosystem: Environmental > Terrestrial > Soil > Agricultural land... | reverse complement strand
TGTACGGTGAAGCCTTCGCGCCCGCGTACTGGCAACTCTTGTGGGCGCTGCCCGGGGTGTTCGGGGTCGGCGTGACCTCGATCCTGTCGCAGTACCTCGCCGCCCAAGGGTTTCCCTGGCGCCTGGTCTGGATCTGGGTCGTCGTGGCCATCGTGCAAGCGGCATTGGCGTACTTGCTGATTCCTTCACACGGCGCCAGCGGCGCCATGCTGGCCTTGTCGGTGTCCTATCTGTTGCTGATGGTGCTCGTGGTCTGCCTCACACTATCGGTCCGCCGACGCCACGCGAAAGCGAGTGCGCCTTGAGGGCGCCGGCAGCGGCCAAGACCACGGAGTTGCTTTTGAGTTCAAGAATGGGAACGAGTCGAATGAATGGAAGTGCGGCCTTTCGCCGGGGGCATGGGTGTATCCGGGAGCAAGGGCGATGACAAAGGCTGCTGCCATGCCCATCATTCTCACGGGCTACCCGCTCTCCGCCACGTTCGAACGCGCCCTGCGCGACACCCTGGGCTCCCAGCCGCAGATCGTGACGGCGGCCCAGCTCAGGACCAGAAACACGCTGGGGCTGGTGAAGTACCTCTGGAGCCTCCGGGGCGATCCGTTGGTCTTGCCGGTGGAAGAAGAGCACAGCGCGGTGCTGTTGCCGGTGCTCAAGTTGCTGGCGGCGTGCACGCGGTCGAAGACGATCTGCGTGATCCGCCCCGACCTCACCCGCGAGACCGTGGGCCGGGGGCGCATCGCCTGGGATGTGATTCGCTTCCTGGGGGCGAGTCTCGCCTGCCTGTGGGCCGCCAGCCGCTCGCGGCGTGAACTCGCCAGCCTGGTCGACCAGGCGCGCATCGACGCCAAACCCCTGCCCGAGGGCGGCGCGGTGCTATACCTCAAGACCAACCTCTGGTTCGGGATCAAGGCTGGCGGCTCGATCGGGCACATCGCCGGCGTGGTCAACGCCTTTCAGCGCGGGGGGCACCCTGTCACCTTCGCCTCCGCGGAACCCCCCGTGATGATCGACGAAGGCGTGCGCCTGATGGACGTGCGGCCACCGAAGGCGTTCGGCCTGCCGTACGAGCTCAACAACTACCGGTTTCAGCAGAACTTCCAGCGTGAGCCTCGACTGCACGCCACGCTCGCGCAGTCCCGACTCATCTATCAACGGCTGTCGGCCGCCAACTACCTTGGCGCGGTGCTGTCGCGGCAGTATGGGTTGCCCCTGGTGGTGGAGTACAACGGCTCGGAGGTGTGGGTCGCGAAGAACTGGGGGCGGGGCCTGCAGTTCCACGCACTGGCCACCATGGCCGAAGAGGCCATGCTGCGCCACGCCCACCTGGTGGTGACGGTGTCGGATGTGCTGCGCGACGAACTGATCGAGCGCGGCGTCGAGCCGCAGCGTGTGGTGTCGTATCCCAACTGCATCGATCCGAGGGTGTTCGATCCCGCGCGCTTCGATGCCCTGCAGACCGCTGAACTGCGGCGCACGCTCGGCATCGCCGACGATGCCTTGCTCGTGACCTTCGTGGGCACCTTCGGCCAGTGGCACGGTGCGGAAAAGCTGGCCGAGGCCATTGCCCGGCTCGCTCAGGAGAAGCCGGACTGGCTTGAACGCAGTCGCATGCACTTCCTGTTCGTGGGCGATGGGCTCACGCGGCCGCGCGTCGAGGAGATCGTCCGGGATGCGGGCGCGCAATCCCTGTGCACCTATGCCGGGCTGGTGCCGCAGAGCCAGGCCCCCTTGTACCTGGCGGCCTCGGACATACTCGTGTCCCCGCACGTACCCAATGCCGACGGCAGCCGGTTCTTTGGCTCGCCGACCAAGCTGTTCGAGTACATGGCCATGGCAAAACCCATTCTGGCGTCCGATCTGGAACAGATTGGCGAGGTGTTGCGGCCGGGGCTCCGGGTGGGTGACTGGCCGGTCGATGGTCCATCGCCTTCCCATCGGGAGGTGGCGCTCATGGCCCGGCCAGGTTCGGTGGATGACCTGATCGAAGGCTTGCGCTTTCTGGCCGCTCAGCCCGAATGGCGCCGGACCTTGGCCGACAACGCCAGGGCGGTTGCGCTGGAGAAGTACACCTGGGACAAACACGTCCAGGTCATCCTGGATGCGCTGCCCGGAGGCGCCCGGGCATGATGAGACTCAGCGTCGGTGGCGTCCGTGAAGACATGTTTGCCCTCAAGTTGCTGATCATGGCGCTGCCGCTCGAACTGGCCGTGGCGCAACTGATGCATGGCCTGTTCAAAGGCTTCCTTCCCGCGCCCGCCTTGGTGCTCCACCCGCTGCTGGCGCTTGCCATGGCGCTCATCGCGTTGCAGTACCTGACCCGCGATGACTTGAAGCGGCAGGACTCCATCGTGCTGATCGCCGTGGTGCTGCTGGCGTTCCCATGCGTCTATCACATCGCTCAAGGCAACTGGTGGGATCTGCGCTTCCTGCTGCTGGGCGTCGGATCGCTGCTGCTCGGCGTGATGCTGGCGGGATCGGGCGGTATCCGTTTCGTCGCGCGACCGCTCGCCATGGGACTCATCGTCTGGTGCGTGGCGGTGGTGCTGTCCTTCGTCGCCGACACCTTCCAGTTGCTGGACTTCCACGAGGGCGCGCGGCACTACGCGCTGGATCAGCTGGTGCTGGCCATGCGGTACCCGGACTCCATCGAACTCGATCTCTACTACCCCAAGCTCACCGGCAACTGGAACAAGGCGTCGAACATCATTGTGCTGGCCTCGATGTTCCTGATGATTGCCATCTACCGCGACCGGCCCGCAAGGCCCCTGTTCCTGACGGCCATGGCGACCATGTCGGTGGTCAGCATCCTGTCGTATTCGCGGGGTGGCATGCTGGTCTCGGCGGGGCTTGGATGCTTCAATCTGCTGCTCCTGCTGTGGATCCCTCAGGCCGATCGTCGGGCCTGGGCACTGGCGGCGCTCATCATGATCCTTCCGCTGGCCGTGAGCTTCTGTCTCCCCGCCATGCGCATGGCGTGGTTCGACATGTCGTCCATGGATCAGCGCATGGTCCTGGCCTACCAGGCGATCGAGTTCGAGGCGCACGGCCTCGGGGCCGGCTCCGGCGGCGGCGCCTGGGGCGCGCTGATGAAGGTTGTCCAGCCGGTGCTGAACCTGCTGCTCGGCATCGGGGTGGGCACCTATGGAGAGAAGCTGGTTGGCAATCCCTTTGCGGGCACGCACAACATGTTTCTCGACATGTTCATTGCCGGTGGGCTGATCCAGGTGCTCGGTCTACTTGTACTCATCGGCTACTCATGGCTGGTGGTTCTGCGCAAGGGCCTGCGATCGGTCACGCAGATGATTGGCGGCATGGCCATCCTGGCGGTGGTGGTGCTGGCATTCAGGGAATTCGATCTCAACTACCTCGGCGTGCTGGCGCTGCCGGCGCTGCTGTTCGGGTGGCTCATTGGTGAGGCGTTGGGTCATCCGTCCGGCGCCGCCATGGCACGGCACAGGGAGCGTGTGTGAAACAGATACTGCAAAGCCTCAAGACCGGCCAGGTCGAACTTGCTGACGTACCCGCTCCCTCGGTGGCGCCGGGTGGGTTGCTCATCCGGACCCGCGCCAGCCTGATTTCCGCAGGCACCGAGCGCATGCTGATCGACTTCGGGCGCGCGGGCTGGCTCGACAAAGCACGCCAGCAGCCCGACAAGGTTCGCCAGGTGCTCGACAAGGTCCGCACCGATGGCCTCTTGCCGACGATCGAGGCGGTGCGCAACAAGCTCGATCAGCCCTTGCCGCTGGGCTATTGCAACGTGGGCGAGGTCATTGCCGTGGGGTCCGGCGTGAGCGGCTTCAAGGTGGGCGATCGGGTTGCCTCCAACGGCAAGCACGCCGAGATCGTCTCGGTGCCCGCCATCCTGTGCGCCTCCATTCCTGACGGAGTGGACGACGAGTCGGCCGCGTTCACTGTGGTGGGCGCCATCGCGCTGCAAGGCATGCGCCTGGCGCAGCCGACCCTGGGCGAGTCCTTTGTCGTGATGGGGCTGGGCCTGATCGGCCTGCTCACCGTGCAGTTGCTGGTGGCCAACGGGTGCCGCGTGCTCGGCATCGATCTCGATCCGCACAAGCTCGGACAGGCGCGTGCGCTCGGTGCCGAAACCGTGGATGTGCCCGGTGGCGAGGACGTGCTCGCGGCCGCGCAGCGCTTCTCCCGCGGCCGCGGCGTCGACGGTGTGCTGCTCACCCTCTCGACCGACAGTGCCGAGCCCGTGCACCAGGCGGCGCAGATGTGTCGCCAGCGTGGCCGCATCGTGTTGGTGGGGGTTACGGGGCTGGAGCTTTCCCGCGCCGACTTCTACGAGAAGGAACTCAGCTTCCAGGTGTCGTGCTCCTACGGGCCTGGTCGATACGACCCCTCCTACGAGGACAAGGGCAACGACTACCCCTTTGGCTTCGTGCGCTGGACCGAGCAGCGCAACTTCGAGGCCGTGCTCGACATGGCGGCGGCGGGGCGCATCGCGCCGCGCGAACTGGTCTCGCACCGCTTCGAGCTGGCCCAATGCCAGGAGGCCTACGAACTCATTGCCGGGCGCACACCTTCGCTGGGCGTGCTGCTGCGCTACCCGGAAGTGGTCGGCGAGGCCGCCACGGCGCCCGTGCTGCGCAGCGTCGTGTTGGCGCCTGCGAGTCCGCGTGCCGCCGGTGAGCCCGTGCTCGCGCTCGTGGGCGCGGGCAACTACGCCGGACAAGTGCTCGCGCCTGCGCTCAAGCGTGCCGGCGCACGCCTGAAGACCGTCACCTCCGCCGGCGGCGTGAGCGGTGTGCACGTGGGACGCAAGAACGGCTTCGAAACGGCGGGTACCGAGTTGCAGGCCGTGTGGAACGACCCCGAGGTCAACACCGTGGTGATCGCCACGCGGCACGATGCACACGCTCGCCAGGTCATCGCGGCGCTGGATGCCGGCAAGCATGTATTCGTCGAGAAACCCCTGGCGCTGACGCTCGAGGAGCTCGCGCGCATCGAGACCGCTTATGTGGCGGCCGCAGCGCGTGGCCAATTGCTGAGCATCGGCTTCAATCGCCGCTTTGCGCCACAGGTGCTGCGCATGAAGACGCTGCTCGCGCCCATGACCCAGCCCAAAGCCTTCGTTCTCACGGTGAACGCGGGTTTCATTCCGGCCGAGCATTGGACGCAGGATCCGGTCCAGGGTGGTGGACGCATCATCGGTGAGGCATGCCACTTCATCGATCTGCTGCGCCACCTGACGGGGCATCCGGTGCGGCGCGTGCTGACCGCCGCACTGGGACAGGGCGCGGCGCGCGGCTGCGGTGACTCGGTGAGCTTCACCCTTGAGTTCGACGATGGCTCGCTGGGCACCGTGCACTACCTGGCCAACGGCAACAAGGGCTTCCCCAAGGAGCGCATCGAGGCCTTCTGCGGTGGGCGCATCCTGCAGATCGACAACTTCCGGCGGATGAGCGGCTGGGGCTGGCCCGGCTTCAAGCGGCTGAACCTCTGGCGCCAGGACAAGGGCACCCAGACCTGCGTGCAAGCTTTCCTGGATGCCGTGCGCCAGGGGTCGAGTCCGCCCATTCCCTGGGAGGAAATGCACGAGGTCGCGCGCGTGTCCATAGAGGTCGCTGAGGCCGCCCGCAGCTGATGTGGTCGACTTACTTTCACACCCTGAGGCACCTGCGACCGGGCCAGATCCTCGGCCGGGTGGTGCACCGCCTGCACCGGCCGCGACCGGATGCGCGGCCCGCTCCGCCGGTGCGAGCGCTGCGCCGGCCCTGGGTAGTCGCCTGCGGTCGCGCGGCGTCGCTGCTCGGGCCCGATGAGGCCTGTTTCCTGAACCAGCGCCGCACGCTGGCCTTTCCACAGGCCTGGAACGACGCCACCGTCCCCAAGCTCTGGCTCTACAACCTGCACTACTTCGAAGGCTTGCTGGCGCCTGCCGACGAGGCGCAGCGGACCCTGCACCGGGCCTGGGTGCAGCGCTGGATCGACCAGAACCCACCGGGGCATGGCAACGGCTGGGAACCCTATCCCCTGTCGCTGCGCATCGTGAGCTGGATCAAGTGGATGCTGGCCGGCGAACCCGCGGACCCTGTGGTGCTGCAGAGCCTGGCGGTTCAAGTGCGCTACCTGCGCCAGCGGCTGGAGACCCACCTGTTGGGCAATCACCTGTTCGAAAACGCCAAGGCCCTGGTGTTTGCGGGGCACTTCTTCGATGGCGAGGAGGCTGAGTCCTGGCGACGCAAGGGCGAGGCCATCCTGGCCGAGCAGTTGCAGGAGCAGTTGCTCCCCGATGGAGGGCATTTCGAGCGCAGTCCCATGTACCACGCGCTGCTGCTCGAAGGACTGCTCGATCTGCACAACCTGCATGTTGCGTTCGCCACCGACTCAGCGACGCCGTGGCGCAAGCCAGCGTTGCGCATGCTCGACTGGCTGCCCCGGCTGTGCCACCCCGACGGAGGCCTCGCTTTCTTCAACGACGCGGCTTTCGGCATCGCCTCCGACTGGTCTGACCTGCGCACCTATGCCGAGCGGCTCGGCCTGACGCCCACGCCGGTTCCGCTGCCCGTGGCCTGGCTGGGCGAGAGTGGCTACGCACGGCTGCAGAGCGGGACCATGCTGGTGCTGGCCGACGTCGCACCAGTCGGTCCGGACTATCTGCCGGGCCACGCGCACGCCGACAGCCTGAGCTTCGAGTGCTCGGTCGGCACGCAACGCCTGTTCGTCAACAGCGGCACCTCGACCTATGAGATCGGTCGCTTGCGTCAATGGCAACGCGGCACATCGGCGCACAACACGCTGGCCATCGATGGCGCCGATTCGTCCGAGGTCTGGGCGGGGTTTCGCGTCGCGCGCCGCGCGCGCGTGCGCGTGGTGGAACGGCCTGAGTCGGACAAACCCTGCCTCACCGCCAGTCACGATGGGTACCGCCGCCTGCGCGGTTCGCCCGTGCATCAGCGCCGATGGTGTTTGAGCGAGGGGCGCCTTGAACTGCACGATCGGGTGGACGGCCATGGCGACCACCGGGTCGAGTGCTTCTTCCACTTGCATCCCGAGGTGCAGGCGGGAGCCATCGAAGGGAATGTGCTGTTGCTGAGCGGGTCGGACGGGCGCGGACTGGCCCGTTTGACGCTCGACGCCTCGTTCGAATGGGCCGTGCGGGACGGCCATTGGTATCCGGGTTTTGGCATCCAGACGCGCAACCAGCATGTGTACGGCTGGAGACGTGGGCCGCTGCCCATGCATTGCACCGTTGCGGTCGATGCCGGGGGCTGAACGGTGCGGATCCTCCTGCTCAGCTTTTACTTCCCGCCGGACGTGGGCCCTGGTGCTTTTCGGTCGGGAGCCTGGGTCGAGGCACTGAAAGCGCTCGCGCCCGAGGCCACCATCGATGTGCTGACTACGCAACCCAACCGTTACGCGAGCCTGCGCCAGCACGCGCCCCGTCTGGAGCAGCTTGGCAACGTGCGCACTGTGCGGCTGCCGCTGCCGGCGCACCGCAGCGGCTTCGTCGACCAGTCCAAGGCGTTTGGCGCGTATGCCTGGCAGGTCATGCGGCACCTGCGACGCGAGCCGCGTTATGACCTGGTCTGCGCAACCTCGTCTCGGCTCATGACGGCGTTTCTCGCAGCACTGATCGCGCGGCGCCAGCGCTCGCGACTTTTTCTGGATATCCGCGACCTGTTCGTCGACACCATCGGCGATGTGTTGCCCGCTCGCCTGTCGCCATTGGTGCCGCTGTTTCGGGCCATCGAGCGCTTCACCTTCCGCCAGGCCGATCACCTCAACCTCGTCTCGGGCGGCTTTGCCGACTACGTTCGCCGCATCCGGGGCGAACGGCCGCTGTCGGTGGTGACCAATGGGGTGGACGAACTCTTTCTGAACGTGTCGTTTGCCTCGAGCCGGCCTCGGCTGGATGGCCGGCGGCGCGTGCTGTACGCCGGCAACGTCGGCGCGGGCCAGGGCTTGCACCTCATCCTGCCGGCGCTGGCGCGCCGCACCCTGGACACGCACGAGTACCGTGTGATCGGCGACGGCGGTCAGATCGGCTTGCTGCGCGAGGCCACGGCCGGCTTGCCGAATGTGCGGCTCATGCCGCCGGTGAGCCGCGAGACCCTGATCGAAGAGTACCGTGAGGCCGATGTGCTCTTCCTGCACCTCAACGATCTGCCCGCCTTCGAGAAGGTCCTGCCGTCCAAGCTGTTCGAGTATCTGGCCACCGGCAAGCCGGTGTTGGCTGGGGTGGCGGGGTATGCGTCGGCGTTTCTTTCCGCGCAGCCGGGCGTGCGCACGTTCCGGCCCACTGCACTCGAGGAGGCGCAGAGCGGCCTGGCGGCACTCCAGGAGGACTCGTATGCGCGCGACCACTTCATCGACGAACATCGGCGGTCACGCCAGATGCAGGAACTGGCGCGGCTGAGCCTGCGGCTGCTCACGCCGGCTGGTCATGGCCTTGCCGACGATCAGACCGCTCAACACACGCAGGTAGACGATGGCGATCGCTGAACGGGTGCAGTATTTCGCGAAGCGCTTGGCGGATGCTTCGGGCCACTGGGCGGCTGTCCCGATGCGGCACCGCTGCGTGGAGGGAGTGGTCATCGCGGCGCTGCTTCTGGCGGCCCTGGTCTATGCCACTTCGACCATGTCACCCCGTTGGCAGGACAGAACTTTCTACCAATACGAGTTCGGACCTGCCGTCATGCTGGCCTGCGGGCAGGGCTTTCGTCCGGAGCCCATGCAGGCAGAGGTCAAGTCATTCCTCGACGTGAAGCGGCAGTCGCTGGACTGCGCGGATTTACCCGCTGCCGAGGCCCCCGCCGCCCTGAATGGGTTTCAAGGCGCGCACCGCTACCTGTTGCAGACGGTGGGAAGCTTGTGGCTGGTTTATGGCGTGGACTGGCGCGTGGCGGACCATCTGGTGGTGGTCCTGTACGCCATTACCTGCGTGCTGGCCTATGCGCTGCTTCGCGTGTTCCTGCCCATGCTCTGGAGCCTGGCCGGCGTGTGGTTGTATGCCACCGCCGGCACGCACCTGTTGTATCTGGACTCCTTGCGCGACTATGCGAAGGCGCCATTCGTGCTGGGGCTGCTGGCGTGCCTCGCCTGGCTTCTGAAGCGGCGCCGATCTTTGCCTCATGAGCTGGCTTTCGCCGTGCTGATGGGATGTGCGCTGGGCCTGGGGTTTGGTTTCCGCATGGACCTCCTCGTCTTCGTGCCGTTTGTCGTCGGCATGGTGTTCGTGTTCTATCCGGCGCCTGTCCAGCAGGCGTGGCCTCATCGCCTGCTGATATCGCTGGTGACCTTGACGACGGCATACGTCTGCGCCTTTCCGGTGCTATCGGCCATGGCGCAGGGTTCCAACACCGCCCACGTGATCCTGCTGGGCCTGTCGCAGGAGTTCAGCGACCTGTTGGGCCTGTACTCCCCCGACCATCAGTTCGCGGCCTACTACAACGACGCGTACCAGCAGGTGCAGATCGACACCCTGGCGGCGATCCAGGGGCACCCCAAGCACCTGGATTTTTCTTCACCGCTCTACGAGAGCTTTGGCTATCGACTGCTGGGGGAGTATGTCCGGTTCTTTCCCGCCGACCTGCTGCTCAGAGGCGCAGCGGCCGTCGTTCAAGGCATTGGCTACGACTTCAACCTGGCGCTGGAAGTGGTCGGTGGGAGCGCCCTGGTGCTGGTGGGCCTGGCCATCGTGGGCCTGTGCCTGTACTCGAGTCGCCTGGGTCTGGCATTCGCGGTGGCCGTGGCGTTCCTGTTCGCCTTCCCCGCGCTGCAGTTCAATCTTCGGCACTTCTTCTATCTGTCCCTCGTGCCGATCCTGTGCATGGCACTGGTGGCCCATGGCCTTGGCCTGTGGATCCGGAATCTGTTCACGCGACACACCCACAAGCCGACAGCGAGTGCGCGGAGGTGGTGGTCCCTGGTGGCGGCGGCGGTGGTTTTCGCGGTGCCCGTGTTGACGTGGTTGGCACTGTGGCCGGTGCAGTTCGGGCAGCAGGCGGACATGCTGCAGCGGGTGAAGGGACTGCCGGTCGACTGGGCCTCCCCTCTGCAAGGCCGGCAGGCCACAGGGGCGTCGGTTCATCTGACGCCGGCGCAACTCAGCCCGGGTTTGAGGGCACGGCTGGGCAGCGACGCTCGCGGTGCCGCAGACGATGTGCGCATGGGGTACTACTGGGTGATCGACGTCGATCGCGGCCGACCGGGATGCCAGACGAATCGTTTTCGCGGGGCGATCAAGTACCGTGCGTCCTCCACCTTTTACGACTTCACCCGAACTTTCTCCTATGTCGTTGAGGGCGCCGTCCGCATCTTCATTCCGGTCGTCGAAATCCGGCACACGATCGGCCCAACGACGACGACAACAACGCTGGACTCGCTGGTGGTGGACGGAATGCCTTGGGCCTGTGTCGCGCGTGTCGGCGCGGTGACGCCCGACGCCTCGTTTCCCTTGCTCCTGGATCTGGTCGTTCCACTCGCCGATGGCCGCACACACTTGCGGCCAGCATTGCCGACCCGCATGGCCGGCGAGAGGCCGCTTCACCACACGGTGGCCGCATCGCCGCGCACCTCTGCGGCGGCGGAGATGGACATGCTGCAATTGCGCGGCGCCGAGGAGCCGCTGTCACTGACGCCGGCGGACGTGCTGGGTGGCGCGGCCGTTTCCCTCCAGCCGAACGGCATGCGAATGGCCGGTGCTGCCGAAGGCAGTCATACCTATCTCGTGAGAACGGACGAGGTGGAGTTTCGTCCGGGCGATGTGTTGAGGGCCAGCGGCGTGCTCGAGCAAGGGGGCCTGACGGTCGGTCTGGTGAAGGACGCTGCGTGGGCCCATCAGTTGTCGGTGCCACGTCCGGGCGAGTTCGACCTGTTTATCACGCCGGAACCGGGTCGATACCATGTGGTGATCGCCAACAACCTTGCGCGAGGAAGCGCTGTCAACAACTTCGAGATCAGGCGATTGAGTGTGGTGCGTCCTCCCGGTTGACGTGCGCGCGGCGCGCATGCGTCGCTGGCAGTCTGCCATTCAGCTCCGACTGATGGCATCCGACAACGAGGGCGCCAAGGCGTCTTTGCCCGATAGCGCTGGTTGCATGCCTTGCAGTGGCCAGTTGATCGCCAGCGTCGCATCGTTCCAGGCAATGCATCGCTCCGCCGCAGGCTCGTAGTAGCTCGCGGTCTTGTAGAGGAAATCCGCCGATTCGCTGGTCACGAGAAATCCATGCGCCAAGCCGGGCGGAACCCACACCTGCTGGTGGTTGTGCTCCGTCAGTTCCACTCCCACCCATCGCCCATAAGTGGCCGACCGCGGCCGAATGTCCACCGCCACATCGAACACGCTTCCCCGCACCACCCGCACCAGCTTGCCCTGCGCATGCGGCGCCACCTGATAGTGCAGCCCGCGCAACACACCCTTGGCGCTGCGGCTGTGGTTGTCCTGCACGAACTGGACGTCCATCCCGGTGGCCTCGTTGAAGGCCCGCTGGTTGAAGCTCTCCAGGAAGAAGCCGCGCTCGTCGCCGAACACCCGAGGCTCAAGGATGAGCACGCCCGGGATCTCGGTGGCCGTGACCTTGAGATTGCCGCTCATGCGGGCGGCCTTCCCATCAGCCGGTCTTCCAACAGCCGCAGCAGGTATTGCCCGTACCCGTTCTTGCTTAACGGCTCAGCCAGCCGCTGCAATTGCCCCGCATCGATCCACCCATTGCGCCACGCAATCTCCTCCGGACAGGCAATCTTCAGTCCCTGCCGGTGTTCGAGCGTTGCGATGAACTGCCCCGCGTCCAGCAAGCTGTCGTGCGTGCCGGTGTCCAGCCACGCATAGCCGCGCTGCAGGATCTTCACGTTGAGCTGGCCGCGTTCCAGATAGGCCTGGTTCACCGCCGTGATTTCCAGTTCGCCGCGCGCGCTGGGTTTCACCGAGCGCGCGATGTCCACCACCTGCGCGTCATAGAAGTACAGCCCGGTCACGGCATAGCTGCTCTTGGGTTTGGCCGGCTTCTCTTCGATGCTCAGGGCCTTGCCCTGGTCGTCGAAGGCCACCACGCCGTAGCGTTCCGGGTCGGTCACGTGGTACGCGAACACGGTGGCGCCGGCAGCTTGCGCGTCCGCACCGTGCAGCAGATTCGCCAGGTCGTGGCCGTAGTAGATGTTGTCGCCCAGCACCAGCGCGCTCGGGCCATCGCCCACGAAATCAGCGCCGATGATGAAGGCCTGCGCCAGGCCATCCGGGCTGGGCTGCACCGCATATTGCAGGCTCATGCCCCAGGCGCTGCCGTCACCCAGCAACTGCTGGAAGCGCGGTGTGTCCTGCGGCGTGCTGATGACCAGCACCTCGCGGATGCCCGCGAGCATGAGCGTGCTCAGCGGGTAATAGACCATGGGCTTGTCGTACACCGGCAGCAGCTGCTTGCTGATGGCCAGCGTGGCCGGGTGCAGGCGCGTGCCCGAACCGCCGGCGAGGATGATGCCCTTGCGTTGCGTGCTGCTCATGGTGTTTCCAGGTACTCCGCGAGCATACGCCGCACGCCGGCTTCCCAGCCCGGCAGACGCAGTCCGAAGGCCTCGCGCAGGCGCGTGGTGTCCAGGCGCGAGTTCAATGGGCGTTGTGCGGGCGTGGGGTAGTCGGTGGTGGCAATGGGCTCGATGGCCTGCGCCTTCCAGGGCAGATCGGGTCGCAGGCCACGCCCCTGCTCGAGCACGAAGCGCGCGAGGCCATGCCAGCTCGTTTCACCCGCCGCGGCCACGTGGTACGTGCCAGTCAGCATGGGTTGTGCGGCCAGCGCACGAATGGCGTGCGCGCTCACGTCGGCCAGCAACTCGGCGCCCGTGGGCGCGCCCACCTGGTCGGCCACCACGCGCAGTTGCTCGCGCTCCTGCGCCAGCCGCAGCATGGTGCGCGGGAAATTGGCGCCGCGCGCCGCGTACACCCAGCTCGTGCGCAGGATCAGGTGTCGCGCGCCGCTCTCGCGCACGGCCTGCTCGCCCGCGAGTTTGGTGCGGCCATAGACGCTCAGCGGCGCGGTGGTGGCGTCCTCGTCGCGCGGCGCTTCGCCGCTGCCGTCGAAGACGTAGTCGGTGGAGTAGTGCAGCAGCAGCGCGCCGCGCGAGGCGGCGGCGCGGGCCAGGGCAGCGGGCGCCTCGGCGTTCACGGTGTGCGCCAATGCCGGCTCCGACTCGGCCTTGTCCACGGCGGTGTAGGCCGCCGCGTTCACCACCACGTCGGGCGCAATGCGATCCACCAGCGGGCCCAGGCTGTCGGGGTGCGCCAGGTCCACGGTGCCCGCATCGTGCGGCTCGCGGTCAAAGGCGAACACATTGCCCAGGGGCGCCAGGCTGCGCCGCAGCTCCCAACCCACCTGGCCATTGGCCCCCAGCAGCAGGATCTTCAAGCGGCCCCCTGGTATTGCGCCCGCACCCACTCGCGGTAGGCGCCGCTCTGCACCTCGGCCACCCAATCGGGGTGGTTCAGGAACCACTGGACCGTCTTGCGGATGCCGCTCTCGAAGGTCTCGGCCGGGCGCCAGCCCAGTTCGGCTTCGATCTTGCGCGCGTCGATGGCGTAGCGTCGGTCGTGTCCCGGTCGGTCCTTCACGTGCGTGACCTGCACCGCATACGACTGTCCGTCCGCGCGCGGGCGCAGTTCATCGAGCAGCGAGCAGATGGTCTTCACGATCGCAATGTTCGGCTGCTCGTTCCAGCCGCCCACGTTGTAGGTTTCGCCCACGCGGCCCGCCTCGAGCACGCGGCGGATGGCGCTGCAGTGGTCGCCGACGTAGAGCCAGTCGCGCACCTGCAAGCCGTCGCCGTACACGGGCAGTGGCTTGCCCGCCAGGGCATTGACGATCATCAGCGGGATGAGCTTCTCGGGGAAATGAAACGGCCCGTAGTTGTTGCTGCAGTTGGTGGTGAGCACCGGCAGCCCGTGCGTGTGGTGCCAGGCGCGGACCAGGTGGTCGCTGGCCGCCTTGCTGGCGCTGTAGGGGCTGTTGGGTTCGTAGGCGTGCTGCTCGGTGAACGCGGGCGCCTCGGGGGCCAGGCTGCCATACACCTCGTCGGTGCTCACGTGCAGGAAGCGGAAGGCGGCCCGCTCGGTCTCCGGCAGCGTCAACCAGTGGGCGCGTACCGCTTCCAACAAGCGGAAGGTGCCCATCACATTGGTCTGGATGAAGTCTTCGGCGCCGTGGATGGATCGGTCCACGTGGCTCTCGGCCGCAAAGTTGATCACCGCGCGCGGCCGGTGTTCGGCCAGCAGGCGAGCGATGAGCGTCGCATCGCCGATGTCGCCGCGCACGAACACATGGCGCGCATCGCCTTCCAGGCCCCGCAGGTTGCCCAGGTTGCCCGCGTAAGTGAGCTTGTCGAGGTTGAGCACCGGCTCGTCGCTTTGCGCGAGCCAGTCCAGCACGAAGTTGCTGCCGATGAAACCGGCGCCGCCGGTGACCAGGATCATTCGAGTCGTCTCCCTGTGCGGTGCCGGGTCATCACCGCCCGCGTGTCCGCGTGTTCAGTGGCCGTGGGCCACGTGTTCGCCCGCAGCCAGCCTGTACACCGTGCCGCAGTACGGGCACATCGCTTCCCCCGTGCTCGCCACGTCCAGATAAACCTTCGGGTGGCTGTTCCACAGCTTCATGTCGGCCAGCGGGCTGGGGCAGAACACCCCGCCGTGGCTGTTGAGGTCCTTGGCCTTGAGTTCGACGACCGCCTTGCTCATGCTGCGCTCCTCAGACCTTGGTCAGCCAGTGGGCATATTTCGAATTGCGCCCGTTCACGATGTCGAAGAACGCGCTTTGGATCTTCTCGGTGATGGGCCCGCGCGAGCCGCTGCCCAGCTCGATGCGGTCGAGCTCGCGGATGGGCGTCACTTCGGCGGCGGTGCCGGTGAAGAAGGCCTCGTCGGCGATGTAGACCTCGTCGCGCGTGATGCGCTTCTGCACGATCTCCAGGCCCAGGTCCTTGGCGATGTGGAACACCGTGTTGCGGGTGATGCCGTTGAGTGCGCCGGCCGAGAGGTCGGGCGTGTAGATCACGCCGCCCTTGATGACGAAGATGTTCTCGCCAGCGCCTTCGCTCACGAAGCCGCTGGAATCGAGCAACAGGGCCTCGTCGTAGCCCTCGTCGGTGGCCTCGGTGTTGGCCAGGATGCTGTTGGTGTAGTTGCTCACCGCCTTGGCCTGCGTCATGGTGATGTTGACGTGGTGGCGGGTGTAGCTGCTGGTCTTGACGCGGATGCCGCGCTGCATGCCCTCGTCGCCGAGGTAGGCGCCCCAGGCCCAGGCGGCCACGCTCAGGTGGATGGTGTTGCCCTTGGGGCTCACGCCGAGCTTCTTGTCGCCGATCCAGGTGAGCGGGCGGATGTAGCCGCTCTTGAGGCCGTTGGCGCGGATCACCTCTTTCTGCGCCTCGTTCACCTGCTCGATGGTGAAGGGGATCTTCATGCGCAGGATCTTGGCGCTGTTGAACAGGCGCTCGGTGTGTTCCTGCAGGCGGAAGATGGCCGTGCCGTTGACCGTGTCGTAGGCCCGCACGCCCTCGAAGGCGCCGCAGCCGTAGTGCAGGGTGTGGGTCAGCACGTGGATCTTCGCGTCGCGCCAGTCCACCAGTTGGCCATCCATCCAGATCTTGCCGTCGCGGTCGGACATCGAGGGAGCGGGGGAGCTCATGCGTTTCCTTTGGGGAGTGGGGGTATTCGGGTAACCGGCGATTTTACGGCGGCGCCCGGCCTCAGCGCTCCGTCGGGGCGTCCGCTTCCGGACGCTTGAAACCCCAGTCCAGCAGCTTGCCGTGGGCGAAACGCGCCTGCACGCTGGCGCCGCCCGGGTCCGTCCAGCGGTAGACCTCGGGCTGCTCACCCTCGGATGACATGAGTTCACCCAGCGCGCGGGCCAGGCCGATCACGCCCACCAGCGGCAGGCCCGCGTGCAGGCGCGAATTCAGCATGACGGCGCTGTCCACGTGGCCGATCGGTCGCCGCGCCGCGCGCTGCATCACCGTCATCAGCCGGGTGAAGTGCAGGAGCATCCACAACACCAGGCCACCGGCCACGGCGGCCACGCCGGGCCAACCGAACTGCCGGTAGCCCCAGTACAGAAGGGCGCCGCCGATGACGGCCGCCGCGATGCGTCGAATTCCCATGTGGTCCTCTGTCAGTCGATGCGTCGCACCAGCTCCAGCGCCTCTTCGATGCGCTCGACCCCGTGCACGGTCAGGCCGTCGAAGGCCTTGTCGTTCTTCTTGGGCAGGTTGGCCTTGGGCACCACCGCCACGGAAAAGCCCAGTTTGGCTGCCTCTTTCAGGCGCTCCTGGCCGCGCGGTGCGGGCCGCACCTCGCCGGCCAGGCCCACCTCGCCGAAGGCCAGAAAGCCCTTGGGCAGCGGCTTGCCGCGCAGGCTGCTGGTGATGGCCAGCATCACCCCCAGGTCGGCCGCGGGCTCGCTGATGCGCACGCCGCCCACGGCGTTGACGAACACGTCCTGGTCCAGGCAGGCCACGCCCGCGTGGCGGTGCAGCACGGCCAGCAGCATGGCCAGGCGGTCGCGCTCCAGGCCCACGCTCAGGCGGCGCGGGCTGGGCCCGCCGCTGTCCACCAGGGCCTGCAGCTCCACCAGCAAGGGGCGCGTGCCCTCCAGCGTCACCATCACGCAACTGCCCGGCACCGGCTGGGCGTGCTGCGACAGGAAGATCGCGCTGGGGTTGCTCACGCCCTTCAGACCCTTCTCGGTCATGGCGAACACGCCGATCTCGTTGACCGCACCGAAGCGGTTCTTGATCGCGCGGATGAGCCGGAAGCTGCTGTGCGTGTCGCCCTCGAAATAGAGCACGGTGTCCACCATGTGCTCCAGCACGCGCGGGCCGGCCAGCGCGCCTTCCTTGGTGACGTGACCCACCAGCACGATGGCCGTGCCCGAGGCCTTGGCCGCGCGCGTGAGGTGGGCCGCGCATTCGCGCACCTGCGCCACCGAGCCCGGGGCGCTGGTGAGCTGTTCCGAATAGACGGTCTGGATCGAGTCGATCACCGCGATGGCGGGCTTCTCGGCGTCCAGCGTGGCCAGGATCTTCTCGAGCTGGATCTCGGCCAGCACCTGCACCTCGGAGCCCTCCAGGCCCAATCGGCGCGCGCGCAGCGCCACCTGGGCGCCGCTTTCTTCACCCGTCACGTAAAGCGACGGAAACCCCGCGCGCTGCAGGCTGTCCAGCGCCTGCAGCAGCAGGGTGGACTTGCCGATGCCCGGGTCGCCGCCGATCAGCACCACGCCGCCCTCGACGATGCCGCCGCCCAGCACGCGGTCCAGCTCCTCGTGACCGGTGGGCGTGCGCTCCACCTCGCGCGCCTCGATGCGCGAGAGCGGCATCACCTCGCTGGTCTTGGCCAGCGCCGCGAAGCGGTTCTTCGCGGGCGCGCCGCCGCCCTCGGCCACGCCCTCCACCAGCGTGTTCCAGGCGTTGCAGTGCGGGCACTTGCCCAGCCAGCGCGGGCTGGTGCCGCCGCACTCACCGCAGGTGTAGATCGTCTTGTCCTTGGCCATGTCGCGCTTGTTGGATCGGGTGCGCAATATAGTCGAGCGCCCGCGCCGCCCGGCCGGACTTGTCGAC